>Ga0209052_1000068_pt1 | contig 55230 bp, 52 predicted proteins | sample WorMetHEROISLAND_2_FD_187409 | JGI IMG/M metagenome (GOLD analysis project Ga0209052, IMG submission 187409) | Marine gutless worms symbiont microbial communities from Max Planck institute for Marine Microbiology, Germany - Olavius sp. 4 HERON... | ecosystem: Host-associated > Annelida >...
CGTCAATCCGATCGACGGCGTGCTCGCAAAGCGCCGACGGGCGCTTTTTGCACCGTCCCGATCCACTGTGTACATCGCACACGAATCATCCGCAGTATGTGTAAGATTCGGTGCGTCTGGGTTCCCACGAAAGTCCGCATCGCGATTCTTCACCAACGACTCGCCATCCAATTGCCCAGCCCTGGGCTCGAGGCTAGAATCGAAGCTAGCGGTGAGCGATGCGGGCTAGCCGGAGGATTTCCGGTCCGACCCCACTTTGTTTGGCGTTGCCCGAGAAGGCGTCGTGTTGCGCTAGGCCACGTTCGACGCCGTGCCTGTCCGGGCGCGATCCTGGATGATTCGGCGTTAGCTATGGGAGCCGGCATGTCGGGCTAGGGCGCGCTCAACGGTGTTTGTGTTCTTCGAGAACGGACAGCGCGCCTAACCCGACAACTGATCGGTTAAGAATCTGTTTGGGTAGTGGTAAATCTTTAATCGATAGCATAGTTGATAGTCCAGCTCTACCGGGCCGCACAGCAACCCAATCTACCTTCTGCCATTTAAATACCACCACTACCGTTTTCCGTTGTTCATGCTGTACAAACCTCGTTTCCTGATCATTCAACCCGCTGCTGGTTTCAGCTGCCGTAGATATCAGACCCCGGACGATTGCGTGGGATTGTGGGGCTGCTGTACGGCTCGGTAGACCTGGACTATCAACTACGCTATCGGTTAAAAAATTACCACTACCCAGAAAACTTGTCAGCTTCGATTGAGTGCTAAAGCGATTGCTGAGGAGCAAGGCCAATTACGAAGTACTGGAAGGCTTCCTGTCAGAACTGCTGAAAGAAGACATCGAGATCCTGGAGATACTCGAAAGAGAAAGCAACAAAGACCGCGTCTGAGACAAATTCAATTATCTGCAACGGATCCTGTTTGCGACCGCCCAAACCATCAATGAACGCTTGCCCGAAGAGGAACCCTAATGAACAATCTCCATCAACATCCTGCATTTCGACCTGGGGCAAGGTGAGGACTATGTCTATCATGGGAAGATCCGGTTCCATGGGATTCATTACCACGACGAGCTACGATTGAACACCAAACAACAAGAGCTCTTCGGCAAGCAATACCCCCATGAGCTCTATCCGAAATATTATCTTCTCAAAGTCAAGCAATTCGACGACGTCGCCAGGGACTCCCTGGACGGGTGGATCTATTTTCTGAAGAACGGAGAGATCCGGGAAGGGTCTCGCGCCAACAGATTAGCCAGGGCAAAGAAGGTCCTGGATGTTATGAATCTGGAGGAACGAGGAAAGATTAGCTTACGAATGGTACAGCGAGGAGTTGCATTACCAGGCCAGCATGCATTATTCCTCCCTTCATGGACAGACGCATGGAGGGGGAAAATGGGCATGGAGAAAGGCCGGGAGGAGGGTATGGAAAAGGGAAAAGGCGACGGCAAAAATCATGGAGCAGGCTGGCAAACCTATGGAAAAGATCATGAAATATACGCAGTTGACGCGGGAAGAGATAGCAGATTTGTGAGAGAGCCTACCCTGCCGGAACCTGGAAGAGCTGATCACCGCCGGGCGCTATCGTCGGACCCGGTAAGAGGCAAGTATCAGTTGTCAAAGGGCAGTCATCAACCCTCCTGCAACTTGAAATCTGCCCCCTGATATCAAAGAAGGCTATCACAACAACATCCAGGAGGAATCTTATGAAGTTCAGCTCCGACTCCATCATCGACGGCCGCCCCATTCCGGCCGAGTTCGCCTTCTGCGTGCCCGACCCGGCGAGTCATGTCCGCCTGGGGGCAAATCGGAACCCGTACCTGGCCTGGTCCGATCTCCCCGCCGGCACCCGCTCCCTGGTGCTCATCTGTCACGACCCGGATGTGCCCAGCCGCGGCGATGACGTGAATCAGGAGGGACGCCAGATACCGGCGAAGCTACCGCGGGTGGATTTCACCCACTGGGTGCTGGTGGACCTGAAACCGGACCGGGCCGGCATCGCCGCGGGCGAGTTCTGCTCAGAGGTCACCACCCGCGGCAAGCTGGGGCCGGAAGGACCCGACGGCACCCGCCAGGGCATCAACGGCTACACCGACTGGTTCGCCGGCGACGGCGAGATGGCCGGCGACTATTACGGCTACGACGGCCCCTGCCCGCCCTGGAACGATTCCATCGTCCACCACTACCACTTCACCCTCTATGCCCTGGACCTCCCGCGCTGCCCCGTGGAAGGCCGTTTCGACCGCGACCAGGTGCTGGCTGCCATCCGGGGCCACATACTGGCCCAGGCGACCATCGTCGGGACTTATCAGCTCAACCCCGATGCCAGATGACGCGCGGGCAGGCCCATGGATTGCCGAGGGCCGGCATCCTGCTCGGAGTGCTGGCCCTGGCCTTCCTGGTGGCTGTGACCGGGCAGGAGGTCCCGCGGCCCCCCCTCCCTGGCATCGAGACCGGCACGCACATGGCGGCCATAAGGTGCATCGCCGTAGATCGGGCCGAGCGCTTTCTGGTCACCGGCGTCAGGGACAAGAGGACGCGCATCTGGTCACTGGGGACGGGGGACCTCCTGCGGGTCCTGCGTCCGCCTATATGGGCGCGGGAGACGGGGGGTAAGGTCATGCCGTCGCCATCTCCCCGGACGGTCGGACCGTCGCCGCGGGGGGCCGGACCGGTTATGCATGGGAAGGCCCCAACGCCATCTATCTCTTCGACCGCCAGAGCGGCCAGCTCAAGCGCAGCCTTACGGACCTGCCGAATCCCATCCTGCGCCTCACTTGGTCCCCGAACGGGCGTCGTCTCGCCGCAAGCCTGAGTGGTCCCAACGGCGTCTGGGTGTACGCTACCCAGGGCTGGAACCGGGTCTTGCAGGACCGCGGGTAGTGGTGGTCTTTAACTGGTAGAGGTGGTGGTAGATTCTTAACTGATAGCGTAGTTGATAGTCCAGGTCTACCGGCCACACGGCAGCCCAATTTACCTTACTACCAGTTAAAGACCACCACTACCCAAAATTGGAGCACTACCCGAGTGGTCCGCGGTGGAGACCGATTCACCAAATGTCATAACCCCGGCAGGGCTTGGGGCCCGGCCTTGCCAAGGACGGAAAGACGCCGTTTTCCTGATCTAAACTAGTCGAGCCGGTGGTCAAAATAGGAGATAATGATTGATCGATCCTACACGCCGAGACGATGGAAGTATTCCGTATGACCTATCGAGGGCCGAGTCGACCCTCTTCTTCCATGCTTTGCCCATCCTGTAATTCGGGGCGCGGGCGGATACTCCCCGTTATCGACGAGTGGAACTAACCCGATCCGTTTCCCAAGGAGATTTTCATGAGCGACGCACTGAATTACCTGCTCAAGGTCCGCCCCGATGCCATGGGCGACTACTTCAAATTTCTCAAAAAGGTCGGAGGCCACCTGGATCCCCGCACGCGCGACCTGATCTCCGTTATCACCAAAGTGGCCGTCAAGACCGAACCTGGATTTCGCCAGTACCTCACGCGGGCCCTGCGTAACGGCGCCACTCCTCAGGAGGTGATCGACGCCTTGCTGATGGCCTTCCCAGTCCTGGGTCTGGCCAAGATCGTCTGGGCTACCGAGATCCTGCTCGACATGGACATCCCCGAGTTCCGCCCGGAGAACCTGGACGCCGAACCGTCCTGGCATCGACTCGGGGCCCTGGAGGAGCTGCCGGCAGGGAAGATCAGCTTTCTCAAAGCCGCGGGCCGCCACCTGTTCGTCTCCCGCAAGGGCGATCAGATCAAGGTCTTCGACTCCCGCTGTCCCCATCAGGTAACGGATATCCCCCACCTCGCCCTGAAAGGCAACAAGCTCACCTGCCCCAAGCACAACTGGGCCTTCGACGCCGAGACCGGCGAGTGCACGGAGGTCGGCAACCGACCCTTGCGGGCGTTCGAACACAAGATCGAGGATGGTCAGCTGCTCGCCTCCTGGTAGTCAGGCGATTTCCGTCAAATAAACGCCAATCGGTCGCAATCGGCTCGCCTGATCGACGCGGTAGGTGCGGGCTTGTCCGCGCTTTAAGGCCTCGGACCAGATCGCAAGTCCGCGCCTACTAGCCCGGTGATTACCTGGCCCTGACTTGACCGACTCCCGTACGCCGCCACCTGAGTCTTATCTTCGGTCTCAGTTATACGCGCTTGCCTGGCCATGATCGTCCGTTCCCGATCTGTCTTTGCGTCCATTTGCGTTCATTTGCGGCTAAATCTTTTGTGATGTTCCTGCCCGCTCTTTGTTATCGGTCATTGAGAGCATCTATACTACAAATCGCGCGCATCGACTTCGCGCTGATTCGTAGCTTCGATCCTATGTCGCCATGAATTCTTCCGAAGTCAAGATCGAACGTCCAGGCGTCCCGGATTGGCGGGGGCGCTTAGCCCTCTACGCCAGGCTAATACGGCTGGACCGACCCATCGGTATCTTCCTGCTCATGTGGCCCGCCCTATGGGCGCTCTGGATCGCGGGAGAAGGAAACCCGCCCTGGGGGATCCTGCTCATTTTCGTGGCCGGCGTAGTCCTGATGCGCTCCGCGGGCTGCGCCATCAACGACTTCGCGGATCGGGACTTCGACGGACAGGTCGCCCGCACCCGGGGGCGACCGATTGCGGCCGGGCTCATCGGCCCCGGCGAGGCCCTGGGGGTGTTCCTGGTACTGAGCCTGGCCGCCTTTGCCTTGGTCTTGTTTCTCGATTGGCGGACGGTCGCCCTATCGGTAGTGGCCCTGGGGCTTGCCGTCGTTTATCCCTTCATGAAGCGCTACACGCATGTGCCCCAGCTGTTCCTGGGGGTGGCATTCAGCTGGGCCGTGCCCATGGCCTTCACCGCCGTCGCCGGATCGGTGCCCGCATCGGCCTGGCTACTGTTCGCGGCTACGGTCGTCTGGGTTCTGATCTACGATACCCAATACGCCATGGTGGATCGGGAGGACGACCTGAAGGTCGGGATCAAATCCACCGCCATCCTCTTTGGTCGTTATGATCGCCTGATCATCGGCCTGTTGCTGCTGTTGCTGCTGGGTCTGCTGGCCTACGTCGGATATCTGGCCGGGCGGGGCGTCTGGTATGCCCTCGGCCTCACCGCCGCCGCCGTTCTGGCCGGGCGTCATCAGTACCTGATACGGGAACGCGAGCTCGCGGCTTGCTTCCGGGCCTTCCTTGACAATAATTATCTGGGGATGGCCGTGTTTCTTGGATTGGTTGCGGACTATGCGCTGAACTAGTACAGCTGCGCCGAATACCGATAACATGGAAGTCTTTTTTCCGCAAATGAGCGCGAATCAACGCAAATCGTTTGCAATCGGCTCGCCATGATCGATCATTCTTGCTCTATTTGCGTCTATTTTCGCTTATTGCGGACAAATCTTTTGTGAAAATCCTGTTCGCTCAATGTTATCGATAGTTGAGAGCATCTGTAGTAGTCGAGCCTGAGAAGGCTAAATATCAACAGCCCCTGGTACACCACCTGTAGTAGGCTCCGGTGGGCAGGATTCAGCAGCGGTGGAGACGTCGGTCTCATCCCCCACAGGAGAAACCAAAGCGATGAGAATGAATGCCTTGCAGGGAGTGATCTTCAGCGTCCTGATTGCGGTCCAGGCCTGGGCCGCCGAAGGGGATGCCGTGGTAGAGGGGATTGACTATACCGAGCTGGCCAGGCCCCAATCGACCGAGAGCGGAGAGAAGATCGAGGTCTTGGAGGTCTTCATGTACAGCTGCCCGCATTGTTTCTATCTGGAGCCGACACTCGAAGCATGGTTCGCGACCAAGCCCGAGAACGTCGAGCTCAAACGCATGCCGGCCATTTTCAATACCAGGGTCGTACCTCACGCCAAGGCCTATTACGCCGCGGAGCTGATCGGGAAGGACGAACAGTTTCATTTACCCCTGTTTCGCGCGCTGCACGAGAACAGACAGGCAGTCTGGGACGAGGACGCCCTGGTAGCCTTCGCTGAGTCGCAGGGCATCGATAGGAAAGCATTTCGCGATGCCTACAACTCCTTCTCCGTCGATATGCGCGTGCAGCGGGCGCGGGACATGGGCAAGCGCTTCGGCATCGACGGCGTACCCGCGGTAATCGTCAACGGCAAATACCGCACCAGCCCCTCCCAGGCCGGCAGCAGGAAAAAGATGGTCCGGGTAATCGATTACCTGATTGGAATCGAGGCTGGTCAGCCCAGGGCCGAAGAAGAAGCATCGACCGTATCGGGCGATTCCTGAGAAATTGTTCGGAGATGAGAATACAAAGCGCAGAAATCGGAGATAATGATTGACGACACCTGAATCAGAGCTGAGGAATTCTATTCCGCTCGACCGGCCCTTGGATAGAGCCCATCTGGATATTGATGATAAGTGGAGCCTGCTCATTAGCAGCGGTGAGCTTTTAACTGATAGCGTGGTTGATCGTCCAGGTCTACCGGACCGCACAGCGGTCCAACCTACCTCTACCAGTTAAAGATCACCGCTAACGCTTTTTGTACCCCCTATCCACCAGCCCATCGTAGTTCCTCCAGCCGCCCAAGTGGATGATGCTATCAAGGACCCACCTGGCCCCGAATCACGGCCTGTAGCAGTTTCTTGGCAGCGCTTGAGACGATTTCCGTGTAGCCCTTCCCGTGGCGTTCCAGAATCCCGAAGACAATCGTTTTACCCCCGGCCCCGCGCCCTTTCTTCCCACGAACACGGCGCCCGCCGAAAGAGGATTCATCGACTTCAACCCCGCCAGAGAAGGGCGATGAGGCGTCACAAATCTGGGCGATTCGGGTCCGTAGTTTTAATAACAACTGGTTGATCTTCGGACAGCTTACATCAGTCAACTCGGCGATTTTCGAGGCCGGTAAATCATGCGCAAAATAGTGTATAATCCGTCTGGTAATGGTGAGCTTTTAAATGATAGCACGGTTGATTGTCCAGGCCTACCGGGCTACACCGCGGTCCAACTTACCTTCTACCAGTTAACGACCACCACTACCATAGTATCTTCTTTGCAAATGGCTTGATATGACCCCAAACGGCGGTTATTTCTGAATATGGCCCAACAATAGGCTTGAGCAAGAAGGCGGGCTTATGGGGGCATAAGGGTGTTTGAGCCGAGTGCCAATGGTCCAGGATTAACGGGTTTTTTCGTTGTTTTTAGCTGGCTCCCACACGTCGACATGGGCGGTACATCCTGGTGCGCCGGCGTCACCAAGTTGACCGCTGACGCGGCCCAAGGTCAGGGATCAGCATTCACGGCTACCTGAAAGGGCGTCTCGAATTTCCGCTCCGGCGCCTCGAGGAACTCCCCGTTGAGTTGCAAGAGCCATGGACCGTGCCTATCCCTCGGAGGGAGAGGGACAACCTAACCCTTGGCAACCTTGCTCGGGTCGTTAGAAACGCAAACCCAGCAGCAAACCGGCAGTGAAGGAGGCAGCGCTGGAGAGGTTATCGGCGATGAAGTTTTTCAGCGCACCGCCGTATGCCGTCAGCCAGTCGACGAAGCCGTCGTAGTTCGACTCCATCCCGGCCCAATTGACCTCGATGATGCCGCCGTACTGGAGGCTGAACAGCAGGACCAGCAGTAGACCACTTACGACCAGCGCGATCTTGAAGGCGACCTTGAGGGCATAGCCGACGGCCAGACCCACCATAAAGGAGAAGCCGAACCGAAGGAAGAGTTCGGACGAGAAGAAGTCGCCTTCTCCTGCCGCCAGTGTTATCGGAGGTGGAGGCGGTGACGTGGGTTGTGTTCGCAGGATACCGTCTAGCATCTACGCAGTCCCCTCCCATGAAGTACTCCTACCTTAACGGCTTTCCCGGGGGGGATCAACGCGCGTGCAGATCAGGGCACTTGGTGTCGGGCTAGGGCGTGTTCCCCATCTGCGTGCCTGCCTGTGCGTCCCTGCACGCAGACGGGCGATGCACAGGCAAGGACACCATACCCCCCGAAGCGTTTCCCGGCGCGCCTGATCCAGCCTGGTACAGCGGCACCGATACACCGATAACGTAGAAATCTTGGCTCATGGGGCTAACTGTGTGACGCAGCACAAATCGACGCGGTAGGCGCGGGCTTGCCCGCGCTTGCGATCTGGCCCGATGCCCGGGTAGTGGCAAATTCCTAACTGACAGCGTAGTTGATCGTCTAGGTCTACCGGACCGCACAGCGGTCCAACCTACCTTCTACCATTTAAAGACCACCACTACCGACGCCCGAAAGCGTAGGCAAGCCCACGCCTACTGGCCTGGTGGTTAGGTTGCGCTGACTCGACCGACACCCGAACGACCCCGCCAAGGCCATGTTTTCGGATGAATTTAGAAGCTGTTTGGTTAGACAGGATCGCTCCCGCAATGCCTCCGGTCCCCAAAACCGCGCTGTTCGGCGGTGTTTGTGTCTTCAACATCGGGCAGCGCGCCTAACCCGAACTACGCCCAATGCGAGGTCCGCACGGGCCGGCCGCGCGAGGGATAACGTGGGTGGACAGGTTGCATCAGGACGCCGGCACCGGCCTGGCAGTGGCCGCAAGCTCCAGATAGTAGCGGTAGAGGTGGTGCACCTGCTCCTCGAGCGCCCGCGGATCGCCGCTGTTGTCGATGATATCGTCCGCGCCTTCTAGGCGCCGGGACCTGGGTGCCTGGCTTTCGATGATGCGTTGGATCTCCGCGGCATCCAGACCACTCCTGCGCCGGACGCGGCGTATCTGCTCCGACTCGGGAAGATCCACCACCAGTATGCGGTCGGCGAGGTCCGTCTGCCCGGCTTCGAACAACAGGGGTATCTCCAGCACGGCATAAGGCGCCGAGAGCCTTGCCAACCGGCGTTGCATTTCCGAGCCGATCCGCGGGTGCAGGATCGATTCGAGACGCACGCGTGCCGAGGCGTCCGAAAAGACCAGGGCGCGCAGGGCGGTCCGATCCAGGCGTCCATCGGCGTTGATGAAGCGGGCGTCAAAGGCCTCCGCGATCAGTTCCAGGACCGGACTTCCCGGAGCCGTAAGGGTATGGGATATGGCGTCGGCGTCGATAACGGGAACCCCCCTTCCGCTCAGAAGGGCGGCGACGCTGGATTTGCCGCTGCCCACTCCCCCGGTCAGGGCTACGACCAGCATGGTGTAAATATCCTCATATCGACACTTTGAAGTCGTAGCCCATCTGGTAGTGGTAAATTTTCAACTGATAGCGTGGTTGATTGTCCAGGTCTACCGGGCCGCATAGCGGTCTAACCTACCTTCTACCAGTTAAAAACCACCACTACCCGTATTCCAAGCCAAATCTTATAGTATGAGGGGAAATGAGAAAGATTTTCTGCCAAATTCAGGGAAATTATGTCGTCCTGTCCCTGGCACCCAGAAAATCTAGTAGGGTCTAGATAACTTCAGAGAGGATTTTCTCTCAGCAAAATAAGTATTTTATCATATAACTTTCCCTCTCGATGATTAAATCTAGATTCACATTCTTTACAACATGTAGATGGAAAGTTTTTCATGGAACACTATTGAATTTGCAAGCCTTCGTTTGACATATGATCAGTAATGATTCAATGCCATTGATAGGAAAACTACCACGGGCAAATTCACGCTGACCATGATTCACACGGAAATGCTCTGGGTCTAGATAACTTTAAGCACTGCAACTGCATGCTTTAAGGTTATGTTATGCAAGGGGAAAACAGGTATTTCAGGCGTTCACACTTCTCCGAAGCCAAATTCAGATGGAGTGTACCCTAATTTTGCGCACGATCTACCGGCCTCGAAAATCGCCGAGTTGAGTGATGTAAGCCGCCCGAAGATCAATTAGTTATTATTCAAACTACGGACTCGAATCGCCCAGCTTTGTAACGCCTCATCGCCCTTCTCTGGCGGGGTTGAAGTCGATGAATCCTCTTTCGGCGGGCGCCGTGTTCGTGGGAAGAAAGGGCGCGGGGCCGGGGGTAAAACGATTGTCTTCGGGATTCTGGAACGCCACGGGAAAGGCTACACGGAAATCGTCCCGAACGCGTCGGACGGCTAGAGGGGCTACGATGGGCTGGTGGATAGGGGGTACAAAAAGCATTTCCGTATGAATCATGGTCAGCATGAATTTGCCCATCAAGAGGAAAACTTAATAAGATAGAACACTTACTCTGCTGAGAGCAAACTGTCTCTTAAAGTTATCTAGACCCTACCCCCGTCCCCGCGCCCTTTCTTCCCACGAACACGGCGCCCGCCGAAAGAGGATTCATCGACTTCAACCCCGCCAGAGAAGGGCGATGAGGCGTTACAAAGCTGGGCGATTCGAGTCCGTAGTTTGAATAATAACTAATTGATCTTCGGGCGGCTTACATCACTCAACTCGGCGATTTTCGAGGCCGGTAGATCGTGCGCAAAATTAGGGTACACTCCATCTGAATTTGGCTTCGGAGAAGTGTGAACGCCTGAAATACCTGTTTTCCCCTTGCATAACATAACCTTAAAGCATGCAGTTGCAGTGCTAAAGCTATCTAGACCCTCTAGTAATACTTTACACAACCTCTCCAGCGTGGGAACGCTACCTTAGCCGCTCCAGTGGACCGGCTTGGTGGCGCTAGAGCGTCAAGACTTGCCCCCACGCCAGAGCGTGGGAGCAAGATGATAAATCTTTTAACGCGAATTACGCCAGGCTGTCTCTCTGCGTAAGAGACAACGATTATGCGATTATGTTCAGAACGTCCAATACTCAGAAAACGATGCTCTCTAAGCGAGTAATCAGGGTCCGAAATCGTGAGCTCGAACGGGCCTGAGAAAACTGTGCATGCCTCTTCGAAAGAGGCACGATGTTTCCGAATATTGATATCCGCTTTGTTTGTGTCCCACTCAAAATCATCACGGCTTTGAAAGTTTGTCATTCTTCAGACGGATGCTAAGAGCACCGAATCATCACTTGCAGCGATCCACTCCGCGGAAAGAACAATCTCGCCGGGACCAATCAACCTTCCTTTGCATCTGATTACCAATACCTCTCCTTTGACGTCCAACAGGCGGTTTGTTATCCAATGGCATTAAGTTAATGCCTCAAAGCCCCTCTCCCGGCGGGAGGGTATCGTAAAAGGTAAAGCCCGACCCGTGTTCAGCTAAGGAGCACCATTTCCGGACGCAGCAGGTAATAGAAAACCGTAAGGATACGAAATGCCTCGATTCCCCGTTTCTGAGTAGGGGCATGGCGTGCCGTGCCCCTTTTGCGATACCCTCCGCGGGAAAGGGGTTGGGGAGAGGGTAAACAAAAACAGCGCACGATCAATCATAAACGGCATCGGTGATGCTTAAACTTAATGGCATTGGCTTGTTATCAAATCGGACATCCGGCGGGCAAACCCAAGCCGGGCGAACACAAGGTTCGCCCCCACGTTGGGTCAGTCACCTGTCGGGGAGTGACCACTTCCCGATGGCGCCTGCTGTCATACATTCGTTCAACGGCGTTACCTCTACGAGGACGCCCGTTCTTCCATCGGGACATATGACCTTTTCTCATACCCGGTATAGATCTGCCGCGGTCGGGAGATTTTCTGCGCGGGGTCATTGAGCATTTCCGTCCATTGCGCCAGCCAACCCGCGGCGCGTGGGATGGCGAACAGCACCGGAAACATATCCGTCGGGAAACGCATGACCTGGAGGATGATCCCACTGTAGAAATCCACGTTGGGGTAGAGCTTGTGGGAGATGAAATAGTCATCTTCCAAAGCGATGCGTTCCAGCTCCAGGGCGATGTCGATCAGTGGATTGCTGCCGGTAACCTCGAAGACATCGTAGGCCACTTTCTTGATGATGCTAGCCCGCGGGTCATAGCTGGAGTAGATGCGATGACCGAAGCCCATGAGACGGAATTCACCCTTCTTGACCCGTTCGACGTATCGGGGGACGGCGGCGACGGAGCCGATTTCCTCCAGCATTCGCAACACGGCTTCATTGGCGCCTCCGTGCAGGGGACCGAACAAGGCGGCGGCGGCGGCCGAGACCGCGCTGTAGGGGTCTACCCGTGAGGAGCCGACACTGCGCATAGTGGCGGTGGAGCAGTTCTGTTCGTGATCGGCATGCAGCAAAAAGAGTACATCCAGGGCCCGGGACAGAGCCGGGTGTACTTCATAGTCGTGCTCGTTCATGTAGTCGAGCATGTAGAGGAAATTACCGGCGTACCCCCGGCTGATGTCCGGGTAGTTATGGGGGCGACCGATGCGGACCCGATAGGCAAAGGCGGCGATGGTCGGCAGCTTGCCGAGAATACGCCAGATCTGCTTTTCCCGGATCTCGGGGTCGTTCACGTTTCTGGCCTCGGCATGAAACGTGGACATGGCGGCTACCGAGCTGATCAGAATCCCCATCGGGTGGGCATCGTAACGAAAGGATTCGATGATCCGGACCAGGTTTTCGTGGATGAAGGTATGCCGCATGATGCGAGTGGTCCAACGCTCGAGCTGCTCCTCGGTCGGCAACTTGCCGTAGATCAGGAGATAGGCGCACTCGAGAAAGCTGCTTTTTCCGGCTAGCTCTTCGATAGGATAGCCCCGATATCTGAGGATGCTCTTCTCCCCATCGATATAGGTGATCGAGCTGGCGCAGGCCGCCGTGTTCATGAAGGCGGGGTCGTAACTCATAATCCCGAAATCGTCGGGGTCCAATTTGATCTGACGCAGATCGGGGGCCCGGATGCTGCCGTTTTCTACCGGGATCTTGTAAGTTTTTCCATTGCGGTTGTCGGTAATGAAAAGGGAATCTTTCTTCATGCTCGTTTTCCTCCGGTGGAGGTTTAATCCTGCCCGATGCAAGACAATGCCGTTAAGTCAGAAGCTGTTTGGTTAAAAGCAATCCTGAGTTATTCGACGCTGTTCGGGGGATCGGACCTGTTACGTTACGACGCCCGAATGCTCGCTAATCGTCTGCCGGGTCTACCGGCGTCTAACGCAATCTGCCCACCCACATTAACCCCCCGCGTGGCCTATACGCGCGGACCTTGCCCTGTGTGTAGGTTGGCCTTAAGCCGCGCGAGAAAACGCCTCGGGGAGCACGACATCGAACGCAGCGTAACGCAACACGACACTGGACGATGGGATCCGTTTTAACCAAACAGCGCGTAGGAGCGACCGGCCAGTCGCCTCTACTTTTGCGACACTCTCCAGGGGGCGAGGGAGCGAACCCGGCACTCGCTTCGATTTTCTTGGTAACGGCATTGCGATGCAGGAGCCATGGTTATAAATGGGTTGTCCGAAGGCCTGTCCGGCTTACGGCCGTCGCTCCCTCCGCTACCGATGCGCAAGCCGGACAGGCCCTGAGAACGGGACACGGAGGGACGCGCCGAGTCGCTGTCAATCCTGGAATTTCTTCACGCACAGGGACGCGTTCGTGCCTCCGAAACCAAAGGAATTCGACAATGCATACCTGATATCGATATCGGTGATGCGCTCGCGGGCGAGCTTGAGCCCCACGCACTCGGGATCGACCTCCCGAATATTCAATGATTCATGGATGAACCGTTCCTTCATCATCAGCAGCGCCATAATCAGCTCCGCGGCCCCGGCCGCCCCCATCATGTGGCCGGTCAGCGACTTGGAGGCCGTGACCCAGGGGCCGTCCTCGCCGAATATCCCCTTGATCGCCGCCGCCTCTTTTATGTCTCCTACTGGCGTGCTCGTCGCATGGGGACTGATCAGATCGACATCCTTCGGAGCGATCCCCTCCATCGCCATCCACATGGCCCTGACGGCACCCTCACCGGAGGGCTCGGTCATGTGGTGCCCATCGGAGGCAGCGCCGTAACCGGTGATTTCCCCATAGATCGGCCCCCCCCGGGCCAGCGCATTCTCCAGGTCCTCCAGAATCACCGCGGCCCCGCCGCCGCTGATCACGAAGCCGGTCCGATCCTTATCGAACGGGCGGCTCGCCGTTTTCGGGTCGTCATTCAGGTTCGACAAGGCCGGCATGGCGTCGAACATCACCGACTGGGTCCAGTGGAGACCCTCGGAGCCGCCGGCGATCATGCAATTCTGACGCCCGGTCCGAACCATCCACCAGGCTTCGCCGATATTGTGGGCGCTGGTCGCGCAGGCCGACGAAATCGAAAAGCTCACCCCCCTGATCCCCAGGCTCGTACCGACCGTCGCGGAGCAGGAGCTTGCCATGGTCTTCGGCACCCAACGGGTACCCGCCCGTTTCGGTCCCTTCTCGAGCGCGGCATTGACGGCACCGACCACATCTTCGGTGGAAGGACCACCGGCACCCATGAGCAATCCGGTCATGGGGTTCGATCGGATAGTGTCGGGAAGCTCGGCATCCAGGATTGCGGATTCCGCCGCCTGATAGGCCCAACCCGCCTGCTCGCCCATCCATTTATGTATTTTCAGGGACAAACCTTCCTGATACCTCCGCTTGATTTCTCCGATCACATTCGACCGGAACCCCCGTTCCTTATATTCCGGGCAATACACGATGCCGCACTTTCCCTCCATCATCGCTGCCGTTACCTCTTCCTTCGTGCAACCAAGCGGACCGACGATTCCCACACCGGTTACGACGACTCTTCTGTACATAATCTGTTCTCTGTTGTCGATTCAGGGGAAAACCAGGAAACAGCATGGGTGGCTCACCGGCCGACCCGCCTCCGGGGAGGTCGGCGGCACCCTCAGGTATTCGACCCGGCCCACTAGGCCAAGATTTGTCTGCCCATGACCACATATGCCCGTTGCATGTGAATATTTCGCCGCGATGCACGGCTCTCGCACCCGATAGCCGCGTTGCGGCTCGTCGCAATAGGGCCTGGCTATTCCTCCTCACCGCGCTTTGCTCTCGGGCACGATCGACACACCTCACTTACCGAAATCACATGCAACGGGTATAACTTAAAAGAGCCCGTCTCGCCGCCGTCCTGTCTCCTTCATCCCGGTGGTTGCGCGTGCAACTCCTGGAAAAACAGCTGCGAAGCACACCCAGATCGGCGCATTCCACCGAGACGGGGGTTCTCGATGAGAGACAGGCAGACGGACGGCAGGCCTCACCCCTAGTAGACTACAGCACAGACGCCTCCGACGCACCCCGGTTTCAGGTCGGAGCAGGAGGACGGCCATGCAGGCAACCGATGTAAACGGATATCCGGCAGACCCGGCGGAAGCAGCCAATCGTAGAGGATTAACAAGAGGTCTAGATAACTTTAAGAGAGGATTTTTTCTCAGCAAAGTAAGTATTCTTTCATATTAAGTTTTCCTCTCGATGATTGAATCTAAATTCACATTCTTTCAGATGTAGATGAAAAGTTCTTCGTGGAACGCCATTGAATTTTGCAAACCTTCGTTTAGCATATGACTAGAATGATTCAATGCCATTAATAGGGCAATTACCACGGGCAAATTCATGCTGACCATGATTCACACGGAAATGCTTTTTGTATCCCCTATCCACCAGCCCATCGTAGCCCCTCCAGCCGTCCAAGTAGATGATGCGATCAAGGGCTACCTGGCCCGGGATCGCGACCTGTAGCAGCTTCTTGGCGGCGTTCGGGAAGATTCCCGTGTAGACCTTCCCGTGGCGTTCTAGAATCCCGAAGACAATCGTTTTACCCCCAGCCCCGCGCCCTTTTTTCCCACGAACACGGCGCGCGCCGAAAAGAGGATTCATCGACTTCAACCTCGCCGGAGAAGGGCGATGAGGCGTCATAAAGCTGGGCGATCCAGGTCCATAGTTTGAATAACAATTGATTGACCATCGGACGGCTTACATCACTCAGCTCAGCGCTTTATCGAAGCCGGTAAATCGTGCGCAAAATTAGGGTAAAATCCGCCTAAGTTTAGCTTCCGCAAAGGTGCGAACGCCTAAAATACCTAATTTTTTCTTTGCATAACATATGCCTTAGCACTTAGGTTGCAGTGCTAAAGTTATCTAGACCCTAACAAAATTTACAGGATTACCAGGATTTTTTCATCAACCACTATGGACTGAAAGTCCATAGTCTGGGGAGCGACTGAAAGTCGCTGTTTCGGCTAAAGCCGACTGACAGCCTCAGACTGAAGTCAGCTCGAAAGGACTGAAAGTCGGGGCGCACTCGACTGGAAAATCATCGTCATGATGACCCTGATGTTCTCGATGCCTCTTTATATACCTCTGATCATATCGTCTGTAATATACCCTGAATTGAAAGTACCATACCCAATGGCCCAAAAGCGACGCCCCCAATACTGCTTCCTCAAATGGGGGAATTCTTGTTGTAGCTCGCGCGATGTCCTCCCTTTAAGTAACTTCATAATTTCACTAACCGACAACCTGGGTGGATAAGAGATGTAGAGAGGCACATGGTCCTTGCTCACTACTCCCTGGATAATTTCTATATTGTTAGCAGCGTAGGTCTGTCGAACCAATATCCGTACTCTTTATCCCCACATCCTTTAGTCAGCACTTTATAGCGATACTTCGTGATCCGTACCAGATGAACCTTCAGATCGTAAACGGCATGTGTCGCGTGCTTCTTCGGTCCCATAGCCAAAAAATACTAAAGCCTTTGGACTAAAGTTCATAGTTTTTACTGGCGACCAGCAATAAATCAAAATCCTGTAAATCCTGGTAATCCTTTCAATCTTATACGATTCAGGGAACGACGAGCACTGCCGATGAAAACCCACGACAAGCAGCTGCCGGGTGCCGAGCGACAGCCGGAGCCGCGGAGGCCCACCATATGGGCGCGAGCTTGCCCGCGCTTGCGATTTGCTCCGAAGCCCTGAAGCGGAGGCAAGCCCACGCTTACCAGGCGGGTGTCGCAAAAGCAGGGGCGACCAGCCGGTCGCCCCTACGCACCCACCGGAAGGGGGGGTGCCTGCCTGCCACCCCATGAACACCTGCCTGTCCCTGTCCACCGGCAGGCAGGGGATGAGGGGATCATAGGGGTGAAGATCGATGCCTTTTGCGACACCCTCGCCAGCCCGGTGGTTACCTTGCCCGGACTCGATCGACACCCGAACGACGCCGCCGGGTTCATGTTTTCGGTTTGAGTTATACACGCTCGCCCTGTGGGAGACTGGGTTTGAAGACCCTCGGCGAGGGCGCGTAAGATAGCCGTCAAAATAAGGAGCTTACAGATGCAACGCCTGATACCGGGCGCCGACCGCCTGCCTCATGCCCTCTACCGCGCCGAGCAAGTGCATGGGCTCGATCGGACCGCTATCGATGAGCACGGGATCCCCGGAGCCGAGCTGATGGAACGCGCAGGCCGCGCGGCTTACCGATTGCTGCGGCAAGGCTGGCCGGATGCGCGTGTCGTTTCCATTGTCTGCGGCATCGGCAATAACGGCGGCGACGGCTATGTGGTCGCCCGTTACGCGCGGACCGACGGTCTCGAGGTGCGCGTCCTGCAGCTGGGGGACCCGCAACGGCTGCGGGGGGATGCCCTGACGATGGCGACGCGGTTTCGAGAGGCGGGCGGAAGCGTCGCGCCCTTTCAAGAGCTGCCTCAATCTACGGAGCTAATCGTCGATGCCATCCTGGGCACAGGGCTGGAGCGGGAAGTCACCGGGGCCTGGGCCCAGGCCATCGAAGCGATCAATCGGCACCCCGCCCCGGTGATCGCTATAGACATCCCCTCCGGGCTGCACTCGGATCTCGGGAGAATCCTGGGTACCGCGGTTCGGGCGGAGGCTACCATCAGCTTTATTGGGCTCAAGCAAGGCATGTTCACCGGGGCCGGACCCGATTGCTGTGGAAAGGTCCGCTTCGACGCCCTCCAGGTGCCGGCGGCGGTCTACGCCCGGCAAATCCTCTCCGCGCGCCGACTCGCTTGGGCGCAGCTCGGCGGGCTCCTCGCGCGCCGACCACGCGCCGCCAACAAGGGCAGCTTCGGGCATGTGCTGGTGGTCGGCGGAGCGCGGGGTTACTCGGGCGCGGCGCGGCTGGCGGGAGAGGGCGCCCTACGCGCGGGCGCGGGCCTGGTGACCATTGCCACCCATCCCGAACATGCCGCCTACATCAACCTGAGCCGACCCGAACTCATGTGTCTGGGGGTCGAGGGGCCGACGGAGCTGGAGCCGGCACTCGAAAGGGCCACGGTCGTCGCGGTCGGACCGGGGCTCGGCAAAGATTCCTGGGGGAAAGGATTGCTCGCCCGGGTCCTGGAGACCAGGCGCCCCCTGGTGGTCGATGCGGACGCCCTCAACCTCCTCGCCGCCTCGCCTACCTCGCGGGATGACTGGGTGCTCACACCTCACCCGGGTGAGGCCGCTCGACTACTCGGAACCGAAACGGACGCGATCCAGGCGGATCGCTTCGGCAGCATCCGCCGCCTGCGGAATCGCTGCAACGGGGTGGTGGTATTGAAAGGCGCGGGGACCCTCATCCAGGGACCATCGCACAAACCCACCGGGGTCTGCACCAGCGGTAACCCCGGCATGGCGACCGCGGGAACCGGCGATGTACTGACCGGTGTGATCGCCGCGCTGATCGCCCAGGGCCTCGGCCTCGAGGACGCCGCCGCCGGCGGCGTATGCCTGCATGCCGCCGCCGGCGACGCGGCGGCCGAAGACGGTGAGCGCGGGCTGCTGGCAAGCGATCTGTTGGCGCGGATTCGGCCTCTGCTCAACCCCGAGGCCGGTTCCTGATGTTCCCGCATAATCGGTAGGGCCCGATCTCGATTGTATGGATTTCATACTACCGTGGCGCGCACCGACCTCGCGTTGCGTGTAGGTTGCGTTAGCCGCACGAGAAACGCCTGGGGAAGCACGGCGTCGAATGCAGCGTGAGGTGCTTTTAACCGAACAGCTTCTCAAATTTGCCGCTACCGATTTTCCGAGGTGCCTAAAATTGTCAGCTGGTGCTAGAAGTTCCGATTATGCTGAAAGAAGCCGTTTTCACGACGAAGCTCGAATCCGAGCTGCGCGCCGAATTCATGGCCGCGGCCTTTCACCGACCGGCGTCGCAGATACTCCGCGAGCTGATGCGTGAATTCGTGCAACGTTAGCGCGAGACCCGGGAATAGTGAGTTTCTGCACCGCACGGTCGAGACCGGTCGAACCGCCATGCGCGGCGGTCCAGGCCGCTTCGATGATGACATCGAAGCCGATGTTTGCCGCACGGCGCACTAGCGATGGCGAATCAGGCGTGAAGGTCGTTTGGACACCCCAAGCCCGGCAAGACCGCATCGATATATGAGACTATATCGTGCCGACCCCCCGCTTGCGGCCGCGAACCTGTGGTCGTAAGGGGTCAGGGCCCTTTACGGTTGATCATATGTCTCCAATGCCCTTGAGCGGTAACTTAAGAATTGCGGCAACCGTGACAGATTAGACCACCGGAGAGCACAGCGATGACGGCTTTCTCATTCGGACATTCATCCGGCGCTGACTGGCGCGCGGCGACGAATCGTTGCCTGACCGCCCTCGGGCAGATCCCGGAGACGGGTAATCTGGGTATTCTCTATGTTACCGATGCGCTCGCGGGACGCATGGGCGAAGTGCTCGAGCTGCTGCGCGAGTCCACCGGAGTAGCGCACTGGGTAGGTACTGTCGGTATGGGGATCTGCGCCACCGGGGTCGAGTACTATGAGCAGCCCGCGGTGGCGGCGATGATCGGGGAGTTCCCTGACGACTCCTTCCGCGTTTTTCCCTCCATCATTAAGGACCTGGACGACTTTACGCAATGCAACGGCGACTGGATGGAGACCCGCCAACCCTTTCTCGGGCTGGTCCACGTCGATCCCTCCAATCCCCTTACCGAGGCCCTGGTCAGGCAGCTTGCCGCACGCACGGCTTCCGGCTTTCTGGTCGGTGGTCTGGCCAGCTCCCGCAACGACATCCATCTCTACGCGGACGAGCTCACCCAAGGCGGGATCGCGGGGGTGTTCTTCTCCCAGGAAGTAGGCCTAGTCACCCGCCTGAGTCAGGGCTGCGCCCCCATTGGTCCGCACCGGGTCGTCACCGAGGCCCAGCGCAACATCATGATTCAACTCGACGGGCGCCCGGCTCTAGATGTGCTGAAGGAAGACATCGGAGAGATCCTGTCCCGGGACCTGGCCCGCATCGGCGGCTATATCTTCGCCGGTCTTCCAATCGTCGGCTCGGACACCGGCGACTATCTGGTACGCAACCTAGTCGGCATCGATCCGCAGAACGGCCTCGTCGCCATCGCCGACATGGTCGAGCCGGGCGGACGCGTGATGTTTTGCCGGCGCGACGCCAACACCGCGCGGGAGGAACTCCTACGCATGCTGGTAGCGCTCAAAAAGACCCTCGACGGACCCCCGCGGGGGGGCATCTATATTTCCTGCCTGGGACGCGGCCGTAACCTGTTCGGAGGGGATTCCGACGAGCTCAAGCTCATCGCCTCGGAGCTGGGGGGGGTTCCCCTGGTCGGCTTCTACGCCAACGGCGAAATCTCCCAGGACCGGCTCTATGGCTATACGGGCGTGTTGACGCTTTTTACCTAAGTACAGCAGCGTCGAAGTATCGATAACAATGGTTCGGTTCTTCCGTTGGAAAGTCTTTTTTCTGCAGATGAACGCGAATCATTCCAAATCTCCCGCAATCGGCTCGCCATGATCGACGCGGTAGGTGCGGCTTGCCCGTGCTTGCGATCTGGTCCTATGAGTTTTCCTCTCGAGGATTGAATCTAAATTTACATCCTTTCAATGTGTAGATGGAAATTTATTCGTGGAATACCATTGAATTGCAAGCCTTCGTTTGGCATATGATTAGAATGATTCAATGCCATTGATAGGGCAATTACTACGGGCAGATTCATGCTGACCATGATTCACACGGAAAAGCTTTTTGTACCCCCTTCCGCCAGCCCATCGTAGCCCCTCCAGCCGTCCGAGTGGATGATGCTGGTCAAGAGCCACCTAGCCCCGGATTGCGGCCTGTAGCGGCTTCTTGGCGGCGTTCGGGACGATTTCCGTGTAACCCTTCCCGTGGCATTCCAGAATCCCGAAGACAATCGTTTTACCCCCGGCCCCGCGCCCTTTCTTCCCCCGAACACGGTACCCGCCGAAACAGGAGTCATCGACTTCAACCTTGCCGGAGAAGGGCGATGAGGCGTCACAAAGCTGGGCGATTCGGGTTCGTAGTTTGAATAACAACTGATTGATCTTCGGACGGCTTACATCACTCAACTCGGCGATTTTCGAGGCCGGTAAATCGTATGCAAAATAGTGTATAATCTATCTGAATTTGGCTTCGGAGATGTGTGAACGCCTGAAATACCTGCTTGCATAACATAACCTTAGCATGCGGTTGCAGTGCTAAAGTTATCTAGACCCTGGAATATAAGCTTTTATAATATGCCCTTTCTCTATCCTCCGTGTAGCGATCATTAGGCACCGCAGGTTTTACAATGATATTGTTGATATCCACACGCATTCTTGCCGTTTTTGATCATCGCTTTACTATGACATTTGCTACAAACATGTACTTTCTTTTCAAGAATCATGACTAAGAAATCTTTGGTTGAATTTGCAAATAATCACTATGCTATATCATTTAAAAATTAGCCACCACCGCAAAAGGCACCGGTCTTCGCCCTTTGATCCTCTCTGCCCCTGCCTGTCGGCAGACTAAGGACAGCAGGCGTCCATGGGGCAGCAGGCCGGCAACCCTTACTCCCGACAGGCCCGTAGGGGCGACCGACCAGTCGCCCCTACGCACTTTTGCGATACCCTCCTCGACTTGGCTGTCGGGCTAGGGCGCGATCCGATCAGGTGGCATACTGCAACCGTGGGGATGCGCCTAATCCGACCTACACTTACACCTGAGGTCCACGAGCCTGCCCGCGCGGACCTCGCGTTAGGTTTAGGCTGTGTTAGCCACGCGAGAAAACGCTTCGGTGGGCACGGTGTCGAACGCAGCGTAACGCAACACGACGCCCTCTCGGGCTGCACCAAATAATGCCGGACAGCGCTGAAACGCCTCGGGGAGCTCGGCCTCGAAACGCAGCGTAACGGTCAGGGTCAAGGGTCGAATGCGTATCCCAACAGCTTGATGTCTCGCCTGAAGCGCCGTGCCACCAGCTCGGCGGTCTCGTCATTGTAGTAGCTTCGATGGTCCCGTCCGCGGTCGGTCGCCCGGCGTTTATGGGCCAACTGTGGGCGTGCGATGCCGATGCGTTCGCAAGCCTCAGTGAAGTCCTCCTCCAGGCGCTCATAGCGTCCGATAAAATCCACGACCAGCTCGCCCTGCAGGTCGATCAAATAATCGGTCTGCAGCTCGATGGAGGTATCCAGATGGTACTGGTAGGGGCGCTTCGGGTCCAGCTTCCAGCGCAGAAAATCCTCGAATGTCTCATGGCCGCCGAGGTAAGAAGGACGCTCGCGGCGAATATGGTAAAAGGAGCTCACCTGCAGGTCCCAGGGGTTACGCACGAAGGCGAACTTGAACAACTCGTCGAAGAAGGCCTTAGGCAGCAGCTCCTTGGCGGCGACGATCTTGGCGTGGCGCGGCAGCTTGCCGGCGATGCGGTGACCGCTCAGGTGACTCAGGCGGCTGCACAGGAACATGGGCCAGTACCAAGGATCGCGCCGCCGCAGGTGCTGCAGGCTGGCGCGCACGCTGGTACCGCCGGTCTTGGCGATGTGGACGAACAGGAAGCGGTGCTTGATGGAGAGGAACATGGGGCGGGATTTTACCGCGGATCCCTGCTCGGGTCATAAGGAGTCAGAGCCTGAGGTATCCCCACGAAATCCACCCTCAACGTCAGTCGGTTTTGCCGACGCTAGGATACATCCGGCGCCTGAGTCCGCAACCTTCCCTAAGCAGGACGTTAGGAGACACACCAATACGAGACTTACCGGACGTGCCGAAGGGTTGAGCAATTCTTCGGGGTTCGTGCGTTCGGCTAATGGTACAGGATTGACAGGATGAACAGGATTTTTCGTCGTTACCCCGCGAGGCGGAGACACCGTTGGTCAACGACCTGGTCACAACCGGAATCGAAACCGGACGACTGATCGACTTAGGCAAGCCTGCAACCTTGTGGTGGAGCTCGGAACGCCCAAAAACTAATCCTGACAATCCTGCCCGATTAGAGCATTGCAACGAGTGTTCGGATGAACACCTTATCCGGATGATCAATTTCAGTTTGGGTCTAGATAACTTTAAGAGAGGATTTTCTCTCAGTATAAGTTAAGTATGCTATTATAGTGAGTTTTCCTCTTCGAGGATTAAATCTAAGAGCCTAGATAATTTAGAATTACTATTATAGTGCTAAGGTTATGTTATGCAAGGAAAGAATAGGTATTTCAGGCGTTCATACATTTCCGAAGCCAAATTCAGATGGGTTGTACACTATTTTGCGCACGATTTACCGGCCTCGAAAGTCGCCGAGTTGAGTAATGTAAGCCGTCCGACGCTCAATCAGTTATTATTCAAACTACGGACCCGAATCGCTCAGCTTTATAACGCCTCATCGCCCTTCTCCGGCTAGGTTGAAGTCGATGAATCCTATTCCGGCGGGCGCCGTGTTCGTGGGAAGAAAGGGCGCGGGGCCGGGGGTAAAGCGATTGTTTTTGGGATTCTGGAACACCCCACGGGAAGGGCTACGCGGAAATCGTCCCGAACGCCGCCAAGAAGCCGTTACAGGACGCAATCCGGGGCCAGGTAGCCCTACCGTATCATCCACTCGGACGGCTGGAGGGACTACGATGGGCTAGTGGATAGGGGGTACAAAAAGCATTTCCGCATGAATCATGGTCAGCATGAATTTGCCCGTGGTAATTTCCCTATCAATGGCATTGAATCACTCTAGTTATATGCCAAACGAAGGCTTGCAAAATTCAATGGTGTTCCACGAACAACTTTTCATCTACACATGAAAGAATGTGAATTTAGATTCAATCATCGAGAGGAAAACTACCTATGATAGAATACTTACTCTGCTGAGAGAAAATCCTCATCTAAAGTTATCTAGACCCTCGTATTTTCAAGGCGTCCCCGTTTTGAACCGATACTAAGGCATCACGCCACACCCCAGTCCAGTGGTTCGATCCCGGACTCGACAGCGGCACCGACTTCCTGCTGGGCCAGATCCAGATCATAGCCGCTCTGCAAGTTGAGCCAGAACTGGGCCGCGACACCGAAAAGCGTTCCAGGGGCAATGCGGTATCTGCGGTAATACGGCGTTTCCCATGCACAATTTCGTTGATGCGACGCGGCGGCACATGAATGGACCGTGCCAGACGGTATTGACTGATTCCGTATTCGTTGAGGTATTCGGCCAGATGCTCACGGGGATGAATCGGAGGAATATCGATACTCATATTTCGATCTTCGGTGATATACCTATGCCGTTATGATAACGGCTGTCGTTATCGTCCTGGTACATGACATCTGTACACTCTCAATAACGTTGTGATGAGCTATGTTTTTGATTTTCAACTTCCGAGTACAAACTATGCTGTTATGGACCGATATCACCGGTCAGCATCTCAATTGGCCCCCAACCACCGATAGACCAGGGGTACCAGCACCAGTGACACCAGGGTGGAGAACAGGAGCCCGGAGACGATGGTCACCGCCAGGGGTTGGAGCAACTCGGAGCCCTCGCCCAGGGCTAGGGCCAGGGGCAAGAGGCCGACCACGGTGGTCAGGGTGGTCATGAGGATGGGGCGCAGGCGCAGGCGGGCGGATTCGACGATGACCCGGAGCTTATCGGCGCCCCGGCGGCGCCGGATCTCGATGAACTCCACCAGCACGATGGCGTTGTTGACCAGGACCCCCGCCAGCATGATGAGACCCAGCCATACGGGCATGGACAGGGGCAGCCCGGTCCATTGCAATCCCAGGACGACGCCGATGAGGGCGAAGGGGACGTTGAGCAGGATGATGAGGGGATTGCGCAGGGATTCGTATTGAACGGCCATGACGACCAGCACCAGAAACAGGGCTAGCCCGAGCAGCAGCCGACTCAAATTCCGGCCTTCCTGCAGGGTCTCCAGGCTGCCCGCCTCGTAAAGGCTGTAGCCGGGCGGCAGGTCCAGGTCTGCGGTGGTCGCCAGGGCGCGTTCCAGGGCCTCCTCTAGGCTCAGCTCCCCGCCCAGGGAGGCGGTGACCTCCACCATCCGTTGTTGGCGGTCGCGCATAATGACGGAGGGTTGGGGCAGGATCGCGACCTGGGAGATGTCCCCGAGGCGGATGGGCACCCGGGGTGTGGTCTTGCTGAACAGGAGGATGGATTCCAGGTCTCCTAGGGTCCCGACATCACCCCGGTCGAGGCGCAGCAGGACATCGATGCGGCGGTCCTCGGTGATGAAGTCGGTGACTACCCGACCCCCGAGAGCGAAGCCTAACACCTTGCCCACATCTTCCACGTCCAGGCCGTAGCCGGCGGCCCGCTCTCGGTCCAGGCGGATGGACAGCTCCTGGGTCAGGTCCTGGTTAGAGTGGCGCACATTACGTAGGCCCTCGATCTCCCGCAGCCGGTCCACCACATGGTCGCCGAGCGTCTCCAGGGTCGCGAGTCGGGGGCCCTTGATGCGCAGGCTCAAGTCGTCGTCTCCGCGGTTGAGGCGGATGCCGCGGATTCCCCGGCTGTACATGTACACCCGCAGTCCGGGGATGCGCTCGGCGTCGAGCAGGGCCTGTGTATAGACGATCCATTGGTTACTGTCGACCTCCCGTTCCGCCGCGGGCCGCAGCTGGACCTGGAGACTCGCCCGGTTCGTCGACTCGAATTGGGAGCGTCCGAAGACGAAGCCGCCGACGGTGGTGAAGATGGTCTCTACCTCCGGCTGCTGGGCGACCAGGGCCTCGACCCGCCGGGTGAGGGCGTCCATCCGGTCGAGGTTGATGCCGCTGTCGGCGGTGAGGCTGATTCGCACATCGCCCTCGTCCAGCTGGGGCAGGAAGACCTGTTTGGCCTCGTACAGCCAGGGGGCAGTCAGGGCCAAGCCGGCAACAAAGACGACGATGACCGGCCGGTGGATCAGCAGCAGTCGCTCCAACAGGCGACCATAGCCGTCCTGGGCGATATCAAGAACCCGGTTCACCAGCCGCCGCGCGGGGCCGTCCCGATGCACCGGGACCCGGCCGGCCAGGGCGGGCACCAGGGTCAGGGCCACCAGCATGGAGGCGAGGATGGCGGCGGAGATGGTGAAGATGAGCTCGCGGAACAGCAGCCCGGTCAGTCCGCCGACGAACAGGAAGGGGAGCACCGCCGCCAAGTTGGTGGAGGTGGCGGCGACAATGGCGCCCGTCACCTCCCGGCTCGCCCCGTCCGCGGCCTGCTCCGGGGACTCCCCCCGGCGCTGGTGGCGGTAGAGGTTTTCGAGCATGACGATGGTACTGTCCACCAGCATGCCGATGCCCAGCGCCAGGCCGCCCAGGGTCATGATGTTGAAGGTGAGCCCGAAGGCGGCCATCAGGATGAAGGTGACCAGCACCGCGATGGGGATAGCGCTGCCGATGATCAGGGTCCGGCGCAGGCTACCCAGAAACAGGTAGACCACGGCCATGGCCAGCAGAGCGCCGGCGGCGGCCGCGGTGACCGCGTTGTTCAGGGCGCGGCGGATGTAGCGGGCCTGGTCGTCGACCCGCACAATGGCGATGTCCGGCGGGATTTGTCCCTGATCCCGCAGTCGGTCGAGCGCCTGCTCTACCCGGTCGACCACCGCGACTGTATTGGCGAGGGGCTGTTTCTGGATGGAAAGCTTGATGCCGGGCCGGCCGTCCAGGCGGATACGCAGGCGCTCCTCGGCCGCTCCGTCGACGATCCGGGCAACCTCCCCCAGGCGCACCAGCGACAGAGGGTCGTCGCGGTCCGTGCCGGGTAGAGGCAGAGCCGGCAGCTCCTCCACGCCGACGAAGCGGCCCTGGGTGCGGCCGCTGATCTCTTCTGCGGACATGCGCAGGCGGCCGGCCGGGATGTCCTGATTGGCCTGGCGCAGGATCCGCTCGATATCCAGCACATCCAGCGCCAGGCCAGCCAGTCGATATTGGTCGGCGTTCACCTGGATCTCACGTTCGAGCCCGCCCCCCACCTCGGCCGCGGCCACCCCGTCCAGGTTGAGCAGGGCCCGGCTCAGGTGGTAGTCCACCCAGGCCCGCAGCTCCACTGGGTCCAGCAGAAGGGAGCTCACCACATACTCCGCCACCGGGAGCTGGAAGGGATCCCGTTTGTAGATGACCGGCGGGTCGATGCCGTCCGGCAGAAAACGCTTGGCCCGGTCGAGCCGGGAGGTGGCGTCCCGCAGGGCCTGGTCCATATCGGTGCCGTAGGCGAACGACAGGTCCACGGCGCTGCGCCCCTCCTGGGTCTGGGACTGGACAGCGATGGCGCCCTCGGTGATCGCCAGCTGCTCCTCGAGCTGGCGCGTGACTTCGTCCTCCATGATCTTGGCGGGAACACCCGGGGCCAGGATGCGCACCCGGATGTCCGGGTAGATGATCCGGGGCAGTAGGTCAATGCTCAGGCTTCCCAAGGTAAAGGCCCCCAGCACCATGACCGCCAGGGTCAGCATTACCACCCCCACCGGATGGCGCATGGACCAGCTGGAGATATTCGAGTTCACGTTGGTTTTCAATAACCACGGGGGGCGGCAGCAGTCGAGAGCACCGAATCGACACCCGAACGGCATCCTTAAACTATCTGCGGATTACGCAGATTCTCGCAGATGCTTTGGTTCTTTGACTGTGTAATCTGCGGATTCGAAAAGCGTAGGAGCGCCGTATATATGCCGTGCCCCCACATGTTTCCCGGGTGGTGGCAAATATCTAACTGGTAGAGGGTAGATTGGCGCGGTGGATTTGGACTATCGACCACTCTGATCAGTTAGGAACTTGCCATGCCCGGTACTGCTGTACCAGTACAGTCGAAATCGGCATGAACCAGCACATTATCGATGCGGTTCGCGCTTCCTCGTAGTGCCCTGCCGCGCTCACCGCATCCCACGCCGTGCACCCTTTGCGCCTGCGCGGTTAAAGCCCTCCGCAGGGGCCATCTTGGACGTACGGCGCAGTGGCCCGTCAGGGTCGTAGGGTAGGCTGTGCCCGCCAATCATTCATCGCCTTCCTAGCGGCAGGTCATCAAATAGTTGACGTCCGGATCCCGATTGGCGAGGCGGTAGGTGTCGGTCAGCGGGTTGTAGGTCATGCCGGTGATGTCCTGGGTGTGTATCCCCGCGGCCCGCACCCAGGCGTCCAGCTCCGAGGGTTTAATGAAGCGCCCGTAGTCGTGGGTACCCCGCGGCAACATGCCTAGGATGTATTCGGCGCCGATGATCGCCAGCAGATAGGATTTGAGGTTGCGGTTGAGGGTGGAAAAAAAGACCAGGCCACCGGGTCTCACGAGGCGGGCGCAGGCGGCAACCACGGACGCCGGCTCGGGTACGTGTTCGAGCATTTCCATGCAGGTGACTACATCGAACCGGGCCGGACTCTCCGCAGCTAAGTCCTCCACCGGGACCCGACGATAGGTTACCCGGACGCCGGATTCCAGGGTGTGCAGCTCTGCCACCCAGAGGGGTCGCTCCCCCATGTCGATGCCGGTAACCCGCGCCCCGAGTACGGCCATGCTCTCGGACAGGATGCCACCGCCGCAACCCACGTCCAAGACTTCCTTGCCCTTGAGCGCCGCCGCCCGGTCGATGTAGTCCAACCGTAAGGGATTGATGTCATGCAAGGGCTTGAACTCGCTGTTGGGATCCCACCAGCGGGCGGCCAGCTCCTCGAACTTGCAGATCTCGGCCTGATCGACGTTATGGGTCGTTTTAGTCATTCGGTGCATGCCTTGGTGGGTTTAAGGACTAGTCATAGGTCATTAAAGCGGTCGTGGACGGATTTTAACCTTGAAAGTGCCGTTCGCAAGCGCGAATACTCTGATCAGATCACGAAGGATAAAGGGCTGAGCCGGGTCAGGATTATGCCGGGGTGATGAGAAAATGGCTGGAACCTACTCCGATGCTGGGATCGCGGAGCTGAGTGATGTAAGGCGTCCGACGATCAATCAAGTATTCAAACTACGGACCCGAATCGCTCAGCTTTGTGACGCGTCATCACCGTTCTCCGGCGAGGTTGAAGTCGATGAATCCTATTTCGGCGGGCGCCGTGTTCGGGGGAAGAAAGGGCGCAGGGCCGGGGGTAAAACGATTGTCTTCGGGATTCTGGAACGCCACAGGAAAGTCTACACGGAAATCGTCCCGAACGCCGCTAAGAAGCCGCTACAGGACGCGATCCCGGGCCAGATAGCCCTTGACCGCATCATCCACTCGAACGGCTGGAGGGGCTACGATGGGCTGGTGGATAGGGGGTACAAAAAGCTTTTCCGTGTGAACCATGGTCAGCATGAATTTACCCGTGGTAACTGCCCTATCAATGGCATTGAATCATTCTGGTCATATGCCAAACAAAGGCTTGTAAAATTCAATGGTGTTCCACGAGAAAATTTTCATCTACACCCGAAAGAATGTTAATTCACATTCAATCATCGAGAGGAAAACTATCTATGATAGAATGCTTACTCTGCTGAGAGTAAATCCTCTCTAAAGTTATCTAGATCCAAGCATGATTTTCAGAGATAGCAAACCGTTGTCCAAAATGAGCCGATTCCTTCTCATAACTAACTGATCTACAAGATATAAATTTCGGTATCGGCTCGCGCCCTAGCCTGAAAGCCGATCGATCAGAAGCTGTTTGGTTGAACAGGATCGCTCCTGTAACACCTCCAGTCCCTCAAACAGCACCAGATCATTCAGGATTGCTTTTAACCGGATAGCTTCTTGATTTCTTGTCAAAATCTCCTGCAGGGAACGATCGACCTGGCGTTCCAAAGCATTTACGCCAAATCCCGTAGCGCCACGGAGGGCGTTTCCTGCTGAAAGGTGAAACCGGATATTCGGGTTGCAAACCTTTCATTGCGTCGTAACCTTGGGCGTTTCAAAGCCAATCGGCAAAGAGTACCGCCAATGTAGTGATATAACTGCCGAAGAACGCCTGCTGCTGACGCGCCAGACCATGGAGCTGCTCGAGGGCTGGGGTCTTAGGAGCCAAGGACATCGTCAGAATCCTATGCCTGCCGGAGACGATCAAGGCGCGCGCGGTATCCCGCTTCAGAGAGGACGTACCCTTCCCGGATGAGCCGGAGGTCAACCGGCGGGTGGCCTACCTGATGCGTATCGATGAGGCACTGCACACCTACTTTCCCCGCAATCCCGAGATGCGCTCCATGTGGGTCAGGCGCGGTCACAGGCAGTTCGGAAAACGTACTCCTATCGCCATCATGGTCGAAGGTGGTGAGCGCGAGTTGGTTGCCGTCCTCTCCCACCTCGACTGCACCTTCGCATGGGACCAGACCGGATCCAAGAGCGAGTATAGCCAGAACAACGCCTGAGAGACCGTCTAAAAAGTAAAGATTACGAACGCAAGCCGACTTCGAGTGAAGCTCAGGTTTATTTCGCATCTGGTCGCTTGCTTCTCCGGCAAATCTGTAATAACCAGACGCCTTATAAAATGGCTGTTGGTTGATTCTCTACTAATGATGTCTTTTTAGACAGCCTCGAGCAATCCAGCTTGAGTTGGACATCCCCAGCCCCTTGTGGTCGCTATCGGGTCCCGCGTAAATACCATTGCGAGTCGAGTTCATTGCTGACGGCGCATCGCGAACTTATCGGTTGATAGGTAGAAGTGAACCAACGGCATTAGAGGGTATATGATCGTATCCTCTCGCCGGAACCGCTAAGCTCTCCCAATCGGGAGTTCATTGCCCAACATCCAAGGGATCATTCTCAACGACCTGCACCGATTTGCCCGGTACAAGTCCCAGAAAGCCGCGGATGACCACCCGTTCGCCGGGCTCCAGGCCCTCTAGAATCTCGATGCGGTCGGTAATGCGCAGGCCGGTGCGTACCGGGCGGCGCTCCACCTTGTTCCCAGCGCCCAGCAACCATAGGAATTCCCCCTCCCGGTCCTGGCGCACGGCACGGAAGGGCACCAGGAGCCGGTAGATGGCGGCGATACCCAGGGTGGTGCGGACGAACTGGCCGGCCCGGGCCCCCTCCGGGACAGGGTCCATGGCCACCTCGACGATGGCCTGGCGGCTGGTCCGGGCCAGGGCCGGATGGATGCGCAAGATATGGCCCTCGAAGCGGTCGGGGCTCAGGGCGTCGATGCGCAGCTCCGCCAGATCCCCCAGCTCGAGCCGGGGCAGTATCAGCCCCGAGGCGTAGACCTCGGCGACCAGGGATGCGGGATCGGCCAGGGTCAACAGGTGGCTGTTCTTGGTGACGAAATCTCCGGGTTCCGCATGACGCTCGGTAATAACGCCGGTGAAGGGGGCCCGGATGCGGGTAAAGGCCAGGCGTGTCTCCAGCAATCGCCCCTCCGCCTGGGCCACGGTGAGGGCGGTTCGAGCTTGGGCGAGTTTGTCCTCAGAGACGGCGTGCCGCGACCGCAGGCCCTCCTGGCGTTGCAGGTCCAGCTGCTTCTGCCGCTTGGTGGCACGGGCCTTGTCGAGCTGGGCCCGCAACAGGTCGTCCTCAAGCCGCACCAAAAGGGTGTCCTGTGCGACCAGGTCGCCCTCGAAGACTTCAAGCTCGGTAATGCGTCCTTCCTCCTGACTGTGGATGCGCACTAGGCGGCGAAAACGCAACGAGCCGGGGTGCTCGTGGCGGGCGGCAATCGGGGCGCGCTCGGCCCTCAGGACGGTTACCAGGTGACCCTGAGACGGCCGTTGCTTGGACGCGTACCCACGCTTGTCATCCCCACCGCAGCCGATGAGGAGCAGGACCAGGGCCAGGATCGGTCCCAGCCGCGGCCAACCCCTTGTGACCGACTCGCCCGCGCGGGACATCTCAGGGAACGGCGGTCGCGTATCCGGTTCGCGGGTAGGCGCGGAGACCGGAAACCACACGGCAGGCATGACTACCAGGGGGCGCGGCCCAGTCCGGTGAGATCGGCGAGCCTGACCTCCGGGGTACCGACCTCCGGGACATCGGGCTCGATCTCATACCGGTAATGCTTGACCCGGCGCCGGATATTGCGCTGGATGATGATCCCCATAAGCTTCCAGGCACGACCCGTGAGCTCGATCTCCGGATACAGCCGGTTCAAGGCGATCAACCACTCCTTACCCTGTTCGCCCACCTGATACTGCCTGAACCAACGCACGCCCTCCATCTCCACGAAGACGTACATGCCATGGCTACACCATTCAGCCTGTTCGATGATGACGACGCATTTATCCGGGAATTCAGGCTCCATGCTGTCGCCGAGGACCTGGAGGGCAAAGGGCTCGCGCCAGGCACATCCAGTTTCGTTATCGAGGGTAGGATTGGGCATAGGTTGTCCTCAAGTGTAATAAGCATGTCTCCATGGAACCACGAATTCACGCGAAGACAGACACGAATCAATATCCGTGTCTGTCTTCGTGTGAATCCGTGGTTCTTGTTTCCGGTTTTTGCGTACAGCTGTACTAGTTGATCGGCTCTCCAAGATCGCTGGGCCGCCTCAGCTCCGGGGTAGGCCCGGATACAGGAAGGCGCCCCTGATTTTATGACAATCGGCCTCGCTGACACCGGCCCGGCGGAGCTCGGCAGGCTACTCGGACCGCACCGTATCGATCACCCGGTTTAGGCTAGCCGTCGCCTGTTCCTCCGTAAGCAAAAAGCACCCGTGTTCGCTGAGCAGGTTGGTCCGGTTGGCGTAACGCCCGTAGCGTCCGCAGGTCATGGCCAGGTCGCGGCGGTCGATCGCGCGCTGTGGCGTGGGAGTGAGATCGTAGGCAGGATTGGCGCCAGTCCCGATCCTTGGCGATCACCGCATGATTGCGGGGGGCCGTCGAGATTGGAGACGACGGCGTTGAAACACATGCGTCCGAACAGCTCATGCAGGTCCGCCCTGGGGCCAGCACCGACGCGGCGGACTTCATCGGCAAGCAGAAGGTAGAACCAGTCGCTACGGTCTGCCTGGCCGTCTCCGGTCCGTAACAAGGTCAGCGCACTGACCATGCGGTAACGGCGGTAGCCTTCCAGGTTAGTTCCAGCGAGCGGCCGAGCGGCCGAGCTTGGCGATCTAAAGGCTGTCGTTGTCTTCCACCATCGCCTTGGGACGGGCCCCGCCCATTGAGGTACCGAGCAGCAGGAATGCTTCGACTTGAGCGGCGGCAGACCCGATGGCGTCGGGGACGTCTTTGATAATCACATCCGCCGCGCGCTGGATCCGCTCCAGATCCAGCGTGCGATTGAAACGGCGTTGCGGAGTAGGTGGCTCGACATTAAACCCGAAATTGAGCGCGCCGGCGCGATCGTCCGGCGCTTCCATCAGATAGTCGAAATCCCCCAGGTGGACGCGGCCACTCTGGCGCTCGATGACACATCGTCCCCAATAATCAGGCATGGCATCTCGAATCGTCCCGAAAAGCCGCCCATACGGGCGGTTTCGAAGGCCCCGCGGCGCAGATGCAGCTCGACGGGATCGAGCGCTACGGCACCCGGCCGCTCCAGATAGCGGCGGCCGCAAAAAACTCACCGACCGGCTCGCCATCCGGGTTGCAGCAAGCCGAAAGTGCTCGGCCGTGACAAACCGGGTGGAGCCGAGCGGGATGATATAGAGATAACAGCTCCGCTCAGAAGTCACCGTCCAAGGCACCCCCTCCGGCGGGCTATCTTAGGGCTGCGTGCGCGCTCCAGGATCTTGCCCTCCTGGTCCCGGTTTGGACCGGCGACCGCCTTCATCTGATCGAGCAGGCCCAAAACCCACAGTGCTCCCAAATACCCGGCGATGGCCGTCGTCGGTTTGCCGTTTTCGATGTCCGCCAGGACGAAGCGCGAAATCCCGATGCATTCGGTGAGGTCCTCACATGCGCAATTTTCGGCGCAGGCGCGCAGCCCGGATATTTCTGCCTAACTGAGAGAGGGTTTCCGCAACGGCGGCCGGGGGCGATTCGGATAGGGTCTAGATAATTTCAGAGAGGATTTTCACTCAGCAGAGTGAGTATTCTATCATATAAGTTTTCCTCACCGAGGATTGAATCTAAATTCACATTCTTCCAGGTGTAGATGAAAAGTTTTTCATGGAACACCATTGAATTTTGCAAGCCTTCATTTAGCATATGTCAGAATGATTCAATGCCATTGATAGGGCAATCACCACGGGCAAATTCATGCTGACCCTGATTCACATGGAAATGCTTTTTGTGCCCCCTATCCACCAACCCATCGTAGCCCCTCCAGCCGTCTGAGTAAATGATGCTGCCAAAGGACCACCTGGCCCCGGATCGCGGCCTGTAGCGGTTTCCTGGTGGTGTTTGGGACGATTTCCGTGTAGACCTTCCCGTGGCGTTCCAGAATCCCGAAGACAGTCGTTTTACCCCCAGCCCCGCGCCCTTTCTTCCCCCAAACACGACGCCCGCCGAAAGAGGATTCATCGATTCAACCTCGCCGGAGAAGGGCGATGAGGCGTCACAAAACTGAGCGATTCGGGTCCATAGTTTGAATAACAATGCTTGATCGTCGGGCGGCTTACATCACTCAGTTCGGCTGATTATCGAGGCCGATAAATCGTGCGCAAAATAGAGTACAATTCGTCTGAATTTAGCCCTCGAAAGGTGTGAACGCCTGAAATACCTCTTCACTTAGCATAACATATGCCTTAGCATGCAGTTACAATGCTAAAATTATCTAGACCCCCGGATATTCTACTCTTGCTAGCCATGTTATTTTTAATAATCACAAAGGGTAGTGGTAAATTTTTACTGATAGCGCAGTTGATAGTCCAGGTCTACCGGGCCGCACAGCAGCCCAATCTACCTTCTACCATTTAAATACCACCACTACCTCACAAAGCAGCCATGTGTTGATTGAAAACAATATAGAGTCCGACCTTTGTCAAGCGCGTTGGCCGGCATTATCTGGTGTTGCCTGGATAAGGCGTCTTGTTGAACCAGAGCGCGTCCGGGGTGTTTGTGTTCTTCGAGGTCGGGCAGCGCGCCTGACTCAACCTACACACTTAAACAATACCATTAAGTTAAGCCTCAAAGTCTCTCTCCCGCCGGGAGAGGGGTTGGGGAGAGGGCGAACAAAAAAGCGTACGATCAATCACAAACGGCATCGGTGAATGACATTGCACTTAAAGCGAGTCCGCGCATGCAGACCGCACGGGGATAATTTGGGTGAAGACGCCGGTACTGATCCGGCAGACGATCAGTGAGCCTTTGTGCGTCGCAATGCAACACGTCCGTATCGAGCACATCTAGACGCATCCCGGCTAAATTCATAATGTTCCTCTATTATGCGCATCCATTTTTCGTCGGTTAATCTGATGGGGATACCATTTTTTTCACGGCTTCAACCATGGATTTTCCCTACCTCGGAAACCGTGACGCATTCCTAATGCCGCTAATCACCGGCGACAGAAGGCAATGCGAGGAACGAGCGGTACTTTATGCTGTCCAATGGATTTCTTGTCAGGCTATTTTTCTATCATGGATTTTGCGTAATCTTGAAAGTCGCCATATGCGCTTATCTCATCTGATCTGATTTCCCCTTTAAATTGCCTTACTATCGATTTGTAGTCCTCCTCGACTTCGACCTCGGCTTCAAAAACGAATGTTGCGTTTCCTCTTAATATGATATTTCCACCCGAGTCCGGATTGACATCACACTCGACCATTCCACCCCTGCTATAAACGGATATTGGTTTTCCGGCTTCCGACAGACCCTGCACCAGGGACACATACGCGGAGGCGGACATAGCGGTACCGCAAGAGTAAGTGACACCTACTCCCCTTTCATAGGTGACAACAAATATGCGGCTCTTTCCAATCGACTGAACAAAGCTGACATTTACTCCGTCTGGAAAGAGAGGTGAATTATTCGCCCGGGCACCACATTTTTCTACCTGTAATTCATCAATATCATCGACAAAAGTAACAATGTGCGGGTTGGGAACGCTTAGTGCCGTAAATCCGAGGCCGGGTGACAATTCCTCGATTATTCCATCTTGAAAGCAGTCGGCGTCGACTGACATAGGCAACGAGTTTGTCCGCATCGAAACCGGACCTATTTCGGCTTCAAAGGTTTCAATACCTTTATGAATCGGCTTTCCCCGTTTGACCGCAAGGATGGCTTTCATAGTTTCAACGGTTACCTTCCGCTTCATTAACCGTTCCGTGCAATATCGCCCTACGCAACGTAGCCCGTTACCACACATTTCGGCCTCGCCGCCATCGGGGTTGAACATTCGCATTTTGCAATCCGCGGTTTCGGAAAATTGGTAAAACAACAAGCCATCGGCCCCGATGCTGCCATCTCGCTCATCTCGCCTGCAAACAGTACGTGTTAAATCCGATCTTTTCTCATCGGGAATACCGCTGTTAGCCTCCAGGGTTTCGTCGATTAAAATAAAATCGTTACCTGATCCATGGCATTTCAGGATACTTAATTTCATGAAGGTTCTAGATAACTTTAGCACTGCAACTACATGCCAACGTTATGTCATGCAAGGGGAAAACAGGCAGGGTCTAGATAACAGCAGTAGTGGATTTTAAGAGGATTTTCTCTCAGCAGAGTTAAGTATTTTGCTCACATTAAATTTTCCTCTTGATGATTGATCTAAATTCACATTTTTCCAGGTGGTAGATGAAAAGTTTTTCGTGGAACACCATTGAATTTTGCAAGCCTTCGTTTGGCATATAACTAGAATGATTCAATGCCATTGATAGGGCAATTACCACGGGCAAATTCATGCTGACCATAATTCACATGGAAATGCTTTTTGTACCCCCTATCCACCAGCCCCTCGTAGCCCCTCCAGCCGTCCGGGTGGATGATACTGTCAAGGGCCACCTGGCCCCGGATTCCGGTCTGTAGCGGCTTCTTGGCAGCGTTCGGAACGATTTCCGTGTAGCCTTATCCCGTGGCGTTCCAGAATCCTGAAGACAATCATTTTACCCCCAGCCCCGCGCCCTTCCTTCCCACGAACACGGTGCCCGCCGAAATAGGATTCATCGACTTCAACCTCGCCGGAGCAAGGGCGATGACGCGTCACAAAGCTGAGCGATTCGGGTCCGTAGTTTGAATAACAACTGATTGATCGTCGGACGGCTTACTATCACTCAACTCGGCGAGTTTCGAGGCCAGTAAATCGTGCGCAAAATAGAGTACAATCTGCCTGAATTTAGCTTCCGATTAAGGTGTGAACGCCTGAAATACCTGTTTTTTTCCTTGCATAACATAACGCTATGAATGCAGCCGTGGTGCTTAAAGTTATCTAGACTCAAAGCTTTTCCGTGTAAATCATGGTCAGCATGAATTTGCCCGTGGTAATTGCCCTATCAATGGCATTGAATCATTCTAATCATATGCCAAACGAAGGCTTGCAAAATTCAATGGTGTTCCACGAAAAACTTTTCATCTACCACCTGAAAGAATGTGAACTCAGATTCAATCATCGAGAGGAAAACTTATAAGATAGAATATTTACTCTGCTGAGAGAAAATCCTCTCTAAAGTTATCTAGACGACCCTACGGAGTTATTGCCAACTATTGGTTATGTTACAATTTAGGAATTAGCCGCTACCCTTATTCGCATAGCTCGGGGGGATACCTCAGGCCTTTGACCCCTTATGACCGATTCTGGTCAGTGCGACCCGCGGTCCGCGCCTGCCGCCCGGACGGCGACTCGCCCGAGCGAACGATCTCCCCACGTTTCCTGCGCATACGGTTGTTGATGATCTCGACGACCACCGAGAACCCCATCGCGAAATAGATATAGCCCTTTGGAATCGGTCGCTCCAGACCTTCGCCGATGAGCGCCATGCCGATCAGGATGAGGAAGCTCAAGGCTAATATCTTGATGCTCGGGTGGCTGTCCACGAAATCACCGATCGACCTGGCCGACAGCATCATGACGCCGACGGCGATCATGATCGCGAGGACCATCACCGGAACATCCCGCGCCATGCCTACCGCGGTGATCAATGAGTCCAGAGAAAATACGATGTCCATGACGGCTATCTGCCCGAGCACGAGCAGATAGCCGGAGGCGACCTTAAACTGCCTTTCCGCTTCAGTCTTTCCGGCCCCTTCCAGACTCTTCCAGATCTCCCACGTACTGCTCCACAGCAGGAACAGGCCGCCGCCGATGAGGATCAGATCACGGCCGGAGAACTCGTGCCCGAGAACGGCAAACAAGGGGCGGGTCAGACGCATCATCCAGACCAGGGACAGCAGCAACAGGATTCGGGTAATCATAGCCAACGCTAGACCCTGGATCCGGGTCCGGTTGCGTCTCGCGGCCGGCAACCTACTGACAACGATGGAGATGAAGATGATGTTATCGATTCCCAGTACGATCTCCAAGACCGTCAGGGTAACAAGTGCGAGCCATGCCTCCGGGCTGAAAATCCACTCGAACATGCGGTTATCTCAGTCGCTTAAACCCTGGGGCAACGAGTACCCAGTTTCATCTTGTTTTTTGGTAGCGAACGCCCTCTGTTGCGTTCCGGGAGTTGGCGCAACCTCTTCGCAACGGCACCCAGGCCGTTCCCTAAAAGATTCCTTAAACCGGAAAATCAAAATAAAACAGGGTACTCGGGTCGAGAACAACCTGGAGGACCGTGCTTACCTCCGGGTCAGATACCGGATGGCGTCCAAAAGCACCACCGCGCACGGCGCCGATTCGGCTCAAGGCCAGAGCTTGAGGATGGTCACGACGAGGCCCCACCCACGGTCAGGGTGGTGGCATAGGACCACATCATAACGCGGTCGATACGCCCGGCCAGTTCCCCGAAACGCTTGTCGACGGCCTCGAAGCGTTTATCCATCTGCTGCAGGATAGCCTTGATGAGCTCACGCTGGTTCCTGAGCTCCACCTCGACGCGGATCATCCGCTCCCGCAGCTCGATCTCGTAGACCGCCGGCGGTTTGCCCAATGACTGCTCGGCGAGCCAGTCGCAGAGGTGTTCCTTGATGAACTGGATGTCTTCGATGGCAAAGTTCATGGTGGCGAGGGCCGGCGTGGACATAGCGCAAGTATACTCTGCGATCGGCAGATCCGCGCAACGGACCTTGGGCTGACCATTTAATCAAGCGTAGGGTCCATTGTGCGGACCCGTGGGGTGCTCGGCCATTCAACAGGTAAAAATAGTCGGTCAGAAACCCTGAAGGATCTAGATAAATTTAAGAGAGGATTTCCTCTCGATGATTGAATCTAAATTCACATTCTTTCAGGTGTGATGAAAAACTTTTCGTGGAACACCATTGAATTTTGCACGCCTTCGTTTAGCATATGGCCAGAATAATTCTGGTGCCATTGATAGGGAAATTACCATGGGTAAATTCATGCTGACCATAATTCACACGGAAATGCTTTTGTACCCCCTATCCGCTAGCCCATCGTAGCCCCTCCAACCGTCCGAGTGAGATGATGCTATCGTTTTACCCCCAGCCCCGCGCCCTTTCTTCCCACGAACACAGCGCCCGCCGAAACATAGGATTCATCGACTTCAACCTCGCCGGAGAAGGGTGATGACGCGTCACAAAGCTAGGCGATTCGAGTTCGTAGTTTGAATAACAACTGATTGATCGTCGGACGGCTTACATCACCCGACTCGGCGATTTTCGAGGCCGGCAAATCGTGCGCAAAATAGTATTCAATCCATCTGAATTTGGCTTCGGAGATGCGTGAATGCATGAAATATCTGTTTTTTCCTTTTGAGACGTCGTAAAAACCAACGCCCTAGGGATTGATAAGCGGGTCCTCATATGAAAGTTGGGTTAGGCGCGCTGTCCGATCTTGAAGCACGGTGACAGGGCCGGCCGTGCCCGGACAAGCACGGCATCGAACGCGGCCTAGCGCAACATGACGCTGGACGTTAGGTTCCGCTGAAACCAGACAGCCTCTTAAAATTCAGCTGTCAGACCCCGCCAGGTCTTTCAGATTCTAGGGCAAGTACGTATAAATTTCGGCAATGGTTAATTTTTAACGATAGCGTGGTTGAGAGTCCAGGCCTACCTAACCGCACAACAGCCAAATCTACTTTCTACCAGCTACCAGTTAAAGACCATCACTACCTGAATTTCTTTTCGATCAATAAATTATTGCCGGCTTCCAGTCGTGGGCCGTGGTCGCGGTGGTCCACCATGAGCGGCAGGCACCGGCTTGCCGGCGCTGAGGTCACAACGGGATCGGATTGCACGCGAGGGAATTGTAAAGCCTGAAAGCGCGGGCAAGCCCGCGCTTACCGTCCCCGTGGCTAGGCTACCGCTGACCTGGCCGATACCCGAACGACTCCGGCAAGGTTATGTTTTCAGACAAGTTTATACGCGCTCGCCCTGTTTCAGGTTCCTTATTAAATCAGCTGATTACGCAGGTTCTTCCTTTTTTCATCCATGGAAATCCGCGGATAGGCGGACATTCTTTCCCCCATACTCGATCAGACCTGGGCGATTCCCTAGCCGACCGTCACCGGTTGACAGAAAACGCAAGACGCACATTGCCGGCGACCAAGCCATCGTCCTTTTGCTCGCTCTCGCCGAGATAGAACTCGAAGACGGTCTCGCGACTCATCAGCATCTCTTCCGTCACCTCCTCGGCTATTTCGTTGGCGTGACAAAAGACGCTGGCATAGGGGGAGTCCAGCTCGCGCGGGTCCGTGACCCACAGGTTGGGTGAGATGCGGTTAATGATCCGCATAAAGCCGTAACCCTTGTCGAAGAACCACTTGGTGCAGATGCCGCGCACACAGGAACCGACTTGGCCCCATTCGTTGCGGGGCTCATAGGAGACAGGCAGCAGATCGGGGATCAAGAAACCGGAATAAAAGGTATCGACCGCCTGCTGAAGCTGACGCGAGACGTTCTTGAAGCCGATTAACTCCACCCGACAACCGGTGTTTTGCAGGGCATTGACCACTTGCAGGAAATCCCCGTCTCCCGTGACCAGCAGCACTTGATCCAGGTTGTTTGCTTGCAGCATGGCGTCCACGGCCATGTCCAGGTCCGCGTTGGCCTTAGTGGTAACATTGCCGTTTTCGTCCGTGTAACGACGCACCTGCTTGACCGTAATCTTCCATCCGAAATCCCGTACCATCTGTTGATAGATCCTGGACTTCTTGGCGTAATCCGGGTCTTCCCTGGCGCGCTCCGAATCGAAGGCCAAATAGGTGTTGAGCCGCTGCAAGTGGCCTCCTTCCCGGGCCGCGAAGCGACGCAGCACATCATAACGCATCTGATAGCCACCGTTGTATCTGACGTTTTCAGCGTCGACGAACACGCCGACTCGTAGATTGGAACTCAAGAGATAAACCTCACTTAAACAATTGATGATTAGGGGTTCTCGATCCATCATCCGGAACAAAAGATAATGCTCGTACGATCGGATCCCCGCTCGCACAGGCTGTCTGGTCGAAGTCGAACCTTTGACTTTGCGTGTCGAAACATCCCATAGCAAGCGCCTTGTCATGGGTCCATATCGATCTCTTCCAAGTGAGGGGGTCGCAAAAGGCACCGATCTTCACCCTTTACCCCCTCACTCCCTGCCTGCCCCCTGTCTGCTCCTGCCTGCCAGCAGACAGGGACAGGCAAGCGTCCATAGGGAGGTAGGCAACCCTTCTCCAGGCGGGTGCGTAGGGGCGACCGGCCGGTCGCCCCTACTTTTGCGATACCCTCCAAGTGCGGGGGGCGGGAAATGTTATCAAGGGTCCCCGATGCCCTGGCCTTGTCCCGACCCGGAATTTCGGAGTCGGATCACAAGGACCGATTCCCACCCCGGTATCGAATCCGGCGCATCGCGCTATACCCGATGCACGTGAATAACTTGATAAGCGAGGTGCGTCGATCGTGCCCGAGCGCAAGGCGCGACGAGGAGGAATAGCCAGTCTCCTATTGCGACAAGTCGCAACGCCGCTATCGGGTGCGAGAGGCGTGCATCGCGGCGAAATATTCGCGCGCATCGGGTATGCCTAACGCCCGGCTCGGTTATCGATCAGATCGCTGACCACCGTGGGGGCGGCGAGGGTAGAAGTATCGCCCAGGGTGTCAATCTCGTCGGCCGCGATTTTACGCAGGATCCTGCGCATGATCTTGCCCGACCTGGTCTTCGGAAGGCCGGGGGCCCATTGGATAACATCCAGGGCGGCGATGGGGCCGATCTCGCGTCGGACCAATGCCGTCAGCTCCTCCTTCAGCTTGTCGCTCGGCTCTACGTCGGCCATGGGGGTTACATAGGCGTAAATACCCTGGCCCTTGATGTCATGCGGGTAGCCGACGACGGCGGCCTCCGCTACCCGCGGGTGCAGCACCAGGGCAGACTCGATCTCGGCGGTGCCCAGCCGGTGCCCGGAAACGTTCAGTACATCATCGATGCGGCCGGTGATCCAATAATAGCCGTCTTGGTCACGGCGTGCCCCGTCACCGGTAAAGTAATGGCCTGGGTACTGGGTGAAGTAGGTTGCCGCGAAGCGCGCGTGATCGCCGTAGACGGTGCGCATGATGGCCGGCCATGGGCGGGTGATGACCAAGGCACCCTCCCCCGCCCCCTCGATCAGGGTACCGGCGGCGATGTCCACCAGGGCCGGCACGACGCCGAAGAAGGGCCGGGAGGCGGAGCCCGGCTTGAGCGGAGTCGCACCGGGCAACGGCGTGATCAGATGGCCGCCGGTCTCGGTCTGCCACCAAGTATCAACGATAGGGCAGCGCTCATCACCGACGACCCGATAATACCACTCCCAGGCCTCGGGATTGATGGGCTCACCCACGGTGCCGAGGATACGCAACGACTTGCGGGAGGTCTTCCTGACGGGCCCCTCGCCGGCGCGCATCAGGGCGCGGATGGCGGTGGGGGCGGTATAGAAGACGGCGACCTGGTGCTTGTCCACGACCTGCCAGAAGCGGGAGACATCCGGGTAGTTGGGGAGCCCCTCGAACATGAGCGAGATGGCCCCGTTGGCCAGCGGTCCGTAAACAATGTAGGTGTGGCCGGTGACCCAACCGACGTCCGCGGTGCACCAGTAGACCTCTCCCTCCCGGTAGTCGAAGGTATACTTATGGGTGATGGCGGCGAAGACCAGGTAGCCGCCCGTGGTATGCAGCACGCCCTTGGGCTTGCCGGTGGAGCCGGAGGTATAGAGGATGAATAGCGGATCTTCGGCGTCCATCGCTTGTGGCGGGCAGTCCTCCGCAGCGGGCGCCATAGCCTCCTGGTACCAGATGTCACGGCCGTCAGTCCAGCCGATGGTGCCACCGGTACGCCTGACGACGACGACGGTGCTCACGTCGGGGCACTCGGCCAAGGCAGTATCCGCATTCTCCTTCAAGGGTACCGGACGCCCACCGCGGATCCCTTCGTCGGCGGTGATCAGGGTCCGGCAACCGGAGTCCAGGATGCGATCGCGCAGGGAATCAGGGGAGAAGCCGCCGAAGACGACGGAGTGGACGGCGCCGATCCGCGTACAAGCCAGCATGGCCACCGCGGCCTCCGGAATCATGGGCATATAGATGCAGACCCGGGCGCCCTTCCCGACGCCGCGGGATTTGAGGACGTTGCTCAACTTGCATACCTCGCGGTGCAACTCGCGGTAGGTGAGCCTGCGGTCCTCCGCCGGATCGTCGCCTTCCCAGACGATGGCTACCTGATCGCCGCGGGTATCCAAGTGGCGGTCGAGACAATTGTAAGCCACATTCAACTCGCCGCCCTCGAACCACTTGATGTAGAGATTGTCGGCGTCGAAGCAATAATCGCTGACCCGGTCCCACCGCTGACTCCAGGTCACGAACTTTCCCGCCTGCTCCGCCCAGAAACCCTCCGGATCAGCCACGGAACGCCGATACATCGCCGCGTACTTCTCGGTATCGATGTGGGCGTTGGCCGCGATCTCGGCTGGAATGTCATGGACCTTGATCTCTGTCATGAGAGCCATCTCCGCTGTCGGTCGGCAGGATGCCTACAGTATTACGAAACAGGAACTTTTAATGCTAGACGCTTGCCGCCGACTTTGCCAGCCGCGGCCTTACCTTGATATTCACGTGCAACGGGTTGATGGATGAGAAATTTATACGCGCTCGCCCTGACCGTGAACCGCATCGAACAGGAAACCGACGAATCACGCCAATCAGCGCGAATCGATCCACGAGGATTCGTGTGATTCGTGGCTCGATTGTCGGGCCAGAGCACGATCCGTCCAGGCGGCACACCGCGACTGCGGGAACGCGCCTGACCCGACCTGCCATCATGATGATTAGGTATCGCAAAGCGGTACGACCCTGCCAGCCGCCAGGCCCATGAGTGACAACGTCGATGCGGGACACAAATCCATCGACCCGGTCGCCCTCGCGGATTCGGACCCGGATGCCCTGCTAGCCCTGGTCGAACCGGAGGATCGAGCCGAATCGCAAGGGCACTAAGGCCAAATTGTTCAGGATCGCACCCGCAATCCATCCGGTCCAAACCGCGTCGCATCGTTCAGGAACGCCTGGTGTCGCCCGCGAAGACGTCTGAAAGAGGCTCACAGGCACCAGCCCCGCTAGCCTTACCAGGTTAAAAAATCCCGCAGGGGCGCCCCCTTGCCGCGACCCCGGTAGGCGACTTGGGCGAGAAATAGCTCAGCCGCGGCGAGGGCATCGCTTAAGGCGTTGTGCGCACCGTAGCGGGGCAGATTGTAACGCTCGCCCAGGGCATGCAGGCGCAGGTCCAATCCTTTAAGTAAGGCTATATGGCGGCGCTCGAAGGTATGTTTGGCCAACACCTGGGTGTCGATGACGGATACTGGTAACCTGACCCCGTAGAGCCGTTGACAGGCGGTGTTGAGAAAGCCCTTCTCCAAATGGTGCGCGATCATCACCTTGCCCGCTAGCTTGTTCAGCAGCTCCGCGAGCACCTTGTCCAGGCGTTCCCCCCGTGCTGCCTGGTCGTCGGTAATCCGATGGACGACGGCGCTGGCCTCCGGGATGGCGCGGGCGGTCTGCACCAGGCGATGGCAGGCATCGCTAAGGTCGATGCGGTTGCATCGCACGCTCACCTAGACCGGGCTCAGGATGTGGTCCCGCTTGGGGTCGAGGCCGGTAGTCTCAAGATCCACGGCGAGGAGCGCCAAGTCCCGGTAGTCCGCGGACGGTTTCGGGAGGGGCGTTTCCAGATAGTCCCGCATGGGTTCGGCGGGGGGCCGGCGCAACACCCGGCGGCGGCGCAGATTCAGGGTCAGGTGCAACATCGGGCTTCAGCCATCCTGAATGATTCGGCGACCCTTGGGGGATCGAAGATGTCGCGGGCGCGATTCGAATGACTCGGCCTTGTCCGGAGGATTCGGCTATATGCCGAGCACTATTCTTAAGAGAAGGGCGCGCCCTTACCCGCCCCCGCTCTACCTCCAACCCGCGCTGTGTTGCCCCGAACCGCGTCGGCACGGATAATTTATTCAGGCTCATAGGGCTAACTATGTGACACCACACGTAATCGTCCAGACCCTGCCCCTCGTCATTCCGGCAGGGAGTGCCGGAATCTGCCGGCACCAGGGAGGGCAAAAACAGGGCAGGGGTCGGAACGATTGCCGCCACATGGTCAGCCCCATGGGCTGTTATTTATTCGCCGTTCATCGTCCATCGGCGCTCGTAAAGAAATCCGACAAGCCCCATGTTTGATTCATCCGACTGGAACCTTAGCCTTCAGGAACATACCTTAGCGTCACTGCTTGCCGCTCCGAGGAATCAGTCATGGAATCAGCCTTGAAGACAAACCCCGTCACCCTGGATATTGCTGACGTTCAGAGCAGCGCCGACAGCCGGCGCATCGCCATCGACAAGGTCGGCATCAAGGACATTCGATATCCGGTGCGGGTGTACGACCGGAGCAACGGCGAGCAACATACGGTAGCCAGCTTCAACATGTACGTGCATCTGCCCCACAACTTCAAAGGCACGCACATGTCCCGCTTCGTGCAGATCCTCAACGGCCATGAGCGGGAGCTCAGCGTCACTTCCTTCAAGGAAATGCTCCATGAGGTGGCCGAACACCTGGAATCCGAGGCGGGCCACATCGAGATGAGCTTCCCCTACTTCATCAACAAGACCGCCCCGGTCAGCGACGTCCGGAGCCTGCTGGACTATGATGTAACCTTCATCGGCGAGATTCGCCACGGTAAGCCCAAGATGTATATCAAGGTAGTGGTGCCCGTGACCAGTGTCTGTCCCTGTTCCAAGAAAATCTCCGACTATGGCGCGCACAACCAGCGTTCCCATGTTACGGTGCAGGTGCGCAGCAAGGGCTTCATCTGGATCGAGGAGCTCATCGAGCTGGTGGAGCAGGAGGCCTCCTGTGAGCTCTATGGCCTACTCAAACGCCCGGACGAGAAACATGTCACCGAGCGCGCCTACGACAATCCCAAGTTCGTCGAAGACATGGTACGGGACGTGGCCGGGAAGCTAAATCATGATAATCGGGTGAGCGCCTACCGCGTGGAATCGGAGAACTTTGAGTCCATCCACAACCACTCCGCCTACGCCCTGATCGAGCGCGACAAGGACGCGGAGGCGCAGATGGCGGAGGCCTCTCTTTGAGCCGTATACCAGTACATAGGGCGTGGCCCGCCTACGGCCGGGAGGTCGGGACATTGCTATCCAATGTGATTACCAAACCGCGCATCATCGGTTTTCTGGCACTCCTGGTTGTATGTTTCCTGATCTTGCGATCCGGGGAGGAGTCCCCCAATGCCGGCAACCGGCGAGATAACGCCGGTTCCGCCACCGACCGGCGGTCCCGACCCCAAACCCCTGCTTTCCCAACCCCGAGCCACGACCATCGGACGGTCAGCCGGCCCGGCGCGCAAAGCGCCCCTCGGTTCTACGGCCAGCAGGGATTCTATCCCGAGCAACCCCACCCCGGCGTCGATTACTGCGGCTACGGGTCTCCTGATCCATACGGCGCGCGGACCCACATCCATCCAGACGATCACCGCTTCAGACCCTTGGCGGAGCAGGCGCAATCGAATGTACAGGCACTCGACCCGAACCGGCGCCAGGACCGCTATGCAGTGCCGCGCAATCCGTTCCCGCGACACCGGCCTCCTGCGCCGGAACAACCCCGACCGGCCCCGCCGGCGCCCTATCCCTCCAGACCTGCTTACGCCGATCATCCGTGGGAAATCTACAACTTTCGGCCCTTGGAGAAATCGCCCAGGGCCCGGGGGCGCTGGCAAGGACCATACGGACAACCCGATCGGCACCCGGATCCATATCCCGTGGACCCATGGTCGCCGTCACCACCCCCCCAGTGGGGATCGACGCCGCCGTCTCAGCGTATGTACCCCAGTCTCCCTCGAGACCCCGACCGTCGGTGGACCGCACGGTAAAGTGGGACCGCTCACCGAGACGAGACCGGGACCTTACCGCCGCGCGGCCGGCCCGCGCAGATCTGCATTGCATGTAGACGCCATCTCGGGCAACGCCAAATAACGCCGGACAGCGCGGCTCGGGAGACTGAATTTTTTGCCGCAAATGAATGCAAATCAATTAATTAATTATTTGCGTAAATTTGCGTGCATTCGCGGCAAATGTCGGTGTGGATTCGCTGATTCACAGCTCCGCCCTTAAGCCCTGAAAACCGGCATCCGCTTCTGGGCATGGCCGGTTTTCAGGTCCCCGTAGGAGGGCTAAAGCAGATGACCTTCTTGAGAGGCGACAGGTTGATCTCGTCTACCACGGTCCCGGAGGGTGCGTCGAGCATGGCGATGATCGCGTCGGCAACGGCGTCTGGCGCGATGGCGTTTTCGGAGGCCTCACCGGGGCGGAAATCGAGCCCGTCGAAGAAACCGGTCCTCACCAACCCTGGGTTGACGATGCCGACCCGCACGCCGGCGGCGGCGCATTCCCGGCGCAGGGAATGCGCGAGTCCGCGCAGCGCAGATTTGCAGGCGCTGTAAACGGCGCCTTTGATGCCGCCCGACAAGGCGGTCTCCGAGCCCATGAAGATCAGGTCGCCCCGCCCCCTCCGCTTGAGCAGGGGTAGAAAGGACCGTGCTACCAGAATATGCTGGGTCAGGTTGAGATCTACGGATACGCGGATCTGGTGCGGCGAAAACTGTTCCAGGTGACCGAAACGGCCGACGCCGGCATTGGATATGATCGCGTCCAACGCGCGGTGATCCCCGGCAACCTCGGAGAACCGCCGCGGCAGCGCATCGAGATCCGCCAGATTGACCGTAACTGCCTCGAAGTCGGCCCGGGGGAGGGACCAGTGCGAAAAATCCCGCCCGATACCGATAACCCGGTTTCCTGCATCCAACAGCTTGAGGCTCAGCGCCCGTCCGATGCCGCGGCTAGCGCCGGTGATCAGGACCAGGCGTCGATCCGGATTCTTATCCGGGTCGGACATGAGCAGGTCCTGTTGTGATGGCTCGTCGCGAGCGATTTCCATTTTCTTTCCGGTATGTCACTAAGATACTATGGCAAGGTGTCTCCTTCACGGTACCTAATACTGAGATATAGACACAACAAGGTCATGTTACCAACCGCATCGAAACGAAAGCCATTGGTCCCCTCTCACCCCAACACAATGTCATTAAGTTGAGCCGCAAAGCCCCTCCCCCCGCCACGGGAGAGGGGTTTCCGATCGGGAAGCCGTTTCACCATCTTAGAGCGATTTAGAACCTCAGACTGAAGTCAGCTCGAAATAACTGAAAGTCGGGGCTCGCTCGACTGGAAAATCATCATCATAGTGACATCCCCAATACTGCCTCCTCAAATGCGGGAATTCCGGTTGTAGTTTGCGCGATGTCCTCCCTTATAAGTAAATTCATGATTTCACTAACTGACAACCTGGGCGGATAAGAGATGTAGAGAGGTACATGGTCCTTGCTCACTACTCCCTGGATGATTTCTATATCGTTAGCAGCGCAGCTCTGTCAAACCAATGTCCGTACTCTTTATCCCCACATCCTTGTGGCAGCACCTTATAGTGATACTTCGTGATCCATACCAGATGAACCTTCAGGTCGTAAACCGCATGTATCGCGTGCTTCTTCGGTCTCATAGCCAAAAAATACTAAAGCCCTATGGACTAAAGTCCATAGTTTTTATTAGCGACCAGAAATAAAGCGTGGTTTTTGAGCCCCCCTGTTTTCATGCACTGAGGTTGAGTTGAAGCTCAGAGATCCCAAGCTGCTGGTCCAGCCGACACCCCTGCTCAAGCAGCCCCTGAACACGGCCAAAGCCATGGGGGATGTAGCGTTCGCCCTGGCGCCGGCGACCCTGGCCGGGGTCTGGTTCTTCGGCCTGGGCGCCCTCCTGATCGTGAGCGCCGGCATCGCCGGGGCCATGCTGACCGAGTGGGTCTTCTCCCCGCCCGGACAGCACCGCTCCAGGCTGCTCGACGGCAGTGGTCTGGTCACCGGACTTCTGCTCGGCCTCAGCCTACCGCCGGGGCTGCCTTTGTGGATGGCCTTCCTCGGCGGGGTGGTGAGTATCGGCCTGGGCAAGCTGATCTGGGGCGGTCTGGGCTATAATTTGTTCAATCCGGCCCTGGTGGGGCGGGCTTTTCTGCTTGCCACCTTCCCCGTAGCCATGACCACCTGGAACGCCCATACCGGGGATTTCTTCGCCGTCTCGGCCTCAATCCTCGCCCCCCCCTTCCTGCAGGCGACCTATGACAGCATGAGCGCGGCGACGCCCCTGGGGATAATGAAGTTCGAGGGCCAGGCCACACCCCTGTGGGGCTTGGTGATCGGCAGGACCAGCGGTTGCATCGGCGAGACCAGTGGTCTGCTGCTGGTCCTCGGCGGCCTCTACCTGGTGCTGCGCCGGGACCTGGATTGGCGGATCCCGACCAGCATCCTGCTCTCGGTAGCCGCCTTCTCGCTGGTCCTCTTCCTGATCGATCCGACCGGCTACCCCGATCCCCTATTCTCCCTGTTCTCCGGCGGCTTGCTGCTGGGGGCCATCTATATGGCCACGGATCCGGTCACCTCCCCCACCACCCCCAAGGGCGCCTGGATATTCGGGGTGGGCGTGGGGCTGCTAGTGGTTCTGATCCGGGTCTTCGGCGGCTTCCCCGAGGGAGTCATGTACGCCATTCTATTGATGAACGCCGCTACCCCTCTCATAGATCGTTACACCCAACCCCGGGTCTTCGGCAAAGGGATCAAGACCCCATGAACGGCCGGAACCGCTCACCTCAGGAGCCCGGCTCCGCCCGGCTGATCGCCACCTTGGGGCTGGCGGGCCTGCTCTCCGGACTCATCATCGTTTTCGTATTCGAGGCCACCCGACCCACTATCACTGCGTACCAGGCCAAGGTCCTGCGCCAGGCGGTGTTCAAGGTGCTGCCCGGCACCCTTCACATGCAGCGCCTGGTCTTTCAAGAGGGGCGGCTGCTGGTCAAGGAAACGGAGGACCAGGACGAGGAGGTCCTGTTCGGCGGCTATGACGCCCAGGGTCGGTTCCTGGGCTATGCCATTCCCAATGCAGGCCCCGGCTTTCAGGACACCATTCGTCTCATTTACGGCTACCGACCCGACGCGCGCCGGGTAGTCGGCATGGAGATCCTGGAGAGTCGTGAGACCCCCGGGCTGGGGGACAAGATCTACAAGGACGCCGCCTTCGTCTCCGATTTCCGGGCCCTGGCCATCGACCCCCGGATCGAGACTGTCAAGCAGGGCACCAAAGCGGCGGTCAATCAGGTCAACGCTATTACGGGTGCGACCATCTCCTCCAAGGCGGTGGTCAGGATCATCAACCAGGGCAACGCACGCTGGCTCGAACGCCTGCCGGCATTCGAGGACGCGCCGCCGTTGGAGGACCGGCGTCCTGTCAGTACCGATACGCCCTGCTATCGATAACATTAGAATCGGCGGCATCTTCTCCCTTAATTGATTCAGGAGACAACCAATTGGCCGGACTGCAGCGAATAGTACTCAAAGGCTTCAAATCCATCAAAGAAATAGACCTCGAGCTGCGGCCACTCAACGTCCTGATCAGAGCAAACGAGATCGGCAAGAGCAATCTTGTCTTGTTCTTCAAGCTGCTCAATGAGATGACGGCAATGCGTCTCCAACACTATATCGGCACCACGGGACGCGCGTAGTCTATTCTGCATTTCGGCCCTTATTCCACGCTGCAGGGGATACGCTGGTTTTTGCCGACGAGAATTTGAGCTTCGATTATACAAGGCCGAAATTGGTTTTCCTCGGATCGGGACATGAAGAAACGCGGATCGGCCGGAAGGCCGATGAGGGAGAGCCAACCGCGAGGGTGTTCAGGCAGTTACTCAATCATTGCCGGGTGTACCACTTCCACGATACGTCGCCAACGGCGCGAGTCCGTCAATATTGCCACATCGGCGACAATCGCTGGTTGATGCCCGATGCGGGGAATTTGGCCGCGTTCCTGCTACGCCTGCGCGAAGAGCACGAAGGTATGGTCTATCAACGCATCGTCCGAACTATCCGCCTGATTGCTCCCTTCTTCACCGAACTGGAGAGATAAGGGATCGGATCAGATGTTTGGCCCGCACCAGCTTTCGGATGGTACGCTGCGAGCCATCTACCTCGTGACCCTGCTCATGCAGCCGGAAGACGAACTGCCGGCACTCATCATCGTTGATGGGCCGGAGTTTGGGCTGCATCCATATGCTATTGGCATGATCGCGGCGCTGTTCAAGAAAGCATCGCACTACACCCAAATCCTTATCAGCGCCCAGTCGGGCCCCTTTCTGGACAATTTTGATCCCGAAGATGTCATAATGGTAAACCGTGAAGGGAAAGAATCGCAGTTCGCGCAGACCGACGACACAAAACTGGAAGCATGGCTCGACGAGTACAACCTTAGCGAAGTCTGGAGGAAAAATGTTATCAGGGGAGGACTACACTGATGCCACGCCTCTACCTGTTTACCGAAGGGCCGACCGAGCTTACATTTGCCAATACAGTACTCAGACCACATCTTGTCAGTTTTACTGTGTGCTTGCATTCACCGGTTCTCGTTGCCCACGCCAAGAAAAGAGGAAAGGTGCACCGAGGTGGGGGCCGCAACTATGAGCCGATAAAGAATGACATACTTAAGGTTTCTCGCGCAGGAACAAGGAGGGTGGTGGCGTATTCTTTACGACGATGATTGAACCTGTACGCCGTCCATACTGATTTTCCGGGGTTGACCGAGGCCGAGAAACTGCGTCACATGCCATACGATCGGGTTGAGGCCCTTGAGCAAGCATTCGCCAAAGACATCTCCGATGGTCGATTCGTGCCCTATATCCAATTGCACGAGTATGAAGCATACCTGTTTTCTGATCCGACCTGGTTCGGGTTCTTCTAAAGTCATCATGGGAGGCATGATTGATGCACTCTCAAGTGCTATCGCTGATGATCACGACTCGCCTGAATTGATTGACGATAGACCGCACTCGGCCCCGAGCAAGCGAATTATCGCTGAACTCCCAGATTACAAAGACGCGAAGTCTGCTGTAGGAACACAGGTAGCGGAACTGATTGGGTTGGATGCGATCCGGAGCAAATACCCCCACTTTGCTGCATGGTTGTCACGACTCGAAAACCTTGGCAAGAATACACCAACGGATCATTGAGGCCTCATTAAGAGGAACATTACTTATTCTATGGGTCTCTTAACGTCCTGTGTGGGCAAGCGGGAAAACTAGTCATGTCAAGGGGTTAGAGGAGATCCGTTTGTTGTTCCATAACGGGACCTCCGGCGAGAACTCGACACGGTAAAGCAACAGACCTCTGCAAGCACCCTGCGAGGCGTGAGATAACCTGCGGGGCAGGTGTATCAGAATTACGCAATAAGTAGATTTGGGCTTGGGTTGCATGCGCATCATGATAGCCCAAGGTCGATTTACCCCGCAGTCTCTGTTCTGCCTTCTGGCAAGGGGGTATCAAGTCTTTTCCTTTCAATAATTTCATCAAGGGTTAATATCTGCATTCTATGATATGTTTTGCTGCCAATTTTCATTACCCCCATAGATGACATTTCCTTATTTTGCACAACTTTTTTTCGCCCAAGGGCTCTCTTATGATGAGTCCGCCCATTTCTGCTTGATCCCTCGTTACCACGCTCATAAGCTCTCTATAGGGCGGATATACCAGCAGATTTCCCTCCCTTTACTTCAAGTATCATGCTGCCTAACTTCTTTTTTTCCAATAAAATATGGATACGACCGTCAACACCTCCATCGACAGTTCTCTTTGTTGTCACAAATCCATCAACTTGTTTAACCGCCCATCTCTGGGATTGGTATTTATCGCGCTCCCAGAGATCAATGGCCGTTTCTTTAGTGGTGGGAATGCCTTCTACTATGTAGTCTGTCCCTTCAGAAAGCCGATAGAAATCGGATAAACGTTTTGCACTACCCGGCGTATTGCATGATAGGCAATATCGATACCTATCCGCTTTCGATTAAGCTCATGAGCAGCACAAATGGTTGTAGCATAACCACAGAATGGGTCTAAAGCTACATCACCCTCATCGGAGGATAGCTAAGATAATTTTTCTCATTAAAGCTAATGGTTTTTGTGCTGGATATCCCAGCCTTTCTTTTGCTGAGGGCGCTATGAAAGGTATTTGCCAAACACATTTTCCCTGACTCCTTTTTTATCTACTTCTTTATAACTAACAAATACTTTCTCGCCGTCCTTAATCTATTTAATAATCCTTGTTCCTTTCGGCTTTTTGAGTCTTCAGTATATTCCGTAGGTAGGACGTTAAACTTGTAATTCTTAAGTTAGTGTAAAATAGCATTGTGTCATACAGAGATTGAAATTTTTTTCTTTACTTGTCCATCTTCTGTAATGCCATATAATCTCATTCCTAAAGTTTTCGTGTCCAAATATGGCATCCATAAGATTTTAATATAGTGGCTTGCTGTGATGTCGCAATGCAGATAAATACTGCCTGTTGGCTTTAATAGGGTGCGCATTACTAATGCCCTCATCTGTCATGTATGACAAATAAGTTAGCAAACGCGGCTGGCTATATCGCAGCGTCTGCATCCATAACTTCCACAACTGTGTTGCGCTGTCATCAATACCATTTCCGCGCATTAAAACCGGCATTGCCTGTATTACTTTGCTCGCGTTCAGGGTCTAGTGTCCAAATATCACAGAATGCCTCTATCTGTTCTGGAAGCGCTTGTCCGGTACTGCCTTTGTAGATGGCGTTATAAGATCGATTAGAGTTAAACGGCGGGTCAAGATAGATTAAGTCAACACCGCCTATGCCCATCTGGTTTAATATGGCATGGCAATCACCATAATATAGCTTGTTCACACCAGCACACTGTCTTGAATGAACTTAGACCACAAGCTTTTGTTTTTGCGATTGTTGTATTTGTAGCAAGCTTCTGTAACATATCGGTAAGAGTATTTTTTGGCAGTGATGATGGCTTCCGTACCAAGTTCTTCTCAATAATGACTAAAACTTCTCTATTGTGTTTGTGTGTATTAAACCGTCAGCATATTGGTGTTGATGATTAATAACAGCATGCGCCATTGTTTTTTGTACAGCTTTATAGCCTTTGTACTCATCGGTCATGAGAACAGAGCCAATTTTATCAATGCTGGCAGATATGAATGCATTGAGCGTTTTTGCAATTGTGAGCTGGTTTTGCTTTGACCATGCCGCCGCGTTCTACAACGCCAACAACTGCTTGTTTTTCGGTGCCGCGACCACGTTTATTTTGCTTTTTGTGAGAGCGATTATTTGACAAGCGATGCTTGCCGCCAAGCATAGCATTCGTCGGCCTCAACAATGCCCTGAAGCAGGCCAACATCATCCTTGCCCATTTGCTTACGAATTTTAGAGGCTATTAGCCAAGCTGTTTTTTGGTTCATATCCAAATCACGAGACAGTTGATAGCTTGACAGGTCTTTCTTAGCATTGAGCACTAGAGAGATCGCTAGAAACCATTTTTGAAGCGGTTGTTTTGTTTTCTGGAAAATGGTTCCCGATAGGACATTGAAGCTATTGTGGCAGCTATGGCAGTTCCACCGACCAATCCTGTCATTTTCTGATTTTCGGGCTACCTTTTTGCTGTCACAATGAGGGCATCTAGGATTGTCGTCCCATCGCACCTTTTCCAGGTGCTCAATGCAGCTTTCGTGGTCTGGATATTTTTGAAAAATGGTAAGTAAGTTCATGGCAAGGCCCCAGCACTCGGTTGTTGAGTTAATACTAAACAACTGAGCGCCGAAGAGTCAAGCCCCAATCTACTTATTGCGCAAAATTACTGGGGATTATATACGAAAATAACATTTTCCTATTGACGCCGTTTGCGTGACTGCTCTTATAGTGGAGTCACATTTTGAGATAGATAATGGCTCGTGAACAAAAAGCTCCCGGAAAATCCAACCGTCA
>Ga0209052_1000069_pt1 | contig 55044 bp, 52 predicted proteins | sample WorMetHEROISLAND_2_FD_187409 | JGI IMG/M metagenome (GOLD analysis project Ga0209052, IMG submission 187409) | Marine gutless worms symbiont microbial communities from Max Planck institute for Marine Microbiology, Germany - Olavius sp. 4 HERON... | ecosystem: Host-associated > Annelida >...
AGGAGAAGAATTTAGCATACCATCAGGCCAAGATCACCGGCTGAGCGTGAGTAAAATTCCATTCATGAAATAAGAAGCATTCATTATCGCTGGCGCTCTAAAAATGTCGATTCCAGCAACAAACCGCGAATTGCTGACCCTTTAAAACAGTATTTGAGGCGAACCGGCTGGCGCGGATAGTTGACCACCGTGTGTCCTGCATTATAGTGGTTTTAGTGATTGCTACCAACCCTGATTATCAAACACATGGAGATCAAAATGTCAGAGAATCCAAGCAAATGCCCGATGTCGGAGAAACCGGTGCGGGGATCGGCTTGCTTCGAACCGGTCCACGCGCCACTCGTTCGGCGCACTGGACAGGCCTCAGTGAAATCAGTATCCATGGTGCGCCCGAGGTCGTGGTCCGGAGTGTCAAGGATCGGGAAGGTTAACTCTTTTCTTCATGGCGGCCTATCCGTTGCTGCTCTATCTGCCGAGCCGCGGACGGATGCTTTTAAGTCGGCGCGGGAAAAGCCGGGATTGAGCTGATCGATCTGGGAGAAGGGTAGAAACGATCCTAAAATCCGATCGATCGCAGAAATTCCCGGTTCGCCTCGGCGTCGTTCAGGGGCGAATTCGGACCTTGGGGATCACATTCCTGCTCGACGGTGCACCAGCCAGTGTAGCCGTGTTTGCGCAGGATCTCCCGCACCGCAGTAAAATCGACCTCACCTTTTCCCAAATTGCAGAACAAACCCTGGGCACAGGCTTCATAGAATCCGGTCTGGTTGGCGATCACCTGCGCCTTCACTTCGGGATCGGTGTCTTTGAAGTGCATGTAGGCGATGCGGTCCATGTGGCGGCGCATGAAGGCGACCGGATCGAAACCGGCATACCAGCAGTGACCCGTATCAAGGCAAATCTTCAGTGTTTGCGCATCGATTTCGGTCAGCATCTGCTCAAATTCATCCTCGAAATCCACGAATCCACCCGCGTGCGCATGCAGGCAGGATGTCAGCCCATATTCCTCGGCTCCCATTCTGGCGATGGCGGCAATGCGTTGCACAAACGTTTTCCATTCGCTCCTGTCCATTTTTTGCGCTGCTTGCGGCCGTCCGGCCGTTGGGGCACGCCGCGGCGATATGCTGTCGATGATCACCAGATACCGTCCGCCTTGTGCTGCCAGGGCCTTGCAGGTGCGCACCGCCCCGTCTTTGACTTCAGCCCAGGCATCGGGATCATGAAAGGCGCGGAAAATCACGCCGCCAATAAGCGTCAGGCCGTATTTTTCTAAGGCCGGCCCCAATATTGCGGGATCCTCCGGCATAAATCCAACCGGACCCAGTTCGATGCCGCTGTAGCCGGCCTCCCTGCATTCATCCAATACCTTTTCCCAGGGCGGGTTGCGCGGGTCATTGGGAAATTCCACACCCCATGAGCTGGGCGCGTTGCCGAGTTTTATTTCCATGGTATTTGGCTTGTTTAGCGATGATCAGGCTGCAGCCTCTTGGGCTCTAGCCCTTTTTTTCTGCCGGTATTGATCCAGGACGATGGCGGTGACGATAATGGCCCCTTTGGCAATTTCCTGATAGTAGGAATCGATTCTGAGGAAAGTAAAGCCTGAGGTGATCACACCCAGGATGAAAACCCCGATGACGGTTCCGGTCATTCTGCCTTTGCCGCCAAAAAGGGAGGTGCCGCCGATCACGACCGCGGAGATGGCATCCAGTTCATAACCGATGCCCATGCCGGCCTGGCCCATGGTGGCTCTGGCACACATCACCACCCCCGCCAGGCCCGATAATCCTCCGGCGATGGAATAGACCAGAATTTTATGTTTGACGATGTTGATCCCGGCGACCCTGGCGGCCTCTTCATTGGAGCCGATGGCATAGGTGTGTTTGCCGTAAACCGTGTACTTCAAAAGGATGTGAAAAATTATAGCAACCATAATGAAGATAATCACGGGCCAGATCCCGGTTCCGATACTGGTAAATCCGTCGGATAACATGTAGATCGGGTGCCCTTCGGTATACCAGGTGGCCACTGCCCTGGCCACAACCAGCATGCCCAGTGTGGCGATAAATGGCGGGATGCCGGTCAAGGAAATGATGCCGCCGTTGATGCAGCCCGCCACAATGCCGACGGTGATGCCGACCAGCACAGGAACGATGAGCGGCAGATCAGTCAGTGCAGGAAACATCGCCTTGGCATAGCTGGAATCCTGTGCCAGGCTGGCGGCCACCATGGCAGCCAAACCGACAATGGATCCGCCCGACAGATCGATCCCGGCGGAAATGATCACCTGGGTTACACCGACGGCAATGATGCCGATGATGGATACCTGCAAAATTATGATGACGAGTCTTCTTTGATTCAAAAGAAAACTTTGACCCACGAAAATCCAACCCAGGAGCTCAAAAAGAAGGGCAATGCCGACGAGTACGATAAATATACCGACTTCGGGATGGGTTCTGGCCCGGGTTGCTAAATTCTTTAAAGTGGTTTTCATGTTTTATTCGTCTTTTTTGGTTTCCTTCCGATAGCGATAGGTGTCGGCGACAACCACGGCAATAATGAGAAGTCCCTTGACCATGTTGACATAGTAGAGATCGATTCTGAGGAAAATAAACCCGGACGTCAACACGCCGAGAATACAAACCCCGATGATGGTTCCCGTGATCCTGCCCTTGCCGCCAAAAAGGGAAGTGCCCCCGATCACAACCGCAGAGATGGCATCCAATTCGTACATGATGCCGGCGCCTGACTGGGCGGTTAGTGCCCGCGAGGTGATCACCACCCCCGCAAGACCGTACAACCCTCCGGCAATCATATACACCAGAATTTTGTGTTTTTTGATGTCGATTCCCGCTACCCTGGCAGCTTCCTCGTTGGAACCGATGGCATAGGTGTGCTTGCCATAGGTGGTGTATCTCAAGATGATGTGGAAGAGAATCGCAACGGCCAGAAAAATAACCACCGGCCACACCCCGCTTCCAATCACCGCAAAACTATCTGTAAAAAAACTGACCTGGGCGCCGGAGGTATACCAGCGTGCCAAACCCCTCGCGGAGACCAGCATGCCCAGGGTGGCGATAAACGGCGGAATGCCGGTCAAGGCAATGATGCTGCCGTTGACCAGACCGGCGCAGACACCAATGAAAATGCCGGCCATCACCGGTATCACAACCGGTAGATCGGTCAGTGAGGGATAGACCGCCCTGGCGTACTCCGAAGTCTGCGCCAGGCTCGCCGCCACCATGCCCGCGAAGGCCAGCACGGATCCGCCGGACAAATCGATCCCCGCCATTATGATGACCTGGGTCACACCCACGGCAATGATTCCGATGATCGCCATCTGCAAAATCATGATGATCAAGCGCTGGCGATTGGCCAGAAAGCTCTGACCGACAAAAATCCACCCCAGTACTTCGAACAGGAGGGCGATTCCCATCAAAACAAGGAAAATGCCGAATTCCGGGGGGAGTTTGCGGTATTGGGATCGAAGCGCACCTGATTTCTCATTGGATGTAATTTGATCGATCATGGGGTCTTTGCCTGCATCCGTTTCAGCTGTGAGTTGCATCAGCGTCAGCGCCTTTTTTGACGCCGGTTATCATGGCGACGATTTCGTTGCCGTCCGTCTCGGCGGTTTCCAGGCTGCCGACAATTCTGCCCTGGCGAAAGACGAAAACCTTGTCGGCCAACTCGAGGACCTGTCTTAAATTATGGCTGATGATAATCAGCGGAATTCCTCTTTCTTTCAAATTTCTGATGATGTTTTCAACCTGCGCGGTTTCCTGCACACCTAAAGCGGCAGTGGGCTCGTCCATGATGATTAACTTGGAGGCAAAACTGGCCGCGCGGCTGATGGCCACACATTGGCGCTGCCCCCCGGACATGTTGCCCATGTGGACTTTCAAATCAGGGATTTTGACCCCCGTTTTGGCAAGGACGCCCTGCGATTTGTCGGTCATGACCTTTTCGTTCAAAAAGCTGAAAGGGCCGAGATTGAAATAGGTTTCCTCGCGCCCTAGAAAGATGTTCGAGGGAACGTCCAGGTCATTGGCGATGGCCAGGTTTTGATAAACCGTTTCAATCCCGGCTTCCCTGGCATCCAGCGGGGTCTTGAAATTAACCAGCTTGCCGTCGAAATAGATTTTTCCGGACGTCGGTATTTCAACTCCGGTTATCTGACGGATAATGGTCGATTTGCCGGCGCCATTGTCCCCGACAATGGCGACGTGCTCGCGCTCGTATAAACTAAAATCAGCATCCTGAAGCGCGCGCACGCCGCCGTAGTGTTTGGTTAAACCCTCGGTCTTTAAAACTACTTTTGAATTTTCACCAGGCATGGGATTATCTTCCTCTGATTGTACCGGTTGTCATAAATATGTTCCGTTTGCCAGTTTTTCTGCCAGGACAAAGCTTGGTGTGTAACCATCTGAATTTATTGCAAACATGACAACCGTTATATTGTTGTTTCTATTTAAAAAACTAGACTTTTGATGAAGCCGACAAAACCGTTTCGTTTCAATGAACAACCAATGTTTTGATTATGGACAATGCATCCTGGCACAAGCGTAAAACGACCAATGGGATTGCTGTACCCCGAAGTACTTGCCTCCTTATTTGCCTGACTTAAATCCGATCGAGCGAATTTGGCTGAAAATGATAGCAACCTGGTTTAATAGTTACGTCTGTAAAAAGGAAAAACAATTAATAGAGCGTCTGGATCATGCTATATTAGATGTTATTAATGATCCTGGGAAAACTCAAAAAACTACCTCTATCGGAACGTTATTCTGACAAACGCTCGATTAGGCGAAAACAACAGATCGTTGCAGGTGGCGTCGTGGGCACCCTTCCTTAGTTCTTCAGAGGGGAATGATCGACGAAGTTTCTGACGCTTCAGTGGAAAAAGCCTTGATGCGGGGATATCTGAAAAGTTCTTTTCTCCCCGCATCTTGGAACGGCTTTAATTGGAACCCATGTATTTATGCAGGTTCTCCGGGGTTACCAGCTCAAAGGGAACCACGACGAATTTGGGCAGTTTTTCGCCTTTGATCAGTTTTATGGCCGCATCGATGCCTCCCTCGGCCTGGGCGGCAGCATTCTGGAAGACGGTAACATCCAACTCGCCGGCCTTCATGGAAGCCAGGGCATCTGCGGTGGCATCGACGCCGCCGACAAAAACATCATCCATGCTGATGCCGGCCGCTTTCAGCGCCTGAATGGCACCGATAGCCATCTCATCATTGTTGGCCGCGACAATATTGAACTTAATCCCGGAACTGATCCAGTTGGTGACAATGTCGTTGGCTTTGGTTCGCTGCCACTCGCCGACCTGCTCATCGACCAGCTTGATGCCTTTGCACATGGAAAGGCCGCCAAAAACCTCGCGGACATCCTGGGAGCGGGTTACCGCCGCCTCATTGCTCAGGAGTCCGACCAGCATGACGGCATTGCCCTGACCGCCGGCCAGTTTGCACAACTCGAAGGCCTCCAGGGTCCCGGACCATTTTTCATCCGATCCGACAAAGACGGCTTTGTCCCCGAGTGACTTCAAATCGGTGGGCATTCTGTTGATGTACACCAGGGGTACCCCGGCTCTGGCGGCCATTTTGGTGATTTGGGGTGACGACTCGGCGCTCACCACCGCCAGGATGATGGCATCCACCCCTGAGGCGATGAAATTTTGGATTTGGCTGATCTGGGTCCCCACATCCTCGCGGGCATCTTCAATCTGAATGGAATGCCCCAGGGACTCGGCATATTTTTTGGCGGTGTTTCTCAGTACGGTTTGAAAGTTGTCATCAAAGTTGGGGCTCGAATAGCCGAAGGTAAATGCATAGGAGAAAGTAGATAAAGCGAAGAGGAAAATTACGGCTGCAACCAACAAAGTACTGCTTTTTTTGATCGATGGAATGGGATTTTTTTTCATGGCCTGATCTCCTTTTTTGGGTGTTGATAAAGACAGACAGTGAAACCATTCTCCGACAAATCGAGACTAATATTTGCCGAATCGGTTGTCAATAGCAAAAACCCGGTGCGGTGGATGGATATTAAACTGTTATTTCAGTCAGATAGGGAGTATCTCCGATCAGCGGATCATGACGCCGCGTCTCCCACGAGTTTTGGCCGGGCCGGGCACTTTGGGGTTTGTCGGCATTCATTATTGCACGCCTGAGCGAGACAGCCCTTCCCATCCCCCCGACTCCCTGAGTTTTATTTTCTAATAGAAGTGCCTTCTAAAAATCTACCCAAATCGATCCTTGAGCAGCCGATTCCAGGCATCGTTCTATGAAGCGGACACCGACAATTCCGGCGTCGATATCCGGATACCAGCAGGCTTCGTCGGTTTTGTCTTTGCCGAGCTCGGCCGTGTCCATCGCATGTGCAAACCGGTGGTATATATTGGCCCAGGATTCAAACAAGCCTTCTGCGTGACCCGCCCCGATGCGATTTGCGCTCACAGCCGGGTCCTGATTGTAGTTGTAGCCATGGCCCCGTTCCATGATGCGTTTCGGCTCCCCCTGAACCTCGAAGAGCAGCTGATTGGGATGTTCGTCACACCATTGCAGGCTCGCTTTGGAACCGGTGACGCGAATTTTCAGATCATGCATGGCCCCGGCATTGACGCAGCTGGCCCAAAGATTGCCGACGGCGCCGTTTTCGAAATTCATCAGGACAAAGGCATTGTCTTCCAGGGGCGCGCGGGATGCAACAAAGCTCTGGCACATGCACATCAGGTTTTTTATTTTCAGGTTTGGAACCATAACCTCAGCCAAATAATAGGTATGGGTGCCCACGTCGCCCAACACGTAGGACGGACCGGCGATTTCCGGGGTTACCCGCCATTTTGTGCCCGGATCGATGTCCTCGACGGGTTCAGAGTGCCAGCCATGGGCAAACTGCATGTTGATAACTCTGATATCGCCCAGTTCTCCATGGGCGATCATGTTTCTGGCCTGGTGAATCATCTGATGACCGGTATAGCCATAGGTTATGCCGACGACGCGGTTGTTTTTTTCTGCGATCCGCTTTAATTCCTGCGCCTCGCTGACGGTGAAGGTGAGCGGCTTTTCACAAATCACGTGAAGACCTGCTTCCAGGGCCCCTTTGGTCATTTCGTAGTGATATTTGTTCGGTGTTGCGATCGAGACGACCTGAATCCCGTCGGAACGCTGGGACTCTCTGTGAAACATTTCGCGGTAGTCGGAATAGCACCGGTCTTCCTCGACACCGATATTGCGGCCGAATTGCACGCAGCGTTCGGGATCTATATCAAAAGCACCGGCCACCAGTTTGAACAGACCATCGCGCACGGCGGCGCTGCGGTGGATGTATCCGATCTGACTCCCGCGGCCGCCGCCGACCATACTCCACCTGAAAGGCTGGTCGAGTCTGAACTCTTCATTAAACATACCGATCTCGATATTGCGGGATTTTACAAATTTTATCGACGACTAGCTTACATTCTTTTATGCCGGTCTGCCGGGCGTTACTTGCGGTGAGTTGGCCAGGTGCTAAGTTGCGTTTAAGGCAGGTTTTTTTGATCAGCCGTCCGGCCAACCCATCCTGCTCCCGGTGCGCGATCAGCCGTCCGGCAGCGCGAAGGCGCAGATGGTCCAGGATAATTCTTGGTTGCCGCCAGGGGCGGCGACTGAACTTCTTGGTAGCGCAAACGTTTGCTGATTGTCAAGCAAAATATTGGCGGATTAGAAAAAAAATAACATTCCATTGTGCTTCAGTAACCATGAAATAATCCTTGAGCTGGCTTGATCAACTACTGCTCCTGGCCTGCCCCTCCCTTTTTAAGATTATATATGTTAATAATTCAATTAGTTATAGATAATTGTGCGAATGGACGTATCCATGTGGAAGATTGAAAAATAATCGTACTCTCTGCTTGACAAAAAGCAAACGTTTGAGTTATGTTGTGATTCAAAATGAGGTGGCAGGCGATTGGAGAAAATCAGCGGCCGCACCAGCGGATCTCGATGCCATTCGTCAACGTGCCTCCAGTGCTGTCCGATCAGCAATATCAAAAACCGTCCGAGGTTTCATGAAAGCAACAATCAAGGATATCGCCAAAACTGCCGGCATCTCATATTCGTCGGTGTCGCGGGCCTTAAACGGACTCAAGGGCGTCAGCGAGCAAACGCGGCAGGAAATTATAAAAATCGCTGAAGAAATGGAGTATACGCCCAATGCCGTCGCGCGCGGTCTGGTCCAAAAACAGACCGGAACCCTGGGACTGATTCTTCCGGACATTACCAATCCCTTTTATCCCGAGATTGCCAGGGGTGTCGAGGAGAGGGCGAGTTTAGCGGGGTACAACACCTTTTTGTGCAACACCAACTACGACCTGTCCAAGGAAAAATCCTATTTACTGAATCTGCTCGAGAAACGTGTCGACGGCATTATTTTGGCGCCCGTTTCGAGCCAGTCGAATTTGTTTGAAAACCGCAGACATATGCCGATTCCGTTTGTATATTTAGGCAATACGCCAGAACGGACAAAATACAGCTTTGTGCTCACCGACAACGTCAGGGGCGGCTATCTGGCAGCCCGCACGCTCATCGAAAAAGGATACCGCCGCATCGGTTTCATCAGCGGAAATGATGGCGAATCTCCCGTCGGCGGGCGCTTTAGAGGCTTTCAGGAAGCCATGGACCGGTATAACATCGAAGTCAACGACGACTATGTGCGATTTGGCGACTGGCGACTCCAAAGCGGGTACGAAATCATCACCCGGATGATTGACACCGGCGTCTATCCGGAAGCCGTGGTCGCCGGAAACGATATTGTGGCCATGGGAATTCTTCAGGGCATTAAGGAAAGGCACCTGAATGTACCGGAGGATATCGCCCTCATCGGTTTTGACGATATTCCCTACGCCTCCTGGCCTGCAATCAATTTATCCACCATCCGCCAGCCCAAAAGCCGCATGGGAAAATCGGCGGTGGAAATTTTGCTGGATCGGTTGCAGCCGGAAAACGAGAAGGATTCTTCATTTACAGCCAAAAAAATAATTCTGGATCCGGAACTTATCCTGCGAGGAACCTGTTAGCGGTTGTCACGCCTATGGTATTTTAAATCTTTTAAACGCTAATTTTTCTCCTGTTTGAAAAATCGGCAATCGGAACACACCTATGACAACCGCTGTAGAAGGAGCATAAAAATGATCAAGCTTGCCAATGCACCCTGCTCCTGGGGTGTCATTGAGAAAACATTGGAATCCTCGCGTTCCGGCGATTATCGTCAGGTTCTGGACGAAATGCAGCAGACCGGATTCAAGGGCACCGAGCTCGGCGATTGGGGGTTTATGCCGACCGACCCGGCTCTGCTCAAAGACGAGCTGGACCGACGGGAACTGAGCCTGGTGGGTTCGTGGGTCACCTCTGTATTGATCGATCGCGGCGGCCATCAGGAAAGTGCCCGGAGGGCGGAGCGAACCGCCGGTTTGCTGGCGGCTGTCGGGGGTGCAAGCGCCCTGATCATTGTGGGTGACAACCTGTTTGCCTATGACGCCCGCAACCGGGTTGCCGGCCGCGTTGCCGACCGGGACGGCATGACCGCTGCGCAGTGGACGGTTTTCACTGATGGCCTGCATCTGATCGCCCGCAGGGTAAAAGAGGAAACCGGCATCAGAACCGTCTTTCACCCCCACTGCTCCACCTGGATCGAGGCACCCGGGGAAATTTCCCGGCTGCTGGAGCTGACCGACCCTGAGCTGATCGGTTTGTGTTTTGATACCGGACACTATCGCTACGGCGGCGGCGAGCCCCTCGAAGGCTTGAAAAAGCATACCGACCGCATCCGCCATGTGCATTTCAAGGATTGTGATGCTGCCATCGCTGCGGCCGCCCGCAACAAAAAATGGGAGTACAACGAGGCGGTCGGCAAGGGCTTGTTTTGCGAGCTGGGCAAAGGCGAAGTCGATTTTCGGGCTGTTCTCGATGAGCTGCGTGCGAGGGACTATGATGATTGGGTGGTTGTCGAACAGGATGTATTGCCGAATATGGGATCACCCGGGGAGATGGCCCAGCGGAATCGGGAGTATTTGAAGCGCATCGGGCTGTGATCGCAATCGAAGAATCAACTCGGAGGGATACCAAATGTCTGAAAAACAATTTGATCTGTTCTCCATCGGCAGAGTCTCGATGGACCTGTTCGCCCAGCAGATCGGTGCCGAATTCGAAGATGTCCGGGGCTTTGACACCAGTGTGGGCGGCAGCCCGGTCAACATCGCCATCGGCACCAGCCGGCTGGGATTGCGTTCCGGTGTTCTGACCGCCGTGGGCGAAGATCTTGTGGGCGATTTTGTGCTGCGCTACCTGGCACGGGATGGTGTCAATACCGAGTTTATCCGCCGCAAATCCAACGCCCGCACCGGCCTGGCCATTGTGGCCGTACAGCCGCCGGATCGATTTCCGCTGGTATTTTACCGTGATAATCCGGCCGATATCCACCTAACCGTTCAGGATGCCCGGGAGTTGCCCTTTGACCGGATGCGCGCTTTTATGATTTCGGGAACCGCGTTGAGTCGCGGAAGCTGCCGTGATGCGGTCCTGTATGTCGCCGAGCGCTGCCGGGCCAGCGGGGTAGCGACATTTATGGATTTGGATTTGCGGCCCGATCAGTGGCAGGAACCCTGGGACTTCGGTTTGAACATTCGAGCCATTCTTCCCAACGTGGATGTGATCATCGGCACGGAAGAGGAGTTTTTCGCCCTGCTGGACCCGGACCCGGGAAACGTCATGCAAGGCCAATCCGTTGATTCAGCCCAGCGCGACGCCCTTCCTGCATTGATGACCGAATTGCTGGATTCCGGTCGCCCGCAGCGCGCGTTGGTGCTCAAACGCGGCGAGCGGGGCGTGCGCGTCTATCGTCCCAACGATGATCTGGTTGACCGGGCCGGGTTCAAGGTGGAGATCGTCAACACCGTGGGCGCCGGGGACGCTTTTGCCAGCGGCCTGATCTATGGCTACCTTCAGGGCTGGGACTGGGGGCGGTGCTGCGAGCTGGCCAATGCCTGCGGTGCGCTGACGGTCAGCCGGCACGGATGCTCGGCGGTTTTTCCGTACCTTCAGGAGGCGACGGACTTCATCGAAGCTCAGGGCGCGTTGTGATACCATGACCACAATCGGCCGTGCTTTCACGAGCGGCACTTGGTTATAGCGCCGACGCTGGCCGCAAGCTTCCAGTCTGGTCGAAGAAAAACTGTTCATTTTCACGCAAAGACGCCAAGACGCCAAGATAATTTATAATATTAGTTATTTCCTTTGCGTCTTTGCGCCTTGGCGTGAGATAGATAATATTGAAGTTTCACACGAGAATGCGGCACTTGAAGAGCCCTCATATTTTGGAGGAAAAAGTAGAAACATGATCGCGACCCTGCATGGCCAGACCACGCTTTATTCCAACATCAACACCGATATCCGCGTTGCCGCGGAAACCGGGTACGAGGCTGTCGAGCTGCACACGGACAAGCTCCTGCGTTATCTGGATGCCGGGTACGGCGCCGAAGATCTGCGGGCCACGTTGAAGCGGCATGGGATTGCGCCGGCCTGTATCGATATCCTCGGTTCCGTGGAGCGCTGTGGGCCCGCCGAACGCCGGTCTCTGATGGATGAAGCCCAGCGCCTGTGCGACGTGGCCGCTGCCATCGGCTGCCCCACGATCCAGCTGAATGCCTTCGGTGGCCTGGCTCAAAGACCCTGGGGGGAGATTATAAAACTGACGGCCGCCAACATCGCCGCAATCGCCGACCTGGGACAGGCCCGCGGGATCCGCTTCCAGGTGGAGGGCGCCGCCTGGACCCCGATTCACAGCCTGTCCCAATGTCTCCAACTGATCGAGGCGGTGGGCCGAAAAAATGTGGGCCTGGTGCTCGATTTCTGGCACTTGTGGGCCGGCCGCGGAACCACGTGCGAAGAGCTTGCCAGGGTGGACAAAGATCTCATCTACGGCGTTCATCTGGCCGACGGCTTACGCCCGGCCGAGGGCGAACCATGGGTGGATGAAAGGCGCTTGCGGGGGTATCTGCCCGGGGACGGGGACCTGCCGCTCAAAGAATGGGTCGCAGCGGTCAAGGACACCGGCTTTGACGGCGTTGTGTCCGGCGAGATCCTCAATGATACGCTCTGGGAACGGGATCTCTTCGAGATCGCAGCGGACATGCGAAACCGCATGGATCGCTTCTGGGAAAACAGCCCCTAGCGTTGTGTCCCGGAAATAGATCCGAATACCTTATTGTCAAATTGTGGTTGTCGACGATTTGTTAGTCGTAGTGGCGGGGTTCATCCCCGCCAGTAAAACAGCGTAAATGCTGCTACGGGCGGGGATAAACCCTAATAGGTCCTATAGGTCCTATAGGTCATATAGGACCTATAAACAACTGGGATCGATGGGTTATCCAGCTCTGCTGGGAACCCCGCGCCTACTTCCTTTGGATGAGGTTGCGTATGGCAAAACATTAACGCAGGTTAATCGACAGTTATTTCTGGGAAACAGCCCCTATAGTCCCGCAGGCATGCCATGCCGGCATCGATACAGGACACGACTCCTGGCGATACATGACGGACGGGATTGCCGGTCGCGGCAAATCAACGTATGCCAAAAGCAAAACAGGAGGCAGTATTCATGCAAACCATCAGACTCACCATGTCACAGGCCCTGGTAAAATTTCTCGACAACCAGTATATCGCAGTCGACGGTGCCGAAATAAAATTCGTGCAAGGCGTCATCGGTATCTTCGGTCACGGCTGTGTCGTGGGCCTGGGCGAAGCGCTGGAAGAAAAAAATCACCGACTCAAGTTCTATCAGGGGCACAGCGAACAGGGCATGGCCCATTTGGCCGTCGCTTTTGCGAAGCAGCACAAGCGCCGCAAAATTATGGCAGTTGCCAGTTCCATCGGCCCCGGAGCGCTGAACATGGTCACCGCCGCCGGCACGGCCACGGTCAACCGGATTCCGGCCCTCTTCTTGCCCGGCGACATCTTCGCCTGCCGCCAGCCGGACCCCGTGCTGCAGCAGATCGAACAGTTTTACGACTATAACATTACCGCCAACGACGCCTTCAAGGCCGTCTGCAAGTACTGGGATCGCATCATGCGGCCCGAACAGTTGATGACCGCGGCCATCAATGCCATGCGCGTGCTGACCGACCCCGCCGAGACGGGTGCGGTCTGCCTGTGTCTGCCCCAGGATGTCCAGGCCGAGGCCTGGGACTACCCCCTCAGTTTTTTTAAACGCCGGGTGCACCGTCTGACGCGGCGACCCCTGGAAGCCGCCGATGCGCGACAGGCCGCCGATGTTATTGTGGGCAAACTAAAACCGATGCTCATCTGCGGCGGCGGAGTGCGCTACTCCGATGCCGGCGAAGCCCTGGCCGCGTTTGCTGAGAAATTCAACATTCCCTTCTGCGAGACCCAGGCGGGCAAAGGTGAAATTCCCTGGCATCACCCCCTGAACATGGGGGCCGTCGGGGTAACCGGTACCCTGGCCGCCAACGAAGTTGCCCATCAGTGCGATCTGGTGATTGCCGTGGGCACGCGTTTGAACGATTTTCACACCGCCTCCAAATGGAATTTTCAAAATCCGGCGGTAGAACTGCTCAGTGTCAACGTCTGCAACTTTGACGCCTACAAAATGGATTCTATGCCGCTGCTGGCCGACGCCCGTGAAGCCCTCGAAGCCCTTGCCGCAAAACTTTCCGCGCACGGCTACCGATCCCGGTGGGAGGAGGAGCCCAAAGCCCTGCGGGATCGATGGGCCGCTGAAGTCGATCGTATCTACGGCGCCGGCGGGGGCGAATACGCCCAAACGCAGGTAATCGGCCAGTTGAACCAGGGGTTGATGGCCGAAGATGCCATAGTCGTTGCCGCTTCGGGCAGCCTTCCCAGCGATCTGGAAAGACTGTGGCGCGTGACCCAGGCCGGGACCTATCACCTGGAGTATGGCTTTTCCTGCATGGGATATGAGGTCTCGGGGGCGGTGGGTGTTAAATTGGCGGCCCCTGACAAGGAGGTGTACTGTCTGGTGGGCGACGGCGGCTATCTGATGCTGCACTCCGAAATCGTCACCGCCATTCAGGAGGGCCTTAAAATCAACATTATTTTATTCAACAATCACGGCTTCGACTGTATCGACAGCCTTCAGGCATCCCAGGGCATTCCCCATTTCGGATGTCAGTTTCGCTATCGCGACGGCAACAGCGAACGACTCGACGGGGCCGTGCTGCCCATTGACTATGCCATGAATGCCAGAAGCTATGGTTGTCAAACCTGGTCGGTATCCAGTCCGGCAGCGTTTGAAACCGCCTTTAAGGAGGCCAAAAACAGTCCGGTGAGCACCCTGATCGAAGTTCGCACCGCACCCAAGAGCATGACCCACGGCTATAGTACCTGGTGGCGGGTCGGCACACCGGAGGTCTCCGAGAAAAGCGCGGTGGTAAGCGCCGCGGAAGACATGCAGACAAATATCAGCAAGGCCAAACAGTATTAGGCCCGGTCGGTCCGGTTGTGATGCCGGACCTGCCGTTCACGTTATTAGTTATTGGTTATTGGTTAATAGTATAGAAGGAGGGCGATCTGTTTTTGCCTGTCACCAATGACAGGGATATTAAAACAACCCTTCGGCCATTTCTAATAACAATTACCAAATAACACCCAATTGAGCGCTTTGGGTTCAGTTGGGATTGGATTCTTGGCTAACAATTGATTCAAAATCTTAATCAGGGAAATACCATGCAAAGACACATAAAACCGCATGACAACCGGAACGAGCCCATCGTCGATGTCGGCAACCCGCTGGTGCCGAATACTTTTTTCAACGATGTCAAACTCACCGAGGGCCGGCGCTTTTCCTTCTGCCTGGAGAACTTTGAATCGGTCATCGTTTTGGCATCGGGAACCTGTGACGTGACCGTCGACGGCGTTCAATTCGAGCGTGTCGGGGTGCGCACCGGCATCTTCAAAGGCAAGCCGGATGCCGTTTATGTGCCCCTTGGGGCCGAAGCCGTCATGACTTGCCTCACCGACGAGGCGGAGGTGTTTATCGCCGGCGGCCGCTATGAGAAGCAACTGCGTCCCTTCCGGGTCACCCCGGCGGAAGTGGAGACTGTCCAATACGGCAGCGACGAGACCAAAACCCACCGCAAAATTTTGCACATCCTCGGTAAAAACGCCGAGGGCAGGGTCGGCCGGCTGCTGGTCAATGAGCTTTTTACCGTAGGTGCGGGGGGATGGTCCGGTTTCCCTCCCCACAAACATGATGAGGATATCGAGAGCAGCGAAACCGCCCACGAAGAGGTCTACCAATACCGTTTCAATCCTCCCGAGGGGTTTCCCAGTTCCTTTACGAAAAAGAGGAGGACTTCGGGCCGGTCTATCACATTAAAAACGGCAGCACCGTCATTGTCGACAAGGGCTATCACCCGGTCGTGGTGGCGCCGGGCTACGAAATGTACTACTTCACCATTCTCGTGGGTCAAACCAGCCGGTCTTTGCTGCAATACTTCCATCCCGACCACGAGTACCAGGTCCATACGATTCCAGGCATCAAGGATATGATTGCCAACTATAAGTGATGATCCGGGCTCAGAGGCCCCGGCTTTTCAATACTGAGCCGCGGCAGCTCCCGGTTTTGGTGCATCCCACAAGGCTGATTAAGGTGGCAACTTTTACCAGTAGTGTTCAGGTGTCGGGTGTCAGGTGTCAGGTTTCAGGTGTCGGCAACTGAAGGCGATCCGGTTGATCGGAGTCATTCGTGATATGAGTTTTCTTTCACTGCTATTGAGGTTCTGCATCAACCCAATCAGGGATCAGGACTCATGATTCGTTTTTTCCTGACACCTGAAACCTGACACCCGAAACCATAAGTAACCAAGACACAAAGCATAGCCGAATGTCTCTGGCCTAGCCCAGGAGACCAGATTGTCAATAATGGAATAAAATATGAAAGCAGCATACTACACCGGGAACAAACGCCTTACGATTGAATCCGTGCGGCCTGCCGACCCCGCCGAGGGCCAGGCCCGGGTAAGGGTATCCTATTGCGGGATTTGCGGCAGTGATCTGCATATATTTCACGGGGCTTTGGATGACCGGGTGGGATCCCGCCGGGTCATCGGCCATGAAATGTCCGGCAGGATCGACGCCCTCGGCGCAGACGTCCAGGGCCTCGAACCTGGCGATCCGGTGGTTGTCCGCCCGCTCTCGGCTTGCGGTGAATGTCCCGCCTGTCAGCGGGGGCACGCCCATATATGCCAGAACCTTAAGGTCATCGGCGTTGACATCGACGGTGCTTTTCAACAAATGTGCACCGTGCCGGCCGAAACCGTCCACAAGATTCCCGCCGATCTGCCATTGGAGCATGCCGCCCTCGTCGAGCCGGTGGCCGTGGTCTGCCACGATGTGCGGCGTGGCCGCCTGGCGGGCGGTGAAGATACCCTGATCATCGGCGGTGGGCCGATCGGCATGGTTATCGCCATGGTGGCCCGGCACATGGGGGCCAGTGTCATTCTGTCGGAAGTAAACGCCTATCGCCTGGAACTGGCCCAATCTCTGGGTTTTGATACCCTGAACCCCCGCAGGGAGAGTGTCGCCGACGAGATCCAGGCACGCACCGCCGGCAAGGGCGCCGATGTGATCTTTGAAGTCGCCGGCACCCAGGCAGGTGTCGACACGATGACCGCAGCGGCCGCCACCCGCTGCCGGATCGTCCTGGTCGCCATCCACGGCACCAAACCGAAGGTGGATCTCTTCAGATTTTTCGAGAGAGAAATCGAACTCCTGGGAGCCCGGGTGTATGAACCGGAGGATTTTGATCAGGCCATCGAACTGGTCGCCTCCGGCGCGATTGATTGTGAGGCGCTGATCACGGACGTGCGCCCGCTCGACCAAATCACCCGCGCATTCGAGGCTCTCAGCGGCAATGCCCCGTCGATGAAAAGTTTAATAAGATTATGATTATATCCACAAGAGTTGGAGGAATAAACAGCAGCGTTGTTTGATTTGCGACTATAGTGTAATTAATTAGGCGCAGACGGACGCGGACCCGACTTTGCATCACATGCTGCAACGGGGCAAGCAAACGCTGATATTCAATATAAAATAGGCTATTATAAAGGCAAAGCTTTTAATTTCGCCCGAAGGGCAACGGGTTTTATATTCGGCCATGGCGGTCGACTATTCCGGAAAATGTCTGCGTCAGCCGAACGAGCGCAAGCGAGTGGGCGGCCATTAAAATATAATTGATACAATAGGATAAATTGGATGGTATGGAATCAAAATTCATACTTGGTGGGATCAATTTGCAACAACTAATTTAAAGAATAACCAAAACTTGTACTATGGCCTATACAAGCTATGAGCGGGTTAGAGCGGCCCTGGAGCACCGTGAACCGGATCGAATTCCCTTCGATATGGGCGCAACCGCGGTATCCGGGATAAACCGTCATGCCTATGTCGCCTTGAGGCGCCATCTGGGGATGCCGGAGACGGAGATCGGGATTTTCGATCTGGTGACCCAACTGGCCGCAGTTGATGATGATATGGTCGAACGCCTGGGGATCGATGTCAGGGCCGTCAAACCGGATCCGCCGTCCAAGCGGGGATTGGCCACCGACGTGGTTCGGGACGGGGACTACGATGCCGTCACCGACGAATGGGGCGTAAAGTGGAAGATGCCTGTTGATGGCGGGCACTATTTTGATATGTATGACGCCCCGCTGAAGCATGCGTCAACTCCCATAGATCTCGAACAGGTCTCCTGGCCTGACTTCCAGGATGAGACGCGCTATGCGGCGATAAAGCAAAAAGTCGACAGCTGCGTGCATGCCCAGAAAAGGGCCTGCGTGCTGGATCGTGACTATGGCGGGATTTGGGAGACAGCCCTGTGGACATGCGGCTTTGAAAAATTTTTTCTGGATATGGCCGTAAACGAGCAGTTCGTGCACGCGCTGATGGAGAAAATCACCGCATTGAAGATGCAGTTCTGGCAGAAGGCCATCGCGGCGGCCGGCGACAATATACTGATTGTCTCCGAGGCGGACGATCTGGCGGCCCAGAACAGCTTGTTCTGTTCTCCCCGCATGTACAAGCAGATGGTGCATCCCTACCACAAAAAACTCTTTGGATTTATTAAAAAACAAGCCGAAGCCCAAACCGGGTCACGCGTATATCTTTTCTACCATACCTGCGGTGCCGTAAAACCTCTCATCCCCCTGCTGATCGAAGAAGGCGTGGATATTCTCAATCCGGTGCAGGTCAATGCGCAAGATATGGACACCAGGACGCTGAAACGAGAGTTCGGCCATGACATCACCTTCTGGGGCGGCGGTGTCGACACCCAGCGGGTTCTGCCTTTCGGCACCCCATCCCAGGTGAGAGATGAAGTCAAACGGCGGATCGACGATCTGGCGCCGGGTGGCGGCTTTGTATTCGCAGCGGTCCACAATGTGCAAAGCGATGTGCCGCCCGAAAACTTTATGGCCATGTGGGAGACACTTCGGGAGTTTGGGGAGTATTAAACCGTCAGGAATCGCGCCGGTCGTTTCTGGATTCCAGCGGCATAGGGCCGTCCGGTCCAAGCACGATATCGGACAGCGTGCTTTCATCGTGCTGCATGCGCCAGGAGAGCATCTTTTGGCAGTACTCGAGCATGAGATTGGCATATGCCGGATCGGCGGCCCGATCGTTCAACTCGTGCGGGTCATCCTGCAGGTCGAAGAACAGCGGCGGCAGATCGGCGAAATGAACATACTTGTAGCGGTGATCACGAATAACGGTGAACTTGCACGCAGCGACGTCTATCCCCAACTCCTGATTCGGAAAACACTCCGGGAAATTGTCCAGGTAGCGAAAATCCACTTCCCAGTGAACTTCATTGCGCCAGTTTTCCGGCAGCTCCCCCTGCAAAAACGGTCTTAGTGAGCGCCCGTCGCATTGGAGCGGAATCTCTCCTCCCAGCAGATCCAGCAGGGTCGGCATGATATCGACGTTTTCAGTAAAGGCGTCGACGACCGTTCCTGTGCACCTGCGGGCCGTGTCACCCGGCGCCCGGATAATCAGGGGGATTTGGTAGCTGGCGTCGAAATAACCGCCCTTGCCCACAAGATGGTGGTCCCACAGCTGATCGCCATGGTCGCTGCCAAAGACAATGATCGTATTCTCATACTGACCGGATTGCTTGAGTCCGCGTATGAGCCGGCCGATATTGTCGTCCACATGACTCATCAGGCCGTAATAGGTTGCCCTGAGCTGGCGTTTGGACAGGTTGTCACGGGGGTATGGTTCTTCGCCGTCGCTCCCCGAGGAGAATTGAAGCTTCAAAACCAAATCGAGAAAGGGGTGCTGTTGGCCCTCTTTTTGCGCAGACGCCGCCTGGTGAAGGTCAGGCACGTCGTCGGGGTGATACATTTTGTTGAAGGGCTCCGGCCCGATGTAAGGCGGATGGGGCGCCAGGTAGCTGAGATGGAGAAACCAGGGCCGGCTCTTGGGGAGATGAAAAAATTCCAGCGCCTTTTCGGTGAGAAAGGCGGAGTCGCTCTCCTGGCGGGTGTAATGGGCCGCCGGTGCATATGTGTCGCCCCGCTGGCCGGTACCGGGGTAGTTGTCAACGCGTTGATAATAGAGGTCTGAAAGATGATCCGGCAACTTGCGGCCGCGCTGCTTCAGCCACCGGGCCCAATCGTGGGGGCGGTTGATATGCGGGTTGGCCAGCACCTCGGTAAAACCGGGCAACACCTCCTCATAGCTGGTGAGCAGGGGATCGCGCGGATGAAGCGTTCGGGGATCGTGACTGGTATCGGTATAGCCGGCCAGCGTCGGTCGGTAGCCCAGCCTGCGGGCTTCCAGGGCGATGTTGGTGTGACGGGCATCCAACGGGATTCCGTTTTGGTAAGAGCGGTGCCGGTGCAGGTACATGCCGGTGTAGAGGCAGGCCCGACTCGGACCGCAGGGGGCCGTTTGGGCGAAATGGTTGCGGAACAAAACGCCGTCGGCCGCGAGTTCATCCAGATTGGGGGTTTTTACGGTCGGGTGACCGAGCGTCGATAGGCATTCCCCCCGCCACTGATCGGCAGTAATGAAAAGCAGGTTGGCCATTTTTTTCTCCAATGCGTTGCTTTTTTTGGTGGGGTCAACTATCGTTGGAGCTTCCTTGGCATCGGGTCAAGGTACCGCATCGTTTTTAACAGATTTAGGCTGTAAAAGCAGCCCCAAAATGGCCTTGGAATCTTCGCCCTGAAAACGCCGTTTTTAATTTGGGGATAATATTGAAAGCCTCGAACCCAATTTTTGCTGCAGCCGTGATCTTGGCGCTTTTGCCCTGCCGAATCCCCCATGCCCAGCAAAACCAAATCGCATCGGGGGAGCGGGTAGCGGTCTGTATGATCGTGCTCGAGCACGCCGATGCCGAACAATTGGCCGCTACCCTCAAACCTTTTCTGTCTCCCCAGGGCCGCCTCACGGCTTATGCCCCCACCAACACCCTGATCATCAAGGATCGCGTTTCCATCGTCAACATGCTTGCGGAGGTCATTAAAGGCCGGCCGTGCACACCGATAGAAAAGCCACCGCAGCGCGAAAACAATGTGCCGACTCCCTAGGCGACGTCACTGAAAATACCTTGACATGAGTCGCTGGAATCAATTAATTGAACTTAACTCGCAATTCGTGCTGCACGATCATCGACACGCGTCCTCAGGCTGATCCCCAATCTTCAAATGTAAACCGGCAGAAATTTTTTCAACTGCAGTTGAATTGCAGTTGGTCCAATGCAATGTGATTCGAGCAACCCAATTATATCCCTTGTTCGCTCTTCGAGACAATTTACTTCAATCACCAACCAAAAAGGAGAGACACATGATCTCATTAAACGTCAACGGAAAGATGTATAAGATTGATGCGTCGCCCGAAACGCCGCTTTTATGGATCCTGCGGGACAACCTGGGATTTACCAGCGTAAAATATGGCTGCGGCATCGGCGAATGCGGCTCCTGTACGGTGCTCGTCGACGGCCAGGCCGAGAGATCCTGCACCGTGGCGGTGGACAGCGTCCAGGACAGTGCCATCCAAACCATCGAGGGTCTGCCCGCGGACCACCCGGTCAAGCAAGCCTGGATTGCCGAGCAGGTTCCCCAGTGCGGCTATTGCCAACCTGGCATGATCCTGCAGGCAGCCGATTTTCTGACCAGCGATCCCAACGCCTCCGAAAAAGAGATGGCCGAGGCCATGGATGATGTCATCTGCCGCTGCGGGACCCATCCCAGAGTGATGACGGCCATGAAAAGAGCCGCCAACCAGATCAAGACACAAGGGGGTGCCCAATGAACAAGGATATAACACGCCGCACCTTTATCAAAGGTACCGGTCTGATGATTGCCGCCTGCGCCGCCCCGGGTGGATTGGTGAATGTCTCTTTGGGCCTGACCGCCAACAGTGCAACATTCAAACCCCATGCCTTTTTGGAGGTCGCCGCTGATGAGACCGTGACTGTCTGGGTGGGCCAATCCGAACTGGGCCAGGGAACCCACACCGGCATCGCCATGATCCTGGCCGATGAAATGGGGGCCGATTGGGAGCATGTGCAGGTCAAGCAGGCGCTGGCCGGGGAGCCGTTCAAGGATCCCCTGTACCATATGCAGTTTACCGGCGGCAGCACAAGTTTGCGTCACCGCTGGGATCTTTTCAGGAACGTGGCGGCGGCGGCCCGGGAAATGCTGCTCCGGGCCGCAGCCCGGCAATGGGGCGTCAAGGCCGCGGATTGCCGGGCTGAGAACGGCAAAGTGATGCACGCCGATGGCCGCAGCCTGAGCTTTGGCAACCTGTGTCAGAAAGCAGCCGCCTTGCCGATTCCCCAGAATCCGCCCCTCAAAAAGCCCAAAAACTACCGCATCATCGGCAGCAAGCGGGCCCGGGTGGACATTCCGGACAAGGTCGCCGGCCGCACCCGGTTCGGCATCGACTTCAAGGTGCCTGACATGATCACGGCCGTGGTCGCCCGTCCACCGGCCTATGGCGCCAAGCCCCTTTCTTTCAGTAAGAAAGACGCCGAAGCCGTGCCGGGTGTGTTGGCAGTGGTACCGCTGGAGGACCGGTTGGCGGTTTGCGCCCGGAACACCTATGCCGCCTTGCAGGGCCGCGACGCCCTGGACATCAGGTGGTCGGAAGGCTCCCACCCCGACCTCGATGATGAAAACCTGGACAGGTGGTACCGGGAGCATTTGACTAAAGCCGGCGCTGTTGCCGAAGCCAAAGGCGACGCTAATAATGCCTTGGGACAGGCGGCCAAAACTCTGGAGGCCACCTATAAGTTTCCCTACCTGGCCCATGCCACCCTGGAGCCCATGAACTGCACCGTCCATGTGGAGAAGGACCGGGTTCGGGTCTGGGCACCCACCCAGATGCAGACCATAACCCAGGCCACCGCCGCTAAGATGACCGGACTGTCTGCAGAAAAGGTCGAAGTCATGACCACTTATTGCGGCGGCGGATTCGGCCGGCGGGGAGAGGTCAACGTGGTGATCGATGCGGTCGCCCTGGCCAAGCAGATGAAACGACCGGTTAAGGTGATGTGGACCCGCGAAGACGACTTTAGGCACGATTTTTACCGGCCGGGAAGTCTGAGCCATGTCCGGGCCGGTCTGGATGCCGCCGGCAACCTGGTGGCCTGGATTCATAAGATTGCGGCACCGTCCATTATGAGCCGCATATTCCCCCAGTTCGTCAAAGACGGTGTGGACGGCACCTCGATTGAAGGCGTCAACAACATGGACTACGATCTGCCCAATCGTCTGGTGGAGTATGTCATGGTGAACCTGCCCATCCCCGTGGGTTTCTGGCGGTCGGTGGGCAATACCTTCAATCCCTTTACGGTGGAAACCGTTATGGACGAACTGGCTGCCATGGCAGGCAAGGACCCGGTGGACTTCCGCCAGAACTTGCTGCCCAAGGATTCCCGTGCCTATCGCACACTGCAGCTTCTGGCCGAAAAATCGGGCTGGGGCAGCCCTCTGCCGGCGGGACGCGGCCGCGGCATCGCCCTGCGCTCCTGCTTCGGCTCCACCGCCGGCCACGTCGCCGAAGTCTCTGTGGATCGGGCCACCGGCAACGTCAAGGTGCATAAAGTCACTTGTGCAATTGACTGCGGCCCGGCGGTCTATCCGGACGCTATTAGGGCCCAAATGGAGGGTGGGGTCGTCATGGCCCTCAGCGTCGCCGTTTATGAGCAGATCAGATTTGCAGACGGCGGCGTAAAGACCGCCAACTTTGACGAATACCCGGTCTTGTCCATGACCGAGGTTCCGAAAATCGAGGTGCATATCGCTCAAAGCCGTGACAAGATCGGCGGTGTCGGGGAGTTGGGCATCCCCACCGTCGCTCCGGCGGTGGCCAATGCCGTCGCCAATGCGGTGGGAGTACGCCTGCGAGAACTGCCTTTTGATACCACGAAGCTGAAAAAAGCTTAACACTTAACAACCGAGTCCGCGATTGGCCATCGCGGGCTCGAATGGTGCCTTCTACTTGTACTTGTGAAAGGATTGGATTTTATTTCCAGATATTATTCCTTGAAGCAGCAAATGGGCTGTTTCTTTATGAATGCCACTTTGTCGTTCAGAAATCTGGTTTTGTAGCCGGCGTTCTTAAGGGACGAGTAAGCCATCTGCGCCCGCATGCCGGTGCCGCAATGGATAATTACTTCTTTGTCCTTTGATAGCTTGTCGAGATTGCTCTGCAGATCGTCCAGGGGGATGTTGACCGCCCATTCGATTTTACCTCCAGCGGCTTCATCCGCGGTGCGGACGTCCAAAATGACCTTGTCCTCAGGTTCGCCGTTGACGATATTCATAAACTCGTCGCCGACAATTTCACCGGGACCCGGTTTCGGCAGATAAACGATCTTGGTGCGGATTTTATCGCGTTGAACCTGGCCGCCTTTTTGGGTCCAGCCGGCATAGCCGCCATCGAGCACGAACAATTTGTGATCCACCCACATGGCCAGTTCTTCCACCACCGGTGTAATATCGGCCAGATCTGTCTGATCGCCATACAGTACGATGGGGACTTTTGTATCCAGCGGGAATGAGTCGCGCTCATCCACGAGACGACCCAGGGCAATGGCGAAAGCCCCCTGGATATGGCCTTGTTTGGCGGCCGCAGGGCCCCTGGTATCGACCAGCACCACGTTGTCCAGCCGTTTGCCGACAAATCCCTGGGTGGTGACCAGCGGCCTTCCGTTGGCCTGCCAGGCAGGCGCGCCCGCGTGAAATACCTTGATGTTGGTGTAGCCTTTTTTGGCTGCCAGCCTGGCAGCCATCGGGCTGAGCACTCACCTGTAACCCTGACAGTAGAAGATAACGAGCTGGTCTTTGTTTTTGGGAAGTTTGTCCATCATTTCCTTCATTTTGGGAAATGGCATGGAGATGGCGGTGGGAATATGCCCTTTCATGTAACCGGGCGTGGGGCGTGAATCCACCAGGGTGTATGCGCCTTTTTCCGGCCCCTTGTCGACGAGGGCTGTCAGCTCTTTGACCTTGATCAGTTGTTCCGGCTTCACTTTGATTTTGGGCTTAACCACGATTTTCGTCGCGACATGGTCACTGCCCATAGTTTTATAGTGCACCCGCAATGCCATGCCGCCTTTGAGCGCCTTCATATCGGGTACGTTTCTGATTGTTGTTTCAGGCGTAAACTTCACCATCTCCAGGCGATTGTTGATCTTCATCTGGATGGTGTTGGCTTTCATAGATTTGCCGCTCACGTTTCCGGCCAAAACATTTTCCATCTTGCCGAATTTCTGATGGCATTTCATGCAGTTGTTCTGCACTTTCGGCGCCGCGCCGGTCGCAGCCCATACATTGGGCAGCACCAGGAATGCGAATGCGGCCATCAAAATTCCAATCAATCCTAACTTGCCTCTCATTAATTACCTCCTTTATCATTTTTTGCCTTGTCGCTGTTTGCGGTCGCGTGCGGATTCCGAATTAGCCGATTATCCGCCAGGCAACACCGTTTATCTACAGGTTAACGGAACTTATTGTTTAGCAATTTTGATGCCGGTGAGACTAAAAAGAATACCAATATATATCGATTTGATATCATTTAAGATTTTGATTCGACTGAGCCGTTCGTTGAGGGCAATAACCGTAACTGTTAATGGATTGATGTTAACTGTAAAGTTAATGGTTAACAACTTCGGATAAAATTAACAGTCGTTCGAGAGGGATTGCGGGATAATTAAAGCAGATATGGAACAGTCTTCTTAAAATTGTGATTAAGACTTGTTTTTGTTATGACGATCTTTTTAGATATGGTATCCAGCGCTACCTTCTCGCGATGAGTGCCATGAGCAGGGATGGAAGCTGGCCGCTGGAGATGCGCAGAGGCAATCGCGCGATGCACTATCAGAATTACGCCATTCTCCCCCTGGTTTATATAGCCGAGATAGCGTCCCGGCAGGGATACGATCTGTATGGTCTGAAGGTGGACGGCAAGGACCTGCACATGGCAGTCGACTTTTTGCTGGAATTCATGCAGGGCAAAAAAGTCAGCAGCGCCGTCTACCGAAGGCAGGATCAGTCATTCATTTTCAAGCGCAGGGAACTAAACTGGATGGAACCCTACAATAACCGGTTTCCGAACGAACGGATTCGCAAACTACTCAGTCATTCGCGACCGATTGCGCACAACTGGTCCGGCGGATCGAGCACGATCTATTTTTTCGATTTTAAAGAGCCAGCCCCGCAAACTGATGTCAAAGCCTTTCTGAAAAGCCTGCGAGAACCTGAATAATATTTATGATTTTAGGTTGCCTGTTCCTATCCCCTTCCAATTATAGTCAAATCCACCTCGCCGGACTGCACGGCGGAATGGCCCTCGGGGGTCAGAAAGGCACTGGTTTTAAGTGCGTTCATATCGATCAGTCCGACTTGATACAGTGACCTGAGCGCCTGCATGGTGGCACTGGGTGCCTGATCGAGGGCGGAGACGATGTCGCTGACGTCCATGATGCCGGGCGGGCCGTTGTGTTCCCACTCTTTGGCCAGCAGCCTTAATATCTGCAGTTCCTCTGTTGTCGCCATGTGGTGCTACCGTTGTGAATTTTTCAGCTGTCTAAGGCGACGGGCGTTCGGGCAGCTGGTGGCGTTGGCCCCATATTTTTAGCAGCGGCCCGTTTTTCCCGCCAACCGGGTCCCTGGCAGGCAGCGGCACGGATCTGATGTTGCGGTCTGTCTGCGGCCGTTCGCCGGATTTGCCGTATTGCATGTCTGGAGACTGCCCTTGGGGATAGGCCCCCACACACCGGAAATCCGGCGATTGCGCGAGGTTTTTGTGGGATACACCCGCCGGGACGACGATTACATCCCCATTTTTCGCGGATACTGCCGGTCCGCCGGGCCCGCCGAAGCGGACCTTTACCCACCCGCTGTACAGCCCCAGGACTTCGTGCGCGCTGCTGTGATAGTGATGAAAGCTGTAAATGCCGTTGCGCCAGGATCTTCCCCAGGCATTTGTTTGAAAGGTTTTTTCAATGCTTCGCACCAGGTTTTTTTCGGTTGGATCAAAAGCCTGTTTCATAAGGACCAGCGGCAGGATATCGTTGTTCGGGAACATGCCGTTGTCCGGTATGAAAAAGGTATTGATATGTGAAGAATCCGACATGTTCTCACTCGGGTGTTGCATTGAGTTTAACCATTGCATCGAAAATGGGGAGCCTTTTGCGGGTAAATCCGCCAATCCATTTGTCGTATATCTCCAGAATTTTTTCTGATCTGTATAGTTCAGATATCACGCGATCTGCTATAAGGCGAAAATCGGCATCATTGCGCCTTACGGCAAGGGCAAACGGTTCAAATGAGAAGACGTTGGATTTGACCGGTTTTCTTAATTTCCTGAAGGGTTCCGGTTAGTTCCCGGGCGCCTAGCGGGCTTGCCAACAAAAAAGTCGATAAAATGATTCCCGGCTTGCCTTTCATAGTGGTTTTATCCCGTTTGACAGTCAGTGAAGGAAAGTGAAGAGGATCTGCCTTGCCGCGGGGAAACCTTAAGGTAATTGCTGTTTAAAGTCAATCTCTACATTGAAAGGCCGGTTTGCTGCCCAAATGATGCTTCTGGGGCAGGTGCAAATAAAGTACTGGTGGTTGGCCTATTCCCTAATTGAGGTTCACTGATATGGTATGCGCGTGCGGCTGCCAATATTTCGGCCCTTTCCAATACCACGGATTCCGCTGAAAGATGAACCCCGGCTGACATATTCAGGATGCCGAGCAATTGGGTAATGTCCGCCTGACTATACGGTGACAACAATTTTACCGATCTGCTGGTTGGACTCCATGAAGCGATGCGCCGCGACGATCTCATCTATAGGGAATGTCCGTGCGATGATCGGTTTCAAGGCACCTGAGGACAGGCCGTCGTAGATAAATTTCTTGCCGCGGGCCAACTTTTCAGGATCCGAAGCGATTTCGAACAGGGTGTAGCCGCGGACGCTCAGGCCTTTTCCGATTGCCTGAAACAGCGGAAATGGGGTTGGGGCCAGTGAAAGCGCACCGTATTGGAAAATAACGCCGCCCTGCGCAGCGGCATCGGCAAGCTTTTCCAGCAGCGGTCCCGCCACCGGGTCGAAAATGATGGCAGCGCCGTGGCCGCCGGTGATGTCCTTCATTCTGGCGGCAACATCCTCATTGTCGGTGACGATGACATGGTCGGCCCCGGCCTCGAGAAGCGCCCCTTTTTTGCTTTCCCCGCGGGTCGCGGCGACCGCGACAGCCCCGCAGGACTTGACGATCTGAATGGCGGCCAGTCCCACGCTGCTGCTGGCAGCCGTGATCAGCACGGCATCGCCTCGCTCCAACTGGCCGTATTCGACCAGGGCCCCGAACGCGGTCATGTACTGCATCCAGATGGCCGCGCCTTCGACCGCCGAAAGCCTGTCGGGGTAGCTGGCTGCGGCGTGGGCCGGAACAATGGCGCTTTCGCCGTAGACGCCATATTTGCCGATGGAAAATGAAGGAATGGTGCTGACGCGGTCACCGATTTGAATGTCACCGACCTCCGGCCCTATGGCGTCGACTATGCCGGCGGCCTCGTATCCGAGCCTTGACGGAAACACCGCCCCTTCAAGGTACAGCCCCTGGCGAAACATCACCTCGGCCCGGTTGAGACCGAAAGCCTCCACCTTGAGACGGATTTCGCCCTTGCCGGGTTCGGAAACCGGCACTTCTTCCAGTTTAAGAACCTCTGCGGCTCCTGTCTCGTGAAAACGAACGATTTTTGGCATGATACTCCTTTCGAGTGGACAGGGGTTGTTATAGCGGTAGCTAAAGAAACGGTCGATATCATGCAGTTTTTGTCTGCAACCCGCCCGTACAACCCTTTCCGTATTTCAAAGCTTTTGTGAACAAGCGTTATGATCGATATCAGATAAAAACTAAGTCGTGGGGTGATGTTGTCAAATCCGACGCAGTATCAAAGGCGGGAGCACTTTCTACTGAGCCTCGACGTTTCCGTTTTTTTTGCATTGTCCCATTATTGCATTATGATAAGCCGGGATCCATTGTGGATCCCACAGCTTTGATCTTTCATGGGATTTAGATAAGTGACGGACACCTTCTTCAGACATCCAAAACTGCCTTATGTCGAATGCCGCTGTTCAACCGACAGCGGTCGGCATTACAAACCCCGCATGCCTATCGGCTGAATTGCAGGATAGAGCTTGCCAAAGCGCTGCTGCAAAAAGGTCTCGATTTGGCGCAGGTTGCCCTGGAGTGCGGTTTTTTTGACCAAAGCCACTTTCACCGCCATTTCAAGGCCATAACCACTGTGACTCCCAAAGCATATCAAGTCAATTTTGTACAATAAATATTTTTTCGATAATTCCATACTGGTGTTCGTAAAGGAGAGGTGAAGTATGGATTTATCCACATATCTGGCATTTGTTCTGGCCACTGCCGTCATGATTGCATTGCCCGGACCGAGCGTGCTGCTGACCGTTGCCCACAGCATTTCGTTCGGCTGGCAGCGCGCGCTGTCCACTGTCGCCGGCGCGACAGCGGGCAACGCCGTTCAACTTGCGGTCGCCGCAATCGGTCTGACCTCATTGTTGAATGCCGTTGCCGAAACAATTGAGTGGCTTCGCTGGGCCGGGGCCGTGTACCTGGTATATCTCGGAATCAAGCAGTGGCGCGGCGCGGGTGAGTCCCTGACGGTTGACACGCCGTCGGTCTCCAAAGCGAATCTATTTATTCAAGGGCTCGCTATCACGGTTGCCAATCCCAAGAGTCTGATTTTCATTGCCGCATTTTTGCCCCAGTTCATCGATCCTTCCCGATCCCTTGGATTGCAGTTTGCGTTTATCGCTCCGACCTTCTTGGCGATCACTTTCAGCATCACTTCGCTTTGGGCATTGGTCGCCGGCAAGGTAAGCGGTTTGATGCAGCGTCAGCGGGCCTTTCAATCCGTCCTGCGGACCGCGGGGGGATTGATGATAATCGCCGGGGCAAGTCTGGCGTTGGCCCGCCGCGGCAGCTGAGAATGAGGATCCACGGCATCAGACAGAGGAGGACCAGCTGTCTGAGCAGCATCGGGTTGCCGGTCCGCAGTCTCTTGGAGAAAGGGAAAAGCCCCAGCTCGCGGGCGAGCGTCGATCCGAAAATGTGGGTGTAATTCCGAGTTTCAGCCTTGACATCTTCGAATCGATATTATCTAATCCCCTCATATGGCACTTGTCCTGTAAAAGAAGTCGTCACAGACTGTTGCACAAGGCACACGGTCCTCACCATTGCCGTGTCTCACAATAGAGGTGCGACTTCTTGCTCTCCAATCGATGACGGCGCGATGCAATTATTCCGAGATTATTTCAAAAACAAAATCACACGGAGTATTGCCCTTCTTTTTGTTTAGTGGACCGACAATTAATAAGATTAAGGAGATAGGGACAATGACTGCTGACGAACAAATGACTTTTTTTTACGAGATTTTCGATGCCTCCCTGCCGCGCCTGGGACCCGGTGACGGCCCCTCGACCCGCCGGGCATTGGATGGGCTGCTGGCCTCGAACCCGGGGTTGGCGCGCAAGGCAGAATCCGCCGAGCTCAGAATCCTGGACCTTGGCTGCGGCAACGGTGCACAGACCATAGAACTGGCCGGACATCTTGACGGAACCATTCTGGCCGTGGACAACTATCAGCCGTTCCTGGACGAACTACAGCGCCGCGCTGAGGCTGCGGGCGTTGCCGACAAAATCCGGCCTTGCTGCCAAGACATGGGCAATCTGGGCCTTTCCGAAAACTCATTCGATTTGATCTGGTCCGAGGGTGCGCTTTACAACATGGGCTTTAAAGCAGGGCTGAAGCGCTGCCGCAAACTGCTTGCGCCGGGCGGTCGGATAGCGGTGTCCGAACTCGTCTGGCTGCAGCCCGACCCGCCGGAGGCGTGCCGCCGATTCTTCGGCGACGAATATCCGGCCATGCTGGACGTTGGCGCCAACGTGACGGCCATTCAGGACTGCGGCTACGATCTTTTAGGGCATTTTATCCTGCCGGAGTCGGCCTGGAGACAATCCTATTACGAACCCCTGGAGCAGCGTTTGAATATGCTGCGGAAAACCTATGCCGGCGACCGGCAGCGGCTGGGGATGATCGATGGCGTTGAGACGGAAATCGATATGTACCGTAAGTACGCCAGTTTTTACGGGTATGTTTTCTTTTTAATGCGGCCCGGCCGGATCGGGTTGTAAAAATCCGATCCTATGAACCCGAATAAGGCGATTATTCCATGGGGTTGTGATTTTGTATTGATTTCAAAGTAGTGGAGCTTGGAGTGCTGGAGTAGTGGAAATGAGGACCGCAGCGCCGACCACCTGATTGCAACACGCCAACTTGTCGCGTCGAAGCGCAGCGAAGATGGATACTCCATCACTCCAGCAAGCTCCATGATCGATAGATTCTCGGACTGTAAATAATCCGCGGTATTCCTAAATATTGTTTAAAGTTCCGTAAAGATATATCTTGACAAAGCCGTGTTTAGATACTAAACTCTGAAGCATGGCAGCTGATGAAACTTTAGCTTCGCATATCACCCGGGTCATCAACAAGCTGATTTTTCTGGAGAAAAAAAGCATTGTCGAGGTCGATGGGGTCAAGCTCTTTCCCTCCGAAGTGCATCTGTTGGAGGTTATTGTGCAAGACCCCACCATCAATGCCCTGGGCATGGCAAGAAAACTGGGAATATCCAAAGGGGCGGTCTCCCAAACGCTCACCCGGCTGGATAAAAAGGGAATCATCTTCAAGGTCAAAGATCCGGCCAATAAAAACGAAATTACAGCACACTTCACCGGGCTGGGGAAGAAGGCCGTCGCGCAGCACGACAGCATGAGGGCATCACTTCAAAAGGAGTACGAACACTATTTAAGGAACCTTGCAAAGGGTGAGAGGAAAGTCATTCATAACTTTCTGGCGCACGTGGAAGGTTTTATCGATCGGTTGCGGTAAAAATTTTTTGGCTATTGAGTTTAGTATCTAAACACAATTCTATCCCAAAGACCGTAGGCCATTTAACAAGGAACCGCCGGGATTGAATAGTACGCTCTTGCTGATTAGCGAAAGGCATTCGGCGCACGGCTTTCGGCTCACGAGGCACACCGGATTCTTTTAAAATATACGTGCCATCCCGAGGCAGCGGTGTAAAGCTTGATTTTTAAGGTAATTTTCAGCACCGTGTTTAACAAGATGGCGAAAGGAGGTAAAATGAAACAAGACACAATGAAGCGCAGATTTTCGAAGGTTCCCGGCCTGGATACCGGGCTGATGATTGGGGCCACGGTTATTCCGCCATTGGTGAAAAATGCCAGGACTGCGAAACAAGGTGGCGGCGGCCCCGTTCGGGGCCGGGTGCGGGTCGGCATCGGCAAATCGGTGCTCCCGATTCCCGCTTTTGCCTTCAATCAGGTTTTGAGGGCGGGCATCCGGCGGTCCGGGCAAAAGGTGCGGTGCTTTACCCCGGAAAAGCGCCGGCTGCACCATTTTGTCGTCCGCGAACTACCCGGGAAAGGCAAGGCTCTTGATCTGGATTTTGTCGCGCAAGCGCTGAAAATGCCGCAGCCAGACGTCTCCCATTTGGTCGATGAGTTGGAACGGGAAAAGACCTTTTTATGCCGCAAAGATTCGGCCGCCATCAATTGGGCCTACCCGGTGACCGTCGACGACACGCCCCATCGCGTAGCCTTCAGCACCGGCGAGAACATAAACGCCGCCTGAGCGATCGATGCGATCGCCATTCCCTTCGTGCAGGGGAAATTGAGGGCAGAGCCGCTGTCTTTTGTCATCCGGACAGAATGCGCCGAAAGCCGCCGGCCGCTTCGTATCGAAATCGACAGCAATTTAGATCTTCAGCATGTGAGTGTCGGGGCTGAGCCGTTCATATTTGCGCCGGCTGTGAATCTGGACAAAATCAAACAGGACAACATCGTTGACGTGTTCTGACGGCGCTCTGTTTTCTTCTGGTCAGAAGAACAAATCAAAGCCTATCAGGCCAGCCACAGCCACAGCAAAGGGGCCTATCTTTCCCTGGAACAAACAATTGCGCTGACGCCGGCCGTGCAGGGGGCGCTGTTTGGCTTTTCGAACGGGACACCGGCAGAAAATGAGATCTCCCACTAAGTGAGCGCTCCTCATTCTGAGCGGGGGGGCTCGCCAGGCCACCCGGAACGGGGCAAGACCTCTGACATTACTATTTAAATCCGAAATACGAAGCGCGAAACACGAAACAAATTCCAATGACATAAATACTAATGACAAAAACATTGCCGATCCAATGGGCAGTATCGCGATAAGTACGTCGAGAAATTCTACGCAATGCTTACATTATCCGCCCTTGAGCGTTTTGGACCTTCGGACGTAAGATTTGTCCGCCTCCGGATTCGGGTTTCTTATTTTTTCAAGCCGCATTGGTCTCTCACCGGATCGGTAGAACCTATTCGCCTCCACCACTGCAAGTGGTGGTTTAAAGACGGATCTTCACGTTTCTCCAAAAACTCGATTCAACTAACACAGGATTCGACAATAGGCCCGATAATGCCTATGGTAGGTTATAAACCGTGCCAGGAGGAATAAAATTGCGATGAGAGTGTTTGCTTCTATTATGGCAGCTGCCATTGTTCTGACAACGTTGAGCGGTCAATCGATGGAAAATCCGGTTGAAGTCGGTGACGTTCGATGGGGGCGGGATCTTGAGGCCGCCTTGAGAAACAGCGCTGAGACCGGCAAACCGGTCCTCGTCCTTTTCCAGGAGATTCCGGGATGTTCGGGTGTGCGCAAATTCGGCCGTGAAGTTCTGACCAATCCCTGTCTGGTCGAGGCCATTGAAAATGAATTCCATCCGGTGCTCGTCTACAACAACCGCAATGGCGGCATGGACGAAAAACTCCTTAAACGCTTCAACGAACCCGCCTGGAACTACCAGGTTATCCGGTTTCTCGATGCCGAGAGTCGCGACATCATTCCACGCAAGGATCGCATCTGGACGCTGAGTGGCGTCGCAGCCCGCATGGTAGAAGCGCTGGCGGTTGCCAACCGTCCGGTTCCGAAATACCTCAAAGATCTCGCTCAGGACCGGCATTAACGGGCCTATGGTTGCCCCGGCCGCACTCAGACATTACCAAAGTCCTTTAATTCCTTTAATTCCTTTATGAGGCAGACTGACAAGGGTTCGACGGGGATTAGTTTCAATTTAGGTCAGGACTTTGAAATGGTCCGCAAAATTTACAGGAAATATTATACATGTTCCTGCTATGCGTAGGAGGTGGTATATATGGCCTTGAAAGATAGTGAATCCCGATTTACGTTTTTTCTCCCCGATGCCCGGGTATTGAGTGAAGCAGAAATTGCGGCGATACCAACACAGCAGAAAGAAGCCGCCGATTCTGATAAAAAGGAGGGCATCTGGCTTGAAATTAATTGTTCGGATGAATCCTGTTTGGGTGATGATGGGCGCATTACGATACCATCGGTAGGGGCTCATACCGCTAATAGTCAGGGCATTTGGCTGAATCTATTCTGCCCCGAAGGCAGTTGTGAACTAAATCAAATGACGGACTTGCCTTAGTTATTCTCCGGAATACAGGCACACTCATTGGATTTTCGGGGCGCCCATTAGATTATTCGTTTTGACTTGGAACCGGCGCGAATATTATCATATTATGGACGCCCTCCAGGTTTCGCACATAAAAATAAAAAAGGCGTAAACTTTAACAAACGCACCATGCTTTTTAATGGAACTTATATTCAGCATCGCTGAAATATTGAGAGCATTCGGGATTTTAGGATAGGATAATTTGTATTAATCGAGATTTGATCTTACACGAATCATATGAGAGATTTAATTTATTCGGACACACTCGGGAATAGAATATATGCATGTTGTGGTTGCATGCCAGTACAGGCAGTTATTTACGATTAGAAATGGATATCGCTGGTTATTCAGAAACGTTCGAATTGGACATAAGGGTCTTTTTCCATTGTTCAATAATAGAACCATGTTCGGGAATCAGAAAGACAACAGTTCGATCATCTCCAAGATTGTCCAAATACTTTCTATCAACAGCCCAGCTAACAGACTGGTAATCAATTTGATTAAATATTGTGTGTAGCTGTATAAATCCTTCTTTGTTTAAATGAGTTGGAATAACGATTTTAGGATTGATTTGATTTAAAATTTTAATGCTTCCCTCGATTGTCATACCATATCCGTTAACAAAATTTATAAATACTATGTCTAAACCACCTAATTCCTTTAATTGCCCCTTTGAAAGGCTTTCTTGACCAATATCCCCCATATGGGCGATTCGTAATCCATCGATCTCAAAAAAGTAAATGACATCACTTGGCGATTCTTGGTTAATAATAGTGGGAAAATGCGAGGCAGCAATGCCCTGTACTCTAACGTCCTTAACTGTAAATGTTTCGACTATATATCGAGATATTTTACAATTGCTCATTTTAATTAAAAAAGCGGAATCCTTATGGTCAAAATGAGAATGACTCACAGTTATAATATCCGCATTCACTCCCTCAGCTACATTAAATGGGTCTGTTACGATGGTAGTACCTTTGCTTGAGGTAACCGCGAAGCCAGCACTCCCATAGATAGTACCGTAGGAAAATTCATCCAACGATACTCGACTGATCACTGTTTTTGTGGGGACCTCAGCCATGACGTTGAAATGAAATAGACATAGAACCAGGGAAAGCATTCCGTTGATTATGTTTTGAATTTTCATAATACCCCCCATAGGATCTTCGTATATGAAGAATTCCTTGCCAAAGTATGGCCCTCAAATATGGGATCTAAATCATGCAACGCGCTGTTTGGTAATGTTTGGCATTCAACCATACTTACATGATACTTGACTCTCTGCATTTTTAACAATACCAATGATATTCTGCAATAAATTTCAGATTGGTTTGAGGCACAAGATATTGTGGTGAGCCTTATTATTGCCAAACTGGTGATTTATTGAGAATCCACTCAAAATCGTCAGATTCCAGGTATAAAGATGTAATCCCAATAAAATGCCGGTTTCTGAGATCGCACACTTTTTTAGCAGTCAATAATCCATGTAAATGCAGCCAATGTGTGGTATAAACGGTTATTTATCATTACTACAATAAAAGGCCCCACTTCTATCTTAGAAGTGGGGCCTTTCCGTTCTTTCCATGGGCTACCTCAGTTTGGAAGTTAGCTTTTTTTATTGATTCACGAATCCTTAGCATATTATCTTTTCAGAAGTCAATATGAGAAGTGCTGGATCTTCAGGCAGTGTGGCCCTCTTCATCTTGTGGATCTCCGGAACGCCTATTAAATTATAGGTTCCCCATGGAACCGCTATGAAAATCATGACATTGAGAATGTCTTTGAAATCTTGCCCAAAACCTGCAGGCACGATTTGATTTCCCGTCGACTGAGTGCCCTGCTTTCATGTGATCGAGGGAAAGGAACTGCATCGCCCTATCCTTTCGCTGAACATCCGGACTGCGCTCTGGTCATCGGCCGGTGGCCGTGGTATAAAGTTTACAGGACATTGGATGGGATCATTTTTCAAACCGGGGGCTCCCTCATGGCTCGGTGCCAATTATGCCGCACGACATCTGCCTTTATTTCAGAATCCCTGGGCGTCTGCGGCGCCTGTATCCGGGAGCGTCCCCGGGAAGCCCTCGAGATTACCGCCCGGGCTCACCGGGAGAGCCGGGCTGAGTTCGGGCTGCCGCCGGTCCCCCCGGATGATCCGCAAGGTGTGCGCTGCAATCTTTGCGTAAACGCGTGCCGGATCGGCGAGGATGATATCGGCTACTGCGGATTGCGGGAAAACCGGGGCGGCCGGTTGACGGGCGGCGCGGCCGCAGCGGCCAGATTGAGCTGGTACCATGACCCCCTGCCCACGAACTGTGTGGCCGATTGGGTCTGTGCGGGCGGCACTGAAGCCGGTTATCCCGCCTTTTCCCATTGTCCGGGGGCTGAATCCGGATTCAAGAACCTGGCCGTATTTTTCCAGGCCTGCTCTTTTAACTGCCTTTATTGTCAAAACTGGCATTTTAAAAAAGATTCCACAGCATCTTCATCCCGCACCGTAGAAGATCTGCTGCGGGATGTCGACCCGCAGACCGCCTGCATCTGCTATTTCGGCGGAGACCCTTCACCCCAGCTACCGTTTTCGATCAAGGCTTCGCGGGCGGCCCGGGATAAAAAAGCAGGTGGCATATTGCGTATCTGCTGGGAAACCAACGGATCGATGAATCCGGAACTGCTGGATCGCGTGATGCAATTGGCAGTCGACTCCGGCGGCTGCGTCAAGTTCGATTTAAAGGCCTGGAACAGTCATCTCCATCTGGCCCTGACCGGTGTAACGAATCAGAGAACCCTTGAAAATTTTTCCCGGGCGGCCGAACAGGTCGGCCGGCGTGACGATCCTCCCATACTGATTGCCAATACGTTGATGGTGCCGGGCTATATCGATGTCGAGGAGGTCGCTGCCATCGCAGGCTTTATCGCTTCCCTGGATCCGGACATACCTTACAGCCTGCTGGCCTTCCATCCCCAGTTCTACATGTCGGATCTGCCCCTGACACCGAAGCATCAAGCCGAACGCTGTCTCGAGTCCGCCCGCGAGGCCGGGCTTTCAAACGTCAGGATCGGGAATATGCACCTACTGGTATAAATTCGGGGTTGTGCTCATTTGATGATGGGGTATTGGTGTCACCGCGGCCATGTAAGCTCTCGGATTCTAAATTGGAGTAATGGGGCACTGGAGCGATGGATGACGGGAGGACTGAGGTGATCAATCGATACGCCAACCCCCCAATAGCGGCACTTTTTGGGCGCGTTTTGAATATACTGACGAGAAGTATATTATAAACACCAAAATGTTATGATAGCGGGACTGAACAATATACTGCTAACCGGTTTGCCCGGCTGCGGCAAAACCACTCTTTTCCGTCGCCTGGTCAAGGAACTGCGGCACCTCGAGCCGGTGGGGTTCTACACCCGCGAAATAAGAGAGCGGGGCATGCGCAAGGGCTTTACCCTCACCGGCCTGGACGGAACCGAGGGGCTGCTGGCCCATGTGGATCTGGGCGGCGCATTCAGGGTGGGGCGCTATGGGGTGGATGTGGCCGGGTTTGAAAGCTTCATTGCGAGTATCCCTTTTTCAGATCCCGCTGCCAGGCTGGTGATGATTGATGAAATCGGGAAAATGGAGTGCTTTTCAAAAAAATTTGTCGCCCTGGTTTCCGGGCTGCTCGAGTCAAAGCCGTTGTGCATCGCCACCGTGGCCTGCAGGGGAGGCGGCCTGATTGCCGCAATAAAGAAACGCACCGATATTCATCTCTTTGAAGTAAACCGAAAAAACCAGGATGAAATCGCATCCCAGGTATTGAGCCTGCTGAAAAATAGCAGTTAAGCCGGGCGCCAAAGCAGCCGATCCGGCCGCCGCTCGCCGAGCGCATTGGACACTTGCTGAATGCTCTAGAAATGATGGTTGATAAAACTGTTTCAGTTTTGCAGAGACTGGTTTCTGCCTTAAGCTGCTTCATATCCAGCGGAATAATCAGGCAGAGCGAACGCCGTGCCATGGGTGCGAGCGGCAACGCCCTATCGGCATTCGGCCGGAACCTGTCTCTCAAAGACTGCCGTGTCCTGCTCGTTTTTGCGTTCATTTTGCCTGCCGCAATGACAACCGGCTGCTCCCTGCCGCCATACCTTGCCAGCCTCGACGAAATTCTCGAACAGGAAGGGGTGCGCAAGCAGGAGCGCTACGGATACAGATGCACTGCCGGGGCGCACCGCGGCTCATCCGCAGCCCATCAGGAAAATACCGTCGCGGCGCTCGAGGCCGCCGACAATAACGGCAGATACGCCTTTATTGAGTTTGACATTCAATACTCGCAAGACCAGAGAATCGTCGTCTATCATGACAGGCGCCTGTTCAGGCTGTATGGCAACCTGAGCTCCGTCGGTGAAAAGACATTTGCAGAACTGTCAAAGATGACCTTCGGAGAAATCGCCGCCTATGATGAAGTCATGGGCCTTTTGGGAAAGAAACTCAACATCGAGATAAAGTCCCAGGGCGACCTTCGAGAAGACGAGCGCCTGGTCGACGAGGTCATAGCGGATATCCGCCGCCGCGGCCGCCTGAACGACGTAATGATAAGCTCTATTTCCGGGGATGTCGTCAGCTACGTAAACCGCAACTACCCCGCAGTGGCGACCGGTCAGGTGTTCTGGCTGACGTCGTCAACCTATCTGCGTTTCGAAATCCTGACGAAAAAGCTGTACGAAGAAATCAGCACGACCCAGGCGGACTACCTCATGCTGCATGTGGCCAACCTGAACAATATCGAAGACCTGCTCAAATTGAAACCCAGGGGGAAAACCATCGTGTTCTGGGACTTCGACGACACGATGTACATCGTGCACAAGGATTTCTCCGACCGGCTCTGGGGCGAATCCGCGGTCAGAACATTTTTTCAGTCTGTGCGCTACAATGTTTACCGGTTTGTGCAAACCAATATCGTTTCAGCATTTCGGCCAGGCGGTCCTGAGAAATAAAGTGGTCCAAGGAGAAGAATCTGTCGAAAATGCGTCACAATAATTGCCGCATATGATTAAGTTTAATGGGTCAGCGCATACAGAAGGTAATTTATGCCGAGGCGATAGGCGAGATTGGCGTATTTTGTGGGGTAATCCCCATCGTAGGTGTGTTCCCAGCCATCTCCCATGTCCGAATTCCAGTTGACCAAAATCATAATCCGTCCCTTGCTGTCAAGAATGGCCCAGTTTTCCGGATTCAAGTGGTCCGGGGGTGGGCTTCCGTGCAGAAAGTAGATGCCCGGGATCCGCTGGGCGCCATCGATATCGTAAAAAATGTGGAAAACAGTGTGACTGGAATCGAGTCTAAGCCAGCGGCTGTCCGGAAATATTTTTTGAAAGGCCTGACGGAATACCTGCCATCCAGCGTCGCCTTTGAAGTCATCGATCAGCAGAAACCCTCCACGCAGGAGATATTCTTTTAAATTCTCAACCTCTTTTGCGGTAAAATCCGGACCACCATCCCGGCCGATTTCCACCAGATAAAGAAAAGGAAACTCGAAAATAAGATCGCTATCCAGCCTCAAAACCGCCGGTTCGGCTTGGATACGGATTTCCGACAGGCGGGTGACGCCTCTTAAAAAATTAATTTCTGCATCCGGATAATCATGGGCCCATCCGCCGTTGCCCCATCCTGGTTCCATCGAATCGAATTGAATACGAATAAACGTAAATTGATCTCCTGCCGAACTGATTGGGGTGAATTTTTCCTGGGCGGAAGCGGCGGCGGCCAAAAAAAAGAAGGCGAGGACTGTCCTATAGAATCTCAGCAAATATAACTCCTTTTCCGGGGGGGGGGCGGACCAGACCGTCGGGCTTTCGCATCCGACCTGTGCAGGTTCCCCCGGGGGCGGCGGGGTGTCCGGGCGGCAGGCTTCAGAAGACATGTTCAATTGACGGCTGTTCCCGCCGTCTTCATTTCACACACTAGATAGTGCCCATCTTGGGGGCATTGTCAACTTCGGATGTCGATTTGCCCATTGGAAGCAGCCAGAGCACCGTTTCGAAGCGAGCCGCAAACCAAGAATGACAACGGATCTTTATTTTTTGCTGCCCGGTATCGGGTCGCCCGAGTCGCGTTCGGCGACCGCTTGCTTGAAACCGGCCTCCTCCGCGCGCGCTTTGAACCAAACGCCTTCCGGACTGTGGCGGGCCATGCCGTCGAAGAGGGTGGCGATGGTTTGGGTGTTCGCCAGGCCCATATTTTCGTAGGCCTGGTTGACCATCAGCTTCATCATCATGAGCTGGTTTTTAGGCACGCCTTTAATCCGATCGGCCAGTTGGTTGACCACCCCATCCAAATACTCCAAGGCCACCGCCTGGAATACAAGCCCCATTTCAGCCGCCTTGGCCCCGGTTATCAGATCTCCGGTAAACAGCATGTGCTTGGCCTTTTCCGCTCCCAGGCGATAGACCCACATCGCGGTTGTCGGGCAACCCCAGACGCGTGCGGGCGGATAGCCGATCCGCGCCTTTTCGTTCATGATAATGATGTCACAGCACAAGGCGATATCGCTGCCGCCGGCAACCGCGTCGCCGTTGACGCGGGCGATTACCGGTTTGTGGCAGCGCCAGATCGACATGAAGTTGTGCGTACAGCGGCTCATGAATTTATAGTCGATCATCGGGTCCCACGGCATGTCCTGGATGCCGGGATTGGTGCCCGGCTGCTCCGCATACTGCTTCAAATCATATCCGCCGCAAAATCCCCGCCCGGCACCGGTCAGAACGACAACATGCACCCCATCGTCGTTGTCGGCATGTCTGAAAGCCGCGGCAATATCCTCGGGCATGGTCTCGCTGATGGCGTTGAAACGCTCCGGGCGATTCAGGGTGATCGTGGCGACTCGTTCTTTCGCTTCATATAAAACTGTACCAAATTTCATGATCGGTCTTCTCCTGCCGGTGTTATTTGAAGCCGGGGCATGAGCGCCGGGACAAAATCCGGGGAATTCAAATTTCCTCTACAGATCAACCGTCATTCGCGTCCTTCCACAGCGTCTCCCCCTTGACGAACCAGGACCAGCCGAAGGCCCACAGCGCCAGGGATTCCAGCCAGAACACGGGTTTGATCGCGGAAACGGGTGTCTGCTGGAGGAAAGCCATATACAGCGCAATGGCTGCGATGCACGCCAGCATAGCCCATCCGCAGATCCTGTATATGCGGTTGCGGATTTTCTTCTCGGGGCTCATGCGAACATCCGCCTTCGTCTTGGTGAACAAGACCAATGAGAAATACGCCAACACCAGAAACAATCCCGCAGCACTGAGAAAGTGCAACACCACGATTACCTTGCTGCCGCTGGTGGCTGGAAATAGGGCAACACCCAGCGCCAAGACACAGGCGGCATCACCGGCGATATCGTCTTTACGTTCGTAACCCCTATAGGTGAAGAGAAACCAACCAATGACGAATAGAGTGCCCACAAGGACGTTGCGCATCCCGGTGCCGTAATAGGCGCTGATCGAGTCCTGAATCCCCCGGCAGGCGCCCAGCGCCATACAGCCCAACGCGAGTATCACCGGCAGCAGGACGCCCAGGACACCCACCACCCGTCTTAGAGTTAGATAGGATACAATTAGCCATTCCTCGTTGTCGTTTTTTTTCATAGCGCCATGTCCTCCTATTCGCGTTACCGCTGGCCGCCGGCGTCCAGTCTGATCAAAGAAGAAACTAATGAAAATCGAATAATGCATTCTGTCTATTTAAAAAATAGTTTGAGCGGCTTGTGGGTTCCTCTTGTCCCGTCGTCTTGTGGGGACGTAGCCCGAAGGGCGAAGCCCCAAGCTCGAAGAGCGAAGTCGGAAGTCGAAGGCGACCTGTGGGGTCGTAGCTCGAAGAGCGAAGCCTCAAGCCTGAAGCGAATCCATCCTTCCACACTTGTCCGCCGGAGGAGGAATCGTTATTCGACATTCTGCGGTTCTGCGGTTTGCTTTTTAAATTAACGAAGTTTCATATAAGAATAGGGGTAAAGCCGTCACTTTTAACCTATATACCTGCTTTCCTGCGCGATCAATCTTTTTTATATTCTTTATTGGACAATGACTTATCTCATCTGCGGAAGATAGTTCCGATCCTGGCTGCGATCGTGGCGGCTAAAAGATAATTATTTTTGCCTGTCGGGTTTCATATTGATATGTGGTTGGGTTGTCCGGAGGCAATAGTGAATTGCTTTTGCATTCTATTGCAGCCGAGCTGTAACGACCTGCCATAGGGATGGACAGTGTGCCTTCCAACTGGCCGCAAATCAAATTGCCGCCGACCTCGGGGGCGGAATTTCCATTGCAGGATAGGAACTGATTATGCCCAATCAAACGACAGGACAAAGTCAGGCTGTCCAGCACCAAAGTGCTGGTGATGAGTTTGCTGCCCAACTTGAACTTTCCGAATAGGTAAGCTGTCTCGATCCATGTTAACGTCAAGCTTCCCACATAAACCGCCTGTGCTTCGGTCGCAGAATAAATTGAAGACGCATCTAACAAGGTGAGTGGTACGTTTTCGATCGACATCAAATGAAGGCAAGATATTACGGTCTTTGTTAAAGCCTTCAGGGATGACTCTCGCATTCCGGGTCTGAGATCATTTCCGATGGGGCCTTTAAATTCGCTGTTCCAATTTATGCCCGATAGCTTTTTAAATGCGTACGTGCCCGGCGCGATTTCTGAACCGGAGGGATCACTCGCAACCACTGAACTGTCATCAAAGTGGGCAACCAGACCGCATACATTGGGGATGATGACTTCTCTGAATATCATGTTCAAAAGCACACTTTCACTCATTTTAACCCTCTTGGAATGAGACGACTATATCCAGCCCCCCTCTTTCAGGATTTAAGAAATAGGGGGCAGGCACATTTTGTATCAATATCTGAAGAATGTGACGATTAAGCATGAAAAGATGATTTCATCCCATCACATTCCTTGATTGATGCGGGCTTTTTTTCGTGATTCGAGTGAAATTGGTGCTGAATGCGGTGTCATCTCGGCGGCAAACTTTTGTAAACTGCTGATTTCGGAATCCCAAAATCAACGCGTGCACTGCCGGAAGCGTCCGATGCGCCGGAATTCGAACTTTTATTTGCGCCTTTCGGCAGAAGCTTTTGCATCGATGCCCCGCAACTGCATATTGTCCGGGCGGTTGAGCGCCCTGTCTTTTTACCCCTGCAATCGGTGCGGTTAATATTCCATTACTGGAGTATGGCTCCAAAATCCGCGCTTTCCGGTTTTTTGCCTCACCTTCAGCGGTTTGGCCTCATACGGAGGTAAAGCGCAGCAATAGAATTGATTCCAGACGGCAGCAGCTTCTCTCAGACTGCCGCAGACCGTCGTTTGGTTGCTGCAAGACGCACAGATCACCCTATATTTAAGCGTGCGTTTTGTCACAAAGGTTACCTGGGGAATTCCGCCACAGTCACAATCATTAAGTTTTATCGTGTGCTTCATTTTCAAACTTCACCTCCTTAGAAAGACGGTAGTCATCAAGGCAGTGTGAAGGATAGTTTTAGGCAAATATGGCTCAAACCGGACTGCACTGAGGATTATCCTCATTTGGCCTATCCAACCTTGAGTATGCCAATGCTTACCTATCAAATAAAATGCCAAGTATAAGGTCTGTTCGCCATAAACCCATAGAAAAATAGTAACCGACTGATTTATTTATATAAAAATTTATCCAGGAGGGTGGTGTCTTTGCCATTGCCGGGGAGGCGCTGTAAAGTCCGTAGACATCTTTGTGAAGATGCTGTAAATTGCGTTGACAGAGCAGAGATTCCTCGTTTGACTCTGATAATTATATTGCTTCTGAGAAAAGCTTCAACACAAGCGTTGCTTTCAGGCCCTAATCGACGGTTAAGTCGGGGTTAATTCTTGACTTTTCCTGCCTAAAACCGAACCTGGATCTAACGCGACCCTTGAATCTAATCGTTGATTTCCATAAATTTTTGTGATTGATTCAGACGTTAAGAAATTGGGGCAGGCTGACAATGGCAACAAAAGAGTATAAATTCGAGCTCAAGAATAAGCTCTCGGAGCTAAAATCCTTAAACCGGCATTTGAATTATTGGTGCTCCTCCATCGGCCTCGAAGCCAACGCCATCGCGCGAATAAATATCTGCCTGGATGAACTCTTTACCAATATTGTCTACTATGGCTTTGACGACGGCCGGGAGCATGCCGTAGAATTCACCCTCGCTGGTTCTAACAACTTTGTGACCATAACAATCGAAGACGAAGCGAAACCGTTTAATCCCCTCGAAAAGATAGATCCGGAATTCCCCGAAAATGTCGAAGATGCTGAAATTGGAGGACTGGGGATATTCATTATCAGGAAGTTAATGGATAGTGTCACCTACGAAAGAAGCCAGGGCAAAAATAAACTGACAATGAAAAAGAAGATTCAGGAAAAAGCGTAGACCGAACCGATCTTTGTTTGTGGTTAAAACGAAAAACAGCCTGATTCTCCGATCCTAATTTCCAAAATAGCTTCTCCCACGCACCCGTAATAATTATAACCCCCCATTAATTCGACGCCTGCGCATCTGTTTTTAACACCGGCGCATATCAACTTTGACAACCTATTTGGAGTGTCTATTGTATGGTTAGAAACTGTCTCAAATGCGCCTGAGGCGAATTGGCCCAAACTCTTTGCTGATGCCTCGTTTTCCCGCGTTGCGGGATGACCCATCGAATTTATTATTGTTGGAGGGCATTAGATCCTCAAAGTACAGATTTATTCCGCCGGCTTAAGGCCCCCCCGAATTGTTAAAAATGGACGGGTCATCCAGCTATGCCGGGAAACTCGGCTTCGCCTCGATTCTTGTCCGCCTAAGGCGGATAAAAACCAAAATCCTTTCTTAGAGATAGCTTCTAGTATTGCTGACCCAAAGCTTCAATATCATCGACAGCGCCAACCAATCATCACTAGAGAACCAAAAGGAGGATGCTATGCCTGCATGTACTGGAAACGTGTGCTGGAAGGAAAAGTGCTATTTTCATGTCCGGAATATGACAAATTTAGAGGCTGCGCCCACTGACAACCCGCCGGGACCCGTATTAGTCAGAGAAGACCTCATCAAAGTCGCAACAGCTTCAACGGAGTGGCGAGAAAAAGTAAAAACTGAGAGATATGATCCACCGGGAACTGATCCAGCCGCCAACTTTAGCTATGTCACATTTAAAAAGGAATGTGAACCGGCAGCAAGTTGCAAATGCAGTTATTACGTGAGGCGGCAGCATAAAACCATCGAACGTTTTGTGATTAATGTCACCTACAACAACAAAAAATACGATATTACCTTCAGTGTCCGATGCTACGTGGACAAAATGCTTGGTGTTTGTGTGTCCAAACGAAGAAGAATAGTAAAATATGTTGATGAGGAGTATGAACAGTTAGTCGCAATGAATCTTGATGAAGTGATAGATTTCGTCAAACCCTATCTTGATTATTCCTTAGATGACACAAAGGGTGAGCATGAAGGGTAACTTTGGAATAATATGGAATTTGCCAATGCCGCCAAAGTCCCCCAAGATTTCTATAAAGTGGTTCACCCGTACTTTTTTCGATAAAAAGTGTTTGCACCAAAATGGTCTGGGTGACCGTGCGTATTCAAGACCGCACGTACTTCAATATTGTTTTCTTCAATGAGTTTTTCGAGTTCGGCCGATATGTTTCCCGGGTCGATGATTATCCCATCCCTCGAATTGTTGTCGTAGACCAGATATATGTTTTCGTCGAAGACCAGATCCTGGACTTTGACCTGCACAGCAAATCGGTACACGCGGTAGTCCGGAGTTGCTTCCGGCGTGGTATCGCAAGCTAAAACCTGCAGCATCAGTACAAAAATTGCCAAGAGCTGCCTAATGAACCTGGGTCTCATAATTCGTTTCTCCGATTGCAATCTCTTTTAATCACCGATTTTCAGTCTAAACCTTACTAACCAAGCAATATTTATGCCAATAAATTATGCTGCAAAACGTCTTCTTCATCCCCTCTGCGACGAACGTGTGTGAGACGATTGGGCTGCAAATGATCAAAGATCTACTGTGGATGCAATTGGGAAAGAACGAATCCGTAAATCCGAGGAATGTCCCCGATAATAATACTGTTAAGATGATTAACTGTTGTCAAGCCTTAGCTGTAAATTGAATTTACAGCTTTGATCATAAACTGACCTTTAGTGCTGCTGAAAATCTCTTGCGGTATTATCGGGAATAGCTTAAATTTCAGAATATTACGGGTTTTAGGATATTTTTATTATTTTCTTTGGCACATTTCTTGTTTAATCGTGTTGGCAAATTGTAAGAAGGCCTTTTATGCCGACGCCGATCTTTCGTCCTGATGCCTAACCGAACAGAGCTTAATCGCTTATTTCCCCATCCCTCATTACCGCGTCAATCTTGCAAACAATTAAAACTTTCAAGGCTTGATGCCAAGCATGAGCAGATATTCTGTGGATGCCGGCCAACAATTGCCGCTGGAAGTCTTGAACCGGTCAAAAACTGCATACAGCCTTGAAAATAAGAAAGGCAATAGGCTCACTCTTTGGGTCTGATGCGCAACTCAAAACCATCCAATTAAAAAGGAGGCTCTAAAATGGCGACAAGATATTGTATGGGCTGGCAGAAGGATCTTCCGGACGTCAGGGATTTCACACCGGAAGCAGAACCAATTGCAGAACTATTCAGCAAATCCAGAGCCTTGAAGGTTCCCAAAGCAGGGCCGAAGAAGGGTGTGGACCTGTCAAAATGGTGCTCACCCATCGAAGATCAGGGTAACATCGGCTCCTGTACGGCCAATGCAGGGGTGGGGCTTCTGGAGTATTACGAGAATCGGGCCTTCGGGCATCACTTGGATGCCTCCCGGCTCTTTCTTTACAAGGTGACCCGCAACCTGCTGCACTGGACCGGGGATACCGGTGCCTGGCTGCGCACCACCATGAAGGCCATGGTCCTGTTCGGCATCCCCCCGGAAGAATACCACCCTTATACCACCAGCAGCTTCGATGACGAGCCCAATGCCTTTTGTTATTCCTTTGCCCAGAATTATAAGAGCATCAAATACTTCCGCTTGGACGGGGCGGGGGTTTCATCAACCCAATTGCTTGACCGCTTGAAAGCTTTCCTTTCGGCCGGGTATCCAGCCATGTTTGGATTTACCGTATACAATTTCGGCAATGAAAAAGGCGAGCTTCTATTCCCGGGGCCGTATGACTCCGTCAAAGGGGGGCATGCGGTCGTGGCGGTCGGGTATGACGACAGCCGCAAAATAGGCAACGACACGGGTGCCGTCAAAATCCGGAATTCCTGGGGTACCGGGTGGGGCCAGAACGGCTACGGATGGCTTCCCTACTCTTATGTCGAATCCGGCCTCGCGGAGGACTTCTGGAGCCTTTTTAAAGCCGATTACATCCCTACCGGTAATTTTGAGTAGGAATACGATTCGGGCCTGGGACATCTCCGGCGTCAATTCCCGGCGCCGGAAAAAACGATTTCTTAAATATAAACTAGTATCCTGTCCCGGAAATAACTTGCGATTATCTTATGGTAAAATGGCGCTTTGACGGCGAATTTCTATTCGTAGTGGCGGGGTTCCCAGCAGAGCTGGGTGACCCATCGATCCCAAATGTCAAAGGTGGGCCTTATCCCCGCCAGCAAACCAGCGCCATTGCTACTACGGGCGGGGAAAAACCCGCCACTACTTACTTTTGATGAGTTTGCGTATGGCAAAAAATTAACGCTGTTTAATTGACAGTTATTTCTGGGACGCAACACTAGTGTCACCTGAAGTATCAGCTGCCGACGCCGATTGTGCTGCAAGGGTTGTCGAGAAGTCGGCGCAGATAATGGGAAGGCAGCGGGCAAAGCTTGGATGGTGATTGAAGGGAAGACACCAATCATACAACTAGGCGCTTTTTGCACCAATGCCCCCCTTGTTTCTGCGGTTGCCTGCAATCGGGCCAGTGCCGGCATGATGTTGAAGGGATTGCCAGGATTATTCGATGAAGCTTAAAATCTTAAGTCCGTTTCTGCACGCCCCCCCGATCAAACATAAAAGTCCTGCCTAAGTTAGTTCAGTCAGCCAACCTGGATCCTCCAGGTTCCCCGTTTTGATTTTCAGGGCACCATTCAATTAAAGAATGTTGTCATCCTGTTTGTAATGATCTATCTAAGAAAAATGGCATCTACGAAGAACAGAAGGCGATTCAATGTTTTCTACGGCTGGTATGTCATTGCCGCCGGCATTGTGCTGATGGCCACCTGTTTCGGCATCGTTTACTCTTTTAGTGTTCACTTTCCCGCTTTACAGGCCGATTTTTCATGGAACAGGGCGGCCACATCCGGAGTCTTTTTGCTTTATCTGGTGTTGGTGGGCTTTTTTTCCATTATCTGCGGACGGGCCATCGATCGCTATGGGCCTAAACCTGTTGTTTTAATCATGGGAGTGGTTACCGGCATAAGCCTTATTGCAACGGCCCGGGTTCATGCTCTGTGGCAGTTCTATTTATCATACAGCGTGTTGTTGGCCGCCGGTACGGGCGGGATGTACATCATCGTCATGTCCACCGCCTCGCGCTGGTTTTATCGAAAAAGAGCCACGGCCATGGGTATATTGGGAACCGGAGCGTCTTTGGGCCCGGTGGTTATGGCACCGGTCAGCGCGTGGCTGATAGGGACTTATCAATGGCGCAGCGCCTTTTTGTTGACTGGAATTCTGGCCTGGATATTGATTATTCCAGCCGCCCTGGTCCTCAAGAAAGACCCGGATGAAATTGGTGCCGGATTTGATGGCGACCTCTGCTCGCCGACCGAATCCAGTAGGGAATCAAAAAAAACAGCGGCCTTTTCCATCACCGGGGCCATAAAAAGCCCCGGTTTCGCATACATAAATTTTGTTTGGTTCTGGTTTTCTTTTTGCCTGTATATGGTTATCACTCATATCGTCCCACGGGCGCAGGATATAGGCCTTGATCCGATGCGGGCTGCCGGTGTGATGAGTATCATGACGGCGGTCAGCGCCGTTTCACGTTTGGCCGGAGGAATGGCGGCTGACCGGGTGGACAAACGCAAACTGCTGGCAGCATTCATGACCGCGATGGCGTTGAGTATGGTCTGGCTGGCAGCGGCCGACCAGTCCTGGAAAATTTATCTGTTCGCCATTTTTTTCGGCCTTATTTTCGGCGGTGGGGATCCGCCGTTGATAGCCGTGGTGACCGATGTTTTCGGGACTGCCAAAATAGGCACGCTGATGGGTATTCTGATGATCAGCTGGGGACTGGGTTCTGCTGCGGGACCCTACCTGGGCGGCTGGGTGTACGATGTCTCAGGGTCTTATGCGTGGGCTTTTTTCATTGCAGCCGGGGGATTGCTGCTGTCGACTTTTGCAGTTTTGAGGCTTAAAATCGCAGATGAACGGTTTTAGCCTAACAATTCTTAGAAGATGGCTCGATTTTCTCTGTTTTGCAGGACTTCAAAAAAGAGCGGTGAAAATTTCCTCAACGAACACGGGGAGGATAATTGACATGGTTTGGAGCAGATATTAGCTTGGGTCATTGCTGTCTCTTTGTTCACCACAGCGTGCTAGATCCCGAAGGGATGCTGATTTCTGCTCTCCGCCCTTGTCTGCATCCCGCTGCATTTCAGCGGGCTCAGCGTAAAGGAAAAAAAGAAAACATTGCGCGCTCAGCGACGCTGCGGTGAGAGCGAACGTCAATTCGTCGCCTCTCTTTCAGGGGGGTAGTTGACTTTATGGAATCAGTCGGAACCCAAGGAACGCGTTATGCAGCAGCCTATCGGCCTGTTGAGCGACAACCTAGATTGGATACAGCCCCTGATGCGGGCTTTGGAAGCAGTCGGCGTCCCCGGCCGACTCATCCCCTTGCCCCATGCGCCGTTCACCGAATTTGACGGCAGCCTTTATCCTAAAGTGATTTTCAACCGCGTGGCCACCCGCACCGCCAGGGGTTCTGCGGGGATGGTCACCCTGGTCCGAGACCTGCTGGCGGCCCTCCAATTGCAGGACAAGCACCTCATCAACAACCGCCGCTGCCACCATGTCGGTTCCAGCAAGGCCCTGCAGGCTCTGGTTTTTGAGCGTGCCGGGGTGATGAGCCCCAGGACCCTGGTGCTGCACGATGAGGCCATGCTCGCAAAGGCGCGAGCGCAAATGCCGGACGGTCTTCTAAAATCCAATGTGGGCGGCCTTGGCGCCGGTATCTGGGCCCCCGAGTCACCCGACCAGGATGTGCCTTCTTCGATTCTGGCGGCTGCTTTCTCGGCAGACGGCACGGCCGTTTGGCAGCAGGGGTATACCCCCCGGGATGGCGTTATTTATCGGGTGGAAATGCTGGGCGGCGAAGTGCTTTACCGGGCCAGGGTGCCGGTTAAGCGGGATAAATTTGACTACTGTCTGGGCAATCCCGCCAATTTTTCCGCGGCCAACCCGGTCATTCTGGATCATGCCCCGGACGCGCAGTTGAGAGCCGCTTTGGCGCGCATCTGCAGGCTTGCCGACATGGACGTCGGCAGCATCGAGTATCTGATACCCAAAGGAGAATCGGCAGCATGTTTTTTCGATATCAACCCGGTCTCCACCTACCATCCCGAAGCCGCCTCCCTTTTGGGCTTCGATCCCTATCAAAAATTGGCGGCATGGCTTGCGGCGCTCGTCCAGAACAACTGAACCATAAACTCAAAAATCCGGAAAGCGTGGTAGTGCCTGTCTCTCTTGTCATCAGAAAAAGCACGTCTATTCGCTGAATTGAGGGCACACGGTCCTAATAGCCGCAGCAAAGTATACTTTGCCTATGATTAAAAAGATTATTTCAGGTGGCCAAACGGGGGCAGATCGAGGCGCTTTGGACGTCAGTTTGCGATTCAATATACCTCATGCCGGCTGGATCCCCAAGGGACGTAGGACTGAAGACGGCCCTTTGCCGGATAGATACGAACTTCAGGAAATGCCTACGGGCAGCTATGAGGCAAGAACCGAACAAAACGTAATTGACTCCGATGGCACAGTGATCATTTCCCATGGAAAATTAGCCGGAGGGTCGGCATATACGCGCAAGATGGCTATGAAGCATGCTAGGCCGTGGTTCCACGCGGACCTCAATAAGCTGCCGACATTCCAGGCAGCCGCGATAATAGATGACTGGATTTTAAAAAATGAAATTGAGACCTTAAATGTAGCCGGGCCTCGCGCCTCTGAAGATCCCTTAATCTACGGACTCGTGACGGTTATCCTCGAACTGGTTTTGAACCTGACGAAAGCGAAAACTGAGACAACCGTATTACCTGTCGTTGAACCTGAAACGCCTGATATATCAGATCAGCCTGAAACCGTTGCTGAAGCCGTGACTTTTTTGATCTCCAAGCTGAGTCTCAAGGATAAGTCGGTGATCGCCAATATGTCTGAGGACGACCTTGGTGATCTTCGCCGAACCCTTGGACGGTATACCATCAATCAGTTGTTTTACCCCGGAAATGATGAACTTTTAGAATCGTGCCGGCAGGCATCAATGGATAAGTATTTGCATTGGAGTCAGGCCTCGAGGGTAATTGTCAAGGCGCTGTGGAAACGTGTAAGAACGTCGCACAAGTTGAGGGTGGTGAAATGAACTGATAAATATCGGTGTCACCCTTTAAAAGGCTATGAGTCAAATCTTGATCGGCTGCCAATAAAAGCGCTTTGATCATCGATCAGGACGCGACACCTAACGTTCTCGATTTCAGTTTCCGGTGAAATATCCGTCTCGTTTTTCAAAAAAGGCCCTGATCGCCTCCTGGTGATCGTCGCTGGAAACGGTCAGCAGAAACTGGTCCGTATCCATATGCATAATCGACTGGTTCAGGGCCGAGGTGATGGCATTGACGCTTTGTTTGGCCATTTGGGCGGCCAATGGCGGCATGGCGGCATAGGATTGCGCCAGATTCAAAGCCTCGGCCGGCAATTGGTCGGCCGGAACCATGCTGTCCAGAAATCCCCAGCGCAGCAGCGTATCGGCGTCGACCTGTTTCGCCAGAATGATCATCTCCTTGGCCCGGGACGGCCCCACCAGGTGCACCAGCAGGGGCAGGGATACCCAGTGGAGGTTCATCCCCAGCCCGACCTCCGGATAACCTACCCGGCAGTTGTCCGCCCCTATGCGGAAATCGCAGGCTGACGCGATACAGGCCCCGCCGCCCAGGGCGACCCCGTTGACGGCGGCGATGGTGATTTGGTTTATCTCGTATACGCTGCGAATCATTTTGGGCCCCAGCTTGAGCCGGCGCAGCTTGTTCAAACGACTGGTTTTTGGATCAGCCAGGGGGTTGTGGGGATCCTTTAAATCGGCGCCGCACGAAAAGTGCTTGCCGTTGCCGCTAAAAATCACCACCCGCGTCTGGTGGTCGTCATGAAATCCTGCCGCAACCTGCTCGATTTCCGCCATGAGATCCCAGGACAGCGCGTTCAGGGCGTCAGGACGATTCAGCCTGACGACGGCAATGTGCCCCTTTCGTTCTAGAAGAAGATGTTGGTATGTCATGGTCGTTGTGTTCCTTTATACATCCTTGAAATCTTCTGGATTGATACACAGATCCTCCCGTCCTGCAAGCCTCAAACATGCATTCATTACTTCTGCGTCGTCATTGAAACCTGTTGGGGAGAAATAATCATGCTCATCATCGTCGGACACACAGAAATATTGGACCATTCCCCGGCACCAGGAGCGCGCATGGGGAGGGATCTTTTCCCAGTCATCGAAAATATTCTGAAAGGTGCGAACAATCGCGTCCGCGAGCCCAACATTAATTTGTGGATATTTTGAGTAAAGCATATTGATTCGCTTTATATGACTTTTAGCCTGTTCGAGGAGTTCCTCTGGCTGGATATTGGCAACCTTTTGCGAACACTTCGTTAAAGCAGCGATTTCTTTTTGGGTCAATCCTTCCGGAATAAGATCAGACATTTTCACTATACCCCTTTCCTGTATTATTTCCGGCCCGGATGGCGAATTCGATATCAGCTGTTTACAATGTCTTCGATCACCTTGTCATCCGGGGCTGTTTTTTTTAAAATAAGAGGGATTTTCTGTAAACGTAAAGTAGTCGTCACTGAATAAGGCCTTATTTTCTACGAGACAATTGGTTTCGAAAAAAATGTTATTGGCTTCACTTGATTTAAAATTACGATATTTTATTCTCAATCCTTTTTCATCGCCTTGTTTCAATTCGAAAATTCTTCCCCATCGTCCTGTTTTGCACCAGTTGGAATCCAGACGGCTGTTCAAAACGATTTCGTTGTCGTCATATTGGAAAAAATATTCTCCTGCATACCGATAGAGAAAAAAATCATGCTTCTTGGTCCTTGAATAAATTCCGTTTATTATGATTTCCTCCACTGCCTGGATTTTTTTCCCGGTCAACATGCCGTTGACCACATCAAATTCCATCAGGTTCTTATTGTTGCGCGAGTGCAAAGGTCTGAGATAAACAACATTGCTATGTGAGACTTTTTGTTTTCTAAATTTTAGATACAAACTGCCTATTTCCGGTATCGTTTTCTGCGAGTATCGAAAGCATCCGTTAAACATAAGGAACGTCGGCACAATAGCGGCTGAAAAAGCAGATTTCCAGGGCGCTATTTGAAGCGCAGTTTGGGCAGCGGCTGCCGTAACCGCTGTCAAAGGGAGGCCCAGAAAAACGCCTTTCCACAGAAAGCCGCGCGACACATAAATAAGGCGATTGATATGCAGAAACCGGCATACGGCAGCGATGGAAAAGCAGACAAAAAAAGATAAACCTGTCAGCCGGATTGACAGAAGCAGCGGATCACGCTTAAACATGGCTGATATATTTCCAGCGCTCTGAGAAAATGATTTAACATACCTCATTCCCACCGGCGTTGATGTATAAAGCGTCCATAATGCTTTGCATGAATATAAAAAAATTGTGAGAATAAAAGCAGCGATAACGGCTGATATAATAGCTTCCAGTAAAGTTTCAAAAAAAATTCCGGGGTATTTCGAGGAATAAGAAACGGTGCTAACCGGCCTTCGTTTAACGACAATATTTTTATCAAGCAATTGTATTTTCATCGATTATATTTTAGACAAACAACTGATCGGCCACTTGATTTAATTCATGCCTGTTCAGGGCGGGTTGGCCCAGGGATTGTGTTCATGAATGTACTGCTCAGTATGGATCCGGGCCCAACGGGTTCGGTTTTCAGGGGTTCCGGGCAGTATCTGAATCGGATGCAGACCGATGGCCATTGCCCGCAATTATGGCCGTCACGGCATAATTGGGATAGGTGCTGACCAGGGTGATCACCGGGTCAACAATGGGATCTATGGCCAGCAGGATCACGATTATCGCTTCTGCCGGAATGCCCAGCGGGGCGAGCACCATGCTGATCATGCTCCTTGAGACGATACTCGGCGCGCCCGAGGCCGCCATCCCCGCCAATATTGAGCCGATAATAATAATGATATAGCTTTCTGGGCCCAAGGAATAGTCATAAAGATAGGCCGCGAAAACCGAGCCGATACAAAAAATCAGGATTTTTCCATACTTGCACAGCGTAAAACCCAAAGATACGGTTAACTTCGTGCGGTCTTTATTTAAATCCAATCCGTCCGCCAGTCCGGATATCGCTGAAGGAAGCGCTGTGAAACTGCTTCTGGTTCCCAAGGCGATCATGATGGCATCTTTTAAGACGCGATACTGCCGCAGATAGGACCCGCCGGCATAGCGCCATATGATCAGCGTGCTGATGAAAAAAATGACCAAGGCCGATCCATAAATTAAGGCTACCTCTAATAATTGCCTTTTTGGGCCATAAATTGAAAACTATAGTGATAGCTGTTAGTAATTTGAAGTTAAAGGCCGGCTTATTCCAATGTTAATGCTTATCTCAATGCATTACGCGACTAGT
>Ga0209052_1000070_pt1 | contig 54621 bp, 51 predicted proteins | sample WorMetHEROISLAND_2_FD_187409 | JGI IMG/M metagenome (GOLD analysis project Ga0209052, IMG submission 187409) | Marine gutless worms symbiont microbial communities from Max Planck institute for Marine Microbiology, Germany - Olavius sp. 4 HERON... | ecosystem: Host-associated > Annelida >...
CACTGAAAAATGCTTCCAACAGTCCCGGCAGAGCAGGCCATCGGCCTATGGCCTTTGCACTCAGAAATCTGATGCGAACCGCAGTGAGGGCAGATAATCCCGCTTGACCAGCGTTTCTGCTCGCAGTAAAGACGGGCAGTCTCCTCATCGGGAAATCGCTTAAAGAACTGGGAGAGGCTGATGGTTTCGGGCTTATCGATTTTCATTGGCAGAATTTTAGTTCTGGCTAGTTATGTATATAGGTCCCTTTGGAAAGCTCTCGGGTAGTGGTTAATTTTTAATTGATATCGTGGTTTAAGAGTCCAGGTCTACCGGGCTGCGTAGCGACCCAACCTACCTTCTACCAGTTAAATGCCACCTCTATCATTCTGGGGAACCCTGCGGCAAAGGCGATGGGTGAGGGCCGATTCTGGTACTATGCTGCAGCCTTCTGAATCGGGAACAGCTTATGGTTTCGTGGTCTCCCCCAAGCGCGGAAGTATCCCCGACGGACACGGTAGCGGCCGTCGATCTGGGTTCCAACAGTTTTCACATGATCGTCACCCGCATCTTCGGCGGCGACATCCAGGTCATCGACCGCCTCAAGGAGATGGTACGCCTGGGGGAGGGGCTTACGGACGCAAGACAGCTTTTGCCTGTGGTAGTCGATCGGGCCCTGGCCTGCCTGGAACGTTTCGGTCAGCGCCTGCGGGGAATGCCGCCTGACAGCGTCAGGGCCGTGGGCACCAACACCCTGCGCCAGGTAGACCCTGCGTTCGGCTTTCTCGAGCGGGCGGAGCAGGCACTGGGGCACTCGATCGACGTGATCGCCGGCCGCGAGGAGGCGCGGCTGATCTACTTGGGCGTAGCCAATGGCCTGGCCGCCGGCGATGAGCGGCGGCTGGTGGTGGATATCGGTGGCGGCAGCACTGAGCTGATTGTCGGGGAGGGCGTTACCCCGCGGTTGCGGGAGAGCTTGCACATGGGGTGTGTGAGCATGTCGCGGAAATGGTTTCCCGACGGCAAGCTATCCGCTGAACACATGGACCAGGCCGAGCTCTCGGGGGCCCTGGAAATCCGCCCGGTGCGAGAGCGCTTCCGCCGTGCCAATTGGAGACAGGCGGTAGGCAGCTCTGGCACCATCCGGGCGATCGCCGCGGTAGTGGAGGCCCAGAGCTGGTCTGCGGACGGCATCTCCGTGGGGTCTCTGGACCGGCTGCGGGACGCCCTGATCGGGTTCGGCAGCGCCGGCGCCATCGATCTCAAGGGCCTATCCGAACAGCGCAAGCCGGTGTTCGCCGGCGGCGTGGCCGTGCTGCGCACCCTGTTCACGACCTTGGGTATCGAGCACATGCAAATCTCGCAGGAGGCCCTGCGCGAGGGCCTCATCTACGAGATGATGGGGCGGATCCGGCATGAGGATGTGCGCCAACGCACCGTGAGCAATCTGTGCCAGCGGTTCGGCGTAGGCGAGGAGCACGCCGACCGCATCAAAACCACCGCGATCGCGTTCTACGGTCAGGTCGCCCAACCCTGGGGACTCACGTGCCCTGACCACCTGAGCATGTTGGGCTGGGCGGCCCGCCTGCACGAGGTTGGACTCATGATCGGCCATAGCCAGTACCAGAAGCACGGCGCCTACCTGCTGCGCAACGCGGACCTGTCCGGCTTTACCCGGCAGGAACAGAATATCCTGGCAGCCTTGGTGCTCGGCCATCGCCGCAAATTCCCAAGTCAGGAATTTCTCGCCCTGCCCATGCCGGTACGCGACAGCTCACGCCGCCTGTGCATCATCCTACGCCTGGCGGTCCTACTGCACCGCGGGCGTTCCCCGACCACCAACAAGCCTTGCCCTATGCTCAATCCGGATGGCGAACGGCTCAGACTTACCTTTCCCGACGGCTGGTTGTCCCACCACCCGCAGACCCGCCTAGAACTGGAACAGGAGGCGGAACGCCTAGCACCGACGGACATCAGGTTGGAATACAGGTGATCGTTTGAACCGCTAAATCGCAAGGGTCTAGATAACTCTAGAGAGGGTTTTCTCCTAGCACAGCTGAATATTCTATCATATGATAGTTTTCCTCATTGATGATTGAATCTAAATTATTCTTTCAGGTGCTGAAAAGTTTTTCGTGGAACACCATTGAATTTTGCAAGCCTTCGTTTGGCATATGACCAGAATGATTCAACGCCATTGATAGGGCAATTACCACGGGCAAATTCATGCTGACCATGATTCACATGGAAATCTCTAGAAGGGCGATGAGGCGTCACAAAGCTGAGCGATTCGGGTTCGTAGTTTGAATAACAACTGATTGATCGTCGGACAGCTTAACATCACTCAGCTCGGCGATTTTCAAGGCCGGTAAATCGTACGCAAAATAATGTACAATCCGTCCGGGTTTAGCTTCCGAAAGGTGTGAACGCCTAAAACACCTATTTTTTCCTTTCATAACATAACGTTAGTATGCAGTTGCAGTGCTAAAGTTATCTAGACCCATCGCAAAAGAGGCAATAAGGGGTTTTGTGTGCTCCCCATCCGCGTCGAAAACGTCTTGCTTCGCGCTATCCGCGTTTTCGCGATCCGAATATCGACCGGCATCCGGCTGCTCTAGCCACGACAGGTGGGCTACCGTCGCAGCAGCTGGCGACTGGTAGCTGGTAGCAAATTTATACACGCATCCTGCCTGGAACCAAGAGTTAGAATACGTTTTTCACGCCATCCTGTTAGAATCGAGCATCCGGGACGGGGACCCACCATCAGAATCCGGGTTGCTCTCTCGCCGCCGTGCCCCGCCTTGAGCGGCGGCCTTTCTTAGTTAAGACTCCCTTGGAGGACCAACGACAATGGCTGAACTTTTTTCCGATGAGTGGATGAAGGGATTCATGGAGGAATGGAACAAGGAGCCCGAACTCGCAGAGGCGCTCACCAAGATCAACTTCAGCTCCATCATCTGCTACGGGTTCAAAGACGAAGATAACCCCCGCGGTATCCTCAAGGTGGAGGATGGCAAATGCGTAACCGCCGGTAGCTGGAACAACGAGTCCTCGAATTGGGACCTGCGTGCTGACGAGGAAAACTGGAAAAAGTGGCTTGAGAAGGGTATCGGCATGGGAGGCCTGGGCATGGCCTATACCACCGGAAAGCTCAAGTTCAAGGTCGGTGACTACAAGGCCATGGCAAAGGATCCCCGCATGGCCGGTCCCTTCATCAAGAGCTTCGCCGTTATGGGGAAGGTGGGAACTTGAGTCGGCTGCCCCGGCCCATCGAACGTGAAACAGCCCGCCACTCGGCGGGTTCTTTACCTTTCAGGGGCGGCGGGTAGCCCTCCCTCGCGGAGGGGTCTTTCAGAAGGCTTGCGGAAAACGAGGTGCGCTTCGATGTGGAGGAACATCCGGACAGTCTGTTTCCTGGTTGTCGCTCCGGCTATCGGCCTGGCCCCACCGGCCATGGCCGGGAGGCCTTACGGTTATGGCCCCTACGGTCCCGGCTACCAGGGCGGATATCCGGCAACGGCATTGCCGGAGCCGCCGACAGGGGCAGGTACCTATGGGCCTAGTCTTCCACCGCTGGTCGATGGGAGCGGTGGATATGCCGGTCGATGGTCCCCTCGCTATAGCCCCGAAACACCCCTGATCCCTTTCCCTTATGGAGAACCTTCCCAGGATGCCTCATCTCCCGCGCCCGCCGCTCCCGGTTACGGGTCACGCCCCCATCCCCCCTGGGGACACCCCGACTCCGGCGGGCGCGGCTTCGGAGGGTCGGCGGGATTCCGGGTCTCCCGGCAGACAGCGGACGATGCCTACATTCTCACCATCGCGCTCGATGGGATGGGGCCCGAAACGGTTCAGGTCCGTACCCAAGGGCATTGGGTCCTCCTCAGCCGAACATATTCCACCCGGCAGACACGGAAAGACAGCCTCGACGACGGCCGCGGGTTCATACGTAGCTTCAGCTACTCGTCCGGTACCACGAACCGACGCTTGCCGGTACCCCCGGACGCCGTCCTGAGTGCTATGAGCCGCGAAGACAGCGCGGACGACATTCGCCTCCGTATCCCGCGGCGCTGTTGCCGAGGGGTTGGGAAAGAATAGCTCCCGTCCGGCGTGAGCCGCCAGACCCCCCGCCGAGGAGCGGCCAAAAACACAGCAGTAGGGGCAACCCGCGGTCCGCCCACCCGCCAGTTCACCGTGGTATCGGTAGTAAGCGTAGCTCGTAGGATACAGTTCGTGCCTCCCGCTGGAGCCATCCTGCAAGGCCAACCGCGCTCACCGCTTGCTACGGGCCGTCCAGTGTTATTAGGTGCGGTCCGAGATGGCGTTGTGTTGCGCCAGACCGCGTTCGGCCGCGAGTTCTGTGCATGCAGGCCGCGGGGGAGGGGAGGTATATGGGTGAACAGGTTGCGTTAAGACGCTGGCACTGTCTTGAGCAGACGGTCAGTGAGCCTTCGTGCGTCGCAACGCAACAAGTCCGGTTTCCCTGACAGCGCCAAATCATTCAGGATTGCCGAATGCCATCAGATCCTGAATTCATGAGAGAATGGGTAGCTGATAACCACCATCGGTGAGATATGCGGACCGGACACTCAATTCGGGGTAAGACCATGTTCACAGGAATTATCCAAGCCATCGGCGAGATCCATGCCCTGGAGCCTCGGGGGGGCGATGTTCGCCTGACCTCGAGCACGGGCAAGTTCGACATGACGGACTTCACCCCCGGTGACAGCATCGCGGTCAATGGGGTCTGCCTGACGGCGGTTCTCGTCGAAGGCCCCGGCTTCGCGGCGGACGTGTCCCGCGAGACCCTGGCCTTGACCACGCTCGGGGACCTGCGGACCGGAAGTCGCGTGAATCTGGAGCGGGCCCTGACCCTGGCAACGCCCCTCGGCGGCCATCTGATGAGCGGCCACGTAGACGGCATCGGCAGGGTGCTGGATCGTCGCGAGGACGCACGCTCGGTCCGGTTCAGAATCGAGACTCCATCGGAGCTCGCGCGTTACATCGCGCATAAGGGGTCCATTGGCGTAGACGGTGTCAGCCTGACCGTCAACGTCGTAAACGGTCGGGTATTCGACCTCAATATCATTCCCCACACCCTACAGGAGACCATCATGGACAAATATGGTCCGGGAACCCGGGTCAACCTAGAAGTGGATCTCCTTGCCCGTTATCTCGAGCGCTTGGTACTCGGTGACAAGGCCGCGGATTCCAATGCCCAGGGCATCACGGCAGAATTCCTCGCCGAGCATGGGTTCCTGCATGGGTAGTGGTGGTCTTCAGCTGGTAGAAAGTGGATTGGGCTGCTGTGCGGCTCGGTAGACCTGGACTATCAACCACGCTGTCAGTTAATCTACCACCATCCTTCAGTGGAACCCTTGACATTGCCGCGCCCGTCGAGCTTGACGCCCCAAATTAAAATGGGCGTCCTTTGTTACCTTCCGTTTTGCAACAACCGTACAAACTCGTTACACCGAGACCTACTTATCTGATGATGGCACGCAAAGTACCTCTGTCCAGCTCCTTATGGGATAGTGGTAAATTTTAACTGATAGCGTAGTTGATAGTCCAGGTCTACCAGGCTGCGTAGCGGCCCAACCTACCTTCTACCAGCTCCCAGTTAAAAACTACCAGTACCCCACTGAAGGTCCCAACGCCTACCATACCTCCATCCCTGGCGTCTTCGCTGCTGGCCACGTGTGCTGTGGCCAATCCCTGGTGGTCTATAGGCCATCTGCGAAGGCCGCCAGTGCGCCCGCGCCGTGGACCAATGGCTGAAGGGGAGATTGGATTTGCTGGGGTGAGCCGCTTCGCAAACCCCCTCTCCCACCGAGGATGTCGCAAAAGGGGCACGGTACGCCATACCCCTACCCAGAAACAGGGTATCACGGTATTTCGTTTCCTTGATTTTCAATCACCTGCACCGCCTGGAAATAGTGCTCTATACCTGAACACGGGTCGGCATCGTCTTTTACGATACCCTCCTGGAGGAAGGGGGGTTGGGGAGAGAGAGACCGTAGGCTCTGTTGACTCTTAACATAAACCATTTCGTTTCAGGTCGTTAAGTAACCTGACTCGAGTTTTCCGATCACGCGGTCAACGCTGGATGAACACCCGCTTCAGTCCATCGAAAAAATGCTTCCCAACCTGTCTCCAGGGGAAAAGGCTCAGCTGCTGCAATGGATCACCCACGATCTAGGCAGGGCAACACCGGGAATTGAAAAAACGCCTGGTGTTTGTGGTGGGGCTTGCGCGCATCGTCCGTACGCGAATACCCTATGGCTCCTTGAGCAAGCGCGCCGGCTCGGCACCACGGAGGTGGAAATTCTCCGCTGTTACCGAACCCTGCGGGCCGAGAATTTAGCCAATGCCTGGACTATGTCCGACTGAACCTGACTGAAATCGACCTCGCTATCGCCCAGAATGGGGGCTGAAGACTTAGCACGACTTTACGGCAACGAGAATTTTCCGCTACCGGTAGTTGAACTCCTCCGAGTCAAGGAGCACGATGTGCTGACGATTCAAGAAACCGGAAGAAGTAACGAAGCCGTTTCCGATGCGGAAGTATTGACATTCGCTACCGAGTGAAGAACGTACCGTCCTTACCCTGAATCGAAAGGACTTTGTATGCACGTTCGACCCGGATTTCTCACGCCAAGCAGAACGGATTCACCAAGCAATCACCATGGAAAATGCATTGGCAAGAAAGCTGATCCGGGTGAATCGGCCTTGCTGAAAGCCCTTCGATCTGGCAAAAAAGGATACCCATCTTGTTTGGGGCATCAAGCTCGATGGGCGCGGCAACGTTCAGGGCCCCACCGAAGGCCCCGAGACCTACCACACCTCCCTCCTCGGCATCTTCACTGCCGGCGACATGCGCCGCGGTCAATCTCTGGTTGTCCCGGCCATCCGCGAAGGCCACCAATATGCTCACGCCTTGGACGAGTGGCTGATGGGTAAATCGGATTTGCCGGAGTGAGCGGCGGTTTGTGCAAGCTACATTTTCAACCTCGCCGGAAAAAGGCGATGAGGCGTCACAAAGCTGAGCGATTCGGGTTCTTAGTTTGAATAACAACTGACTGATCGTCGGACGACGCTTACGTCACTCAGCTCGGCGATTCTCGAGGCCAGTAAATCGTGCGCAAAATAGGGTACAATCCGTCTGAAGTTAGCTTCCGAAAGGCGTGAACGCCTAAAATACCTGTTTTTTCCTTTTCAGTGCTAAAGCTATCTAGACCCTTGGAAAAAGAGAGCGTCTTACGCACGAAGCGCGCTAAGTGCTACCGCAAGGTATTATTCCAGCGCTCAACCTGGGACGTTTCTCCTGTTTCTTTGCCGCCAGGAAAATGCTGCTCATTCGGAATAATAGCTTGATACGCTTCGTGCGATCCAAGAGGATTTGGCACGTTTCTTTACTGCGATCACCACAAGCACAAGCAACGACTTCCCGGGTCTCTCTGTTCAAAGCGATCCAGACCCATACTTTGTTGTCTTTGTTGAAAACAAGGGAACAGAGTTCATCGAGCTCCAACACTGGTGTTTACTTGGGATTGATAGGTGTCAGCGTCGCCTCAAGGGATGGAAGCTGCTTTATTTTTTCTTTTAACCAGGCACTTACTGTTTGGCGACAGGTTCCATGACTCCGTTCGATCTCACGCATGCTCGATCGTTCTTGATAAGCTTTTATAATACGCTCTTTACTCTTCCTCCGTGTAGCGATCATGAGATTCAAGTACGCCATAGGCACCACAAGCTTTACAAATGATTTTGCAAGGGTCTAGATAACTTAATAGCACTGCAACCGCATGCTAAGATCATGTTACGCAAGGAAAAATATGTATTTCAGGCGTTCACACCTTGCCGAGTGATGTAAGCCGTCCGACGATCAATCAGTTGTTATTCAAACTACGGACCCGGATCGCTCAGCGTTGTGACGCCTCATCGCCTTTCTCCGGCGAGGTTGAAGTCGATGATCCTCTTTCGGCGGGCGCCGTGTTCGTGAGGAAGAAAGGGCGCGGGGCTGGGGTAAAACGATTGTCTTCGGGATTCTGGAACGCCACGGGAAAGTCCACACGGAAATCGTCCCGAACGCCGCCAAGAAGCCGCTACAGGACGCAAGCCGGGGCCGCGTGGCCACCGATAGCATCATTCACTCGGACGGCTTGGAGGGGCTACGATGGGCTGGTGGATAGAGGGCACAAAAAGCATTTCCGTGTGAATCATGGTCAGCATGAATTTGCCCGTGGTAATTGCCCTAATCAATAGCATTGAATCATTCTTGTCATACGCTAAACGAAGGCTTGCGAAATTCAATGGTGTTCCACGAAGGAATTTTCATCTACACCTGAAAGAATGTGAATTTAGATTCAATCATCAAACCCGATCCTGCAAAGGGCTATCGATAGCCTTATCGTGTCAAGTCCTGATTATTACCGAACCGGATACGCCAGACGTCATCCTGGTTCTGCTCATACATGGTGCGAATCCTGGCCGTAATAATCGGGCACCCTTGCCGCTGCCCAGGTCGGAGCGCAGGAAACCGGAGGTAAGGCCGGAAACCCGGATCGGATACTCGTCCCGGATGTGGTACCGAGACTCCTTTTGGAGGACACTCCCTGGTAATCCCCCAGAAATCGACGTGGCGTTGCGGGCGCAGGTTCGCGGAAAATTGAAACCGGCTGACCGTCGCTGAGCGTAGCCCGGCCTCCTCCCGGAGGCAGCCCGGTTAACCGCGGTGCCCTTCTCGATCAGCACCTGCGCCGATGCACCGTGGCTGCGGCCAACTCATGGAGCATCGGTACCGTATCGTCCCATCCGATACAGGCATCGGTGACGCTCTGCCCATAGACCAGCTCGGAGGCGGCAGTCAGGTCCTGGCGGCCGGCGACTAGGTGGCTTTCGATCATGATCCCGATGATGCGTCCGTCGCCGCGCCCGATCTGGCCGGCCACGTCCCGGCAGATCTGGATCTGCTTGGATGGTTGCTTGCGGCTGTTGGCGTGGCTGAAATCGATCATGACCTTCGGCGTAAGACCCGCCGCGATGATCTCCTCCGCGGCAATGTTCACGCTCTCCGCGTCATAGTTCGGGCGGTGCCCGCCGCGCAGGATGATATGGGTGTCCTCGTTTCCGCAGGTGCGAAAGATCGCCGAATTACCGTCCTTAGTCAGGGACATGAAGACATGGGGTCGGACCGCGGCATGCACGGCATCAATGGCGATCTTCACCGAGCCGGCGGTGCCGTTCTTGAACCCGATGGGGCAGGACAGGCCCGAGGTCAGCTCCCGGTGTCCCTGGCTCTCCGTGGTGCGGGCACCGATGGCGCCCCAGCTGACCAAGTCGGCAACATACTGGGGGCTGATGAGATCCAGGAACTCGGTCCCTGCGGGCATGCCCATCTCCGCCAGATCCAACAGCAACTTGCGGGCCAGGTGCAACCCCTTGTTGATCTCGAAGCTGCCATCCAGGTCCGGGTCGTTGATCAGGCCCTTCCAGCCTGTCGTGGTGCGGGGTTTCTCGAAATAGACCCGCATCAAGATCATCAGCTCCCGCTTGACCTCGGCACGCAGGCCGCACAACCGCCCGGCATACTCCATGGCCGCCTGGGGATCGTGGATGGAGCAGGGTCCGGCTACTACCAGCAGCCGGTCGTCTTCGCCCTGGAGGATGCGTCGGATCTCCCGGCGGGAGTGGTAAACTGCCCGCGCCGCCCGCTCGCTGACGGGAAGCTCTTTTTGCAGGGTCTTGGGTGCGACCACTTGCTTGATATCGGAAATGCGCAGATCGTCGGTTTGGTAATGCATCGGGATAGTATATACCCATTGCATGTGAATATTTCGCTGCGATGCACGTCCCTCGAACCCGCTAGCGGCGTCGCGACTCGTCGCAACAGGGCTGGCTATTCTTCCTCGTCGCGCCTTGCGCTTGGGCACGATCGACGTACCTCGCTTACTAAGCTATTCACGTGCAACGGGTATATCCGTGGAGTTCGGGCAACACTACGAGATCTACGCTTGGCATTTGTCCTGCGGTTCGGCCACAATGGCAGGCAGCCAGATGCAAGGATCCTTCGCTCATGACTGACCCCAAGACCTATCAGGGGATCGATAAAGACCCCAAAGGCGGTATGACAGCCACCGGGAACATCATCCGGGATGCCTGGGTGTTCGAAATCATCCCCGAAACCGAAACCTGTGCGGGCTGGACCCTACAGGGCATCGACGCCCTGTATGACAAGGTCACGGAGGCCTGGGCACCCTACGGCCACCTGGCCTCCCGTTTGCCGCCACCGTTGCGTAAACGGCACCGGCGCATCTACGAGGCCGCGGTGCAGCGGGCTCGAGCGGAGGGTTGGCCCCGGAAGCTCGACGAAGACGATTGACCCGCCGGCCGAGGAACTGAATGTCCGGATACTATGTCCGCGAGACCTTCTTCCGCCCGCCGGAGCATACCCGCGAGCGCAGCACATTACCGGCCACTGTGTACAACGACCTGCAGCTTCTGCTCAAGAGAAGCGACCGTGGGAGCCTGTTCATCCCCATCCGCTCCATGCAATTCCAGGCCGTGGTGGAATCCGGGGAGGTCATTTTCGTGGACAGCCAGGGCAGCTATGCGCACCAGGACGGAACGGGGGGGCGCCTGATTCGTATCGCCTGGCGGCCGTTACCGGCCGCGGAGCGCGAGTCCCTGAACGGTCCGGTTCCGTGTGAGATCATCTCTTATTCCGCCGGCTTTAAGGAGACCCAACGGCGTTTGATGAGCGAATTTCCACCGGCCTTGAGACGGCTCCTGCAACGCCAGCGCGAGAAAGACCTTCAAGCTACGGTGCCCCAGGTGCTGCCCCTGCACCGCAATACTTAAAAGAGGGTGTTGAAAAAGCGGTAATAATTCCCCAAATGATAGCGTGGTTGAGAGTCCAGGTCTACCGGGCCGCACAGCAATCCAACTTACCTTCTACCAGTTAAAGACCACCACTACCATTTTCAGCAACAAGGTATTTCTCTGATCATGGAAACCACTCTGAATTTCGAGAAAATCTGGCAGTTGTTCCAGGAAACGGACAAGAAGATGAGGGCCCTGCAGGAGCTATTCGAAGGTCAGTGGGACAAGTTGGTGGAGAGTCTGTCTGGTCGAAGGGGATTTGGTGCGCCTGTTGTAGAGGCATGGAATGCGGATCAACGATACCTCGACCCGGCGCAAGGGATCCCGGGATGGAGAGAACTACGAGTTCGACATCATTGCCCACAACGGCAAGGAGATCGTCGTCTGTGGAAGTGAAGACGACCCTGCGGGTCAGGCCGGTCGAGCAATTCATCGAGCGCCTCCAGCGAGCCAAGCGTTACCTGCCCGAATACAGTGCCTATATGGTGTTCGGCGCGGTAGCCTATCTACGCGCGGAGCAGGGGAGCGACCGCTATGCGCAAAACCAGGGGTTATTCGTAATCCGGGCCACGGGCGACAGCGCCGCCGTCTTCAATCCCGCGGGCTTTGAGCCCCGGAAGTTTGGATAACAGCAGGATTCTTGCTCAGAGAACAATTCCGCCGCGTCCGAAACAGGCCGCGATGATGGCGCGGATCTCACGCTCCTTGCCCTCGATATCCTCCACCAGCGCGAGCTGGATCCCCGCCTTGCGCAGGTTCTGCCCCCGCTCGGTCACCCGGAAATAACGGTCGCCTTCCAGGTGATCGGTCAGAAAGCGCAGGGCCAGCTCGAGTGGGATGAGACGGATGGCATCGAACAGCAGCTCGATTTCCGTCGTATTGAGCAACCCGCCGATCTCGTCCGCATAGGCGCCGAGGATTGCCCGGCACAGGCCGAGATCGAATCCAGCGCCGGCGGACCTGCTACCGCGGCCGCAACAGGAACGCAGACAATCACCAATGTCGTAATGGACCAGCCCAGCCTGAACCGTATCCAGGTCAATCAGGCTCACCGCGCGCCCCGTCACGCGGTCGAACAGGATGTTGTCGAGCTTTGGATCCCCGTGGATTACACGCACCGGGAGCTGTCCGTCCTGCCGTGCCGCTTCGAGCACATCAACCCGCGCCTGTCGCGCGGTCACGCAGGCGATGGCTCGGGAGAGCGCCTCCGGATGGACGCTAGTGCGTGTCGCCAGGACCTGTTTGAACCGCTCCAGATAGCCCGACGTGACATGGAATCCGGGCAGGGTCACCGCAAACCGATCCACGGGCAGGTCACTGACGAGGACGTGAAAACGGCCCACGATGCGACCCACCTCCCGGGCCTGTTCCGGATCGCCGATGCGCGCAAGCCCCCGGGTATTCGGAATGAACTCCATGAGACGCCAGAACCCACTCTGTCCATCCCGGACGAAAAAGCGTCCGTCCCGAGCCCTGACGAGGGCCGGAATACGGAGTCCGGATTCGGCATGGGCTGCCACATGTCCTGCCAGCACCGACAGGTTGGACATGATCCTCTCCGGTTGCGGAAACACCGCGTCGTTGATCCGTTGCAGGATATATCGGGCGCCTTCGGCAGTGACCAGAAAATTGGCATTGATTAAGCCACCGCCGTAGGGTTCGATACTGCCGACCGGGACAGGCAGGGCAAACCGGCCAACAATGCTGGAAGCAACCGCCGCGGGGTTCCCGGACTCGAACTCGTTCATACCCTGGTAGTGGTTGAATTCAAAGTGGCTCGGTTATGCGACTACCGGCTTGGAATGGTGAAGAAACAGAATCGGGCAGAGCTGACCACTTAAGAGTGGTGTCGCGAAAGGCATCGGTCTTCACCCTTTGATCCCCTCCCCCCAACCCCTCTCCCGGCGGGAGGGTGTCGTAAAAGGGGTGATGGTCAGTTTTTAACTGATAGCGTGGTTGATCGTCCAGGTCTACCGGTCCGCACAGCGGTCCAACCCACCTTTTACCAGTTTAAAGACTACCACTACCCCAACCAAACAACTTCTTATTCACCACCCTTTTCCTCACTCGGAGTTCTGATCCTGCGCCACAGACGACCGTCGTTCTTGAATAAATCGCCGGCGGCCGAGGGTCCCCAGGTCCCGGCGGCATAGTTCGGGAAGTCCCGCTGTGGGAGCGCGGCCCAAATATCCATGACCGATTGCACGATTTCCCAGCCCTTTTCGACCGTGTCGGCGTGCTTATAGAGCGTTGCATCGCCGTTCATACAGTCGTAGATCAGGGTCTCGTAGCCGGTTGCCGGCTTGTTGCCGAAGTAGTCCTCGTAAGAGAAGTCCATATTCACGGTGCCAACCCCCATGGTCGGGCCGGGCACCTTGGCGTCGAAGTTCATCTGGATACTCTCGGCGGGCTGGATGCGTAGTACCAGCATGTTGGGGGCGACTTGTTCTACGTCCGTGTTCTTGAGCAGGACCGTCGGCGCCTTCTTGAAAACGCTTACCAGTGAGCAGATAAAAGGGCGCGCCGGCCCAGTGCCAGTTGTCCGTGGTGAGCCTGAGCGCGGCGAAGGTCTCGGTACGGGATTGATGATCGCCCCCCGGGGACGAGCGATAGGCCTTCACCTTCTCGCCGTCGGGCATATTGCCCTCGCCGTACTGCCCGTGCACGGCGTGCCTCAGCACATCCTCCGGTGACAAGGGATTGATGGCGTCGAGCATCTTGTTGACCTCGCCACGCATGGCGTTGGACTCAAACGAATTCGGCGTCTCCATGGTGATAAATCCGAGCAGCATCAGCAGGTGGTTCGGAATCATGTCCCGCAGGGCGCCTGCTTCCTTGTAGTAGCCCCCCCCGGTGCTCGATGCCGACGGATTCGGCCACCGTGAGTGTACATGGTCGATGTGATGGCGGTTTCACAAGGGCTAGATGAAGCCGTTGGCGAAGCGGAACACCATGATGTTCTGTACCGTCTCCTTACCCAGATAGTGATTGATACGATAGATCTGTCTCTCATCCATATTGTGGTGCAGCTCGTGGTTGAGCACCACCGCGGATTCCAGGTCCCGCCCGAAAGGCTTCTTGACAACGACGCACCGCCAGTCGTTCTCGATCTCCCGCAGCAGCCCGGCCTCACCCAGAAGACCGGTCACGCCGGGGAAGAGGCTGGGAGAGGTCGCCATGTAGAACAGGTAATTGCCTTCGGTCCCACGCCCGGGCTTCGAGCCCGCGCAGGCGATTCATAATCGGTGCCTTCAAGCATGTCGATCTGTATGTAGTGGGGACGCTCGACCAGACGCTCCCAGATCGACTGGCCGAACGCGGCGCCGACGTGCCCCCGGATCTGCTTCCCCATCAGGTCTCGGAAGGAATCGTCGTTCATGTCCCGGCGGTCCAGTCCGAGTACCGCGAAGCTGTTCGGCAGCAGACGGGCGTTGGTTAGAGATGGAGCAAGGCCGGGATCAGTTTGCGCTTGGTCAGATATCCCCCGGTACCAAAGATAACCATGGCGTTCGGCAACGCCGCAGGGGCTTTTGGGTATAGTTGGACTGCGTCAGGGACACAAGACATCTCCTCGGGTTCTCGAACGGTAGGGTGGAAAATGGAAGCTCGCCCAGAAGTTATCCAGGGGCTGGGAGAATGCGGCCTTACCCGGTTACCGACGACCGGAAACCTTCAGTCCTGCTTCTCACTGTGGCCGCCGAACTGGTAATGCATGGCGGCCAGGAGCTGATTGGCGAAATCCGCTTCCCCCCGGGAGCCGAAGCGCTCATAGAGGGCGGTCGTCAGGAGGGGGCCAGGCGTGCCGGTCTCGATCGCCGCCAGGCAGGTCCAGCGACCCTCGCCCGAGTCAGATACCCACTCCGCAAATCGGCTGAGCTCCGGGTCTTGATGCAGTGCGTTGTTGGCGATGAGATCCAGCAGCCAGGAGGCTACCACACTGCCCCGGCGCCAGACCTCGGCGACTCGGGATATATCGATATCGTACTGGTAATGCTCCGGATCGCCCAGGGGGGGGCCGTCTCTGCATCGACCGCCCGGACGTTGCGTCCGACGCCGGCATGCCTGAGGAGATTCAGGCCTTCCGCGTAGGCCCCACCAAGGCGTATTTCGATCCCAATTGTGGACCATCTTCACGAAATGGCCAGAACCGCTTGGACCACAGTGCAGATAGCCCTGTTCCGCCGTGTCATAGTCGCCGTCGAGACCCCGAATCGTCCAGCTTTGTGACGCCTCATCGCCCTTCTCCGGCGAGGTTGAAGTCGACGAATCCTCTTTCGGCGGGTGCCGTGTTCGTGGGAAAAAAGGGCGCGGGGCCGGGGGCAAAACGATTGTCTTCGGGATTCTAGAACGCCACGGGAAAGTCCACACGGAAATCGTCCCGAACGCTGCCAAGAAGGCGCTACAGGCCCCAATCTGGGGCGAGGGGCTACAATGGGCTGGTGGATTAGGGGGTACAAAGAGCATTTCCATGTGAATCGTGGTCAGCATGAATTTGCCCGTGGTAATTGCCCTATCAATGGCATTAAATCATTCTGGTCATATGCCAAACGAAGGCTTGCAAAATTCAATGGTGTTCCACGAAAAACTTTTCATCTGCACCTGTAAAGAATAATTGAGAGAAAATCCTCTCTTTAAAGTTATCAGACCCTATTTTTATAGGGCCTTGACATTTAGAATGTTCGCGCAGTGGGTCCTGTGCTAACCGTTTGGTTTACCGTAGGATCCGCTGTGCGGTCCGCTGGGATGTTGCGGCTATTTGGCATGTGAAGACAGTCGGTTGGAGTTAATGTTAACAGCCCCTAGAGACCGTCTGAAAAGTGGGTCTCCGAATCTCCGGCGGGGGAGCGGGTTAAGGTGCACTCCCGGCAAGGGGAGCAAACCCGCGTTCGCCCACTCTCCAGGCACTCTCGTTGCGCTTGAGGCAAGCGCTCTCCCGGAGGGAGCGGGGCTGATCGCTGCTTTGGGAACCAGACCCAAAGTTGGAAGAGAATCGGTTACAGGGTACGCAATTACCGGAGACTGTGAAAGAATCCGGGTAGTGGTGGTCTTTAACTGGTATTAAGGTAGATTGGACCGCTGCGCAGCCCAGGTAGACCTGGACGATCAACCACGCTATCAGTTAAAAACTGACCACCCACCAGAATTCGTTTTCCCCAGAAGGGGTGGGGGATGAAGCATTCGTATACCAAGTCAAATCCTCCGGAATTGACAGTTCCTCGAACTTGAAATCAATGTGTTAGTTTTTAACCGCCTCCTAAGTTCTGTAAGAGGGTCGAAACAGGTGTCTTCACGTGGTCTCATGAGAACCAGGTCCGGCACGGGACGTCGATGGCGGTGCTGAGGCGTCGCTCGGCCACCCACGCACCTTATCGAATCTCGGAGATCCCTTATGACACCCCAAGCCTTCGCCGCCCTTGCTGCTCAGGGTTACAACCGGATCCCCATCGTCTGCGAGGTGCGCGCCGACCTCGATACCCCGCTCAGCATCTATCTCAAGCTGGCGGCCGGTGCCTTCTCTTATCTCTTCGAATCCGTCCACGGCGGCGAGAAGTGGGGCCGCTATTCCATCATCGGGCTGCCCTGCCGGACCCTGCTCAAGGTGTATGGCCAGCGCCTGGTCCTGGAGCGGGACGGCGCCGTTGTCCACGACCGGGAGGTCGCGGATCCCCTGGCCTGGATCGAGGACTTCCAGACCCGGATTCGGGTCTCCGAGCTGCCCGAGGGGCTGCGCTTCGCCGGTGGTCTGGTGGGCTACTTCGGCTATGACACCATCCGCTATATCGAGCCCCGGCTGGCCCGGTGCCCGAACCCGGATCTCATCGGCACCCCGGACATTCTGCTCATGGTGTCGGACGAGGTGGTGGTCTTCGACAACCTGTCCGGCTCCATGTACATCGTCAAGCATCTGGACCCGACCGCCGGGGATACCCTGGCGGCCGGGGAGGCCCGCATCCGCGAGCTGATCGGGCGGGTGACGTGCGCCCCGCCCCGCCCCGCCCGCGGACTGTCCAGGGAGGTACGGGAGTCCGACTTCGTCTCCGGCTTCGCGGAGGACGACTACCAGCGGGCGGTAGACCGTATCAAGGATTATATTCTGGCGGGCGATTGCATGCAGGTAGTGCTCTCGCAGCGCCTTTCTATCCCTCTCGGCGCGTCGCCGCTGGACCTCTACCGGGCCTTGCGCGCGCTCAATCCGTCGCCCTATATGTACTTCCTGGATCTGGGGGGAGGGCAGGTCGTGGGCTCGTCACCGGAGATCCTGACTCGGCTGGAGGACGGTGTGATCACCGTGCGCCCCATCGCCGGCACCCGCCGCCGCGGCCACACGGAGGTTGAGGACCGGGCGCTGGAGGCGGAGCTGCTAGCCGATCCCAAGGAGCTCGCCGAGCACCTGATGCTGATCGACCTAGGTCGCAACGACGCCGGGCGCGTGGCCCAGGTGGGCACGGTGCGGGTCACCGACCGCATGCTGGTGGAGCGCTATTCCTACGTCATGCACATCGTCTCCAACGTGGTGGGGGAGCTCAAGGATGGCATGAGCGCCATTGATCTGCTGCGGGCTACCTTTCCCGCCGGTACCGTCTCCGGCGCGCCAAAGATCCGGGCCATGGAGATCATCGACGAACTCGAGCCGGTCAAGCGTGGCATCTATTCCGGGGCGGTCGGCTATCTGTCCTGGAACGGGAATATGGACACCGCAATCGCCATCCGTACCGCCGTAATCCATGACGGCACCCTGCACGTCCAGGTCGGCGCCGGGATCGTGGCGGACTCCCGGCCCGAGCTCGAATGGAAGGAAACCATGAATAAGGGCCGCGCCATCTTCCGCGCCGTGGCCATGGCCGAGGCGGGTATCGATCGTCCTGTGCCCGGATGCGGACGGTGGACCCGGCCCACTAGGAACGGTAAGGAGAGTGAGTCATGCTGCTGATGATCGACAACTATGACTCCTTCACCTATAATCTAGCCCAGTATCTGGGCGAGCTGGGCGTGGAGGTGCGGGTTTTCCGTAACGACGGCATCGGCCTGGAGGCGATCGTGGACCTTGCCCCTACGCACATCGTCATCTCGCCCGGACCCTGCACCCCTGACCAGGCTGGGATCTCCGTGTCCCTGATCCGGGCGTTTGCCGGACGCATTCCTATCCTCGGCGTGTGTCTCGGTCATCAGTCCATCGGCCAGGCGTTCGGCGGCGGCATCGTGAAGGCCCGGCAGGTGATGCACGGTAAGACCTCGTTCATCTATCACGAGGGAGAGGGTGTGTTCACCGGGCTGGAGATGCCCTTCCAGGCCACGCGCTATCATTCCCTGGTGGTCGCGGAGACCAGCCTCCCGCGATCCCTGGAGGTCACGGCCTGGACGCAAAAGGAGGACGACGGGACCCGGGACGAGATCATGGGGCTCCGGCATCGGGAATATCCGATCCAGGGCGTACAGTTTCACCCCGAGTCCATCCTCACCCGGCAGGGGCACGACCTGCTGCGTAATTTCGTCGAGGGCAAGTAGGTATTGGCCCAATGTCGTTAAGTTAAGCCTCAAAGCCCCTCTCCCAGTGGGAGAGGGGTTGGGGAGAGAGCAAACAATAGCGCACGATCAATCACAAACGGCATCGGTGACGCTTAACTTAACAGCATTGGGCTGTGCCTACCGGTACTGCGTCTACCCGGTGGTATGGGTCCTGCGGTGAGCCGCGACTTGAAATCACGCGGAACCGGGCCGCGATGGGACCTGAGAACGATGCCTGCCGACAGCCCTTAGCATCCCCCGATTCCCTGTGTACCCACGCGGACGGCGGCGGCGTAACTTTCCCTCTCCACCTCCGATCAGAAGAAAACCACCGGCCCGGCAGCGATTGCCCAGCCGAATTACGAGGGGAAAAATGATGAAGATCAAACAGGCCATCGCCAAGGTTATCGACGGGCAGCATCTCAACGGCGAAGAGATGACCGCCGCCATGCGGGCCATCACGGGCGGCGCGGCCACCGAGGCCCAGATCGCCGGCTTCCTGGTCGCCATGCGCATGAAGGGAGAGACGGTCACCGAGATCGCGGCCGCGGCCTCCGTCATGCGCGAGCTGACCAGCGGCGTGGAGCTCGGCGGGCTGCCCAACACCCTGGATATCGTGGGGACCGGCGGCGATGCGTCCGGGACCTTCAATATCTCGACCGCCGCCATATTCGTGGCCGCCGCCGCTGGCTGTCACGTCGCCAAGCATGGCAACCGCTCGGTGTCGAGCAAGTCCGGTAGCGCCGATGTCCTCGAGGCGGCAGGCGTTCGGTTGGGCCTGCCCCCCGATCAGGTCGCCCGTTGCGTACGGGAGGTCGGGGTGGGATTCATGTTCGCCCCGGCCCATCACGGGGCCATGAAGCATGCCATCGGGCCGCGTAAGGAGCTCGGCGTGCGAACCATCTTCAACTTGCTCGGTCCTCTGATCAATCCTGCTGGGGTGACCAACCAGCTGCTCGGCGTCTTCCGCGCGGACTGGCTGGAACCCCTGGCCCAGGTGCTCCAACGCCTAGGCAGCCGCCACCTGCTGGTGGTCCATTCCCGCGATGGTCTGGACGAGATCAGCATCGGAGACGAGACCCAGGCCGTGGAGCTAAAAGACAGCGAGATCCACCGTTTCAGCATCACGCCCGAGGAGTTCGGCATCTCCCGCGTGCCCCTGGATGCCGTTCGGGTCGAGGGACCACAGGCGAGTCTGGCCATGCTCCGGGGCGTGCTCGAAAACCAGCCGAGCCCGGCCAGGGACATCGTCGTCCTCAACGCCGGTGCCGCCATCTATGTGGCCGGTGTCGCCGCCAGCCTGGCGGAAGGTATACAGGCGGCGGACGCTGCCATCCAAAGCGGCGCGGCACGCGACCGCCTGGATCGGCTGGTCGCGCTTACCCAGGGCTTCGAGTAAGTCCGATGGCCGACCCACCGGACATCCTCAAGAAGATCGTTCACCGCAAGGTGGAGGAAGTTGCGGCCCGCACCGAGCGCCTGCCCCTGGAGCGATTGGTCCAGGGACTCGCCGAGCCGCCGCCGGTGCGCGGCTTCGCCGACGCCCTGGCGGCCAGGTTGGCCGCCGGCCGGCCGGCCGTCATCGCCGAGCTCAAGCGGGCATCCCCCAGCAAGGGCGTATTGCGGGAGGACTTCCAACCCGCCGCGATCGCGGCCAGCTACGAGCGCGGCGGGGCCGCCTGCCTCTCGGTGCTCACGGACCTGGACTTCTTCCAGGGTAGCGACGCCCACCTGCGGGAGGCCAGGGCCGCCTGCGCCCTGCCGGTCCTCCGCAAGGACTTTATCATCGCCCCCTATCAGGTCTATGAGGCCCGGATCATCGGCGCCGATTGCATCCTGCTGATCGTGGCCTGCCTGGACGACCACCGACTGCGGGAACTCAGCGCTCTGGCCAAAGAATTGGGGCTGGACGTACTGGTGGAGGTCCATGACCGGGAAGAGCTGGAGCGGGCCCTGGCGATTCCCGGCCGCCTGATCGGGATCAACAACCGCAACCTGCGCACCTTCCAGGTCGATCCAGAGACGACGCTCGGGATGCTGGACGCCATCCCCTGCGACCGCATCCCCATCACCGAGAGTGGCATCGGCGCGCGGGAAGCAGTCGCCCGCATGCGCGGGCATGGCGTCCAGGCCTTCCTGGTCGGGGAGGCCTTTATGCGCGCCGCAGATCCAGGAGCAATGCTCGCACGGCTGTTTGCGGAAGAAAACGTCGATTGACTTATCGGGGTGGACGCGTATAGCTTTCAGCTACCAGCCGCTGGAAGTTGGTGACTGATGAACCGCACAGGCGAAAAGGGTAGCTGTAGGATGCGGTGAATGAAAAGAACCGCATCGCCGGAACCGGCAGTCGACAATGGTTTCTCCCGTTTACTCTTCTCTATCCGCAGATTACACAGATTTTCATAGAGGGTCTAGATGACTTTAGAGAGGATTTTCTCTCAGCAGAATTAGGTATTCTATCATAGATAGTTTTCCTCTCGGAGATTAAATCTAAATTCACATTCTTTCAGGTGTAGATGAAAATTCCTTCGTGGAACACTGTTGAACTTTGCGAGCCTTTGTTTGGCATATGACCAGCATGGTTCAATTCGTTTTACTCCTAGCCCCGCACCCTTTCTTCCCGCCGAACACGGCGCCCGCCAATAGGATTCATCGACCTCAACCTCGCCGAAGATAAGGCGATGAGGCGTCACAAAGCTGAACGATTCGGGTCCGTAGTTTGAATAAAAACTGATTGACCATCGGACGCCTTACATCACTCAGCTTGGCGATTTTCGAGGCCGGTAAATCGCGCGCAAATATAGTGTGCAATTCGCCTGAGTTTTAGCTTCCGATAAAGTGTGAGTGTCTGAAACACCTATTTTCCCCTTGCATAACATAACCTTAGCACGCAGTTGCAGTGCTAAAATTATCTAGACCCTGCTAGGAATTATTGAGAGCCTAAGGAATTTGGAGCAAGATGTCACCCAATCTTATTGGAGATCGGGCTCAAGGTAGAGGTAAATTTTAACTGATAACGTGATTGAGAGTCCAAGTCTACCGGGCTGCACAGCGGTCCAACCTACCTTCTACCGGTTCAAAGACCACCACTACCAAAACTATTTGGTTGAATCTGCAAATAATCACTATACTATATCATTTAGACACCACCCAGATAAGTCCGCGGCCAATCCTCGGCCCGATTATGCCGGAAAAAGCGATGACTATTACCAGCATCATGGTTCGAACCAGGTTCATAATCATTCGGCAAGGCTCCTTGTTTGTCGCGCGTCCGTCGGTTATCTTGGCGGTATGAAGTTCTCCGAAGCGGATAGCGCCGGCGGTCACCTGATTATCGGCTATGGTCCGGGCCGGATTCTTATCGGTGGCCGAACCTACACGCGCGGGCTGATTGTCAGTCCGGAACATATTGATGCCGATTGGGGGCCCAGGAATGCGAAAGACCTGGCTGCGGAACACTTCGATGCCCTGCTCACTCTCGATCCCCAGATCATAATCGTCGGCACCGGAAAGTACCAGGTCTTCCCCGATCCGGGTATCTACCTCGCCATACTACAGCGGGGCTTAGGGATCGATATCATGGATACGGGTGCCGCCTGCCGTACCTATAACATCCTAGTATCCGAGGGCCGTAAAGTGGCTGCTGGCCTCATAATGTGCTGAGGTATGGCGAATCCGTTACAACCCGAATGCCATTAAATTAAGCATCACCGATGCCGTTTGTGGTTGATCGTGTGTTGTTTTTGTTCGCCCTCTCCTCAAGTCATCTCCTGTGGAGGGTGTCGCAAGAGGCACCGATCTTCGCCTTCTGATTCCCTCCCCCCAACCTCTCTCCGGTGGGAGAGGGCTTTTGTGACATCCCCCCGCGGGGAAAGGGTTTTTGAGGCTTAATTAATGGCATTGCATTACAACCGGCTCGGTCGTTGCCCGGATAATCCGGCTGTCATGTCGATCACGTCGATTCTGATTGTCCGACAAAGAACTTCGGTCCGCCGTATGGCGGACCGAGGTACAAACCTCCATCTTCTAACGGAATGGATTGTCTTTGATCGGTGGTTTAGTCTGCTGCGCCACTTTAGCGGCCTAACCTACCAAATTCAGCCGATAATGGTCGAGTCAGTATTGGAATGCAAGCTCATTTACAGGGTCGCTGAGCCGCAGTGAATCGGTATTGGATTTTTTCCGCGAATAAGTCTTGACTTTGAGGCTTGAGCAATAAATCATATATAAGGATTTCAGTTCTGAAATCCGTTTTAGTCGTTATCGTTAACATCATAACCGAAAAATAATCCGGTTTTGGGAGGTGCTAAGGTGGAGATTGGAAATTTGAGCGTCGATGAGATCCAGCAGCAGTTGAGAGATTTGGCCCAGAGTCGAGCTGACCTGGAGCATGCGCTGGTGCAGCGCCATCAACGGGCAAAACACGATTTGGTGCAGCAGGTCAAGGACCTTATCCAGGACCAGGGGTTCGAGATTAACGACATCATTTCCCAACTCAGCCCACGGCGGAAGCGTATGCCCGGTACCGCCAAAACGGGTGGTTTGCGGCGATACAGAAGGTATGTCGATCCAGATAATCCGGGAAACACATATGTACGCGGGGTCCTTCCAGGTTGGATGAAACAGAAAATGCAGGATCAAGGCTACGATCCTAATTCCAAAGAGGATCGAGAAGCCTTCAAGGCAAATTGTCTGCACGTCTCGGAAAGTTGAGCCGTGCATTCGTTCCATTTGCTTTCCAGGTCTGGTGTCCGTTTTCGATTCGGTCACCACCGGCTATAAGCTTTCGCGATCCTCGCGGCGATTCACGACGTAAAAGCGGACGCCCATCCAACCGCATTTTCGGAATTTCCCTATTGCCTGTCCGGAAGCGCTGGGGCTGGACACAGTGCAGTGCAGGCGTTGATTGTAAAGTGGAGACCAGCTGTGAGGGTTATGAGTGGTGTTTAGGGCGAATTAAGTTAAGCCATCATTGCGGCAGGGAATGCCTGAACCCAGTCACTAGAGATGTGGTGCTTCTCACAAACAATTTTTCAGGGCTTTCCGGGCCTAATGAGGGTATCGTGTTGGACTAGGTTAGGTCAGGCGCGTCCCCGCGGTCGCGGTGCTCCGCTTGGTCGGATCGCGCCCTCGCCCGACAACCGAGCTTCTAGCTGGTTGAGCATTTCAGCCTTTATACGGTAGGCTCCGGCGGAACACAGCAAGTTTGCTTCTGGCAAATCGCGACGTGGCCAAGGTGGCAGGCTTTTCGGGGGTATGGGCAGCGGTGCCACGGGTATGCCGGCTAAGGGCGTGAGGTCGATGCCGAACCGGAGGTGCTTTTCTCCGTGAATGAACATCCCGGTTCTGAGGTGGTGAAGCTGATCCATTGCGTGGACTGCCCCGTGCGCAGACTGGCGTTGTTCCAGCCCCTCAATCCGGATGAGGTCTCCATCGCCGAGGCGTTTCGTACCGAATTTCGCCGCTTGAAGCCGGGAAACGCCGTCTTTCGGCAGGGTGAGGACATAAAGGAGGTCTACACCCTACACGAGGGTTGGGCCTATCTGTATCAGAATCTCGTGGATGGAGGTCGGCAGATCCTCAGATTGCTTCTACCGGGGGATTTTTTCGGTTTTCAGGCGGATATGGGGGATGGTGTACGCATCCATTCCGCGCAGGCCCTGACGGCCGTTGCTCTATGTGTGTTCCCCAGCACCAACATCCTAAGTATGGTCAGGGGACATGTGGATTTGGGGATCCGCTTGATATGGATGACGGCGCATGACGAAGCGGTTGCCTACGAACAGCTCGTGAGCCTGGGGCGGAGAACGGCCCGCGAGCGGGTTGCCTACCTGTTGTTGGATCTCTTCCACCGGCTGCGATTGCGCCAGCGGGATCCGGAAGGGATTCAGGCGGTGGATTTGCCCTTGACCCAGGAGTTGATTGCGGATGTCTGCGGTTTGACGCAGATTCATGTGAACCGAACCCTGAAATCCTTGAGGAAAGATAAGCTCCTGGAACTCAGGGGGGGGAGGCTTTACGTACCGGATGTGGAGCTGTTGGCCTGCGAGGCAAAACACAGCTTCAACGTCTTCACCAAACGCCCCATGCTTTAGGTCACATGGTTTGTCGGGGCGGCTAGTCCCCTCGGTCTTCAGATACGCATTTCAGAAGCTGTCTGGTTGAAATGGATCGTAGCGAAAATGGTCCAAAATGAAGCGTTTTTTCGATCTAAATTGGAGGTGAATAGCAGGCTTGTTTAACGAATAAAGATCGGAAAAAGGAACCATTTTGGGACATTTGCAGCCGATACCACTTTTAACCAGACAGCTTCTCAGTCTAGGCAAGATGCTGGGAGGAAAGATGACGACCTGGAATTCCGTTGACGATGTCCTGCGGTATGCCATAAATCAAGAGGAAGAGGCGGCGGACCTGTATCGACGGTTGGCCGCCCAAACGAAGAAACCCGACATGCGGCAATTGTATGGAGGATTTGCCCGCGAAGAGGAAGGTCACAAGGTAAAGTTGATGGCCATCGAGGCGGAAGGGCTGCGGCAACCGGCAAGTGAGCAGACCGTGGATATGAAGATGACCGATTATCTCGTCGAGCCGGCCGCGGACGATTCTGAGTTGGACTATCAGGATGCTCTAATCCTGGCCATGAAGCGGGAAAAAGCAGCGTTCAGACTATACAGCGACCTGGCGGAAAAGACCACCGATCCGAAAGTGAAAACGACCCTGCTTTCGCTTGCCCAGGAAGAAGCCAAGCATAAGCTCCGCTTTGAGATCGAATACGATGACGTGGTGCAACCGGCGAATTAGCCCGCGCACCTCACCGGGGTGATCCCTCGGCTCTCGATTCAATCCGTCAGGTTGCGGATTGCCCACTCGATGACCACTACTACGAAGGGGCCGTCATTTTCGCCGGCCTGTCTCGCCGTCCTGACGGTTGCTCACTCGTATTCGCCTATTCGTGGAATGTGGCTCCCGATTTCGCTCACAGCAACGCGGGAGTTTGCCTATACATGCATGCGCAGGTGCGGTTGCGAATGCCGCCAAGACGACGATCCCTGGTAATGCAGAGGTAAAGAGGTATCGTTTTCACCTCCGCACCGGCGTGGAGGAAACCATGAAAAACAATACACAAGCGACGGCCAAATGGGATTGGCTCGCGGAACCGAATGCCGCGCTTGAGTTGTATAGCGCCGAGCGGAGGGCGTTCTATGAGTGGCAGGTGGCTGAGCAGAAATGGTCAGCGGCTACCGGCCGGCTGGCTTCCAGTGGACAAAACAAGCAGCTACAGGATCAAGGCGAGTCTCTGGAGGTACTGAAAAACCGCCTCGATGAGGCCGCGCAGGCATATGAGCAGGCCCGGCAACGGCTCTATGAGGCGTGGAGCGCTTAAAGCCAAGCTTCATTGTATCGAAATCGGCCTTGGCGGCGCGCAGGACCTCGACGGTGTCCAACTCATCCGGCATGATGGCCAGCCTGCAGCTTGATCTGATCGACAAAGGGTTCGTCGAGTGCGGACTGAGTGTTATGCCACCCAGCCCCAACGCCCCCACAGGGTGTGGTATCAGGGCCAGGGAGGGCATGGAGGTTGCAACCGACCTGCGAAAAAGCCGCTCCCTCGTCTACCACCTAGGGTCGGTCGAATAGGTTCAGGTAGGCGTGGTTTATTTCAGCACTGGTCAATCATTGAACCCATGTTACCACCGGCCAAGTCGGGAGGGCGTCGGTGCTTCGTTGAGTTACGCGCTGTCGTCGACGGGATCTGGTAGTGGTAGTGTTTAACTGGTAGAAGGTAGGTTGGGTCGCTACGCAGCCCGGTAGAGCTGGACTCTCAACCACGCTATCAGTTAAAATCCACCGCTATCAGAATTTCCACTGGAAGAACCGATCCGATGTTATCGGTTCTTTGGCTCTGCTGCACTAGTCGGGGTCCGGTCAGACCGCACTGCTTTGCCGGTACGCTCCAAACGCCTCAGGCCCGAATGACCGCGCCGGTAAGCCCGTCACGGATGGTGGACGGACGGACGTGGGTCCCACAGCGGCCGGCCAGGACGAGATCTACTTGGGGACCGAGGGTCAATCGCACTTGTAGGGGAGTACGCGCCGGCGGACGATCGGTGATGTTCGCGCTGGTGGATACTAGGGCGCTGCCGGCAACCGCGCACAGGGCCGCCGCAATGGGGTGGTCGGTAACCCGCACGGCGAGGGTTGTATGCTGTCCCCGGAGCCAGACCGGTGTGCCGGCACGGGCGGGCAGAAGCCAGGTGTTTGGACCGGGCCAGGTCGCAAGGACGGTCTGCATGCGGACAGCGTCCAGCGGCTCCACGAAGGGCTTGAGCTGTGCGAAACCGGCGGCGATGAGGATCAGTCCTTTGTGCTCAGGGCGCTGCTTGATGGCAAGCAAGTGTTGCACTGCGGCTCGGTCCCAGGGATCGCATCCGAGCCCATAGATGGCCTCAGTGGGGTAGGCGAGGATACCGCCGCCCCGGATGCAGCGGGCGGCCGTCCGCAGCTTGTGCCGTCCGGGCAAGCTCTCAAGCCCGGTAGTCGCGTCCGTATCCATTTTGGTTTTCGATCGCATGGTAAGGAACTATGAATCGCGCGAATCCACGCAAAAATTGAGCAGTGCCGAAGTACCGATAACATCGGTTGAGGGCTTCCATATGAGCGATGAGTGGTGGCCATTCACCACCAGCCTGTGCCGCGTTCGACGCTGTACCTGTCCGGACGCGGTCCCGCCGCCGCGGCTAACTGAAGCGCGGGGTCCTTCAGGGCAGGGCTCCATCGACGCCGGCTTCGGCAAAACTCGCCATCCTCTGATGCAGGGTGCAGGCGAGGCGCAGCAAGGGCAACGCGGATGCGGCACCGCTACCTTCCCCGAGTCGCAGCCTCAGATCCAGCAGCGGTTCGGCGTCGAGCGCCGTGAGCATGATCGCATGGCCCGGTTCGCAGGAGCGGTGTCCGAACAGCATCCAGTTTCGTGCCCCGGGCAGAATACGGGTCGCGGCCAAGGCTGCGCTGGTCGCGATGAAGCCGTCGACGAGTACCGGAATCCCCAGCTGGGCTGCGCCCAGGTAGGCTCCGGTCAAGGCTGCGATCTCGAAACCGCCCACGCGACGCAGGGCCTCGAGGGGATTGTCCGGCGCGATTCGGTGCAGGTGCAGGGCGCGCTCGATTAAGGCCGCCTTGCGTGCGATACCGGCGGCATCGAGGCCGGTGCCGGGACCGGCCAGATCGGGGGCCGGGCGCCCCAGCAGGGCGCAGGCCAGCGCCGCGGCTGCGGTACTGTTTCCGATCCCCATTTCACCACCGATCACCAACCGGCAACCCCGGCCGTCAACCGCGCGCTCGACTGCCGCACGACCGGCGGTCAGGCAGGCGTCGAGCTCGGTGCTCGACATGGCCGGCTCACGCGAGAAATCCTTTGTAGACGGGGCGACACCGACCACCCGCACCAACGGTGGCACCGGATCACAGGTAATCTCGCCGACGGTGCCGAGCACGATCAGCTCCAAGTTGGTAGCAAGCGCTTCGGCCAGCACCGAGATCGCGGCACCTCCCGTTGCCATGTTGGTCACCATCTGGGCCGTCACGCTTTGGGGATAGGCCGAAACCCCGGTGTCGGCGATCCCGTGATCGCTTGCGAAGACCAGGATCTGTACCGGATCGACCGTCGGGCAGACCTCACCCTGCATCGCCGCCAATGCGACTGCGACTTCCTCGATCCGGCCGAGCGATCCCGGCGGCTTGGTCAGCCCCGCCTGCCGCTTGGCGGAAGCGTGGCGTGCATCCTCGTTCAGGGACCACGCGGGCTTGGATAACCAACTCACGGAGACCACCCTTCGGAAACGGATGACAATCGGACATCGGTCGAGACCGGCTCGTCTAAGCGCGCGTTCCACGAGCCGGAAAACGGATGGTAGGACATAAGGATTTTCCCTCGCTGGTGTGCTCCGCCAGTATGGGAACAAGAGCAATGTATCCACCCTCAACGGAAGGTTCCAAGACGATCCGCAAGTTCGTGGCATAGCTTGTCGGAAACGTCCGGTGGGCCGCCCCGGACCGGTAGGCGGAGTATTAGGATGCAGTGAGTATAGCGAACCGCATCGATCGCCTGGAGTGCATGGTCTGCAGGGGACATCCATTTGCAGCACGCGCCCCGACATCTCCATCGTTTCCCTTCCAGAATCTTCCGTGCGTCGTCAGAACATCGAGCCTCCAATGAAGTATCGTATCCGTTGCAAGAATTGAATTATCCAGGTTGAACCTTATGAAGTTCCGCTCAACCGTATAAATTTCGGTGGTCCTCTTTGCCACCACTACCGTACCTTCTACCATCAACCGGAGCGCAACGCGGACCATGTCGTCTGCGGCGACCAGGCGGAGGTCAAGTGCGTAGCCTGTCACGTGCCCCGCACCGCCGAGAACGGCGGCGGGCTCAACCTCCACACCCACCACCCAGACATTATCCTGCCTTCGGACGCCGAGCGATACGGCGTTCCGAATAGCTGCGCCAACGGTCCATGCCATGTCGACCAACAAACGGATTGGTTGCAAGCCGCTTTTGAGCGTCACTACCGATGATGAGGAGTATAATCGCCTATCATGTTCCGCCCGCTGTCTCTTTTCGTTGGTCTGCGCTATACTTGTGCCAAACGGCGGAATCACTTCATCTCCTTCATCTCCCTGATCTCGATGCTCGGCATCATGCTGGGCATCGTGGCCCTGATCGTGGTGCTGTCCGTCATGAACGGCTTTCACACCGAGATCCAGGCGCGCATCCTGGGGATGGCCTCGCACGCCACCTTGTCCGACCCCTATGGTGACATGTCCGATTGGCCGGAAGTGCTGGAGCGGGTGCGGAATCACGAATCGGTGGTGGGAGCGGCTCCGTTCGTCGAGCTGCAGGCGATGCTGGCGAATGGCTCCAACGTGAGCGGGGCCCAACTGCGAGGCATCCTGCCGCGGGAAGAGGACCAGGTGGCCGAGCTGCACTGGGATATGATCCAGGGCGAGACGGACGATCTGGTCGCTGGGAAGTTCAGGATTATTCTCGGCCGGGAGCTGGCGGCCTACCTGGAGGTCGAGGTCGGTGACCGGGTCACGGTGGTGACGCCCCAGGTGAGTGCCACGCCCATCGGCGTCATACCCCGGCTCAAGGCCTGTACCGTCAGCGGCCTGTTTGCCGCCGGCATGTCGGACTATGATCGCCACACGGGTTTTCTGCACCTCGAGGATGCCGCCCGGCTCATGCGGTTAGGGGCGGGCGTCACCGGCGTGCGACTCAAACTCACGGATCTGTTCGCGGCGCCGCGGCTGGTCCGGGACATCGCCTATGATCTGGGCGGGACCTATCGGGTCATCGATTGGACCCGGCACCACCGGAACTTCTTCGCCGCCCTGCGTACCGAGAAGCGCATGATGAGCATCATCCTGTTTCTGATCGTGGCGGTTGCGGCCTTCAACATTGTTTCGACCCTGGTGATGGTGGTCACCGACAAAAGGCTCGACATTGCCATCCTGCGCACCCTGGGGGTCTCGCCGGCCCGCATCATGGCGATCTTTATGGTCCAGGGCACAATCATCGGCACCGTGGGGACCCTCTCTGGCATCTTCGGGGGGATCGCGCTGGCGCTCAACGTAGAGCCCATCGTGGCGGGGATCGAGGGCCTGTTCGGTGTCCACTTCCTGGACCCCGACATCTATTACATCAGCAAGTTACCCTCGGATCTGCGTGCCGGGGACGTCGCCTGGGTATCCGCCGGAGCCTTTCTCATGTCCGTGCTCGCTACCCTCTATCCGGCCTGGCGCGCGGCCCGCACCGATCCCGCCGAGGCCCTGCGCTATGAGTGAGGGGCCGCCGGTGCTGGAGGCCGTGGGACTGGCCAAGACCTTTCGTCAGGGGCCCCAGCAGGTCGAAGTCCTGCGCCGGATCGATCTGAGGATCCGTACCGGCGAGCGGGTAGCGGTGGTTGGGGCGTCCGGCTCAGGCAAGAGCACGCTGCTGCAATGCCTGGGGGCCATGGAGCGGCCTTCGGCCGGGAAGGTCTTCTGGGAAGGGCGGGACGCGACCTCTCTGTCGGAGCGCACGCGGGGCTTACACCGCAACTGCAGTCTGGGCTTCGTCTACCAGTTTCACCACCTGTTGCCCGAGTTCAGCGCCCTGGAGAACGTAGCCATGCCCTTGCTCATCCGGGGCCTGGGGCCGGCGCGGGCGGCAGCCCAGGCGGCGGAGATCCTGGAGCGGGTGGGCCTGGGAAATCGGGGTGAGCACAAACCCGCGGAGCTCTCCGGCGGCGAGCGGCAACGGGCCGCCATCGCCCGAGCCTTGGTGACGCGGCCGGCCTGCGTGCTCGCGGATGAGCCGACCGGCAGCCTGGATCGGCATACGGCCGAGCGGGTCCACGCCTTGATGCTGGAACTCAATGCCGAAATCGGGACCAGCTTCGTGATCGTCACCTACGATACCGGGTTGACGCGGCGTATGGATCAGGTCTGGCGCTTGGACGACGGGGTACTAAACCCCGAGGCTTCAGCGCGGTAATGTGTCCGGCGTGCCAGGTTCCAGCGCCAGATGGCCTGTACCGCGAGATAGCCCAGCACCGAGGCAGACGGCCCCGCAGGCCAGTCCGCCGACCGTCAGGGGGGCGAGGAGAGGACGTCCAGCCAGTTGCGCCATTTGAGCCAGTACTCCACGCGGAAGGTCCGCACCGGCGTGCCGAGTATCCAAGACCCCACTAGGTACGCAGTGCATGGGCGGTATGGTGGCCGGATTGGTGATCCAGACTCAGGGCGGCGGAGATGGGGAGTTGCCCCAGCGGCGGCAGATACATGACGAACATCCCCACCGTGAAGGTGCCCGCAATGGACCGCCGGTTGAGATGCCACAAACCGGGGTCGTGCAACCGCTTGCCGAAGACACGCAGCTGCCTGTGTTTGCGGACCTGCGCCCGATCCGGCGTAATCCGCTTCTACCCAATTCCCTTGCTTGCAATCCGGTCTCGTGGTCACCTCAGTGCCGGCAAGCCGGTTCCTACCGCTCATGGTGGACCACCGCGACCACGGCCGACGCTTGGAAGCCAGCAGTAATTTGTTGATCGAAAAGAAATTTATACGCGCTTGCCCCGGGGGGCATCGATGCACTCCGCCCGGCGGATTTGGAGTTTGCTAAACTACGAAGTTCCTGTCTTCCCATCGAGCAGTAGCAAAGCACTCCGTTATGACCCTGAACACCACCGAAGAGATCATAGAAGACCTGCGCCGGGGCAAGATGGTCGTCATCATGGACGATGAGGATCGGGAGAACGAAGGTGATCTCTTACTGGCCGCAGAAAAGGTGACGCCGGATGCGATCAACTTCATGGCCAGGTACGGACGCGGCCTGATCTGCCTCACCCTCACCAAAGAACGTTGTCTGCGCCTGCGCCTACCGCTTATGGTGAATGGCGACAACACCTCCCACGACACGGCCTTTACCATCTCCATCGAGGCCGCCCAGGGCGTCACCACCGGCATTTCCGCCGCTGACCGGGCGACCACCATCGGCGCGGCCACGGCCCCGGATGCCGAACCTCACGACCTGGTGCAGCCAGGTCACGTCTTTCCTTTAATGGCGCAGCCGGGGGGGGTCCTGGTGCGCGCCGGCCATACGGAGGCCGGCTGTGACCTGGCCCGATTGGCGGGTCTGGAGCCGGCGGCGGTCATTGTCGAGATCCTGAACGAAGACGGCAGCATGGCCCGGCGCCCGGACCTCGATACCTTCGCCGCGACCCACGGGCTGAAGATCAGCACCATTGCCGACCTTATCCAGCACCGGGTGCGTCGCGAGAAGGTGGTGCTCCGCGAGTTTACCTGCAAGCTGCCCACCGAAGTTGGGGACTTTCGGCTATCCGCCTACCGGGACACCATCGACAACGGCCTCCACTTTGTCTTGACCCTGGGTGACATCTCGCCGACGCGACCGACCTTGGTGCGAGTGCACCTCCAGAACAGCCTGTGCGACCTGTTCGGTACCAGCCACAAGGGGTGTGGATGGTCCCTGAGAGACACCATGCGCCGGATAGCCGAGGTCGGCGAGGGCGTGGTCGTGGTCCTGCGCAACCGGGATCACGCGGAGGACCTGCTGGCCTGGCTCAAAGACCTCAATCGTCAGGATCAGAAAGACCGGGCCCGCCCGCGTCACCGGGACCGCAGCGAGCTGCGCACCTACGGGATCGGGGCCCAGATACTGGCGGACCAGGGGGTGCGCAGGATGCGCGTCATGAGCGCGCCCAGGGCCATGCATGGCATCTCCGGTTTCGATCTAGAAGTGGTGGAGTATGTGCAGAGCGACTCGGCGAGTAATACTGAGAAGCGGTTTGGTTAAAACCGGATGCCGGTGCCATGTTGCGCTAGCCGCCGTGCCTGTCCGGGCGCATCCCTGCGGTTGCGGTATGCCGCCTGGACGGATCGCGCCCTAGCCCGACAACCGATCGATAAGCAGCTGTGTGGTTAAACAGGATCGTTCCCGCAACAGGTCCCGGTCCCCTAAAAAGCGCCGAATAATTTAGAGAGGATTTCCTCTCACAGAGTTAAGTGTTCTATCATATAAGTTTTCCTCTCGATGATTGAATCTAAATCCACATTCTTTCAAGTGGGGTTCGATGGGCTGGTGGATAGGGGGTACAAAAAACATTTCCGTGTGAATCATGATCAGCATGAATTTGCCCGTGGTAATTGCCCTATCAATGGCATTGAATCATTCTGGTCATATGCTAAACGAAGGCTTGCAAAATTCAATGGTGTTCCACGTCGGAAGGGTTTTTTCCTCCTTACCGCGCCTTGTTAACGCGCAAAACATCTCACAATCACCCGCGCTCGGATAAGAGTGTCAATAGCCATCAGGAGCCCATCAACTTTATAATCAATACATGGTTGATCAGGCAACGGACCCCGGCACAGGCGGGTCAGATTCGGGGTATCAGCCAGAGGGTTCGCCACCTGTCCGGCGGACATTGTGGGGCACAGACTGGTTGATCAACAGACTGAAGGGCTCCCACCGCCCGTTGCGTTTTACGAAGCCCGCGTAACAGCTCACCCCCCGCAGGATGCCGGTCTTCGCCTGTACCTGTTCGTTCTGCTTTGGCAGAAGCGCTCGATAATGGGTGAAGGCGTTCACTGCCTCTAACAATTGGCGGGCGCTCAGCCGGTTACCGCGGGACAGTCCGGTGCCGTCTTCGATGCGGTAATCTCGCCAACCGAAGGTCTGGTCTACCCAGCGGGCAAAGGCCCGCCGTGTCTTGGACATGTTCAGCGCGCGTCCATCACCTTGGTCTGCCAGCTTCAGGAACAAGGCGGTGGCGATGAAGTTGTTAGAGTATTCGAACATAGCGGTGATCACAGATCGCAGATCACGGCTATTCCAGTGACGATAGACCGTTTTCATTCCCGCATTCCCGTCGGCGCCGAGCCGTTACCGCAGGGCGCCGTCCACCTGGATGCCCGCCTGCTCCAGCTTGGCGCTTAGGAGCTCGCCGGAGTAACGCACCGCCTTCTCCCGTTGCCTGAGGTTTACCCGGTGCGTACGACCCCTAACTGTTTCCGAACCGCCTCGCCATGGGGGTCAGCAGCGTCTGCGCCTCCGCGCTGCGGACCTTCCCGCCCCGGTTGATGACGTTGACGGTATTGAAGTTGGCCGCCAGCCCGGTCACCGGCGCATCATAGGGGTTGTTGCCCGACGAGCACCCGCTGATCGCCAAGTTGGGATCGAAATAGCCGTCGTCCATACCGATCCCCGCGACCTTTCCGGACCCCTCGTGCCTTCAGCGCGTCGGCGATCAGGTACAGCTCCTCGGATACCAGATAGGGATCGCCGTAGCCCTTTACCCAGAGCAGCCGATCGTCGTTTCCGAGCTGGAAATCCGTGTGAAACCGGTGCTCCAATCCCCAACGCTCAATGGCTGCGAGGGCGGTCAGGACCTTCATCATCGACGCCGGAACCGTGGCACGGTCGGGTGGCGATTGATGGCCGGGCGACCGTGCTCCGTGACCAACAAGCTCGCCTTGGGTAGCTTTAAGGCGCGGGACAGGGCGTCGCCCGAGCCAGCGATGACCGAGGTGGAGCCTATCGTCAGGATCGGGCCGAGCGTCAGCAAGGCGCCGAGAAGCAGGGATGAATCGATTCTGTGTTCCATAACGGTCAGCCTGTAAGCAAGGGCGTAAGATCCAGGTGCGCGGCGACTCGATGCGGCTCGGGGCATGGCATCCAGGGTACCAGGCCCAAGCAAGGCGCCTCGATCAGGGCCGCCAAGGTGGCCAGGTTCTCGTCGCGGACCGGCATTTCCGGATCCATCTGGTTCGCGATCCAGCCGGCGAGCCGAGCGCCGGACATCCGGATACTCTCTACCGTCAACAGGCTGTGATTAATGCAGCCGAGCCTGAGCCCGGAAACCAGGACCACCGGCAGATCCAGCGCAAGCGGCAGGTTACTCGCGAACAGGGAGGGTCCGAGAGGTACGCGCCAGCCGCCGACCCCCTCGACGATCAGGAAGTCGGACCTGGCCGCCAAAGGCTCGGCGGCCGCCGCGATGACCTCCGGCTCGATCCGCACCCCTGCCTGCTCGGCCGCGATATGGGGTGCGATCGGGGGCTCGAAGGCGTAGGCGTTCACCTGCTCGTAGGCTACCTGGTGACTGCCTTGGGCCTGGAGCCGTCGGGCATCCTCGTTACGCAGGCCCGCGGGGGTAGGTCTGCACCCGGATGCTACGGGTTTCATGCCGAGTACTGTTGCGCCGCTCTGCCGTAAGGCCTCCATCAGCGCAAGCGCGATTTCGGTCTTGCCGCAGCTCGTGTCCGTGCCTGTAACAAAGACGCCTCTCATTTTAGGCCGCGTTCCGAACAGCTGTGGCTACTCTTATACCAGTTTTTCATGGCCTGAAACGATAAAGTATAACCTGACGCCCTCCGTCTCCGTGAAGAGGCTAGTTGTCGATTTGGGCGTAGCGACCGACGGTATCGATCAGCTCCAGGGCGAATTGATCCAGGTAGTGGCTGAGATCTATCGCGGCCGGCGACCTTGCGTTGCAGGTAGGCGATACCCTCGGTTACGGCGTCCCCGGGCACTACCGCCCTTGAACAGGATGGCGTCGGAGATGGTCTTGGCGATCACGGTGCGCATGAAATCTTCACCGTAACCGGCCGTCGAGACGGCGCAGGTCTCGTTGTCCGCATACAGGCCCGTGCCGATGATGCCGTATTTCTGTTCTTCGCCCGCGTCCTCCACGTCGTCGTGATCCAGCATGAAGCGGTGCTTGAGCCGGGCCTCGTCCAGCTGGGCTACGCGTTCGAGGGTGAGGAAGTAGTGGTCCGGCGTCCGTTCCACCCCGCGGCACTCGGCGAAGCGGAGCGCCCCTTCACCGATGGGCATCAGGTGCTCGCTGCTGTCCATGACCAGGCGGGCGAGTTGGACCGGGTTGGCGATATTGGAGACGGCGCCCACGGTCAGGTCGCGGCCATCCATGATGCCGGCGTCCATCTCCACGTGACCATGCTCGGTGAGCACCGATCCGCACCCGGCGTTGAACAGGGGGCATCCTCCAGCTGGGAGGCGCAGGTCTTCACTTCCTCCACGGTCCCGGCGCCGCGGGAGAGGATCTCGCACCCGTGCTCGAGGATCACCCGCAGGCTCTCTAGGTAGCGAACAGCGCCCCGGTCATCCTTGATGTTATCCAGGGCCCCGGCGGCGCCATGGAATTATGAGGGAAAAGGTCTTGGATGTGCTTTGTGCCTGGGGCCTGTCCGGCTTAACGACAGTCTTATGCAGAATCGCGGATGCTCGTCATATTTTCCACGCGATAAGGTTTCGGGTCCATCTCACCTTTGCGCGTTGCAACGCAACAGGTCCCGGTCCGCCTGACAGCGCCGAATCATTCAAGATCGTACTCGCAACACCTCCGGCCCCCAAACCGCGCTGTCCGGCGTTATTGGGTGCAATCCAAGATGGCGTCGTGTCGCGTTACGCCGCGTTCGACGTCGTGCCTGTCCGGGCGCGGTCCCGGATGATTCGGCGTTGGTTGTGGGAGCCGGCTGTAGTTTTTCTGGTAGTGGTAAATTTTTAACTGATATCGTGGTTGATAGATCCAGATCTACCAGGCCGCACAGCAGGTTAACCTAATCTTCTACCATTTAAAAACCACCACTACCGTTTTTCTAACTAAAATCAAGGCTCTTTATGGGTTCCGAACTGTTACCGTGAAAGTCACCGCAAACACCTCCCTCCCTCGACCCACTGGTCATGGTAGTGGCCTGAACGTTAGGCAAAATCCACGCGCTGATGGATTGGGACCTATATACATAGCTAGCCAGAGTTTTTGGGCTTTTGGCGAGAGGCTTGGGTAGAAGCGGATTGAAGGGAGAGTTGCCATACTTCCGGATTTCATCCGGTCTGCAAAGGGAAAGTCCACCGGCCGTGGCTAGCTATGTATATAGATCCAATTCTTCGGCATCGTTGTACGGGGGGAACCTTCAGATCGTAGAAATCTCCTAATCTGCGGGGACCACGCCTGATTTTCGCCTGTGAGCGCCGCAAGGCCGCGGTCGCGGAGCAATTCGCCGACGACCTTAGAAGCCCATGGGGGCTGACAACATCCAAGACGTTTGCATCGATATGTCCGCGAGCTATCGTGCCGGCGTCCAGGAACACCTCCCCTCGGCAACCATTACCTTCGATGAATTTCATGTCGTGCAGTTGCTCACCAAGGCCGTCGATGAGGTCCGCCGCGCCGAAGTCAAGCAGCTCCCTGAGTTCAAACGCAGCCGCTATCTATGGTTAAAAGACAAGCGCCAGCAGATTCTCCAGCATGCCGACCTGTCGCGGATGAACCTTAAGACTCATCGTGCCACTCGCATCAAAGCTTGCGCGAGATCTTCCAAACCGCTCACAGTGCTGAGGAGGCCGAAGCCCTGCTCAACAAGTGGTACAGTTGGGCACGGCGCTGCCGACTCGAACCTATGAAGCAGGTTGCGGCGACCATCAAAACCCATTGGCAGGGAATTCTCAATGCCTTCGACTCGAAGCTCACCAACGGCAGCGTCGCGGCAGCTAACGCCGGCATCCAGGTTGCCAAAGCGAGGGCTCGTGGGTATGGAACGAACACTCATCTGATTACCATCGCTTACTTGATCGCTGGCAGGCTCACCCACCTGCCGGCATCACCTTTTAGGTCAGTACCACAAACGGATCTACCCTAACCACTTGACATGACTAGTTTTTCCCATTTTTCCACACAGGACGTAAGAGACCCAAATACTCTTAATACCTCGGTCATTGCATTACCTCCATTAAGCATAACGGTTTTCAGATTGCACGCAGGGATACTCGCCTAGCTATGCGAGCGGTCCGGCACGATAATTTTCTGTCGATGTTTCGTTACTTACCGGCAGCACTTGCGGAACTGGCAGACGATCAGGGTGCAGATTCGTTGCAACGAGCAGCGTGAATATATCGTCCATCCGGTGGATGCAATGCAACCTGTTATTTGTTGATCCGGCGCGAGTAGAACCCACCACATCTTCCCAAATCAACCACCCGCACTCGCCTTCGCCTGCCTCTGTTTCGGCCCGCGAAAGAGCAGCGGCACCACGGTATCGAAATGGGACGCGAAGTGTAGGGTCAGTCCCTTGCGGACATATTCAGGTACTTCCTCGAAATCGCCCCGGTTGTCTTCCGGCAGGATGATTTCCTTGATGCCGGCGCGGCGGGCGGCGATGAGCTTCTCGCGCACGCCCCCGATGGGGAAGACTTCGCCGGTGAGGGTGATCTCGCCGGTCATGGCGATGCGTCGCACCGGTCGGTTGCGGGCCAGTGAGAGGAGGGCAGAGGCGATGGTGATGCCGGCCGAGGGGCCGTCCTTGGGGGTGGCCCCGGCGGGGACATGGAGGTGGATGAAGGCCTTCCCGAAGAAGGCGGGGTCGGCGTCGAATTCCGCGGCCCGACTGACTAGATAGCCGTAGGCGATCTCGGCTGATTCCTTCATCACGTCGCCGAGCTGGCCGGTGAGCTTGAAGCCGCGGGCGAAGCTGTGGGTGCGCACGGCCTCGACGGTGAGAGTGGCACCGCCCATGGCGGTCCAGGCCAGGCCGGTGACTAGGCCGGGTCCGGTCAGTCGCCGTTCGTCCCGGAACACGGGACTGCCCAGGTAGCCCTTGAGGTCCTTTCCGGTCACCGTGATGGGTGACTCCAGGCCTTCGAGCAGTTTCACGGTGCCCTTGCGTACGATCTTGCCTAGCTGTTTCTCTAAGTGCCGCACACCCGCGTCTCGAGCGTAGCCTTCGACGAGGGCGCGCAAGGTACGGGTATCGAGCTTGATCGTGCCCTTGGCCAGGCCCGCTCGCTTGATCTGCCGCGGCAGCAGGTATTTCCTGGCGATCTGCAGCTTCTCGGAGGTGATGTAGCCGGGGAGCAAGATCATTTCCATGCGGTCGAGCAGGGGACCGGGGATGCTGTCGGTCTGGTTGGCGGTGCAGACGAACAGGACCTTGGACAGGTCGAAGCGCAGATCCAGGTAGTGGTCGAGAAAGTCGCTGTTCTGCTCCGGGTCCAGCACTTCGAGCAGGGCCGAGGCCGGGTCGCCGTGGAAGGAGGCGCCGATCTTGTCGACCTCGTCGAGCATGATGACCGGGTTGGCGGTGCCCGCGTCTTTCATGGCCTGAAGGAATTTGCCGGGCATGGCCCCGATATAGGTGCGGCGGTGGCCTTTGATCTCGGCCTCGTCGCGGATGCCGCCCACCGAGAAGCGGTAGAAACGTCGGCCCAGGGTGTCGGCGATGGAGCGCCCGATGGAGGTCTTGCCGACCCCGGGAGGTCCCGTCAGCAGGATGATGGAGCCGGCGATCTCGCCCTTCATGATGCCTACGGCCAGGAACTCCAGGATGCGTTCCTTGACGTCTTCGAGTCCGTAGTGGTCCTTGTCCAGGATGCGCCGGGCGCGCTTGAGGTTCAGCTTGTCCTTGGAGTAGTTGCCCCAGGGCAACAGGGTGATCCAGTCCAGGTAGTTGCGGGTGACGGCGTATTCGGGGGAGCCGGTCTCCAGCACGGACAACTTGTCCATCTCCTCATCCACCCGTTTTGGGGCCTCCTCGGTGAGGGTGAGCTTCTTCAGGCGTTCCTTGAACTTGTCGAGCTCGGCGGTGCGGTCGTCCTTGGCGATCCCCAGCTCTTTCTGAATCGCCTTGAGCTGCTCGCGCAGGAAGAACTCGCGTTGCTGGGTCTGCATGCGTTCCTCGACCGCGCTGCGGATCTTCTGCTGGGCGCGGGCGAGCTCCAGCTCGTTGTTGAGCAGGACCAGTACCTTTTCCATGCGAGGTAACAGCTCGACCGCTTCCAGCACCTCCTGGAGCTGCTCCTTGGTGGAGGTGGTGAGGCTGGCCGCGAAGTCCGACAGGTGGGAGGGGTCTTCCGGACCGAAGCGGTCCAGGAACATGCGCAGCTCTTCGACATAGAGGGGGTTGAGCGGCAGCAGCTCCTTGATGGTGTTGATCACGGCCATGGCGTAGGCCTTGACCTGCTCGTCCGGCGGTCCGGGGGGTTCGGCGAGGTAGCCCACGCGGGCTGAGAAAGGGGTCTGCGGGTTGACCAGGCCCTCGAGGTGGAAGCGCTGCAGGCACTCCACCAACACCTGGAGCATGCCGTCTTGCTCGTTCACCCGATGGACGCGGCAGGCGGTGCCCACCGGGTGGAAGTCCTCGGAGGTCGCCTCCTCGGCGGTTTCGCTGCGCGCCAGGACTACGCCCAGGATCTTGTGTTCGGTTTCGCCGACCACCTTCAGGGTCTTGGCCCAGTGCCGGGCGTTCATGATTAAGGGGACGGCCTGTCCCGGAAAGAAGGGACGTGCGGTCACCGGCAGCAGATGGATGAGTACGGGCAGGACTTGGTCGGCGCGGGCCAGATCGCCCGTCTTGATCTGTTCGGCCTGCTTGTCCTGCCCGGGACTTTCGTTGTCGGTGCGGGACGGGTCGTCCGCCCTGATCTGCTCGGGCTGTTCGGATTGCTCGGGGTTTTCGTTGGTCATCTGTGGTGGTGCCTGTTCAACCCTGACTTCGGTGAACTAATTCAGGGCGGAACTTGAGTTTTGCAAGCGGTGTTGGCCAGGCGTACAAAGGCCTCCACGCTCAACTCCTCGGCCCGTTGTCCGGGGTGCAGGCCCAGGGCCTCCAGCCGCTGGGCATCGACCAGGCCCCACAGGCTGTTATGCAGGGTCTTGCGACGCTGTCCGAAGGCCTGGGCGACCAGATGCGACAGGCAGGCCGGATCCCGCACGGGGTTGGGCAGGGGACGGTGGGGGATCAGGCGCACAAAGGTGGAGTCTACCCTGGGGATCGGAGTAAAGGCGCCGGGACCGACGCGAAACAGGGGCTCGGCCCGGCAGTAGACCTGGATCATGACCGAGAGCCGGCCATAAATCTTGGAGCCCGGCCGGGCGGCGATGCGCTTCACCAGCTCCCGCTGGAGCATGAAGTGCATATCGTCGATGCAGTCCGCCTGGTCGAGAAAGCGGAACAGCAGCGGGGTGGAGAGGTTGTAGGGTAGATTGCCGATCAGGCGCAGCCGCTTGTGCGGATGCAGAGCGCGGAGATCGAAAGCCAAGGCGTCGGCCTTGTGGATGGTCAGGTCGCCCAGGTCCGCACACCGACGGGCCAGGGGCTCGATCAGGTCTCGATCCAACTCCACGACATCCAGCCTTCCCGCGGCCCGTAGCAGACCGGCGGTGATGGCGCCGCGGCCGGGGCCGATTTCCACCAGGTGTTCCCCCGGCCTGGGGTCTATGACCGAGACTATGCGCCGGATTATATTCGGATCATGCAGAAAGTTCTGGCCGAAACGCTTGCGCGGGCGGTGTTCCATTTTAAGCCATTTGGAGAACCAGAACATGAAGACCACCGCCATTGATGTCAGCTACCAAACCGTTACCTTGGCGATCAACTGCGGGGAGCGGATGGGAAAACCCCATGACATCAAGAATACCCCCCAGGGGCATGTGGCCCTAATCCGAGTCTTGCGCAAGGCCAGGTGAGCCGCATCTGCCTCGAAGCAACCGGCCTTTATCACCTTGATCTGGCGCTGGCCCTGGATGATGCCGGACTCGAGGTCATGGTGATCAACCCAAAGGCTGCCAAATGCTTCGCCGAAGCCATGTAGTCGCGGACCAAAACCGATGCCGGATGCCGTCGATGCCGCGTCCTGGCCGAATCCGCCCACTGCATGCCCTTCACGCCCTGGCAGCGCCCCGGTATCCTGGCCAACGTGAGGGCCTACTACCGCCACCTCATCGAGATCCGTGGCCTCAAAAAGATCCAAGCCGTCTGTGCCGCCATGCGCAAACTCCTGCAGGCCATCCACGCCATACCCAAGAACCGCACTCCCTTCGACAGCCGCCGCTTCCATGTCTTCCTCCGATGCGGTGTCCGGTTAATCTAAATTTATGGGTCAGTGGTGAATTTTTGTGAATGAGGAAGCATATTGGCCTTGCATCGGAACAGAGTATCTACGGGTCCGCCCCCGGAAGTTGGGCAGCAGCAGGGCTGCGAGGACCAGCAGCGGCAGATAGAAGCGTTCATTCCAGATCCGGGTACGTTCGTCACTGGCTTCCGGGGGCAGACGGGTGATCGTTGCCGCTTCCAGGATTTTTTCGGTGTCATCGTCCCGGTAGTCCGCCACTTGATAAATCCCCTGGCCGGCATCGGCCAGTTCTTCAAGCAGCGTTTCGTTGAGGGAGGAAAGGACGGGTTGACCGCTGCGATCCTGGAGCCATCCACCCTGTCGCGCCGGGACCCGCGCGCCTTCGGTGGTACCGATGCCGAGCACATGAAAACGGACGCCTTGCTTTGCCAGCTCTTCGACCCGTGCGGCGAGCCCCGGTTCGTCCAGGTCTCCGTCTGAGATGAGGAGGATGGAGCGTGCGCTATCCTCCGGTAGGCTGCCGAGCAGATTCTCGGTGCGGTCCAGGGCCTGGTGTAGGCGACTGCCCTGGAGCCGGGCGAGGTCCGTGGACAGGGCCGGAAGGGAGTTCAGGATGGTGTAGGTATCCTCGGTGATGGGGGAGAGTACATGGGGCACTGAGGCGAAGGCGATGAGCCCGAGGCGCACCTGGCGATTCTGCAGGATCAGGTCCTGGATTTCCTGGCGGGCACGGCCGAGGCGGCTGGGGGCTACGTCGTCCACCTGCATGGAGCGAGAGATGTCCAGGAGGATCAGCAGGTTGTTGCCGGGATGGAAGAGGCGGATGTCTTCGTAGTCCCACCTGGGGCCGGCCATGGCGACGATCAGCAGCGCCCACAGGGCTGACCAGCGCAGGAACCGGCCCCAGCGTTCGGTGGTCTTGAGCTCCCGGGTGCCGGTCAGGTGGGGCAGTAGGTGTGGGTCAGCGTAGCGGTGGATGGGGCCGCGCGCGGCCTTGGCGGAGCTGCGCCACAGCCACACGGCCACCGGGATCAGGGCCAGCAGGCCCCAGAACCAGCCGGGTTGCTCGAAGTGAAAGCCGGTCTCAGGCACTGGCTACCCTCGTGACGAAACGCTTGCGCCCTTCCGGGAACAGGCCGAGCCCCAGCAGGGCCAGCAAGGCCAGGGCCAGGGGGATGCGGTACAAGGGCGTGGGTAGGAAGGCAGTGCGGGACTCTGCTTCGGTCTTTTCGAGCTGACCGACGCGGGTGGAGATTTCCTCCAGGGCGCGGGTGTCGGTAGCGCGGAAATAGGCTCCGCCGCCGATGTTGGCGATGCGCTGCAGGGTATCTTCGTCCATGGTCAGGTCGTCCCGGTACTTGATGACGCCCTCCTCCACGATGGGGATGCGTTCCTGTTTGCTGCCAACACCGATAACGTAGATGCGTACCCCGGCTGCGCGGGCCAACACGGCTGATTCGAGCGGCGCGAACCCCCCGGCGGAGTTGTCGCCGTCGGCGATCAGGATCATAACCCGGGAGCCTTCGGGGCGTTCGCGCAGCTTTTTCACGCCCAGGGCGATGGCATCCCCCAAGGCGGTCCCTTGACCTGCGATGCTGGGCACCACGCCGTCCAGCAGTTGGCGCACGGCCAGCCGGTCCACGCTCAGGGGCGAGAGCACGAAAGCCTGGCTGCCGAAGACGATGAGTCCAATTCGGTCGCCCTTGCGGGTGTCTACAAAACGGCCCATGACCCCTTTGACCACCTGCATCCGGCTTACCTGCCGACCCTCAACGGTGAAGTCCAGGGCGTCCATCGAGTGGGAGGCGTCCACCGCCAGCATCAGGTCGTAGCCTGGCGTGCTGACCTGAGTGTGGGGCTCGAGCCATTGAGGGCGCATCAGGGCCAGGATCAGGCCGGCCCACAGCAGATAAAGCAGAGCCTTGTGAAACCAGCCAGCGAGCCGGCGGCCTGGTCGTCGGGCCTGGAAGGCGGCCTGAAGCTCCTGCAGATGGGGATGCAACAGGGTGGTGCGGTGTCCCTCCAGGTCCTCGGCTCGCCCCGCGCGGCGATCCGGCCACAGGAAGGGCAGCAGTAAGGGGAGCGGCAGGAACAGACCGAGCCAGGGCCAGTGGAATTCAAACATCCGACTTTCTCCACGCCCCCGCCTCGACCCAGTCGTAGGCGGCATCGATGAGCATGTGCAGCTCTTGCAAACGTCTGGAATCCGCGGGCGGGGCATAGGGGACTTCCACTAGCGCTCGTCCCTGTCGGGACCAGTCGAAACCTTTGGGATCCTTGTCCCGGAGCCAGGCCAACCAGTCATTGTTCGTGAGTCCCGCGCAGGCATCGCGCCCCAGGCGGGCCATGGCGATCCGCCGCAGCAGCTCGGAGAACTCGCCCGCGGTCTGTTTGCTGTCCTGAGTGTCCGCGCGCTTGCGTAGGGCCCGGAGACGCCGGGCCGCGTCCCAGCGCCAGCTACCGACGGTAAAAAGGGGGACAGGCGGCATCGTCACGCGCAGCTTGGCGCGGAAGCGCCAGATCAGAACGGCCAGCACCAGCACCGCCGCCATCAGGAGCCACCAGCCGGGCCCGGGCGGCCACCAGGGCACGCCCAGGATGCCGTGGATATCGCGCAGCTGTTCTACACCCGGGAACATTCAGACCGCCCGCGACCGTGCTCGGTGCTCCAGGTCGTGGATGAGGGTGAGGTGAATCTCCTGGTCGGTGCGGACCGGCAGGAGAATGATATTGAGCCGATAGGCCATGGCCTGGAGCATTTTCCGCCGTTCCCCCCAGGTCTCTCGGTAGATCAGTTTTGCCTGGGGGTCATCGGTGTCGATCTCGAGCAGCTGGCCGTCCGCGCCGGTGAAGGTGGTCACGCCCATGGCCGGGATCTCCCAATCCGCCGGGTCGTCCACCGGGATCAGGGCCACCGAGTTGCGTTGAATCAGGGTGCCCAGGACCCGCTCCAGGTCGATGGCCTCCCGGTTGAGATCGGCGATGACGAATACCAGCGAGCCGGTGGGTAGGCCGCGGGTAGCCCTCCGCAGGGCGCTGTCCAGGCAGTCGATGAATGCATCGCCGGCCGTCACCGGTTCGGTGAGGGTGCGCAGGAGCCGCCATAGGGCGCGGCGGCCTCGGGAGGGCCTGAAGTGCTGTAACCCCGCCGCTACGTCGCCGAAGACCATGCCGCCCACCCGGTCGTTGAGGCGGCTGGCCGCCCACCCGATAAGGGCGGCGGCGCGGGCCGCCTGCACCGATTTGAAGGTGCCGCGGGTCCCGAAACTCATGTGGGGGCCCCGGTCCACGCACAACACCACGGAGCGTTCACGCTCCTCGCGGAAGACCTTTAGATGGGGCTCGTTGGTGCGGGCCGTGACCTTCCAGTCCATGTAGCGGATATCATCGCCCCCGCGGTACTGGCGCACCTCCTCGAAGTTGACGCCAGCACCCCGAAACACCGAGGCGTAGAGTCCGGCGAAGGTGGAGCTGACCAGGTGGTGCGAGGGCAAGCCCAGGGTATGGGCCTGGTGACGGAGCTCCAGCAGGTCGTCGAGGCGGGGATAGAGACTCATCGAGTGAGAAGCTCGTCCCTTTAGGGAATCGCGACTAGATTGAGCAACCGATTGATGAATTCGTCGGTAGTGATGCCCTCGGCCTCTGCCTCGAAGGTAAGGAGCAGGCGGTGGCGCAGGATCTCCGGGGCGACGGCCTGAATGTGGTGCGGGGCGACAAACTGATCGCCGTCCATCCAGGCCCGCGTGCGGGCGCAACGAGCCAGGGCGATACTGGCGCGGGGCGAGGCTCCGAACCGACACCAGCGCGCGAGGTCGGGGTCATAGACCTTGGGATTGCGCGTCGCCTGGATCAGATCGACGATATAGCTGTTGAGCTTGGGGTCCAGATACAGATTAGTCACGCCCCGACGCATTGCGAACAGCTCGGTCTGGGACAGGGGCTTGGATAGCGCCGTATAGCTGGTCTTCTGCTGCTGGAGGTCGAGCGCCAGAATCTTGAGCTCTTCTTCCCGGGTGGGATAGTCCACCACCGCCTCCATCAGGAAGCGGTCGAGCTGGGCCTCCGGCAGGTGATAGGTCCCCTCCTGCTCCACCGGGTTCTGGGTAGCCAACACCATGAACAGCTTGGGCAGGGGATAAGTACGCTGGCCTACGGTGATCTGATGCTCGGCCATGGACTCCAGCAGGGCCGACTGCACCTTGGCCGGGGCACGGTTGACCTCATCGGCGAGCAGCACATTGTGAAACAGGGGGCCGGGACGGAACTCGAACTCCCCTTTTTCGTGCCGGTAGATGTCGGTGCCGATCAGGTCCGACGGCAACAGATCTGGGGTGAACTGGATGCGGTGAAAATCCCCCTCCACCGCTTCGGCCATGGCCTTGATTGCCGTGGTCTTGGCCAGACCCGGCATGCCCTCCACCAGGAGATGACCGTCGCTGAGCAGGCAGATGAGCATGCTGTCGACGAATCGCTGCTGGCCGACGATGCGCGAGGCGATGTGATCGCGGACTGGCTTGAGATCTTCGGGGGTCATGCGGTGCGACTTCGGCTAACCTGGGGCGATTTCCAGCGGACAATCGCCTTCTGTCTGTAAATTGAGGATCGGACGACCATTCCGACCGGCATCGGCTTCCGTCTGGACGACCGTTCGAGAGTGGTAATCCTGACTGCTTTTCGAGTCGAGTGCAACCCCCGGGATAAATCGCAATAGCCCGAGCGTGTATTCAAAGCCTCCCTTTGAAGAGCTGATTCCGGCGGATTCGGTATCCAGTCGCCGGCTGCCGGAAGCCGGTGCTTGACAGCCGACGACCGGAAGCCGGCAGCAACTTCCTAATCGAAAAGAAAGGGACCTAATATACATAAACTAGCCAGAACTAAAATTCTGCCAATGAAAATCGATAAGCCCGAAACCATCAGCCTCTACCAATTCTTTAAGCGATTTCCCGATGAAGAGACTGCCCGTCTTTACTGCGAGCAGAAACGCTGGTCAAGCGGGATTATCTGCCCTCACTGCGGTTCGCATTAGAAAAACATGTTCTTCTTAATGTTGGAACTTAAGAGAAGGTGGCTCACTGTTTTACCGAAGAAAGCCAATGCAACTTGCAATGCATATCCCTAAATTAAAGATGAAACCTAACACGCAGGTCAATTATTCCGCTTCCCAACCACAAAAACTCTGGCTAGTTATGTTATTATGCTTAGGTCCCTAAATTTCAATCATTTGAAAAAGCAAATATTATGGCAGTGGCAAATTTCCAACTGATAGCGTGGTTGAGAGTCCAGGTCTACCAGGCTGCGTAGCGACCCAACCTAACCTTACTACCAGTTAAAGGCTGCACTACCAAATATACTGAGTTATTGAGTATAACACATACGTCCTGTAACTTGCTGGTCTACGGGTTAGGCACGTCCTCCGCGGTTGCAGTGCACCACTTGGACGGACCGCGCCCTAGCCCGATAACCGACTAGGTATATCCGGTCCCCCAAACAACGCCAAATCATTCAGGATTGTTTTTAACCAGCCAGCTTCTCAGAAGCTGACCCAAACTTCGACGCCGAAGACGTCATCCACCTCGTCCAGTATCCGGCTAGGGGCAACGCCGCCGGGCAGGCCGGGGGCATCGACTTGGCGGAACTCATAATCGGCGAGCACGCGCACCTGTTTAGCGGGACGGTTAGGTAATACCGAGGGTGAGAATCTCGAAGCGGCGTTCGGTCTTCTTTATTGTTCGTACTTCGGTTGAGGCGGTCGTAGCGAGTACGCAACTCCTAAACTTGTCGAACAACCGATAGCCCCCATCCAGGTACCAGCCGTCGGCCTCGCCGTTCGGCAAGATATTGAAGCCCAAAACCACTCTACCCCGGTTACTAACGGAGCCGCCATCGATGCCGTTGAAGATCATACCGTCGGCCTTGATCCACTCGCCCGCGACATGCCAGGGGGCACAGTGGGAAACAGCGCCCAGGCCTTCACGCCTGCGATTGAAAGTTTCTGTCTTCTTGTTCCGCACCGACACGGAGCTCGTGTTCTCCAGTCCTGATACCAGCCGGTCAGCTTCAACTCATCGCGGGAGGCCCCCTTGCCGCTGAAGACCAGTTCGAAGCTCCAGTACAGATGCCGGTCCGGCCGGCCGCTACCGGAGCTGTTATAGATGGCCAGACCGGTCCCGGTGCCTACCATAAGGCCGTAACTGTGCTCCCACGCCCCAATCTTGAAGGCATCGAAAGAGGCTGGATGCCGGTATCGCGCCAACCGCTCTAAGGGGCCGTCGAATACGTTGGCGTCGTGCTTCGAGGTACCGTCGCTGTCGAAAAGACGCTCGTTGGTAATCTGTCTGGTAAGGTTGGTGGACCGAATGTTAGTGATGCAGAACCATGGGCCGCAGGCCTTCCTCGGAGCCCGGGTGCTTGAACTGACCGAGCCGAATCCGGGCGGTAGGGAATCAGGTTGGGGTGGCGTTCAGTTCCGTGAACCCCACGTTGGGGCTGCCGTTCTTAGGAGATGCCGTTGTCGGCGGCGAGCGGTGAGAGCCAATAGCTGAGCTTGCCGGCGAGCAAACGCTCCCGCAGTCCCAGGCGGACGTGGGAGAACTACAGCTCGGAAGTATTCTCCAACCGGGGCCCGATCCGGTTTAACACCAGGGGTTGCCCCTTGAAGGGACCGGCTGCAATCCGCGAACCATCGGTTTGCTAGTATTTCGATGCCGATGAATCCGAAAGGGCGATAGGCCGGCGCCGCGGTGGGCTCTCGGTTTCCTGGAGCAGGATCCAATTGACGGCAGACGCCGGCAAGGCATAAAGCAACATGGTTGAATACAGGATGGTCACTCCGGCGCGAACGCCCCGGCTGCAATGCTTCATTAGGAATTTCCCCATTGTTGTTGTCAGAATCCAGTGAAATAGAAAGGACGTAATTATCCATGATCCCCCTTGTTGTTGCCGTCCATGGCCCTGGACTCCGGCGATCCCTGCCGGAATGACGAGGTGGAAGCCGAATGGGTAGTGGTTGATTTCTAAATTGTAACCTAATCAATAGGTGGCAATAACTCCGTAGGGTCTAGATAACGTTAGCACTGTAACTGCATGCTAAATTATGAATGCAAGGAAAAAACGAGTATTTCAGGCGTTCACACCTTTCGGAAGCTAAATTCAGACGGATTGTACATTATTTTGCGCACGATTTACCGGCCTCGAAACTCAGCCGAGCTGAGTGATGTAAGCTGTCCGACGATCAATCAGTTGTTATTCAAACTACGAACCCGAATCGCTCAGCTTTGTGACGCCTCATCGCCCTTCTCCGGCGAGGTTGAAGTCGATGAATCCTCTTTCGGCGGGCGCCGTGTTCGTGGGAAGAAAGGGCGCGGGGCCGGGGGCAAAACGATTGTCTTCGGGATTCTGGAACGCCACCAAGAAGCCGCTACCGGCTGCAATCCGAGGCCGCGAGGTCAACGATAGCATCATCCACTCGGGCGGCTGGAGGGTCTACCGATGGGCTGGTGGATAGGGGGTACAATAAAGCATTTCCGTGTGAATCATGGTCAGCATGAATTTTCCCGTGGTAATTTCCCTGTCAATGGTATTGAACCATTCTGGTCATATACTAAACGAAGGCTTGCAAGATTCAATGGTATTCCACGAAAAATTTTTCACCTATACCTGAAAGAATGTGAATTTAGATTCAATCATTGAGAGGAAACTTTATCTAAAGTTATCTAGACCTCTCCGTATTATAGCGATACAGGAAAAGCTTTAAACAGATCTCATACATAATGATAGAGTTAGAAAAAGAGAGCGTCTTACGCACGAAGCGCGCTAAGTACTGCCGCAAGGTATTATTCCAGAGGTCAACATAGGACGTTTCTCCTGTTTCTTTGCCGATAGAAAAATTCCGATCATTCGGAATAATAGCTTGACACGCTTCCCAATAATCGGTGAAAACTATGGCTTTTTCATAAGTGTACGGCATGCGATCCTAGAGGATTTGGCGCGTTTTTTTACTACGATCACCACAAGCATATACCGGATATTTCAATCAACCACTATGGACTGAAAGTCCATAGCCTAGGGAGCGACTGAAAATCGCTGTTTCGGATAAAACCGACTGAAAGCCTCAAAGTTGAAGTCAGCCCGGAATAACTGAAAGTCGGGGCTCACTCGAGATGTTCTCGATGCCTCATTTGATATACTCTCTGATCATAGATCGTCTGTAATATGCCCTGAACTGAAAGTACCATACCCAATGGCCCAAAAGTGACGTCCCCAATACTGCTTCCCCAAATGCGGGAATTCTTGTTGTAGTTTGCGCGATATCCTCCCTTTTAAGTAACTTCATGATTTCACTAACCGACAACCTGGGCGGATAAGGGATGTAGAGAGACACATGGTCCTTGCTCACTACTCCCTGGATGATTCCTATATATAGCACGCAGGTCTGTCGAAACAATGTCCGTACTCTTTTCCCCACATCCTTGGTCAGTACCTTAATAACAATACTTCGTGATCCATACCAGATGAACCTTCAGATCGCAAACCGCATGTGTCGCGTTTTTCTTCGGTCTCATAGCCAAAAAATACTAAGGTCCTTGGATTAAAGTCCATAGTTTTTACTAGCGACCAGCAATAAATGCGAATGCGATAAAAGAAGGGTCGAGGCCGAATGCAAGTCAATGGAGGAAGAAGAAACAAAGGGTGCTGGAAAAGTCTATCCTTACGCTTGCGCGATGCGGGAATGGAAAATGGCAGGGTCTAGATAACTTTAGAGAGGATTTTCTCTCAGCAGAGTAAGTATTCTATCTTATAAGTTTTCCTCTTGATGATTGAATCTAAATTCACATTCTTTCAGGTGTAAATGAAAAATTTTTCGTGGAATGCCATTGATAGGGCAATTACCACGGGCAAATTCATGTTGACCATGATTTACGCAGAAATGCTTTTTGTATCCCCTATCCACCAGCCCATCGTAGCCCCTCCCGCCGTCCGAGTGGATGATGCGGTCAAGGGCTACCTGGCCCTAGATTGCGGTCTGTAGTGGCTTCTTGGCGGCGTTCGGGACGATTCCCGTGTAGACCCGTAGTGTTCCAGAATCCTGAAAACAGTCGTTTTACCCCAAGCCCCGCGCCCTTTCTTCCCCCGAACACGGCGCTCGCCGAAAGAGGATTCATCGACTTCAACCTCGCCGGAGAAGGGCGATGAGGCGTCACAAAGCTGAGCGATTCGGATTCTTAGTTTGAATAATAACTGGTTTGATCGTCGGGCGGCTTACATCGCTCAACTTGGTGATTTTCGAGGCCGGTAAATCGTGCGCAAAATTAGGGTACAATCCGCCTGAATTTAGCTTCCAAAAGGTGTGAACGCCTGAAATACCTGTTTTTTCCTTGCATAACATATGCTTTAGCAGGCGGTAGCAGTGCTAAAGTTATCTAGACCCAATGGCAATTTCCTATTCCCGGCATTTTCAACCACCTGTTAAAAGCAATCCTGAATGACTCGGCGTTGTTTGAAGGCTCGGGACCTGTTGCGTTGCGACGCCCAAAGGCTTGCTGATCGTCTGATCAAGTTAGTGCCGGCGTCTTAACGCAACCTGTCCACCCACATACCCCTCGCGTGGTCTACATGCGTGGACCACGCATTAAGTGTAGGTCGCCGTTAAGCCGCCCGAGAAAAGCCTGGGGGGCACGGCGTCGGACGCGGTCTAATGCAACAGGACGTTGGACACCGGAACCCGTTTTAATCGAAAAATCTCTAAAATCGGAAGCCGCATGCAACTCAACCACTACCGGAAAGCCTAGGCGGAATCTCATCGCAATATCCGGTCCAGGACCTGGGAGAGCCTGTCCGAGGCCCTGGCAGGGCATCCATGAGAGGCATCCAGCATCTGCTCGAGACGGTGGCTGACGGCTTTGATCTCGCGGCGCAGCCGGCGGTTTTCGTGCTTGATTTTTTCCGCAGCTCCGAGATGGAGGTGCTTTGCCCGTAGGCCGCGATGCGCCTGTTCTTAGAGTCCTCGTAAGCCCCTTCCGGCTAGCGGAGTTAGGTGCTTTCTACGATAGCAAGACAGGTCTCCCGCAAGGCATCGAGCAGTTGGGCGCCCTGGTCGTCCTCGCGGATCGCGTCGAGCTCGGCCCGGCCGACGATCAGAGATACTGGCAACCGCGAGCTTCGCGGTTAGGTCGTTCCGCTCGTAGAGAACACCGGCGCGGTTGTTTCCCGACGGTAGATCGGAGGCGCGCTGGAGAATCCGGCAGCGCCGGTACAGAATCCTCGCGAGGACTGCCGCGGTGACGGCACACAGTCTCTCTCCGAGACTGACGGACAGCGTAAGGGTCGGCATTGGTTATTCCGGCAGTGGGGGGAGAGCAACCGGTCGATCTCGCTACCGAGTTGCCGGACAAACCCGGCCGAGGTCCATGGGGGGCTACCGCAGTCCTGCAAATCCCAGGATTCAATCACAAGGGGACCGGCCTTGGTTCTCCCATCGCGGGAATCCCGGCCGGACGCCTTCAGCGGCCTATTTTATCGAGAATGGCCTTGATCGAATGCAGGGCCCGATCCTGTAAATCCTTTGCCCAAGGCGGTTGGGGGAAATTCCAGCCGATAACGATTCCGACGACCAGGATGAAAAGGGTATACAACATAGCGTCACCTGAAGGCCATTAAAGCCGTGGTTCGTGGGAGCGGAAGTTGCATATTTTGGGCGCTATCTTGAAAAACCCCAAGGATGGAGTTTTCCAGGTTCCTCCTGATCGGAGGTGCTCCACTGCAAGTGGAATCAGAAAGAGGCCATGAATTGCCTGACAAACTCGCCGTAGCTGGCGTCGGGGAGGTAATCGATGCCAGCTGCGGCCCGGCGGCCACCCCCGGTGGGGAAGCGGCGGCACAATGCATCGGTGCCGGTTCCCGTTGCCGTCGGCGCCCGCACGCTGACCATGAATCCGCCGGTGGGCAGCCGGGTCAGCAAGGCGTGAGCACGCTCCGAGGATGTCCGGGCGAGCTGGTTGGCCAAGACCCCACCCGCGCGCCGCGTCCAAGGCTCGGCGGGCAGTATTATAGAGGGCATGACGGTCGCCCGCGAATCCGGCTTCAAGGCCCGGGTCCACGCCATATCTTCGGCATAGCCGGCACGGAGGGTCCGGAAGGCAGGGTCCGCGGCGATGAATGCGAAGGGGTCCGCATAAGGCCGCAGGCGCCGGAACAGCTCGCCCGGTGCGAAATACAGGTCCTCGACCGGGCCCCGTAGGCGTTGTAGTTCAAACAGATCCCGAGTTCGCGCAGGGCCGCCAGCTGCGCCTCGTCCAGTCCCAGAGGGCCCGCGGCCCGCTGCGCCGCCGCCTCGAAGTTGTCACCGAAGGTGCCCACCACCGCCCAGGCCCGGCAGCTCCCCCCGAGGAAATCGTCCACCAACAGACTGGTCCCCTTGTGGGGGAGGGTCTCGATGTGGACCCCCAAGCCTCGGGTGCTCGGGGATGGCCCCCGGAAAATGGTGATCGAAATAACGGACCCGCACGCCGCGTTCCAGCAACCCGAGGAGGGCACCCCGATTCCTGTCCAGGGAGATATCGAGTACCGTTACCTCATCGCTGGGATTTTCCTGAACCCGCTCCAGCAGCCCGATGTCGCGCTTGACGCCCGTGACCGGCGTCGCCTCCCGCGGCCCGATCAGACGGAACTGTTGGAGCGCGCAGATACCATCCGCGTCTCCGTTGAAGACGTCAAAACAGCCCATACCCTGCCCCGCGGCGGGGACGCGCCCCATCCTGATACGAGGGTATCGCAAAAAGCATCGATCTTCACTCTTCCCCCTCTCCCCAAGCCCTTTCGCTGCGCGCAAGGCAAACTTTCTCCCGGTGGGAGAGAGGTTTTTTGCAACACTCTCTATCCGGATTACTCACGTCTGCCCAAAATCCGCGCCTATGGGGCTAACCGTGTGAAGCCGCACAATCAGCCTCATGAACCTCGCGATCTATGGGTAGTGCTCACACATGGCCCCATGAGCCAGAATCCGATCCCTCTAACCGCGCTGCCTAACGGCCCGAGAAGGCGTCGTGTTGGGCTAGGGCGTGTTGACATTTAGAAAGCTCGCGCATTCTTTCAGGTGTAGATGAGAAATTTTTCGTGGAACACCATTGAATTTTGCAAGCCTTCGTTTGGCATATGACCAGAATGATTCAATGCCATTGATAGGTCAATTACCACGGGTAAATTCATGTTGACCATGATTCACAATGGAAATGCTTTTTGTACCCCCTATCCACCAACCTATCGTAGCCCTTCCAGCCGTCCGAGTGGATGATGCAGTCAAGGGCCACCTGGCCTTGGATTGCAGCCTGTAGCGGCTTCCTGGCGGCGTTCGGGACGATTTCCGTGTAGACCCTTTCCCGTGGCGTTCCAGAATCCCGAAGACAATCATTTTACCCCCGGCCCCGCGCCCTTTCTTCCCACGAACACGGTGCCGCCGGAGAAGGGCGATGAGGCGTCTCACAAAGCTGAGCGATTCGGGTCCGTAGTTTGAGTAACAACTGATTGATCGTCGGACGTCCTACATCACTCAGCTCGACTGGATTTCGAGGCCGGTAAATCGTGCGCAAAATAGAGTACAAGCCGCTCGAATTTAGCTTCCGAAAGGTGTGAGCGCCTGAAATGCTTGTTTTTCCTTGCATAACATAACCTTAGCATGCAGTTGCAGTACTAAAGTTATCTAGACCCTTTTCTTTTACGGCCCTACGCACTTCTCCCCAGTCCACATTCACCCCCTGAGCCTCGATGATCGAGGTCGGGATTATCTTCTTGGGGTATCCGGGCTTGTCCTCGTCCTTGGCGTGTACCTCCAGATA
>Ga0209052_1000071_pt1 | contig 54503 bp, 41 predicted proteins | sample WorMetHEROISLAND_2_FD_187409 | JGI IMG/M metagenome (GOLD analysis project Ga0209052, IMG submission 187409) | Marine gutless worms symbiont microbial communities from Max Planck institute for Marine Microbiology, Germany - Olavius sp. 4 HERON... | ecosystem: Host-associated > Annelida >...
CCGCCGATGTAGGTTTCATCCACTTCCACAATTGGCCCCATGCCGGTCGCATTCGACTGCGCAAGCCACGTCTCCCGAATCCGGTGAGCAAGAAACCACGCGGTCTGTTGGGTAACGCCGAGCTCTCTTGCCAGTTGAGGAGAGGGAATACCCTTGCGGGCTGTGGTCAGCATATAGATTGCCATCAGCCAAGTTTGCAACGGCGCTTTGGACTCTGCTAGTACCGTGCCGGTACGCACTGAAAAATGCTTCCGACAGTCCCGGCAGGGCAGGCCATCGGCCGATGGCCTTTGCACTCAGAAATCTGATGCGAACCGCAGTGAGGGCAGATAATCCCGCTTGACCAACGTTTCTGCTCGCAGTAAAGACGGGCAGTCTCCTCAATGCGGGCCAGCGCCAATTTGCGATAATACAATGCCTTTACCGACCACCCGGCCTGATCCCGAGTCCGTTCGAGAAACACCAACGGGGTATCCTGGTGGCGGGCGATGCACACACACAGGGCCTCGGCATCGCTGAATCAGGGTGGCGAACCGCACCGGGACCACCGGCCCCTGCTCCATCAGGTCGCGGATGACCTGCTGGCGCGCGGTCCCAGCGCCAGCCGCTCCAGCGGACGCACGCCATCGACATCCACATAGAAATGGAGACCCGCCGGCGAGCCGCCCAACGATCGGGGGCTCCGGAATACCCCCTCTCCGCAGGGAGAGGCCAGCATAACGGATGAATCCCCGATTTTGATTTCCGCATAGCCAATCTCACCGCTCAGGGTGGGCATACAGAACAGCTCGATTGCGCCGAATGCCTGCTTATAAAAAGCAATGGCCTCGGCCGCGCCCTTGATGCTCAGATAGGGAGTAATGCTCCGGTAGCCGTCCGGAATCGGTTTTACCGCCATGTGTAATCTTCTGTTCGAGGGGGGCAACCTGCAGAAGGGAACCGCGAACGGACACGAATCCTCACGAATAGAGGAATTCGTGTTTATCGGTGCGCGTCCCCGCGGCTAACTAACCTCCCTGGCTCACCACCTGATATCCTCGTTCACCCTTTCCCCAACCCCTCTCCCGGTGGGAGCGGGACTCTGCGATAGGGTGTCGCTCGAATAAATGTCAACGGCCTCCGGGATCAACGCAGCCGGGAAAGTGCATTCTTGTTGAAATCGTTGCTGCCGAGGCCGGTATCAAAGCGGTAACCGAACCATTTCAGGGTCGTCGACTTCCCGGTCAGATGATTTTGCATGAACATCTCATCGGCACGCCAATAATTGCCGGTGGAGAGGCGATAGGATTTATAACCTTTCCACTTGAGCGTCTTGAGATGGGCGCCCTTGCGGTCATAAAATACCAGTTTTATGGGACGGTATTCCTTGGTATCGAGCCAGCTGACCTGGCGTGAATAGCCCGAATACTTAGCGGCCGGGATGCGCTCCGTCACGTGACACCGCCAACCGGGGCCGCAGGCCTCCTCGCGCAGGTATTTGTAGCGGTACTTCTCAACCTCTTGCGAGCCCAGGTCCTCGAACGCGAACTCACTGCCCATGAAGGGACCGGATTTGTTGCGCGAGGCGATGCGCTTGACGCGCTTCAAGGCCGGTAGATAGAGCCACTGATCGTCCGGTCTCAGGCCATGGGAAAAGGTCAGCATCGCGGTCCCCTTGACATCGGCCGGCTCGTCGAACAGGGACAGGCTCTTATCGCCGTCGCCTTGCATTTCCAACGTCTTGGTGCGGATCTTGCGCTTACTCTCGCTGCCCTTGCGGTTACGCAGAATCATTATGAGGTCGGCGGTCTGGTCCCGCCAACCGCTGTCACGCTGATCGGCCGCTTTGGCGATGTGCAATCCCTTCTCCGCCGCGGTCTTGGCCATGAGCGGGGCGCTGAGAGCCAGCAGGATCAGGATCGGGACCAGTCGTCTTTTCATCGTTTTCTCCTGCATCGATCAGGGGGCAAGGAAGCCCAGTATATTATCCTCTCTAAATTGCGTGACCTTTTTCCCTTTCTTCTTCCTTACCACGTTCGAAACCGGTGGAGAAAAACGGCATGGATTCGATATCGATTTCGGTCAACATGCGTTTGGCCTCCTTAATCTGTGCCTCGAGACGCCGGTTCTTCGACAAGATCTCCAACATGGTCATGTGCTCGCGGAATTCCCGCTCGTTACGATGCTGGACGATGGGTTCCGCATTTAAGCATACAGCTTCTAAGGCAAACTCGCCGGCGTCGGGTCGAACGCATTGCCGGGCTTGCGTTCCCCATGTTGCAGCCACCTATCCAGGCGCATCAGGAGCGGGGGCAAGAACAGGAAATCGCACACCAAGGCGAATGCGATTACGATCGAGACCAGGAGCCCCATGGCGCTGTTGATCTCGAACGAGGAGGTCGCGAGCACCAGGAAGCCGCCGATCAGGGCGATCGAGGTCACCCACAGGGCGACGCCCACCGTCTCGAAGGCGTAACGAACCGCCTCGGCGGCGTCGAGTCCCTGCTCCCGGCGAGCGCGCAGATATTTGCTGAGGAAGTGGACCGTATCGTCGACCACGATGCCGAGGGTCATCGCCGTGACCACGGAGACGCCGAGACCGATTTCACCGTCGATCAGCGCCCAAAGGCCGAAGGCCATACCCGCCGGCACCAGGTTCGGGATCAGGCTCACCAGCCCGTAGCGCCAGGACCTCAGCGCTACCATCAACAGCAGCGAGATCAGGATCAGGGCGATGACCGCGCCGCCCATCATGCTACGAATGTTGCGGGTCCCGATATGGGAGAACATCACCGTCGGGCTGGCACCGTAGGTGAGAAGCTCCGGCGTATGGCGCACCATCCAGTCGTAGACGTAACGCTCGAAGGCGAGCACCTCCTTGGTCGATAAGGTGTGCAGGGTCACAGTCAGACGGGTCGCCCGCTTGTCGATATCGATTTGGTTATTGAGGTCCAGGCCGTAGGGCAGCGACATCTCGTACAGCAACAGGTACTGGGCGGCCAGGTCGCGTTCTTCGGGCAGGCGGTACCAGGCGTTGTCATCGCCGTGCAGGTTGCGGTTCAGGCGCTTGAAGATGTCCGTGATCGTATTGACGTGCACCACCTCCGGCTGGGTACGCAGCCAATCGGCCAGCGCCTCGATCTGCCGCTGCCACTTCGGCGAGGCAACGCCGCCCCTCTCCCCCGTGTCAAGCGAATAGTCGATGAAATAGATGCCGGTCAGGTTCTCGGCGACGAAATCGGTATCGGTGCGGAAGCGGATGCGCTCGTCGAAATAGTGCACGAAGACATCGTTGGTCTCGTTGATCGGCACCAGGGCAACCAGAGTCACGATGATCGTGCCCATGCCGACCAATAATCGGCGGCGGCGCCGGATCACCCAGTCGGCGAGCCGCAGCACCCTGCGCCCGTCCCGTCGCTGCCGCTCGCGCACCAGAGAGGGCAACAGGGTCGCCAGCGCAGGCAGAAAGGTGATCGAGAGCACGAACGCGATCATGACGCCGAGGGCGGAGATGGTACCCAGATGCCCGAACGGCGGCGCCTCGGAGAAATTCATCGTCAGAAAACCGATCGCGGTAGTCACCGAGGTCAGAAAGATCGGGGCAAAGTTGATGTGCAGGCTCTCCGCCATGGCCTGCTTTTTCTCCCGGCCCCGGCGCAGACCCTGCAGCCAGTTGGTGAGGATATGCACGCAGTCGGCCACCGCCAAGATCATGATGATGGTCGGCGCGGACATCAAGGGTCCGGTCAGGGGCACGCTGGCCCAACCGGCGATCCCCATGGCGGCGATCACCGAGAGCAGAATCACCAGCACCGTTGCCAGGATGCCCACCAGGCCCCGCAATTGCAGCAGGACGGCGACCAGGATGACCAGCAATGCCAGCGGCAGTAGGTGGGTCATGTCATACCGGGAGGCCTCGGCGAAGGCGTTGTTCATCATCACGAGGCCGCTCAGATAGACCTTGAGCTCCGGATAAGTCCGCTCCACATAGGCGACGAGCGCACGTGCCTCGGCGGCTACCGTCGGTACCTCCGCGGCCGGGTTTTTTCCCGGCAGCTCGACGGTGACATTGACCACAGTGACATGGCCCCGGGGCGAGACCAAACGCCGCACCAACAAGGGCTCGCCCAGGGCGAGCGCGCGTATCCGGTTCACCTGCTCCGCGGTCATGGCCGCGGGGTCCTCGATCAGATCAATAACCGTCAGCGTGTCCCCTTCGGCATAGGTATGCTGATAATTGCTCAGAGAATCGACGCGCAGCGAATAGGGTATCCGCCAGGCCCGTTCAGTGACATCGACGATCGCCGCGAAGACCCGCGGAGTGAAGACATCCCCCAACGCAGGCGCCAGTACGATCAGCAGGTTATCGTTCTTGGTGTAGGTATCCTGCAATGCCTCGAAGGCGGCGAGTTGGGGGTTCTCGTCGCTGAAGAACACCCGGTAATCAGTCGAAAACTCCAGCAAGCGGCCACCGCTCCCGGCCAGTGCCACCAACAGTATGGTTACCGCAATCACCCACCAGCGGTGGGTCAGGATCCAGCGCGGATAGGTCTCGTTCATTCCATTTCCCCTTTCCTCAGACCTTACATGAGTGCGCCCCTGAACGATTCGGCGTTGTCGGGTCGCGACCTGCCCGCTGATCGGACAGAATTGATGGAATTTACCAAAGGGTCTAGATAACTTTAAGCACTGCAACTGCAGTGCTAACATCATGTTATGAAAGGGAAAATAGGTTCTCAGGCGTTCACACCTTCGGAAGCTAAATTCAGACGGATTGTACCCTTGCGCACGATTTACCGGCCTCGAAAATCGCCGAGCTGAGTGATGTAAGCCGTTCGACAATCAAGCAGTTGTTATTCAAACTACGGATCCTAATCGCTCAGCTTTGTGACCCCTCATCGCCCTTCTCCGGCGAGGTTGAAGTCGATGAATCCTAAATTTCGGCGGGCGCGGGGCTGGGGGTAAAACGATTGTCTTCGGGATTTTAGAACGCCACGGGAAAGGCTACACGGAAATCGCCCCGAACGCCGTCAATGAAGCCCGTTACAGGCCGCGATCCGGGGCCAGATAGCCCTTGAAGCATCATCCACTCGGACGGCTGGAGGGGCTACGATGGGCTGGTAGATAGGGGGTACAAAAAGCATTTCCGTGTGAATCATAGTCAGCATGAATTTGCCCGTGGTAATTGCCCTATCAATGGCATTGAATCATTCTGGTCATATGCCAAACGAAGGCTTGCAAAATTCAATCGTGTTCCACGAAAAACTTTCCATCTACAACTGTAAAGAATGTGAATTTACATTCACTCATCGAGAGGAAAACTATCTATGATAGAATACTTAACTCTGCTGAGGAAAAACCCTTTGTCTAGACCCTAGTGTAGAATTTACCACATACTCAAAGGTTAATTATAACTTTTTGATTTATAAGCTCGTTCGGTAGCCCTGCACCCTGCACGTGCTTTCCCGATTATTCACCTGCACGGTGTGTATGCTGGGCTTATTTGATTGCATGGAATATGACTTTGGAAACCACTCAGATCGTCCTCTTGTCCATCGTTCAGGGGCTTACCGAGTTCCTTCCCATCTCCAGCGCCGGACATCTGATTCTGACTCCTCTCCTGTTCGGCTACGAGCTGCAGGGTCTGGCATTCGACGTAGCAGTCCACCTCGGCACCTTGATTGCGGTTATGCTCTACTTTCGCGCCGAGGTCGCCGCCATGACGGTCGCCATCCTGGACTTGCTGAAGGCGCGACACATCGCGACCCCGGACGCCGCGCTCGCCAGGATGATCATCCTGGCGAGTATTCCCATCGTCCTGCTGGGGCTTCCGTTGAAATCCCTGTTGGAGCTGTTGCGGGAGGACGATCGGTTGATCGCCCTGGTGGTCGCCGCTACGACGATCGGATTCGGGCTGGTGCTCTGGATCGCGGATGCGCGTGGCAGTCGTTCCCGAAACGAGTATGACTTAGGCTGGAAGGGGGCACTGCTGGTCGGCTTATTCCAGGCCATCGCCATTATCCCCGGCACCTCCCGCTCCGGCATCACCATGACCACGGGACTCATCCTGGGCCTGACGCGCAAGGCTGCCTCCCGCTTCTCCTTCCTACTGGCGATCCCCACCATCCTCATGGCCGGCGGCCTGGAGACCCTCCAGCTCATCCGGTCCCCCACCGCCATGGACTGGACCGCCCTCTGGCTGGGCGCTCTCCTGTCTTTCGTCGTCGCCTATCTCACCATACACTTCTTTCTGGGTTTCATCGAGAAAGTCAGTATGCTTCCGTTTGTTCTGTACCGAGTCTTACTGGGCGCCCTCATCCTGGTTCTAGTGCTTTGAAGTTGAAAAAAGCCCCGGAGGAGGTCCGGTGACCGGAAGGTCGGGAAGAACGCGCTCGCGGATCAGGTCCGCAAGTGTCGTCAGTCGCGGGTACGCCGGCGCGACTGCGAGCACATAGCCCAGGGTGCGGGGGATGTCCGCCAGATAACCAGGTTTGTAGTCCCGCAGGTTCAGACGCGCAAATATCCCGCTTGCCTTGAGATGGCGCTGGACCCCCATGAGGTCGAACCAGGTCATGAAGCGGTCCGCGTCCTCCGGGCGCAGGATCCCCGAGTTCATCGCCAGCGTTGCGTACCCCCGCGCCCAATTCTCCACTTGCTCCCGCGGCCAGGCGATGTAGCAGTCCCGCAGCAGGGAGACCGGATCATAGGTCACAGGTCCCACTACCGCGTCCTGAAAATCCAGGATTCCCGGTGACGGCGGGGCCGTGACCATCAGGTTCCGCGAGTGAAAATCCCGGTGCACGCACACCTGGGGTTGCTCCAGGGCATGCTCCACCAGAAACTCGAAGGCCGACGCCAGCACGGCATTTTCCGCGTCCGAAAGCTCCCATCCCAGCTGTCGGACCAGCAACCAATCTCGAAACAGCGCCAACTCCCGGTGCAGGAAGGGGCCGTCGTATCGGGGCAGTCCCTCAGTGGCCGCACGGGCCTGGATGACTGCCAGAACCGCCAGGGCATCCCCATAGAGTCGGTCTACATTCTCCCGGTCCAGGACGTCGAGATAGAGCCGGGGGCCCAGATCAGCCAGCAGCAGCAACCCTTGCTCGGGCTCCTGGGCGTAGACCCGCGGTGCGTTCAAGCCCAGCGCACGCAGCCGCCCGGCGATGCGTACGAAGCGTTCGATGTCTGCCGCCACCGGAGGGGCGTCCATGAGGATATAGCTGCGGGCATCCGGACGAACCCGCCAGTAACGTCGGGAGCTGGCGTCGCCCGAGACCGGCTCTAACCGGCATTCCCCACCCAGGACGTGTCTGGCCCAGTCCCCCACCAGGGCACGCCGTTCTCGCATCTTCGGCCTCCTCTCCCCCTGCCGGGGTTCCCGGGGGCTGTTGACATTCAACTCCAAGCAACCGTTTTCGGAACCAGTTTGGTTAACACGGATCCCGGCGGCGCGGGTAGTGGTAAATTATTAGCTAATAGCATGGTTGATCGTCCAAGTCTACCGGGCCGCACAGCGGTCCAACCCACCTTCTACCAGTTAGATTCAACCACAACCATTTATTGCTGGTCGCTAGTAAAAACTATGGGTTTTGGTCCAAGGGCTTTAGTATTTTTGGCTATGAGACCGAAAAAGCATGCGACACATGCAGTTTACGATCTGAAGGTTCATCCGGTATGGATCACGAAGTATCGCTGTAAGGTACTGACCAAGGATGTAGGGAAAAGAGTACGGACATTGGTCCGACAGACCTGCGCTGCTAACGATATAGAAATCATCAGGGAGTAGTGAGCAAGGACCATGTACCTCATCTACATCTCTTATCCGCCCAGGTTGTCGGTTAGTGAAATCATGAAGTTACTTAAAGGGAAGATATAGCGCAAACTACAATCAGAATTCCCGCATTTGAGGAAGCAGTATTGGGGACGTCACTTTTGGGCCATTGGGTATGGTGCTTTCAGTTCAGGGTATATTACAGACAATATGATTAGAGAGTACATAAAGAGGCATCGAGAATACCAGGATCATAATGACGATAATTTTCCAATCGAGTGCGCCCCAACTTTCAGTCCCTTCGAGCTGACTTCAGTCTGAGGCTTTCAGTAGCTCCCCAGACTATGGACTTTCAGTCCATAGTGGTTGATGCGGCTAAATCTTCCGTGAAGATCCTGATCGCTCTCTATTATTCGGTAGCGGTAGTTGAGAGCATCCGTACAGTACAGCCGTATACCGGACAGGCCCTCAGTCTGCGCGCAAGGTCAAAGTGACCCAATCCACCACCGGCAGCAACCGTTCGCATGCCACGGCGGCGATGAAGCCGGGCTCGGGCACGCAATGCTTGATCCGCAGGACATCCTGAGTCGCCGGCTGGTGACGACCGAGGAGACCGCGGCCGTCTGTCTTGACCCCGGCCTCGAGGGCCGTCCACACGATATGAAACCACTGCAGCCGATCTTCCGGGGTCGCAGCGGCGATTTGAGCCGCCTGCGCGGGGGTGAACATCCTGTAGGCGGTGGCGACCATATCCCCACGGTCGCGTATCCGCTCGCAGTCGACGCCGATCGGCGCGCCCACGGAAAGGACCACTAGAGCCAGATCGCCGCTGTTCGTCAGGTTGAATTCGAGGCCGGAGGAGGTATCTTCGAGGAACGGTTTTCCCGCCCCCCCATATTGGAATCTAACTGCCTTGGGTGCAACATCAAGGTAACCGGACAAGACCATACGCAGCCCGGCCCGGGCGCGTACATAGCACGCGCGGTGGTGATCGAATCTCAGCCGCACGGCCCGTTCGGACTCCCGTCGGGACAATAGCGGCCACAGCTGCGCAAGCGGCGTGCCCTCGTATCCGGTACGGACCTTCCACAGGTGCAACCCACCTGGGGACAAAGCGGGCGGACGCGTCACCGGACGCCAATGGTCAAGATCGGGTATGGCCTCCGGCGGTAAACATCCGAGCGGTTGATGAAGAGGAGTCATGAAACTGGCACAGTTGTGCATAAAAACCGGAAACAAGAACCGCGAATCGACGCGAATGTTGCCATCTGCACAAAAAGTCGGGTAGTGGTAAATTTTTAACTGATAGCGTGGTTGATCGTCCAGGTCTACCGGGCCGCACAGCAACCCAATCTATCTATCTACCAGTTAAAGACTACTTCACCAAACAAGATCCGTAGGGTAGGCTGTGCCCCCAGGTGTACTCACCGGATAGGCGCAGTATCGGTGGGCACAGCCCACCCTAACATCCCAGGCAAAATTCGATTTGCTCTATAACAGAGGCCCGCAGTCACAGTAATCTTTAATTTGAGCGGACCACTGAGGCTCGGGTCCGCGCTCGACGAGATGATTTGGAGGAAACAGATAACTCCGGAACAAGCATTTGGTATTGGCCGCTGCCGTTGCCGGCGCCACGGCCCTGACCACCTTCTCGGCCGCGGCCTTCTTCAGTCCCTTCGATGCAATGCGTGGATGGGGCGCGGCAGCCCGTGAGGCTGGGACTATCCTTAAATTACGGATGGGGTCATCCCTACTACGGAGGCTGGGGCCACCCCTATTATGGGGTCTGTGGGGCTATCCATACGGGGGCAGCATCCCTATCTCGGTTATCCCGCCGCCACCGCACCGGCAACCCCCGCATCCAGCTCCGACAAGTAATATCCGACTGCTCCCGCGCCACCGGGCCTGGGAGTTCCTTCGCCTTTAACCCACATATCTCACCGGCCTATATATCTCCCGCGACTGCCGTCCCGGTGGAATGCACGGTCGCGCCGATGCCAATTCATAAGAGCAGCAAGCCTTTGGGCGTCGCAACGCAACACCTCCGGTTCCCCGAGCCGCGCTGTCCAGCGTTATCCAGTGCGGCCCAAGGTGGCGTCTAATGGTACAGGATTAACCGGATGCTCAGGATTGACAAGATTTGGTAGTGGTTAATTCTTAACTGACAGCATGATTGATAGTCCAGGTCTACCAGACCACACAGCGGCCCAACCTACCTTCTACCAGTTAAATACCACCACTACCTGATAGAATACTTAACTCTGCTGAGAGAAAATCCTCTCTTTTCAAAGTTATCTAGACCCTAGCCAATTTTGGTGCGGTTCGCTTTTGTCTGTGGGTGTCCCCGCCCACAGGCAGGCGCTCACCACACCCTACGATTACGCCGAGGATGTAGGATAAAGTAGTCTGGACCATAAAAAGCCGAACAAAATAATCTGTAACAATCTGCGTAATCCGTGGATTCGAAATGCGAACATGGCTATGGACACCATCCGCATCCGCGGCGCCCGCACTCACAATCTCAAGAACCTGGATCTGGATTTGCCGCGAGATCGGTTGATCGTGCTTACCGGGTTGTCCGGGTCCGGTAAGTCTTCGCTGGCCTTCGACACCATCTATGCGGAGGGACAGCGCCGCTACGTGGAGTCCCTGTCCGCCTATGCCCGCCAGTTTCTGTCGATGATGGACAAGCCGGACCTGGATCATATCGAGGGGTTGTCGCCGGCCATCTCTATCGAGCAGAAGACAACCTCCCAAAATCCCCGCTCCACCGTGGGCACCATCACCGAGATCTACGACTATCTGCGGCTGCTCTTCGCCCGGGTCGGCATCCCCCACTGTCCCCGGCACGGCACGTCCCTCGAGGCCCAGACCGTGAGCCAAATGGTGGATCAGGTGCTGACCCTGCCCGCGGGCGAGAAGCTGATGTTGCTGGCCCCGGTGGTCTCCGAGCGTAAGGGAGAGTACCACCGATTGCTCAGCGAGCTCCACGCCCAGGGCTTTATCCGCGCCCGTATCGACGGCGATTTATGCGAGCTCGACGGTCCCCCGGAGCTCGATCTGGGGCGCAAGCATAGTATCGATGTGGTGGTGGACCGTTTTCGGGTCCGGCCAGATCTGGCGCTCCGACTCGCCGAGTCCTTCGAGACCGCGCTGGGCCTCTCCGGGGGCTTGGCACGAGTGGCCCGGATCGATGCCTCGGACCAGGGGGAGCTGCTGTTTTCCGCTTCCTTCGCTTGTCCCGAGTGCAACTACAGTGTCGCGGATCTGGAGCCACGGCTATTTTCCTTCAACAACCCGGCCGGCGCCTGCCCCACCTGCAACGGCCTGGGCGTCAAGCGGTTCTTCAACCCAGCCAAGGTCGTGAGTAACCCCCAGCTGAGTCTCGCCGGCGGGGCGGTGCGCGGCTGGGATCGGCGCAATGCCTATTACTTCCAATTGATCCGCGCCCTCGGCGCCCATTATGGCTTCGACGTGGAGACCCCCTGGCAGGCACTGCCGGAACGGGCGCGCAAGTTGGTCCTGTACGGCTCCGGGCGGGAGAAGGTCAGGTTCACGCTGCCCCAGGAACGGGGTACCGGCAAACTGCGGCCTTTCGAGGGCATCCTACCCAACATGGAACGCCGATACCGGGAGACGGATTCCAACACGGTGCGGGAGGAGCTCGCCCGCCACATCTCCCAGCAGCCCTGCCCCGACTGCGCCGGCTCTCGCCTCAACGAGGCCGCGCGTCACGTGCTCGTGGCCGATCACAATCTGCCGCGGCTAGCGGCCCTGCCCGTGGGCGAATCCCTGCGCTTCTTCGAGACCCTCATCCTGCCCGGCCGGCACGGTGAGATCGGCGCCAAGATCATCAAGGAGATCGCCCAGCGGTTGCGGTTTCTGGTGGACGTGGGCCTGGACTATCTGACCCTGGAGCGCAGCGCCAACTCCCTGTCCGGCGGCGAGGCCCAGCGCATCCGGCTCGCCAGCCAGATCGGCGCCGGCCTGGTGGGGGTCATGTATATCCTGGATGAGCCTTCCATCGGTCTGCACCAGCGCGATAACGCCCGCCTGCTGCGTACCCTGACCCACCTGCGGGACCTGGGCAACACCGTCATCTTGGTCGAGCACGACGAGGAGGCCATCCGCAGCGCCGACCTGGTGGTGGACTTGGGGCCCGGCACCGGCGTCCAAGGCGGCGAGATCGTTGCTCGAGGCACCAGCGAGCAGGTGGCCGCCGATCCTGGCTCCCTTACGGGCCGTTACCTGTGCGGCGACCTGCGTATCGAGATCCCGGCCGCTCGTACCCCGGTGGATCCCGACCGTCAGCTACGGGTGCGGGGAGCCCGCGGTCACAACCTGAAGGGCATTGACGCCGCCATCCCGGTGGGCACCTTCTGCTGCATTACCGGCGTCTCGGGCTCCGGCAAGTCCACCCTCATCAACGACACCCTCTATCCGGCCACCGCCCGCCGGCTCAACGGCGCGGCCTTGAGCCCGGCGCGGCACGAGGCGATCGAAGGGCTGGATCACTTCGACAAGGTGGTAGATATCGACCAGAGCCCCATCGGTCGCACGCCCCGTTCTAATCCCGCTACCTACACCGGCCTGTTCAGCCCGGTGCGGGAGCTGTTCGCCGCCGTGCCCGAGGCCCGTTGCCGCGGCTATACCCCCGGCCGGTTCAGCTTCAACGTGAGGGGGGGGCGCTGCGAGACCTGCCGCGGGGACGGCCTGATCCGGGTAGAAATGCACTTCCTGCCCGATGTCTATGTCCAGTGCGACACCTGCCAGGGGCGGCGCTACAACCGCGAGACCCTGGAGATCCGCTACAAGGGCAAGACCATCGACCAAGTCCTCGACCTCACGGTGGAGGACGCCACGGATTTTTTCTCCGCGGTTCCAGTCATCAAACGCAAGCTTCGGACCCTGATCGACGTGGGACTGACCTATGTCCGCCTGGGCCAGAGCGCCACCACCCTGTCCGGGGGCGAGGCCCAGCGGGTCAAATTGTCCCGGGAACTCAGCAAGCGTGATACCGGCCGCACCCTCTATATCCTGGACGAACCCACGACCGGGCTCCATTTCCAGGACGTCAAGCAACTCCTGGAAGTGCTGCACCGCCTGCGCGACCACGGCAATACGGTGGTGGTCATCGAGCACAACCTGGATGTCATCAAAACCGCGGACTGGGTCCTCGACCTGGGACCCGAGGGAGGGGATCAGGGGGGGAAGATCATCGCCACCGGAACCCCCGAGCAGATCGCCGCCAACCCGGACTCCCATACCGGGCGGTTCCTCAAGCCCCATCTGGAGCGGGGGTGGTAGCTCCGCAGGGTGCGGTGGGGAAGGAGCCGCGCCGATTGTGAACCGCAAAGGCGCACAGGGGGCAAGAGCCTCTCTATATCCGCAGGACCCGTAGGGTGGGCTGCGCCCACCAATAGTGCATTACTACACTTGCCCAGTACCCGTGTTGGGCACGCTCGGCGTCCAAAAATGCGGTTCGCTGCCTGCTCCGTCCTGGGAGAGGGTATCGCAAAAGGTGACGCCCGACCCGTGTTCAGGTATGGACCACCATTTCTAGACGCTACAGGTGATTGAAAATCAAGGAAAAGGAATACCGAGATTCCCCGTTTTTGAGCCGCAAATAGTGCCTCTTTTGCAACTCCTTCCGGTCGCCCCTAGCACACACCGGGAGAGGGGTTGGGGACCTGCCTGCCGCAGGCAGGGAGGGAAATCTAAAGGGCGAAGACCTGCGCCTTTGCGATACCCTTCTGGGGCGGTCAGCAGGCGCTCACCACATCCTACGGGCTTTGCTGTTTTTACCATCCCTGGCGCCGGCAGATTCCGGCAATCCCTGCCGGAATGACGAGGGGCAGGGCCTAAACGATTACGTCTGGTGTCACACAGTTAGCCCCATGACCGTGATCTTTTGCGACCGATTGGCGTTCATTTGCGGAAAAATGGATAGTGGTGATCTTTAAACCTGGTATATAAGGTAGATTAGGTTGTTGTGTGGTCCAGTAGGCCTGGACGATCAACTACTCTATCAGTTAAAGATTTACCACTACCGATTGCCGGATCACGTCCCCACATGGTTCGGATACAACTTGCCGGATAATGACAACGGAGTTGCTATGAAATCGATCCTGATCCTGCTCGGGGTGTTGGTCACCCACCTGACTATGGCCGGCTCACAGGTGCACGAAAGGGTGCTCGACAACGGACTGAAGGTGTTGATGAAGCCCGATCACCGGGCCCCGATCGTCACCTCCCAAATTTGGTACAAGGTCGGGTCCAGCTATGAGCACGGCGGTCTGACCGGTATCTCCCACGCGCTGGAGCACATGATGTTTAAGGGTTCCGAGCGGCTCGCTCCCGGCGAGTTCTCCCGCATCATCGCGGAGCACGGTGGTGACGAGAACGCCTTTACCGGACGTGATTACACGGCCTATTTCCAGACCCTGGCCAGGGACCGGCTCGCGATCGCCTTCGAGCTGGAGGCCGAGCGGATGCGTAACCTTACGCTGCCAGAGGAGGAGTTTCTCAAGGAGCTAGAGGTCGTCAAGGAGGAGCGCCGTCTGCATATCGAGGACGACCCCGAATCCCTGACCTTCGAACGGTTCACTGCCACAGCTTACGAAGCATCGCCCTATCGGATTCCCGTTATCGGCCGGGCCGGCGATCTGGAGCACTTGAAGGTCGCTGATCTGCGGGACTGGTACCGCAAATGGTATGCTCCGAATAACGCCATCCTAGTAGTCGTGGGCGACCTGGAGCCGGAGACAGTCTTTCTACTGGCCGAAAAACACTTCGGCCCTATGAAGTCGGAACAGGTAGTACCACCGAAGACCCGTGGCGAGCCCGTGCAGCGCGGTGAGAAACGGCTCCGGGTCAGGGCGCCGGCCAAGGAGCCCTATCTTATCCTGGGCTATAAGGCCACTGCCCTGGGACATGCTGAAGAAGCCTGGGAGCCCTACGCCCTGGAGATTCTGGCCTCGGTGCTCGACGGCGGCAGCAGCGCCCGCTTCAGCCGCGAGTTGGTGCGCGGCACGCGGGTGGCCGCGGCGGCGAGCGCCGGTTACAGCGCCTTTACCCGTCTACCTGGGATGTTTCTGATCGACGGCACCCCGGCTAAAGGGCGTACCCTGGAAGCACTCGAGCAGGCCTTCCGGGTCCAGGTTGAGCAAGTCCAACGCGAGCCGGTGGTGGCGTCCGAGCTCGCGCGCATCCGTACCCAGCTGATTGCGGGTAAGGTCTACGAGCAAGACTCGGTCTTCTACCAGGCCATGCAGCTGGGGCGTTTGGAGACCGTGGGGCTGGGCTGGCCCCTGGTGGATCGGTACGTCGAGCAGCTGCGTCGGGTAACCCCGGAACAGATCCGGGCCGTGGCGCGTAAATACCTGGTCGCGGACCGGCTCACAGTGGCCCTACTGGAGCCCCAACCCATGGATAGCAAGCAATCACGATCGAATGCAGCGGGAGAACATGGCCATGCACACTGACAAGACCCGCATCTTCTCCATAGCCTGCGCCCTGTTTGGTCTCGCCATTGCGAGCGCCGCCTGGGCGGGCCCCAGGATCGAAACCTGGGAGACAACCAAGGGCGCGCGGGTCCTCTTCGTCGCCGCGCCGGATCTACCTATCCTCGATGTCCGGCTGGTGTTCGATGCCGGGAGCGCTCGGGACGGCAAGCGCTCTGGTCTGGCCTCCCTGACCGCACACCTGCTGACGCAGGGGGCGGGGGAGTGGGACGCGGACACCGTCGCCGAACGGATCGAGTCCGTCGGGGCAGAGCTCTCCGCCAGTGCCGGCCGCGATATGGCCACCCTGTCGCTGCGCACCCTGACCGAGGGGATCGCTTTGGACCAGGCCCTGGAGACCCTGGCCAGGAGCTTATCCGAACCCAGGTTCGGCCAGGCCGATTTCGAGCGTGTGCGCGAAAATCGACTGGTTGCCCTGCGCCAAGACGAGCAGGACCCGCATACCGCCGGCTCGAGGGCGATTTACCGCAAGGTCTTCGGCGCTCATCCCTACGCCTCCGATCCCACCGGGACCCTGGAGACGGTAAGCGCCATGCGACGCGAGGACCTAGTGGAATTTCACCGCCGTTACTATGTGGCCGGCAACGCAGTGGTCGCCATGGTCGGGGCCCTCGCGCGTGAGCAGGCCCGGGACCTGGCGGAGCGCCTCACGGCCGGTCTGGACTCCGGCGGGCCACCGCCCGGGTTGCCGCCGGTGCCGGAGCTGTCCGCCCCGATCCGGGAACACCTGGACTTCCCATTGACCCAAACCCACGTCTTCGCGGGACAACCGGGGATGCGGTGGCTCGATCCGGACTATTTTTCGCTCTATGTGGGTAACCACATCCTCGGGGACAGTGGGCTGGTCTCCCTGCTCGTGGACGAGGTGCGGGAGAAACGGGGGCTGTCCTACCATGTCTACAGCTATTTCCTGCCCATGTCCGAACGCGGTCCCTTCCTGCTGGGGTTGCAGACCAAAAACGACCAGGCCGCTGCGGCCCGCAAGGTGTTGATGGACACGGTGCGGCGGTTTCGGGAGCAAGGACCGACGGAAGATGAGCTGGCGGTCGCCATCAAGCACATCACCGGCGGTTTCCCGCTGCGTATTGCCAGCAATCGCAAGGTCGTCGGCTACCTCGCGGTGATCGGCTTCTACGATCTGCCCCTGGACTACCTGGACCGCTTTAATGAGCGGGTATCCGGGGTGAGGGCCGAGCAGATCCGCGCGGCCTTCAACCGCCGGGTACACCCGGACCGCTTCGCCACCCTGAGTGTCGGGCCGCGGGAAGATCGCGCGGCCGACGGCGAAGACTGAATACACACCGGAGCGGACCCCATAGTCGGGTTGAAGGATCATGCTCCAAACCATGGGAGCGCCGAGAACCCAGAGAAAAATCAAGAGACTAAGTTTACACGAAATCATGACTATCGACCTTACCACCGAAATCCTGAAGCAGATCCGGAACGGCATCTAAGGAGCTGCGGGAGGATTTCAATCACCAGCTTGATCAGACCAACTCACGCCTCGGGCGGGTAGAACAGGGTCTTAGTGATCTCGGCAAATTCATACGTCAGATCGCCCTCGACCAGACCCAAACACGAACGTTTCCATACCCACCATGTGGAACACCTGTGAGGAGAACATAACGGACCTGAAAGGGCGCGTCCAAAGGCTCAAACAAAGGTCCGTCAGCTGAGCAGGGTAATACTGTCAAAGCTCTGTCGGCGTCACCTCCGTCAATTGCCGACATCCTCGAAATCCGAATCCGGGTAGATTTTTAACTGATACTGATAGCGTAGTTTGAGAGTCCAGGTCGACCGGGCTGCGTAGCTACCCAACCTAACTTCTACCAGTTAAAGACCACCACCACCCCGAATCCGTACCCATGAGCCAGATCCACACCCCACAACCATCGTTTCACGACCCCTCACTGGTCGCGGTCCGTACCGACCTGCTACGCGTGCTGCGCACCTTTCTGCCCGCTGACGCCGTATTGGCGCAGGAGGAAGAGGTCCGCCCCTATGAGTGTGATGCCCTCTCCGTCTACCGGCAGCTCCCGTTGCTGGTGGTACTGCCGCGGACCCTCGAAGAAATCCAGCGCATCATGCGCCTGTGTCATGAACGCGACATCCCAGTAGTCGCCAGAGGCGCGGGGACCGGGGTCTCCGGCGGCGCGTTGCCCCATGCCGATGGCATCCTGCTCAGCCTGGCGCGCTTCGACCGGATCCTGGACATCGACCGGACCGGCCGCACCGCCCGCGTCCAACCAGGCGTGCGCAACCTGGCCCTCTCCGAGGCCGCGGCCCCATTCGGCCTCTACTATGCCCCGGACCCGTCCTCGCAGATCGCCTGCACCATCGGCGGCAATGTCGCAGAGAACTCCGGCGGCGTACGCTGCCTCAAGTACGGGCTGACGGTGCACAACATACTAGCGATCAAGCTGGTGACGGTGGACGGCGAGCTGATCGAAATCGGTGGCCAGGCCCCGGACGCTCCAGGTTATGACCTGTTAGCCCTGTTCATCGGGTCCGAGGGGATGCTCGGCGTCGTGGTCGAGGTGACCATCCGCCTCCTGCCGGTGCCCGAGCAGTCGCAGGTCGTGCTGGCGGCCTACGACGACGTGGAAAAAGCCGGCCAGTCCGTGGGCGATATCATCGCCGCGGGTATCATCCCGGCGGGCCTGGAGATGATAGACGGCTCCGCCATTGCCGCCATCGAGGCCTTCGTCCACGCCGGCTATCCGACCGACGCGGCCGCTATCCTGCTGTGCGAGGTGGACGGCAGCGAGCAGGAAATCGCCGCGCATATCGCCCGGGTCCGGGAGCTGCTGCTCGCCGGCGGCGCCACCGAGGTACGAACCGCCCGCGACAATCCAGAGCGCCTGCGCTTCTGGCAGGGCCGTAAGGCCGCATTCCCCGCCATGGGTCGCCTCGCCCCCGATTATTACTGCATGGACGGCACCATCCCCCGGCGCCGACTACCCGAGGTCCTGCGCCGCACCGCGGAGCTTTCGGAAGAATACGGCCTGCCGATAGCCAATGTCTTCCATGCCGGTGACGGTAACCTGCACCCGCTGATCCTCTACGATGCCAACAACCCTGGGGAGCTGGAACGCACCGAGGAGCTCGGCGGCAAGATCCTGGAGCTATGCGTCGAAGTCGGCGGCACCATCACCGGCGAACACGGCGTGGGCATCGAGAAGATCGGCCAGATGTGCGTCCAGTTCACCAAGCAAGAGCTCGAGCAATTCATGGCCGTCAAGCAAGTCTTCGACCCGAAAGGACTGTTGAATCCCGGCAAAGGCGTGCCGACGCCGCGCCGGTGTTCGGAATACCGCGAGCTCCCTTCACGGACGCCGGACTAGCGTATACCCACGATCACAATCAGTTGAACAGCAAGATCGCGCATGAGAATATCCGTTTTTCGGCAGTGGTGAACTTATAATTGATAGCGTAATTGAGAGTCCAGGTCGACCGGGCTGCGTAGCTACCCAACCTAACTTCTATCAGTTAAAGACCATCACTACCCGAAAAAGAAGGTTGATGAACCGCCTCCAGGCTACCACTTGAAAATTTACCGAACCCGTGTCTCGACCATGGAAAACTATCAACCAAACCCCGATCTCCTCGCCGGGCGCGTCGTCCTCGTGACCGGAGCCGCGGAGGGCATCGGGCGTGCCGTTGCCGCGGCCTGCGCCCGGTACGGCGCGACCCTTGTGCTGTCGGACCGGGAGCAGCGCGACCTGGAGCCCCTCTACGACGAGCTGGAGGCCGGCGGCGCATCGGAACCGGCCATCCTGCCCCTGGACCTGGAGCGAGTGGATGATAAGGGCCTGCAAGGGGCCCTGGACCTGATCGATGAGGAACTCGGGCGTCTGGACGGCCTCGTCCACTGCGCCGCCTTCGCTCCCTTCCTGAGCCGGATCGACGACTATGACGCCACCGAGTGGGAACGCGTACTGCGCATCAATCTCACCGCTCCCTTCCTGCTCACCCGGGCCTGCCTGCCCTTGCTGCGTGCCGCGGACGACGCCTCGGTGATCTTTACCCTCGACCGAATCGGAAGCCGGGGCGCGGCCTACTGGGGCGCCTATTGCGCCGCCAAGTTCGGGATCGATGGTCTCATGCAGAGCCTGGCCGAAGAAACGCGGGGCAGCAGCAAGATTCGAGTCAACGGCATCGACCCCGGGGTCGTCCGAACCGGACTGCGCGTCCGACTCTACCCCGGAGAAGACCCGAGCTGCTTGCCGGACGCAAAGACGGTGACGGGGGACTACCTGTATCTGCTAGGACCGGACGCGGTGGACGTCACCGGCCGGCGCCTGCCCTTTTGAGGAGCTATCCGGTTAAAAGCAATCCTGAATTATTTAGCGTTGTTTGGAGGACCGGGACCTGTAGCGTTGCGACGCCCAAAGGCTTGCTGGTCATTTGCCGGATCAGTGCCAGCGTTTTAATGTAACCTACGCCCACATTACCCCCCGCACGGCCGGTACGCGCGGATACGCATTGCGTGTAGGTCGGCTCAGGCGCGCCGTCCGATCCCGAAGCACGGTGACAAGGCCGGCCGCACCGTAACCCCAACACGCCAGATCCCACAACCAACGCTGAATATCCAGGACCGCGCCTGGACAGACACGACGTCGAACGCAGCGTAAAGCAACACGTACGCCGACATCCATTTTAACCAAACAGCTTCTGAAGCTTGCCTCAACCCGCGCCCTGAATATAATGCTACATGGCTCAGAGACTATTGCTATTGTTCGGAGAGTAATCATGCCTACTTACGATTACCGCTGTGACGCCAACGGCCGGGTGCTAGAAGTCAACCACCGCATGAGCGAGGACTTGTCCACCTGGGGCGAGCTTTGCGAGTGCGCCGGCATCGAGCCGGCCGACACCCCGATCGATGCCCCCGTCCATCGACTGGCTACCGGCGGCAACCCTGTCGCCAGCACCAATCTCGGCAGCGGCGCCGCCCCTGCCTGCAACACCGGGGCCTGCTGTCCCACCGGCATGTGCGGCCTAAATTGAGGCAATGGTAGCCGCTCCGGCGGCCAACGGTTCAGGACACCGGAGTGTGGGAGCCGGAAGCAAAAGTCCCTCTCCCAGAGGAGGGTGTCGCAAAAGGCATCGGTCTTCGCCTTTTGATCCCCTTCTCCCCAACCCCTCTCCCGGCGAGGGTGTCGTAAAAGGAGCTGCCCGACAGGGTTTAGGGATAGACCATCATTTTCGGATTCTACAACCGATTGAAAATGAACGACCCACGGAGGGACTTTGTTTGCGACACCCTCCAGAGGGAAAGGAAATCCCAACTCGACAAACCGAGGTTTACACCCTTGCCCCTCCCGGAAACGAGCAGCAAGTCGATCCAGGCACGCATTTCCAGCCTCTAAGGTCTAGGGTTTTCACAGCCTGCGCGGTGTGGACATCAGGCTGCCCGAACTTGCCGTTCCTCGGTGCAAATGGAGCGGGCAAATCCAATCTTACCCGCTTTGGTGCTCCACGAGGAACTTTTCATCTACACCTGAAAGAATGTGAATTTAGATTCTATCATCGAGAGGAAAGCTTATATGATAGAATACTTATCTAAGGAATTCCCAACATGGGGTTTGGGTTCAATCCGCGAGTCGATAGCGGGCGCCGCAGTAGGAGCAGACCGCTTCGCCGGTCGTCTCGATGGGAAGGTAAACGCGCGGGTGCAGGTTCCACACCTCGTCCTGGAGACGGGGGCAGGATAGGGGCAGGTCTTTACGGCTAATCGCTATCACTTGCCGGTTGTTCCGGGTCTTGGCGGCGGTTTCTGTCATCTTCCGGCCCTCCGATACCGAGGTCTCGAGTTGTGGGTAGTCAAGGGTTGGTAGTGGTAAATATATAACTGGTGGTGGGTAGATTGGGCCGCTATGCAGCTCGGCGGACTTGGACTATTAGCCACGCTATCCCGCGTACAATTTGCGGAAACAAGCACCCGCCGGGGTAGCGGGGACCGGTTCCGATCCGGATTTTTCCGTAGGAAAATCAGGCGATCAGAGAAAAGGGTTCGCCTCAGACCAACGTCAGCCATTGGGGATATTCGTTGCGGCGACCGTGGACCTGATCGAAATACAGACCCTGTAGACGTTCGGTAACGGGGCCCCGGGTGCCTGTGCCGATGGCGCGTCCGTCTACCTCCCGGATCGGGGTGATCTCCGCCGCGGTCCCGGTGAAGAAGGCCTCGTCGGCGATATAGACCTCGTCGCGGGTGATGCGTTTCTCCACCACCCGGATTCCCAGCTCGTCGGCCAGAGGCAGAACCGTCTTGCGGGTGATGCCGTCGAGGGCGGAGGTTAAATCCGGGGTGTAGAGCATACCCTCCCGGACGATGAAGATGTTCTCGCCGCTCCCTTCCATGACATAGCCCTCGGCGTCCAGCAGAAGGGCCTCGTCGTAGCCATCACGTAGGGCCTCCCGGAGGGCCATCATAGAGTTTATGTAATTACCGTTGGCCTTGGCCCGGCACATGGCGATATTGACGTGGTGGCGGGTGAAGGACGAGACCCTGACGCGGATGCCATCCTGCATGTTCTGCTCGCCCAGGTAGGCGCCCCACTCCCAGGCCGCCACCATGCAGTGGACCTTCAGATTATCGGTGCGCAGGCCCATGCCCTCGGAGCCGTAGAAGCACATGGGACGGATATAGGCGGAGTCGAGCCCGTTTTTCCGCACCACGGCCCGCTGGGCTGCGTCCAGCGTCTCCCGATCGTAGGGTAGGGTCATACCGACGATGTGGGCCGAGTTGAATAGGCGGTCCGTGTGTTCGCGCAGGCGGAAGATTGCGGTACCCCGTTCGGTCCGGTAGGCGCGCACGCCTTCGAAGACCCCCATGCCATAGTGCAGAGTGTGGGTCAACACATGGGTCTTGGCCTCGCGCCAGGGCACCATCTCGCCGTCCAGCCAGATGAAGCCGTCACGGTCTGCCATTGTCGTCATCATCGCCTCCACCTACCCTCCGGGTATCCGCGTGACCGCGTAACGAAACACTCGGGGTCTCTATGAGGGACCCGAATCTTTAACAAATTCGTGGTTTTTGGTTCGCGTACAAAATCCAGGCTCTCTTACGTTTTGTGTGGGTAAGGGGTTTAGTTAGCCCTGTCGCTGGTGTAATGATTTTGATGCGCCTGTCCCGCAGGTTCTCTAACGCCTCGCAGGGTGCTTGCAGAGGTCTGTTGCTTTACCGTGTCGAGTTCTCGCCGGAGGTCCAATCTATGGAACACCTGTCGTTGTTCACCGTTGCCCTCGGACTGACGATTCCCTGGGAAGTGGGCGATGTCCAGTTCGATGCCAAAGCTGGGTGCATCGACTTCGAGGTGGCGTTCCCGCGTGGAACGCGGTTTACCTGTTCGCACTGTGGTGCGGAGTACCAGCCGGTCCACGATACCCGTGAGCGCACCTGGCGCCATCTGAACTTCTTCCAGTACCAGGCCTACATACACACCCAAAGTTCCGCGCGTGCGTTGCGGGTGTTGTGCCAAGACGGCCCAGGTTGGGGTTCCCTGGGCACGCCCCATGAAAAGCCGCGGTCGTGGAGCAATTCGCCGACGACCTTGAAGCCCATGGGGGCTGTGCTGACAACACCCAAGACGCTTGCATCGACATGCCCGCAAGCTACCGTGCCGGAGTCCAGGAACACCTCCCCTCAGCGACCATTACCTTACGATGAATTTCATGTCGTGCATCAGAGGCGAAGCCTCGCTAAGGTTTATCCCAAGGACATTTCGTTTAATTTTCCCATTCTTAAATCAGTGATTGGGTCTAGATAACTTAAATAAAGCGCTGCAACCGCATGCTAAGGTTATGTTATGCAAGGAAAAAACAGCAGGCATTCATACATCTCCGAAGCCAAACCCGGATGGATTATACACTATTTTGCGCACGATTTATCGGCCTCGAAAATCGCCAAGTTGAGTGATGTAAGGCGTCCGACGATCAATCAGTTGTTATTCAAACTACGAACCCGAATCGCTCAGCTTTGTGACGCGTCATCGCCCTTCTCCGGCGAGGTTGAAGTCGATGACTCTTATTTCGGCGGGCGCGGGGCTGGGGGTAAAATGATTGTCTTCGGGATTCTGGAACGCCACGGGAAGGGCTACACGAGAATCATCCCGAATGCCACCAAGAAGCCGCTACAGGCCGCAATCCGGGGCCGTGAGGCCATCAATAGCATCATCCACTCGGACGGCTAGAGGGGCTACGATGGGCTGGTGGATGGGGGGTACAAAAAGCATTTCCATGTGAATCATGGTCAGCATGAATTTGCCCGTGGTAATTGCCCTATCAATGGCATTGAATCATTCTGGTCATATGCCAAACGAAGGCGTGCAAAATTCAATGGTGTTCCACGAAAAACTTTTCATCTACACCTGAAAGAATGTGAATTTAGATTCAATCCTCGAGAGGAAGATTTATATGATAGAATACCTTCCTGCTGAGAGAAAATCCTCTCTAAAATTATCTAGACCCATTGAAATAACGCGGGGATACCTCAGACACAAGCCCTCATCCGTATGAATTCGCGTTCTTTCGTGGTTCCTGTTCCCCGCACCTGCGGAACTCGATTCATTTGTAAGATGCGGATCGATCTAAGGGATCCTAGTCCTCTACCAGCTCCCGCCACCAGGCCCATACCTGCTCCCGTGGCTCGACCAACTGATCGTTGGGAATGCGCGTGGGTTGTTCCTGCAGGGTGCTACGGTGGTAAGCGGCGCGTAGCGCCTTGTAAGCGCCGGTCAGGTCCTCGGCGGCGGTGCCCGGCAACAGGTTGAGGCGGGCCAAGGTCTCGAGCAACCGCACATTGTCGGTCCAGTCAGCAAGCTCCGGGTACCGTGCAGCCCACCGGAGAACGAGGTATTGAACCATAAACTCAAGATCGGCAATACCGCCGCACCCTTGTTTCAGGTCGAACCACCCATTCCGGGTCCGGTCCAGGTTCTTGCGCATGCGCTCGCGCATCGCCCGTACGTCCAGGCGCAGCGGCTTCGGCTCCCGTTCCCGGCAGAGGACCTCGCGGCGTATCCGGCCGAAGCGCTCCGCGAGCCTTCGGTCACCGGCTACCGGACGGGCGCGGACCAGGGCCTGATGTTCCCAGGTCCAGGCTGCCTGGGTTTGGTATTGCGCAAACGACTCGAGGGAGCGCGCCAACATGCCCTTGTTGCCGTCGGGGCGCAGGCGCATGTCCACCGCATAGAGCTGGCCGGAGGGGGTGCGGGTGGTAATCATGTGGATCATGCGCTGTCCCAGACGCAGATAAAATTGGTCGTTGGAGATCGGGCGGTCGCCGCAGGTCTCAGCATTGGCCGTATCGCTGCCGTGCAGAAAGACCAGGTCCAGGTCGGACCCGTAACCGAGCTCGAGGCCGCCCAGCTTGCCGTAACCGAGCACCAGAGACCCAGGTTCGTCACCCTCGATCCCGCCGGGACGCCCGTGCCTCGCCTGTAGGTGGTCATGGGCCAACACCAGCACCCTGGAGACCGCGACCTCGGCGATCTCGGTCAAGTAGTCGCTCACCACCATTAAAGGGATGACGTCCGTGAGGTCCGCCGCCGCTACCCGCAGGATGTTCCCCTGGGCGAACTGGCGTAGGCGCTCCATCTGCTGCTCTAGGTCGTCGTCGGCCAAGGGGGCGAGCAGGCTGTCGAGCTCTGCTTCCAGCTCCACCCGGCGTAGGGGGGCATAGAGGCGCCGGGGGTCCAGAAGCTCGTCCAACAGCAGAGGATGGTGCACGATCCGGTCGGTGAACCAGGAGCTCATGCCCGCCAGTCGCGTCAGCTGTGACAGGATGATCGGATGCTCAATGAGCATCGCCAGATAGGCGGTACGGCTTAGCACGGACTCCAGCACCCGCAGCAACCGTTCCAACACCAGGTCCGGGTCCTGGGCACCGGCGACCAGATGCAGGATTTGGGGCACGAGCCGGGCCATCCGGTCGCTGCCACGCCGGCCCAATCCCTTGCGCAGCGCTGCATCGCGCAGGATTCGCAGACGCTTCAGGATGGCGCCCGCGCCCCGGAAGCCAGACTGTGCAAGCCGCTCCAGGTAATGTTCCTCGTCCGCCGCGCCGCTCCAGAGGTTCGCGAACAGTTGGTCCCGGCGCTCCTCCCCCGCGTGGGAGGCGGCGAAGACCCGATCGAACTCGTCCTGGACCCAACGCCGATGTCTCTTGAGCCGCCCGAAGAAGTCGTCCCAATTCGCGCAGCCCATGGCGCGGGCAAGCCGCAGGCGCCCGACTGCGTTTTCTGGCAACGAGTGGGTCTGCCGGTCCTGCCAGGCCTGGAGCCGATTCTCCGTCAGGCGCAGGTACCGGTAGGCCGCGCCGAGCCGCTGCGTGGCCTGGGCCGGCAACAGACCCTTATCCCCCAGCCGCTGCAGGACGGGCTGGATGGCTCTGAGCTGCAGCTCGGGGTCGCGGCCGCCGCGGATGAGTTGGAAGGTTTGGCCGATGAACTCGATCTCACGAATACCGCCGGGGCCGAGCTTGATGTTGTCCGCCATGCCCTTGCGTTCTAGCTCCTTGTCGATCATCCGCTTCATATCGCGCTGGGACTCGATGGCGCCGAAATCCAGGTAACGGCGGTAGACGAAGGGCCGCAGCATCGCCATGAGCCGCTCCCCCGCCGCCGGGTCGCCCGCCACCACTCGCGCCTTAATCAGAGCGTAACGCTCCCACTCCCGGGCCTGGGATTGGTAGTAGTCCTCCACGGCACCGAAGCTCATGGCTAGGGGCCCCACGCCGCCGAAAGGACGCAGGCGCGTATCGACCCGAAACACAAAACCGTCCGCCCCATTGGTATCCAGGGCCTGGATCAGGCGTTGGGCAAGACGAACGAAAAACTGCTCATTGGCCAGGGGGCGTTGACCATCCGTTCGGCCAACCCCGGTATAGGCGAAAATGAGGTCGATGTCCGAGGATAGATTGAGCTCCCGCGCTCCCAGCTTCCCCATCCCCAGCACCACCAGGTGCTGCTCGGCGCCGGCCTCGTCGCGGGGGGTGCCGAGCTCCGCCGTCAGCCAGCCATGCAGCAACCCAAGGGTGCGAACCACGCAAGTATCCGCCAGGGCGCTCAGGTCCTCCAGGGTCTCATCGAGTCCCGCCAGGGCGGCGATGTCGCGCCAGATTATGCGGACCAGCTCGCGATGCCGAAACCGACGCAGGGCCGCCGCGAGGGACCCATCGTCGGTGACGCCCTCCAGATCAGCGGCGAACAGGCGGTCCAGCTCGCCCTCAACGCAGGAACCTTCCAAACGCCCGGAAGCAAGCAATTGCGGCAGGATCTCCGGGTAGCGGATACAGCTTTTGGCGACATAGTCACTCGCCTCCCAGACGCCTGACAGGGTGCATTCGAGCAACGGATGCGCGGGCACCGGGAGACCCTGTTCGACGAGCGCCGCCTCCCAGGCCCGCCGCTGCTCGACAACTCTCGCAATTAAATCATCGGCTGCAATCGGATCATCGACTCTTGTCATCAGAGAAATTCCTCGACCGCGAATCGTCGCAAGAGGATATACCCTTATAACACGTTAAAGAGTCCGCAAAGCGAGGTGTTTGGAGTGTCTGTTTCCTCTCTGTGGTAGGCAGGGCGGGCAAAGGGAGGAGGACGAAATCCGGAATGCAGGTCGGGTCAGGTGCGGTTTCGATGATCGGTTGCGTTGATCGATTCGGGTGCGCGTAACCCAACCGCAAAGGCCGAACCACAGCACGGTTGGTTAGGTTACGGCGCATCAGAGTTAGGCGATTTCCATCACATGAAATACCCCATCCTGCTGGTCTTTTGATCTGTCTTCCGTGTTGCGGCAGTTGTTACGTAGTCCACTCCGCGCCAGTTGCCACGCCTTGAATACAAACCAAGGGTCTAGATAACTTTAGAGAGGATTTTCTCTCAGCAGAGTAAATATTCTTTCATATAAGTTTCCCTCTCGATAATTGAATCTAAATTCACATTCTTTACAGGCGTAGATGAAAAGTTTTTCGTGGAACACGATTGAATTTTGCAAGCCTGCGTTTGGCATATGACCAGAATGATTCAATGCCATTGATAGGGCAATTACCAAGGACAAATTCATGCTGACCATGATTTACATGGAAATGCTTTTTGTACCCCCTATCCACCAGCCCCTCCAGCCGTCCGAGTAGATGATGCTGTCAAGGACCACCTGGCCCCGGATTGCGGCCTGATAGCGGCTTCTTGGCGGCGTTCGGGACGATTTCCGTGTAGACTTTCCCGTGGTGTTCCAGAATCCCGAAGACAATCGTTTTACCCCCAGCCCCACGCCCTTTCTTCCCACGAACACGGCGCCCGCCGAAACATAGGATTCATCGACTTCAACCTCGCCGGGGAAGGGCGATGACGCGCCACAAAGCTGAGCGATTCGAGTCCGTAGTTTGAATAACAACTAAATTAAGCCTCGGACGGCTTACATCACTCAGCTCGGCGATTACCGAGGCCGGTAAATCGTGCGCAAAATGTAGGGTACAACCCGTCTGGGTAGTGGTGGTCTTTAACTGGCAGAAGGTAGATTGGGCCGCTGTGTGGCCCGGTAGATCTAGTCTATCAACCACGCTACCAGTTAAAATTTAACACTACCTCCGCCTGAATTTAGCTTCCAAAAGGTGTGAACGCCTGAAACACCTGTTTTTTCCTTGCATAACATAATCTTAGCATGCAGTTGCAGTTCTAAAGTTATCTAGGCTCTCCTAATTTTTTACGAATAATCGACTTAAATGTAAGGGGACCTTGAAGAATTGCGGGAATGCAATTCTTCAAGGTCCTCCACAGAAGGCGCCTCGGCGGATAGACGCGGCAAGGAATCCCGGATGGTGCGGTGATCCGATCCCCCCTCAATACCGGTAGTAGTCCGGCTTATAGGGACCCTCGACAGGTACTCCGATATAGTCGGCTTGATCCTGTCTCAGGACCGTCAGGGTGGCGCCGATCTTGCCGAGGTGCAGGTGGGCCACCTCTTCGTCCAGCTTCTTGGGCAGCACATAGACACCGATCGGGTACTGCTCGGTATTGCCGAAGAGCTCCATCTGGGCCAGGGTCTGGTTAGTGAAGCTGTTGGACATCACGAAGCTGGGATGGCCCGTGGCGCAGCCCAGATTCACCAGGCGGCCCTTGGCGAGCAGGATGATGCGCTTGCCGCTGGGGAAGATGACATGATCCACCTGGGGCTTGATCTCCTGCCACTCGTAGCTGTCGAGGGAGGCGACGTCGATCTCGTTGTCGAAATGACCGATGTTGCAGACGATCGCATGATCCTTCATCGCCACCATGTGGTCGTGGGTGATGATGTCCCAGTTGCCGGTGGCGGTGACGAAGATGTCCGCCCGGGGCGCCGCTTCCTCCATGGTCACTACCTTGAAGCCTTCCATGGATGCCTGCAGGGCACAGATGGGATCGATCTCGGATACCTGGACAATCGCTCCGAGGCTGCGTAGGGACTGGGCACAGCCCTTGCCTACGTCGCCGTAGCCGCAGACCATGGCGACCTTGCCGGCGATCATGACATCGGTGGCCCGCTTGATGCCGTCTACTAGGGACTCGCGACAGCCGTACAGGTTGTCGAATTTGGACTTGGTAACCGAGTTGTTCACGTTCATGCCCGGGAAGAGCAGCGAGCCTTCCCGCGCCATTTCGTACAGGCGGTGCACGCCGGTGGTGGTTTCTTCGGTAACGCCCTTGATGCCCGCGGCGATTCGATGCCAGTAGCGCGCGTCGCGCTCGAAGATGCGTCTCAGGACGCCGAGCACCGCCGTCCACTCTTCATTGTCGCTGGCGGCCGGCGCGGGCACGCCGCTGGCCTTCTCGTACTCCACCCCCTTGTGGACCAACAGGGTGGCGTCGCCGCCGTCGTCCAGGATCATATTGGGACCGGCACCGTCGGGCCAGCTCAGGGCCTGCTCGGTGCACCACCAGTATTCCTCCAGGGTCTCGCCCTTCCAGGCATACACGGGGATACCGGCGGCGGCAACGGCCGCGGCGGCGTGATCCTGGGTTGAGAAGATATTGCAGGAGGCCCAGCGGACCTGGGCGCCGAGTTCGACCAGGGTCCGGATCAACACCGCAGTCTGGATGGTCATGTGCAGGCTGCCAGAGATGCGGGCACCGGCCAGGGGTCTTCGGGTCCCGTACTTCTCGCGCAGGGCCATGAGACCGGGCATCTCGGTCTCGGCGATGGCGATCTCTTTGCGCCCCCAATCGGCCAGGGAGATGTCGGCAACCTTATAGGTGGTATGCTCACTCATAGTAGTCAGCTCCAGATGATTATCAGAGTGAGCGCCGTTGTTGAACATACCCCCTCACCGAGCCTGGCCCTGCTGCTAAATCGGCTATCTGTTTTCATGTGCTCGGATTCCGGGCACAGGCACCGATTGAGCAGCGAGGTTGCAACGCTCCTCGGGGAAGGCAATTGACATGTAGGATGTAGTGAGCCGATGGCCCGCTCCGGCAGGCCATCGGCGAACCATATCAGTGGTGTGGTGAGCGCCTGCCTACTGCCGCCCCAGGTGGATGTCACGAAAGGTTCACCCTTTGATCCCCTCTCCCCCTGCCCGCCCCGTCGGTGGTAGTCTTTAACTGGTAGAAGGTAGGTTGGGTCGCTACGCAGCCCGGTAGACCTGGACTCTCAACCACGCTATCAGTTAAAATTTAACTCTACCAATAAGAAATTGTTTTAAAAGGTAATGTCCGTCGCGAGCCGGAGATCGACCGCCATTTCTGACCGTCGCAGGTGGTTAAAAATGCATGGAATTAGGGAATTACTATTGGGACTGGGCGTGTTGCAGTTATAGGGGTCAGACCCTGATTTATCCCCTCATTATTGCAATCTTAAGACAACAAGTTGTAGCGCGCATTTACGCTGGATCTAAACCTGCATGGGGTTTATGGTCCCTGGAACGTCACCCAACCCACCAGGAGCTCCCCATGCCTGTCTGAAGTGGACCCCAAACAGCGCCTTCGTTATCACAGCTTACGAACTGAAGAAAATAGCAACGGCGGTGGTATTTAACTGGCAGAAGGTAGGTTGGGTCGCTACGCAGCCCGGTAGACCTAAACTCTCAACCACATTATCAGTTTAGATAATTTACCACTACCGAAAACCGAAGTGCCGCAGGCTACCTCGTTGAGATATATGGGCCACCTATGTCCATGCTGATCGAACACCTGATCCGTCCGGAAATCCGGGGCCTCGATGCCTATCAGGTGCCGGATGCCACAGGCCTCATCAAGCTGGATGCGATGGAGAACCCCTACAGCTGGCCCGAGGGGTTACATCGTGAGTGGCTGGGGGCGCTGCAGGCGGTCCATCTGAACCGCTATCCGGATCCTCAGGGAAACGAGCTCCAGGCGGTGCTGCGGGCGTCCATGGGTATCCCGGATGCAATGGGGTTGCTGCTGGGCAACGGCTCGGACGAGCTGATCCAGATGCTGGCGCTGGCGGTGGCGCGGCCCGGATGCGGCCTGCTGTCCGTAGAGCCGGGCTTTGTCATGTACCGAATGATCGCCTTGTTCACCGGTAGAGGGTATATCGGCGTTCCGCTACGCGCCGGGGATTTCTCCCTCGACCTGCCGGCGCTGCTGGCGGCCATAGCAAGGGAGCAGCCGGCCATCGTCTTCATCGCCTATCCCAACAACCCGACCGGAAACCTGTTCGATGCCGATACCCTTGTACGCATTATCGAGGCGGCGCCGGGCCTGGTAGTCATCGATGAGGCCTACGCTCCCTTCACCGATCGCAGCTTCCTGCCGCGCCTTGGGGACTGGCCCAATCTGTTGGTGATGCGTACCCTCTCCAAGATGGGGCTGGCTGGGCTGCGACTCGGCTATCTGGCCGGTCCCAACGAGATACTCGCTGAGATCGACAAAACCCGACTGCCCTACAACATCAACGTGCTGACCCAGGCGAGTGCCGCCTTCGCCTTGCGCCATCGGGAGGTTCTCGACGAGCAGGCACAGTGCATCCGCGCGGAACGTTCCCGCTTGTTCGCCGGACTGTCCGGTCTGGATGGTGTCCTGCCATATCCCAGCGAGACCAACTTTATCCTGTTACGGGTGCCCGCCGGGCGGGCGGGTGAGCTCTTCGCCTCCCTCAAGTGCGGCGGCGTGCTGGTCAAGAGTCTCGATGGTACCCAGCAACTGCTCGCGGACTGCCTGCGGGTGACGGTAGGGCGTCCGGAGGAGAACGGTGCCTTCCTCGCCGCCCTCGAATCGGCCCTATAGCCGCTGGGCAAACGCATGGCCTTAAGAGAATGTCTAAGAACTAACTTATTGGGTAGTGGTGGTCTTTGACTGGTAGAAGGTAGGTTGGACTGCTGTGCGGCCTGGTAGACCTAGACTCTCAACCACGTCATCAGTTAAAAACCGACCACTACCATGTAAAGCGTCCATCGCGGGTGAGGATAATAAACCCGTTCGTATTAGAGAGTATGTATATCTGTATCGCTAAACGAGATATTAATCATTCTTAACCTCGAAAATTCATAGGGAGTCGAATCATTGTAAATGATAAATATAGAAAGTTAACTTTATGATAATTCTAAGTATATGCGTCGCAACACAACACGTCCGGTCCTTCAAGCAGCACCAAATCATTCAGCCGGCTCCCGCAACCAACGCCGAATAATCCAGGACCGCGCCCGGACAGGCTCGGCGCCGAGCGCGGCGTAACGCAACACGACCCAGCATCCGTTTTAACCAAACAGCATTCTCAAGAATGCTTCAGGGTAGCCTCAGGACACCGCCGCCAGCCTGGTTGCTTCCTCCACATCCACCGACACCAGACGCGAGACGCCGGGCTCTTGCATGGTCACGCCCAGGAGGTGGTCCGCGATCTCCATGGTTAGCTTGTTGTGGGTGATGAAAATGAACTGCACCCGATCGGACATGAAGCGCACCAGCTCGCAGAAGCGCTCCACATTAGCGTCGTCCAGGGGGGCATCCACCTCGTCGAGCATGCAGAAGGGGGCCGGGTTGAGCTCGAAGATGGCAAACACCAGGGCCACGGCGGTCAGTGCCTTCTCACCGCCGGAGAGGAGGTGGATACTGGCGTTGCATTTGCCCGGCGGACGCGCCATGATGGCGATGTTCGTCTCCAGCAGGTCCCCGCCGGTAAGCGCCAGGTAGGCCTGACCACCGCCGAACAGACGCGGGAAGAGTTGCTGAAAGCCCTGATTGACGGCATCGAAGGTCTCCCTGAAACGGCCGCGGGTCTCGCGGTCGATGCGTTGGATAGCCTGCTCTAGAGTGTGCAGGGAACGGGAGATGTCGGCGTGCTGGGTATCCAGGTAACGCTTGCGTTCGGATTGCTCCGCGAGCTCGTCGATGGACGCCAGGTTGATGTTGCCCAGGCGGGCGATGCGCTCCGAGACCTTCCCCAACCGTTCCTGCCAGACCGCCTCGCCGGCATCCGCCTCCAAAGCGGTGAGTAGCTCCCGCGGCTCCAGGCCCGCCTCGGTGAGCGCTTCTTCCAGGGTCCGTCTGCGCACGAGTTGTTCCTGCCGCGCCAGGCGCAAGGCGTTCAGCTCACGCCGGTGTTCGTCGATGTCCTGCTCTACCTGGTGGCGTTCCTGCTCCAGGGCGCGGATGCAGCCGTCCAGCTCATCCATCCGCTGCCGCGAGGCGCCCAGCCGCTCCTCGACTTCGAGGCGCAGGGCAAGCTGCGCTGCGAGCCCCTGTTCCTGCCCGGCCAGGGGTACCAGGGAGGCCTCCAGACTCAGGCGCAGCGCAGCGCGGCGCTCGCCGAGCCGCTGACACTGCTCCCGCACCCGCTCCAGGTTGCGCAGCCTGGCTTCCCGGGAGGCGCGGCGGGTTTCAATGGCGACCTGCAGGCGATGGGCCCGCTCCCGCGCCTCCCGTTCCTGTTTCCGCGCTTCCGCCACCTGGCCCCGCAGGGCTTCACGGCACGCGGTCAGGGCCGCGCGCCGGCCGGTCAGAGCGTCAATCTCCTCCAGAGCCTCATGCAGGCGTTCCCGCGCCGCTGCCTCCTCGACCACGGCCTCCGCCAAGCGTTCGGCCAGCTCCGCGCGTTCCGCCTCCAGGGCGGCGCGACGCCCGTTCCGGTGCTCCAGTCGGGTGCGGTGTCCCGTGAGGTCCGCCCAGACTTTGGCGCCGGCTTTCTCGATCCCGGCGGTCTCGGAACGCAGCACCTCGCGTTCTTCCTCGATCCCATACCGACGCGCTCGCAGCTGTTCCTGCTCCTGTGCCAGGGTCCGGACCTGGGTCTCGAGGGTCGCGGTCTGACTCTCCAGCGCCTTGAGCTCTTCGGCCCGCACCAGCACCCCCCCCAGGGCGCCGTTCGCTTCCGGCGTGCGCAGCCAGTTGGGGCCCACCAGAACCCCGTCTTGGGTGACCAGAACCCCGCCCGGCTCCAGGGCACCGCGCTCGCCCAGGGCCGTCGGCAGGTCCTGCGCCACTCGCACGGACCCCAGCAGCCCCTGCAGGGGCCAGGGACACCGCACCCGCGCCAGAAGCGAGTCGGAGACCGTGGGGCCGGGGATTTGGGTCCCTTCGAGCAGCGCCAGGGAGCCGAGATCCGCCCCGCCTACCATGGCCCCGACCCGATCCAGGGAATCGGTGCAGACGGCACTCAGGTGATCCGCGAGCACCGCCTCCACCGCCGCCTCCCAGCCGGGCTCGACCGACAGCTCATCGACCAGCCTGGGGGCGTCCGCCAGCCCTTGGTCGCGCAGCCAATCGACAAAGGCTGCGTCCGCGTCGTTCAGGGCCGCCTCTTGCAGCGCGGTCAGCGCGGCCTGGCGGCCACGCGCCTCTTGCAGCGCGGTTAGCGCCGCGTCGAGTTGTCCACCCACCTCGCGCAGTACCCCTTCCTGCTCCCGGAGGGTCCCGGCCAGCTGTCGTTCCTGATCCCGGAGGGTGGCAATCCGTTCATCGTACTCTCGGGCCTGCCCTTGGAGGGCCTGGATTCGGTCTTCCAATTCCCCAGTATTCTGTCGTCCCAGCTCCTCCTCTACCCGGCCCTGCCGGGAGCGGACCTGATCCATGCGTTGCTCCAGGTGGTTGATATGGGTCCGTTCCACCTGGGCCAATTCCGCGGGGGCGGCGGCCTGCCGGTTGAATTCCTCCCACTGAGCTTCCCAGGCTTCGAGCTGGGACGAGACCGAACCCGCTCGCGTCAGCGCCTCCGCCAGTGCCACCGCGGCCGCCTCGTGCTCGGGTCCGTCTTCGGCCAGGGCCACGTCGATCTCTGCCACGGCCTGTTCGTCGCGGGCGAGCAACTCCCGGACATCGGCGAGCTCACGCTCCAGGCGGTCGAGTTCGCCCTCCTGACGTCCGCGGCTCTCCCTGGCGAACCGGATGCCCTGTTCGAGGCGCGCGATCTCGGAGCCGACGGCATAATAGCGACCCTGGACCTCGTTGAACTCGTCCGAGGCCTCGACATAGCGGCCGCGCATCTTTTCGCTGTCCGCCTCCAGCTGCCGCTGGCGCGCGATCCGGCCCTCCAGCTCCGTCTCCCGGGTCCGCAAAGATTCGTCTTGGGCGCCGATTTCCCGGTCGAGGGACAGCCAACGCAGGGCCCGCAGATCCGCCTCCAGTCGCCGTTCATCCTGTTTGAGGCGCTGGTACTTCTCGGCGGTAGCGGCCTGTCGTTCCAGGTGCGAGAGCTGCTTGGCAACCTCCTCGCACAGGTCATCCAGGCGCTCCAAGTTGTCGCGGGTGTGGCGCATCCGATTCTCCGTCTCGCGCCGCCGTTCCTTGTACTTGGAGATACCCGCTGCCTCCTCTAGAAACAGGCGCAGCTCCTCGGGCCGGGCCTCGATGAACCGCGAGATGATGCCCTGCTCGATAATGGCGTAGCTGCGCGGACCCAAGCCCGTGCCCAGAAACAGGTCCTGGATGTCGCGGCGGCGGCAGCGCGCGCCGTTGAGAAAATAGACCGACTGGCCGTCTCGGGAGACCTGACGCTTGACCGAGATCTGGCTGAACCTGGCGTATTCCCCGCCGGCGCCGTCGTCGCTGTTATCGAACACCAACTCGATGCCGGCGGTACCCACGGGCTTACGGCCGGTAGAACCGTTAAAGATGACATCGGACATGGACTCGCCGCGTAGTATCTTGGCCGAACTCTCCCCCATCACCCACCGCACGGCGTCGATGACGTTGGATTTGCCGCACCCGTTCGGTCCGACGACCCCGGCCAGGTTGCTCGGGAAATACACGGTCGTGGGATCGACGAAGGATTTGAAGCCGGCGAGCTTGATCTTCTCCAATCGCATCCTGAAAAGATATCATTGGCGTTCATTTGCGGCAGAAAATCCGGTCCTCCGAACCACGCTGTCCGGCGTTATTTTGACGTTGCCTAAGATGGCATCGTGTCGGGCCAGGGCGCGTTCGACGGTGTTTGTGTTCTTCAAGGTCGGGCAACGCGTCCGGACAGACACGGCGTTGAACGCAGCGTAGCGCAACACGAGGCTACGGCAATTTCGCTATACTCCTAAAACTATGGACCCGAATCGCTCAGCTTTGTGACGCCTCATCGCCCTTCCCCGGCGAGGTTGAAGGGGTAAACTGGAGGGCCTACGATAGGCTAGTGGATAGGGGGTACAAAAAGCATTTCCGTGTGAATCATGATCAACATGAATTTGCTTGTGGTAATTGCCCTATCAATGGCGTTGAGTCGTTCTGGTCATATGCCAAATGAAGGCTTGCAAAATTCAATGGTGTTCCACGAAAAACTTCTCATCTACACCTGAATAGAGTGTGAATTTAGATTCAATCCTCGAGAGGAAAACTTATTGATAGAATACTTACTCTACCCTCGCTTAAGAAGTGGAAATGCAACACATGCCGCTCCGGTTATCAATCTGCGGGTCACTCCGAAACCCTGTTTGAATCCGCATCATCCTGGCGATCCTCGCCGCTGTTCATGTCGCCATCGTGCCTTCGATTCTCATGGAAGACCGGTCCGTTATCTGGCCGCTACACAATGACACCATCCACCGCCACGGTCGCGGGGCCGATTTCAAGGATTCCTGATGCTGCTCTGTTTATATTATGGCGCGGCATATCCGACATGGGTTGTGGTTGATTTACAAATGGTAACACAATCAATAGTTGGCAATAACCCCGTATTATAGCGATACAGGAAGAGCTTTAAACAGATCTCATGCATAATGATCATTTGGAAAAAAAGAGCGTCTTACGCACGAAGCGCGCTAAGTGCTGCCGTAAGGTATTATTCTTGAGCTCAACATGAAACGTTTCTCCTGTTTCTTTGCCGACAGGAAAATGTTGCTCATCCGGAATAACAGCCTGATACGCTTCCCAATAATCTGTTTTATCTACTCCTGTTGGCGCTGCCGCCCCCCTTTGGGTTGATGGACATAAAAAAGGACCCGTCAGTATTCAATCCGGGGAAGCATTGGCCCCGCTATGCTTTATACGTCATAAGTACTAATGTCAACACCCCCTAGTCCAAAGATGCGGTTCGCTGCCTGCCTGTGCATTCCTGCACACAGACAGGTGCTCACCACATCCCACGGGCTTTACCCAATTTAGCCGAACTGCCGAGATGCGATATCCACCCGCCCTGGCCCAGGTACCGGACACCGCCGCGGCCGAGCACAGCCGGCGGCTCTTGAATCTGATCCGGGATGAGGCGGCGGCCTGCGGCGGACCCCTGCCCTTCGATCGCTACATGGAGTTGGCCCTTTATGCCCCCGGTCTCGGCTACTACGTCGCCGGCGCCCCCAAGCTCGGGCCCCAGGGAGATTTCACGACCGCCCCCGAGCTTTCACCCCTGTTCGGGGCCTGTATCGCCGCGCAGTGCCGGGAGGTGCTAGAGGCCCTGGGGGACGGGGACATCCTGGAGTTCGGCGCCGGCTCAGGGGCCTTGGCCGCGCAGATACTGTCCTCCCTGGCGGACGCCGCGGCCCTGCCTCGCAACTATCTCATCCTGGAGCTCAGCCCCGAGCTGCGAGCGGGCCAGCAGCGCCTGCTCGCGGAGCAGGTACCGGAGCTGCTGGCACGCGTGCGCTGGCCCGACCGCCTGCCAACCCGGCTGCGGGGCTGCATCCTGGCCAACGAGGTACTGGACGCCATGCCCGTGCACCGCTTCCGCATCGGCGCGGACGGCAGGCCCCGGGAGCTGTGCGTGAGGTACACGCCGATCGGTCTGGAAGAGATCGCCGTGGAAGCCGTTCGCCCCGAGCTCACGACGGCCCTCGGCAAGCTTCAGGACCAGGGGTTAGCGGTGGATCCCGGTTATGAATCCGAGCTCAACCTGCGCCTCGCCCCCTGGCTCCGGGCCCTGGCGGAGCAATTGGAACAGGGATTGATCCTGCTCATCGACTACGGCTATCCGCGGGTCGAGTATTACCGCAGCGACCGCCGCCGCGGCACCCTGCTGTGTCACTATCGCCACCGCGCCCTCCCGGACCCCTATCTGTATCCCGGCCTCCAGGACATCACGGCCCATGTGGACTTCACCGCCGTTGCCGAGGCGGGGACCCGAGCCGGGCTGCGCACCTCGGGCTTCACCACCCAGGCCCATTTCCTCATCGGCTGTGGTTTCGACCGCCTGTTGGCTCAGGTCGCCGCCGGCCCGGACGCCATGGATGCGATGCTCGGTGCCAAACAACTGGTCCTGCCCTCGGCCATGGGCGAACGCTTCCAGGTGCTCGGATTGGACAAGGGGGCGAGCAGGGACTGGGTCGGTTTCTCCTTTCGCGACCTGCGTGATCGACTCGGCTGCTCAGCACCGGAAACGGCTCAGCGCAGATAACCGGGAACCAGGACCTCCACCGCCTGGGGCTCGATACCGAGCTGCGCCAGATCATCGTCTGCACAGATACTGTCGGTCCGCAGGGAGAGGTAGTTGTCCATGGTGAAGGGCTTGCCCGGCAGCAGCTGAAAGACCCGGGCCTGGAGTCGGGCTCCGAAATCAGGGAGTCCTACCACTAGTGTCCTGCGACCGATCAAACCCGCCGTGTACTCGACCAGCTCCTTGAGGGAATAGATACGGGGACCGCACAGATCGTAGCGTTTCCCCACGCAGTCGAGGTCGACTAGGGCTTTTGTCATCGCGGACGCCACGTCGCCCACATAGACGGGCGCGAAACGGGCGTCCGGGCAGGCCAGGGGAAAGACCCCCGGCGTGATCTTCAAAAGGGTGGCGAAGCGGTTGAAGAAGCCGTCGCCGGGGCCGAAGATGACCGAAGGGCGAAAGCTGGTTACCTGCATGTCGGTACGGGCGTGTGCCAGGTCCTCGCCCTTGCCCTTGGTACGGAGGTAGCGGCTCGTGCCCTGGATGGCCTGGGCATGCAAGGCACTCATGTGCAGATAGCGGGTCACCTCGACCGCCCGGGCCGAATCCAGGATGCGTTCCACCAAATCCACATGGACCTGCTGGAAGGTCCGGTCACCTCCCTCGTTGAGGATGCCCACCAGATTGATGATGGCGGTGCAGCCTTCCAGTTGCTTTTCGAGGGCACCGGGCTCGAAGATGTCGTCCGACCGACGCAGCTCGGTACCGGGGACCAGCGATAGATCCCGATGCCGCTCCGGGCGCCGGGCAAGCAGCCGACAGCGGTAACCGGACGCTGCCAACCGGGTAACCAGATGGCGACCGACGAAACCGGTCCCGCCCAGGATACAGATACGATGATTGGTCATGGTGATGATTCCAGGCTGCGAAACGTGGAGTGTATGCGAACCGCAGAGACGCGCCGGATGAGGCTGCGCTTGCCGGCCACGAAATAGTTTGAACCCCAGAGGCACGCAGGGTAAAGCCTCAATCGGTGCTGTCTGCCGCTTCCGGTCGCCGGCGATGTCCTGCGCGCCTTTGTGGTCCAATGTACCCAGAATTACTCTGGGGCCGACCGAGTACTAGCGATGCCGAAGTACCGATAACATGGGAACTATTTTTTTGATAGTGGTGGTATTTAACTGGTAGAAGGTGGGTTGGACTGCTGTGCAACCCGGTAGACCTGGATTATCAACCACGCCATCAGTTAAAACTTGCCGCCATCTGAAATCAATGTGCCAGAAACTGTTTGGTTAAAACGGACGCTAGCGTCGTGTTGCGTTATGCCGCGCTCGACGCTGTACTTGTCCGGGCGCGGTCCTGGATTATTTCGGTGTTGGTTGTGGGAGCCGGCGTGTCGGGTTAGGCGCGTCCCCGCGGTCGCGTGTGCCACTTGGACGGATCGCGCCGTAACCCGACCTACACCCAACGCGAGGTCCGCGCGTGCAGGTTGCGCGGGGGGTTATGTGGGTGGACAGGTTGCGTTAAGAAGCCAGCATTGATCCGGCAGACAATCAGCGACCTTTGGTCGTCGCAACGCAACAGGTCCCGGTCCCCCATACAGCGCCAGATAATTCAGGACTGCTTTTAACCAAACAGCTTCTCAGTTTTCAGGTGGCCTTTCAGCATCTGCATCCGCGGTACGGGCGGTTGGAGTGCCCGTAGCATCGGGATTCGGGGTCGGTTCAGGTTTGGGCGATGGTGGGAGCGGCGATCCGGCGGAGAGCGCGGCTAGGGTGCCGTCGTTGCCGTAGACGTAGAGTCTACCCTGTGCCACCTGGGGACGCCCCGTGATGGATCCGTCTGCTACCTCGATTCGGGCCAGCAGGCGGCCGTCACGGCGATCCAGCCAATGGACGTAGCCTTCCATGTCTCCCACCGCCAACAGGTCGCCGAGTACCGCCGGGGCGGTCAGGCGTCGGTATCTGAGGGCCTCCTGTTTCCAGATAGCGGTTCCGTCGGTAGCGGTTGCGGCCCACACCAGGTCGTCGGAGTCGGTGATGTAGAGCTTGCCGGCGCTCGCTACCAGCCCTGCGTGGGCGGAGAGCCGGCGGCGCCAGTGCACGGAGCCGGTGGTCAGGTCGACGGCGGCTAAGTCTCCATTGTAGGTGGTGACATAGATGGTGTCCTCGACGAGGATGGGGTCGGCATCGATGTCGGCGATACGTGCCAACTCGGAGCGACCGTGGGGTGGGGTCACGGTGGTTTCCCAGCGCGGCACGCCGCTTTGAAGCTCCAGATTTACCAGCTTGCCACCGGAGATGCCGACGATGACGCTGTCGTCGGTGACGGCCGGCATGCTGCTGCCGCGCAGGGTGAGGACGGGGGCCGGATAGCTGTATTTCCAGCTCTGATCGCCGGAGCCAAGTTTGAATGCATAGACGCTGTCGTCCAGAGTGTGGACCAAGACGCTGGAGCCGGCGATGCGGGGTACGGAGAGAATCTCGCTGTCCAGGCGGATATGCCAGCGCTCGGCGCCATCACGCGCCGAGCGCGCCACCAAGTCACCGTCGCCGGAGCCGAGAATGATGTGCGCGGCATCCGCTCCCGGCCCGCCACTGAAGGGGAGCCCCGTCTCCTGCTCCCACAGGACCTTTCCGGTGGCGGTGTCCAGGGCGAGGATGCGGCCTGCGGCATCGGCGACATAGAGGCGCCCGCCATGGAGTGCCGGAATCAGATTGAGCCGCCGCCCGTCCGTTCCCACCCCAATCTCCCTAGACCAAAGCATGGTGACGGTGATCTCGGGCTTCAGGTCCTTAAGCTCCGCGGGGGGGCGTGGGTCCTCTTCACCGCCGAACCAGGACATGATGCTGCAGCCGCTGAGCATCAGGGCGGAGAGGATGGTCAGGAGGCCTGTGCGCACGGGGATCGCCCGGTTCAGCCGGCGGGGGGCAGGTTATCGAGCTTCATGCGCACCTTATCCGCGTTCGGGGCGCCGGCGGCGAGCGCCTGCTCATAGGCGGCGCGGGCGGCGGCGATCCGGCCTTGGGCCGCCGCGATCTCACCGCGCAAAGCAGCGAAGGCGCCTCTGAAGCCATCGCCGTCGTCATGCCGTGCCACCAGGCCCGCCGCCCCATCGAGGTCGCCCTCCGCGATCAGGACCCGGGCCAGGCGCAAGGCGGCGATGCGCTTGATGCCCGGAGCGGGGGAGTCGGCGAGCGCCTGCTCATAAGCGGCGCGGGCGGCAGCGGGGTTGCCAGATTCGACTTCGATGCGGGCCCGCACCAGCGACGCCAGGGTCGCGTAGGTGGTAAAAGCGAATTCCTCGCGCAGCAGCTCGGATTGCGCGCGCGTGGACTGGGTAGCGCCGGCATCGGCGTCGGCCAGGAGTTGCTCGAAGGCCGCGGAGGCCTGTTGTCTCACCGTTTCCCGGTAGTCCACCCAGGCCCGCCAACCGAAGATGACCCCTAGGCCGATACCCACACCGAGAAAAATGGAGAGGCCGTTCTCCCTCCACCATTTCTTGACCGTTTCGGCCCTTTCCTCGTCCGTTTCGTAGTTGATCACAAGGTCCTCCCGTGGATTTCCGGATGCTGATGCGATTAGGAACTGTTGACATTCACCAAGCAGGAGCCAACTGCGTAAATTAGGCTCACTATCGGCTGGTTGGAACTCATCGCTGTTCAGACCGCCGTAAGCGCCGACTATTATCATGGCTCCGTACACGGCCAACATCAGGCCAAACACAGCACCTAATGAAAAGCAGAATGATGTAGGCGACGCACAGGGAGTAAAATGTACAGTAGCAGTTAATTTATAAATGGTAACATAATCAATAGTTGGCAATATACTCCGCATTATACCGATACAGGAAGAGCTTTCAAACAGATCTCATGCATAATGATACATTTGAAAAAAGAGAGTGTCTTACGCACGAAGCGCACTAAGTGTTGGCGCAAGGTATTATTCCAGCGCTTAACATGGGGCGTTTTTCCTGTTTCTTTGCCGCCAGGAAAATGCTGCTCATTTGGGACAACAGCTTGATACACTTCCCAATAATCGGTGAAAACCATGGCTTTTCTATAAGTGGACGGTATGCGATCCCAGAGGATCTGGCACGTTTCTTTACTGCGATTACCACAAGCATAAGCAACGACCTCCCGGGTCTCTCTAGTTCAAAGCGATCCCGACCCATACTTTAGTTGTCTTTGTTGAAAACAAGAAACAGCATTCATCGATCTCCAACACCGGTGTTTGCTCGGGATCGACAGGTATCAGCGTCGCCTCAAGGGATGGAAACTGCTCTGCTTTATTCTTTTAACCAGGCGCTTACTGTTTGGCGACAGATTCCACGACTCCGTTCGATCCCACGCATGCCCGTCCGTGTAGCGATCATGAGGTTTAAGTACGTCATAGGCACCACAGGTTTTACAATGATGTTGCTGGTTCCCACACGCATCCTTGCCGTTTTTGATCACCGATTTCCAAGAATCATGACTAAAAATCTTGGCTGAATTTGCAAATAATCACTATATTATCATTCAGTTAAGAGCCTAGATAACTTTGGCACGACAACTGAATACTAAGGTCTTGTTATGTAAGGGAAAAATGGGCATTTCAGGCGTTCATGCCTTTCGGAAGCTAAATTCAGACGGATTGTACCCTATTTTGTGCACGATTTACCGGCCTCGGTAATCACCGAGTTGGGTAATGTAAGCCGTCCTCTGAAATTCTGGAACGCCACGGGAAGGGCTACACGGGAATCGTCCCGAACGCCGCCAAGAAGCCGCTACAGGCCGCAATCCGGGGCCAGGCAGCCCTTGACCGCATCATCCACTCGGACGGCTGGAGGGGCGAGGAAAACTTAATATGAGAGAACACTTACTCTGCTGAGAGAAAATCCTCTCTAAAATCATCTAGACCCTATTGTTCGCGTAGCGAGGAAGGCACCCAGCTCGTCCAGCGCGACCTCCGACTGCTCGCCTTCGGAACGCAGGGGTTTTACACCGACCACTCCGCGCGCCAACTCGTCTTCCCCGAGCACCAGGGCATAGCAAGCGCCGCTGCGGTCCGCCTTCTTGAATTGGCTTTTGAAGCTGCCGCCACCACAGTGACAGATCAGGCGTAACCCGGGCGAGGCGTCGCGCAGGGTTTCGGCCACCAGCAGGGCCCTAGCCTGGGGGCCGTCCCCCACGGCGATCAGATAGGCATCCACGCCCTGATCCGGCGGTGGTGGTTCGGTCTCCAACATGGAAACCAGGCGCTCCAGCCCCAAGGCGAAGCCGACGGCGGGGGTCGGACGCCCGCCGAGTCGGGCCACCAGGGTATCGTAACGCCCCCCGGCGCAGACGGTGCCTTGCGCGCCGAGGCTGTCGGTGATCCACTCAAAGACCGTGCGGTTATAGTAGTCCAGGCCCCGCACCAGGCGCGGATTGACCCGATAGTCCACACCGGCGGCCTCGAGGCCGGTGCAGAAGCAGTCGAAGTGTGCTCGGGATTCCTCACCCAGGTAGTCCGGGATGCACGGGGCCCCGGCGAGCACCGCCTGGGTGTCCGGGTGCTTGGTATCGAGCACGCGCAGGGGGTTAGTCCGCAGGCGGCGGCGGCTGTCCTCGTCCAGGTGCTCCAGCTTTCCCTCCAGATAGGATACGAGCGCACAGCGATAAGCGGCGCGTTCGTCACCTTCGCCCAGGCTGTTGATCTCCAGCCTCAGGTTCCCGAGCCCGAGGGTGTCCCACAGGCGCCGGGTCAGCAGCACTACCTCCTGGTCGATGTCCGGTCCCGCGAGCCCGAAGACCTCGACGCCGATCTGATGAAACTGGCGGTAGCGACCCTTCTGGGGACGCTCGTGCCGAAACATGGGGCCGCGATACCAGAGGCGCCGCGGCGCGGAGACCAGGCCATGCTTGATGGCGGCCCGCACGCAACTCGCGGTGCCTTCGGGGCGCAGGCTGAGGCTATCGCCGTTGCGGTCCGCAAAGCTGTACATCTCCTTCTCGACGATGTCGGTGACCTCGCCGATGGAGCGTTTGAACAGGTCCGTCACCTCCACCAGGGGGGTGCGAATCTCCTGGTAGCCATAGCCCTCGAGGACTGCCCTGGCGCGGTCTTCCAGAGACTGCCACAGGCCGGTCCGCTCCGGGAGGATGTCGTGCATCCCCTTGATCACCCGGATAGTCTGTACGGTTTGTCTCTGCATGGTAAAGATCAGCTCGGTGCTGGCCGGTCAGCGTATCTTGCCGTTCGCATCCAGCTTGAAGAGGGCGACGCTGCCGCGGGAAACAGTGCTCAGATCCAGGGGTTTCCCGCCTACCATGACCTGTACCGTCGCCACATTTCCGAGTATGAAGGCGTGCGGGGGCTTACCCTCCAAAACGTAACGGTCGCCTTTCTTCATCGCGCCGAAGAGCTTGTATTTTTGCTCGCTGTCGCGGACATCCACCCAACAGGGGCCGTTGAAGATGAGCTCGATTTCACCAGACTCGGCGGCGATCGTTTCTTCCGTTTCTTCGCCGGTCCGGGGAGCTATGGCCGCGGTCTTGCCGTCATCGGCGTTCGCCTCGGCGGCGTCCTCCGTCGCGGCGGCAGTAGTCGGCAGTTGTGGCTGCGAGGTCTCCGAGTCCGATCCCGGCTCGGGGGATTGGTCCATCTCCTGGTCCGTGAGTAGGTCTTTCGGGTCGGCGGGGAAGGCAGACAGCTCAGATTCCGGGACCCTATCGAGCACGTCCGCCGGCGCCGTTCCCTGCGTAACCTCCTCGGCGGCGGTCGTTCCCAACCCCGGGTCCGGTCGTTGGTACTGTTGCCACAGGAAAGTCAAGATACCTGCCAGGATCAGAATCCCCACCCCGATCAGGCCCATAGTCTTGTGACTGGCGCCGATCCGACGACCGTCGATCTGACGGCGGTCGGCGCGCGCCACGGTGCTGTTGGTACGCGCCCGGACCGGCGGCGTCCCATAGGCGGCCACCATGGATTCCGGATCCAGACCGACCAGGTAGGCATACTTGCGGACATAACCGGCGATGAAGACGGGCTCCGGCAAGGATGTAAAATCCTGACGCTCCAGGGCCTCGATGATGGCCGGTCTCAGATGCAACTCATCGGCAACGCGTTCCTGCGTCATGCCCTGTGACTGGCGGGCAATGCGCAAACGCTTGCCCGGACTATCCGCCGGTCCTAGGGTGGTATCGTCTTCCCGTGATGGTTTGAGCTGGGTGTTCATGGAGTACAATCTCTATAGTTGACTGAGTTGCGGCGAGCCGGGGTAGTGCCTGCGCAGCAGGTCGGCATAGGTGGCCCAATCGCTTGCGTGCGCCCAGCTTACGTTCGACTCTAACCGCCAGCAAAAGTACCTGGGGGGATCGGCCGGGCAATCTTCGTTGCCGCTGTGCCGAGCGCAGATTCCCAGATTGGTCATGGCGATCTAGGGCGTGGCGTAGCGCGGGTTGGTCAGGGCCTTCTTAATACTGAGACCGGGCCGCCGCGAACCTTCGCCTGTCGCATAAAAAACTGGCGTAGACATTGAGTATGTAAGGGTCTCCGGGCCCCAAGCCGATGGCCTTGCGAAAGTGTTGCTCGGCCAATCGATCTCGTCCCAACCGCTGGTAAATCAGGGCCATGAGATTGTGGGCCTGGGGATGGTCGGGATCCTCAGACTAGCGCGTGATTGGCCTTATGCAGGGCCGTCTCCATCTGCCCCTGTCGGAGATACTCCACCGCGAGCCACACATAGAGGTTTCCGGGGTGGTTCCTTCCCGTCTCCATCCGGTCACCCACCACGCCCTCATCCCGAACGCCGCCGCCGGCGCAGGCCGTCAGCAACAGGCAGGCGACCACCGCCGGCAGTCCCGCGCGCCCGGTTCGGCCCATGGCGCGGCGACCCCGAGACGGCCGGTTGCCCTTGAACCATGCGGCGGCCGCGCGCACGGACCCGGCCCACGAGCTGGCCGCAGGCGGCGGCGATCTCATCCCCTCGAGTCTTGCGCGTGGTGGCTACGATGCCGGAACGCAGAACCCGCCGCCGGAACGCCTCCACCCGCTCCTCCGGGGAGGTTCGGAAATCCGAGCCAGGGAAGGGATTGAAGGGGATCAGATTCAGCTTGGAAGGAATCCCCTCCAGCAACCGGATCAGGCGTTCCGCATGAGCGATCCGGTCATTGACCCCATCGATCATGACATATTCCCAGGTAATGCGGCGGCGCTTGTCGCCGGCGACGAAGGCTTTGCAGGCGGGCAGTAGGACTTCCAGAGGGTACTTGCGGTTGATGGGCACCAATTGATCGCGCAGGGCATTGTCCGCGGCGTGCAGCGAAACGGCGAGCGATACGTCACTCACCTTCCGCAGCCGATGAATATTGGGCACCACCCCGGCGGTGCTCAGAGTCACCCGGTACTTGGACAGCATATAGGCCAGATCGTCCCGCAGGATACCCATAGCGGTCACCACCGCGTCGAAATTCGCCAACGGCTCCCCCATCCCCATCAGGACCACATTCGTAGGCACCGTGCCGAGGGCGCGGGTCGCGTGCCAGACCTGGCCTACGATCTCCCCCGCCGTCAGGTTGCGGTTGAACCCCTGGCGCGCCGTGGCGCAGAAGCTACAATCCAGGGCGCAACCCACCTGCGAGGAGACGCACACGGTGGTGCGGCGACCCTCCGGAATCAATACCGTCTCCACCCGCTGTCCGTCGGTTAACTCCAGGATCCACTTACGGGTGCCGTCCGCAGCGGGCCGTGTCTCGACCAGCTGCGGCAGGCAGATCCGGGTCTCGGCCCGCAACCGCCGGCGCAGGGCCTGGGAGAGGTCAGTCATGGCCTCGCAGTCCACCACGCCATGCTTGTGGATCCACTTGAACAGGCTGCGGCCGTGGAAACCCTTGCCTTCCATCCCGGTCACCAGGGCCTCGTAGCCCCGCAGATCCAGATCCAGCAGATTGATCCCGGGACCAGCGGTGCTCATGGTCCGGGCGCTTAACGGGTGCGCTCGCAAATGCCGTCAGGGAAGAAGAAAGCGATCTCCGTGGCGGCGGTCTCCGGCGCATCCGAGCCGTGGACCGCATTTTTCGACACATCGGTCGCAAAATCGGCCCGGATCGTGCCCGGCTCAGCCAGCGTCGGGTCTGTGGCCCCCATCACCTTGCGATTACAGGCAATGGCGTCTTTGCCTTCGAGCACCTGGACCATGATGGGGCCGGAAGTCATATAGTCCACCAGCTCCCCGAAGAAAGGTCGCGCCTGGTGTACTGCGTAGAAGGCGCTCGCCTGCTCGCGGGTCAGATGCAGCATGCGCGCCGCGACGATGCGCAGGCCCGCCTGCTCAAAGCGGTCATAAATTGCGCCGATGTGGTTCTTCGCGACGGCATCGGGCTTGACGATAGACAAGGTACGTTCGCTGGTCATGGGGAACTCCTTAGCGAAGATACTGGTGTGGCCTGTCGGCGTGCGCGGCCGGGCCGTTCCCGCGCGGCCTCCATGTGACCCTTCGGCGCCAGTGAATGATCCGAAGTTTACTAAGCCCATCACAATCGGGCAATCGAGAACCCCTTATGAGACCGTCTAAAAAGACGATACAGCGGCGCCAAAGTATCGATCACATCGGTTCGGCTCTTGCGGAGGGAATGCTTGTTTGCCGCCAAACTGAACGCAAATTCGGTCTCAATTGACCCGCCATGACCGCCTGTTCTTAATCTATTTGTGTCCATTTGCGGCAGAAAATCCGGCCCCCAAACCGCGCCGCCCGGCGTTATCCGGTGCAGCCCGAAATGGCGTCTTGTAGTTTTGATGTACACACGCAACGGCAAAAGGTATGCTTAAGAATGGTTATGTTTTTTACGCATGGCTGCCGGATCAAGCTGACGATTGATACGGTGTTGCTGCATCCTCCCCTGCCGGCTGGTTACTATAAGGATAACCGGTCGGCTGGGGGTTCCGAAAGATTCCGGGTGCCCGCGTGGGATCAGGATCACCCCATGGCCCCGAACCCTACGCCTTCGATTAAAATTTACCATCACCCGAATGCTTTAGCTCCATGCCGGGAGCAACCTTCATGCCATGAGCGACGAGCGCTTCGACCTGCCCTTCGAAAGTCCCAACCTGCCGCAGCTGCTCACCGCGGACACCAGGTTCAAGTTCCGCTGCTACAAGGGGATCTCCTGCTTTAACGCCTGCTGCAGGCGAGCCGACGTCACCCTGGCCCCCTATGACATTCTGCGTCTGAAGCTGCGATTCGGTCTGACCTCCGAGGAATTTCTCAAGGAACACACGGTCCCCTTCCAGATGGACCAGGATGGCGTGCCCGGTCTCAAGTTGCGCACCGACGAGGCGGGTACCTGTCGAATGTTGGACGAAGAGCATGGCTGTCGCGTCTATGAAGACCGGCCCACCGTCTGCCGCTACTACCCGGTGGCCCTGCTCAATATGCGCAAAAAGGACTCGTCCCAGGTCGAGGAGAACTACTCCCTGATCTCCGAGAGTCACTGCAAAGGCCATTTCGAAGACCGTGAGATCAGTTTCCAGGACTACCGCATCAAGCAGGGTTGCGAGGAGTACGACGACCGGAACCGGGACTGGTACCGTCTGATCCTCAAGAAGAAGTCTGCCGGTCCGGGGGTAGGGCGCCCCTCCGAGATGAGCCTGCAGGTGTTCTTCATGGCCTCCTACAACCTGGACATGCTCCGCCGCTTCGTGCTGAGCAGCAGCTTTCGCCGCTCCTACAAGCTCAACGACACCTTCTTTCAAGCGGTCGAGACGGACGACCTCATCCTGATGGATTTCGCCTTCCAGTTCCTGCGCCAAGCCCTGTTCGGCGAGAAAGGCATTGAAGAAGTCGAGAACGCCTGGGAGAAGCGGGTCGAGGCACGCAAGGAGGTCTGGGAGATGCGTACCCAGGCGGAGCTGGCGCGCAAAACAACAGGACGAGGACGATAAATACCGTATCGAGGCCGAGTGATTTTTGAGCCGCAAGGGCGCGCAGGGTGCAAAGAGGGGGTTGGGCAAAGCCCGTGGGATGATGTGGGCTCGTGGTTGGCTATGTCCCAATTAGATATCAACCGCTATCTAATCGGCGTGCGGGCCGATCGCCATGAGGTAACCGGTTGCATCCGGGCGGTGAGTTTTATACCCGAGGCTACGCTGTCCTTAGAAGCCTACCGGCTTCACCGTTGCAATAAGACTGGCTATTCCTCCTCCGTCGCGCCTTGCGCTCGGGCACGATCGACGCACCTCGCTTACTAAGCTATTCACGGGCAAGGGGTATACCGCGACCGCATTACCCGAAAAACACCCCTAAAGACAACCCCCACTCCGCCGAAGACATCGCCGTCTCCGCCGCTGCTCCCGATGTTTATCCCGGAACGCGAATAGCTACCGCGAGTCTGTCGGTCAGGCCACGCAGGTGAATCTTGTGGCTTTCCAGCAGCGGGAAGCTGCAATCCACCTCCCCCAACCGTCCTTTCTGGATTCCGGTGATGCGACCGGCAGCGCTGACCGTGCGACCGGTCTGATAGTCGAGGGTGTCCAGGAATCCCGGATGGATGATGAGGAAGCGCCCGGTTTGCCCAAATCCGGTACGGGGACAACCGCAATCGTCCAGCGGATAAGCGATTACTTCGAGCTCCCTATTGTCCTTGCGATGGCGGGTCTCAATCAGGGCGCCGCCCCATCGGGTCGATGTACCGACATGAGCGCCGGTGGCGGATAAACGGAGGGGCCGCCGGCAGGTGTCAGGCACACCTGGTTACCTGCGCAACCCGCCAACAGCAGAAAGGGGCAGATGATGGAGAAACCTATGCGCCGTATCTGAGGATGCCGTCGGATGCATCATAATCACCAATACCAGATACCAGGGGTGCCACGGGTAATTAGGAAGGCTACCAAGGGCAATACCAGGGATAGTGCCACACCAGCGCACCTGCCGGCTGCGAAAGCGGTCGGGTTCTTCTTGTGCCTGCGCGACCAGAACCGGTTTTTCCGGGGCCTTGCCGATGGCCGGGGGGAGACCTGTGAGGAGGCACAAGAAGAGGACTCCGGCTTGGCGCTTACGCAACGGCAGAGCGGAGGGTTCTTATTTCATCATCGGCGTCGTGGCTGCGCTTTCCGAGGGCAGGCACGGCAGTCTACCTCGATACATAGGGTTGGCGTTCATTTGTGGTTCTCCCGCGCCTGGACCGGCCGCTTCTGCGACCTGCCCGTGTGCACCGGTTCCAGTCTCGGTTGGGCCGGTCAGGGCCATCGAATAGTAACGTAACACCTCCGGTCCCCCCAACAACGCTGTCCGACGTTATTTGGCGCTGCCCGAGAAGGCGTCGTGTTGCGCTAGGCCGCGTTCGACGCCGTGCTTCCCCTGGCATTTCCTCACGCGGCTAACGCCGCCTACACGCAATGCAAGGCTGGGTGGGCCGGTAGCGCCGGGGGTAACGCAACAGGTCAAATCCTCCGGACAACGCTGAATCGTTCAGGATTGCTGTTAACCAGTCGGTAGCTCCGAGACCGGGTCAGGGTTCGATATATTCGAAGATCTTGACGACTTTAGTCACGCCGGGCGTATAGCGGGCCTTTTCTGTCGCCGCCTTCCCCTCCCGGGAATACACCAGACCCATGAGGAATACGGTACTGGCTTCGGTAACGACCTTGACGCGGGTCGCATCGAAACCGGGGATATCGATCTTCGTCAGTGCAAGCTTGACTCGGGAGGTAACCAGGGCGTCCTCGCTTTCCTGCACAAAGCTCGCCAATGGTCCAATCATGACCTCATTGATCACCTTCCTCACCTTCGGCAAGCGAGCCACCTTCCGAGCGAAACGGTCCCTGATATTTTGGGTCTCGGCCTGTCCGGTGAGAAGCACCCAGTGGTTGTAGCTCGTGATAGCGATGCGACTATGCCTGTCGATGTCGGGATTGTCGATCAATAGCTGGGCTGCCGAGTGTTCAGTGTACTCGTCCTCCAGCACGGTGTGCGAGCTGCGCCGCTCATGGGCCACCGAAGCCGCGACGCCGCCACCGAGCAAGAGGGCACCGCATCCCTGGAGCAAAGGGAGGGCGAGGCCCAGCACCAGAGCTGTCCTCAATGCCCGCTTGTTCAGCATTTGGAATAGTCGAAAAATAGGGTTTCGCAGCTCATTGCACATTGAATGCATTCCGAATCCAGTCAATACGATTGTTGCCGCTGACCGCGATGACATCGAAGCGGCAAGCCAGCTTGGTCGGATGGTGCCGCAGATAATGGGCCGCGGCCGCTGCGAGTCGGCGTTGCTTGTGGATGTCTACGGTCTCCGCCGGGGTGCCGAAACGCGGGGAGGCCAAAAATTTGACCTCGACGAACACCAGCGTATCTCTCGCACAGCACCAGGTTGATCTCACCGCGTCGGCAACGGTAATTGCGTTCCGGCAATCGCAACCCACCTTACTTGAAGGTGAGTGCAGGCGAGGCACTCCGCGTCGCCGCCGCTCCTTGCCGACCGATTAGTGGTCGCTGTCGGCACGGGTGAAAGACCTAATATGCGGCGGGATGTGGAGCCATGTTCAGGCGGTTTCCGCCAAATGACATGCCATCCTGCCGGTCTTTTCGTCCGTCTTCCGTATCCGGTACGCCATTTTCCGTCAATCGCCTCAAAACAGCGACTTTACCCACGCCAAGATTCTCAATTCTGATTTTTGCTGATCGCTCGGCGCCAGCTTGACCGGGCCGTCGGCATCGATACGGGCCAAGATCAGCTTACGTCGGATCTGCCGCTGGGAGTTCACGCGCAGGGCACCGGTCTTCCCTCGGACGTGCGCCTGGGGGTTATCGGACAGCCGACCCAGCCGCGATCCGAGGTAATAGGCATCGACTCCCATGGCATAGAGCCGCGGCAGCTTCTTGGTCAGTCCCTCGGGAAACACGTCGTCACCTGGCGCCAGGCTCGACGAGCCTGGGGATCTCGACGAACTTCAGTCCCATCAAATAAGAGTTAAGTATTCTATCATAGGAGTTTTCCTCTCGATGATTGAATCTAAATTCACATTCTTTCAGGTGTGATGAAAATTTTTTCGTGGAACACCATTGAATTTTGCAAGCCTTCGTTTAGCATATGACCAGAATGGTTCAATGTCATTGATGGGGTAATTACCATGGGTAAATTCATGCTGACCATAGATTCATACGGAAATGCTTTTTGTACCCCCTATCCACCAGCCCATCGTAGCCCCTCCAGCCGTCCGAAGTGCTAAAGTTATCTAGACCTATACGAAATCCGCCCGTGAGACTTGCCCGGACAATTTTTTGACCGTACCTGAGAGGTCCGTGGCCGTTGGCTTGAAGGCATGGGCCGCGACCAGGGTTCCCGCCCTGGGCCTTCCACTGCCGGTCGAAACGCCCGCGACACCCAGTTTCCCCACTCGCCTTCAGGGTACAGGATTACGGCCGTAAAATGTCCCGCGCCCCAGACCTTGTCGACTGTCGACTACTGCGCCTACCTTACCTTCCGGCGCAAGGGAGAACTGATAGAGGTTGGGCGGTTAGCGACCGCCGTTGCCCGGTTCAGGGCCAGGGCCGGCACAGGACCGGCATCGGCAGTTTGGTCGAGCCCGCGAGTTTTTCACGGCCGGCTTCTGCAGGGGACCGATCACCAAGCGCGCCCCATCCTTGACGGCTCGCTGTGTCAGGGTGCTAATCGAGCCGGCGGCGCTATCGTAGATAGCGTAGCTTGGGTCGCCTCCCCTCCGGTCTACTTCCCGGACGGCGACTATGTCGGCGCGCACGACTTTGACGGCCAGGGTCTCGTCACCCTGGTAGCCGCCCGTGACGAATCGGTCGTGCTCGGAATCGGCGCTCATCCGCAGGCCGGCGCGGCCGCTCAGGGCGAAGACGAAGGTGACGGACAGAGACAGGAGGGCGATGCGGACGGTAGTAGCCGAATCGATTTTGGGGAACATTTTCGGTCCGGTGCTTAATTCTGGATGGCGGAGGGACCTAAATGTTTTGTGATTCTAGCATACTTTATGTGGTAGCGACGCCCATCGGCAATCTGGGAGATATGACCGATCGTGCCCGCCAGGTGCTTGCACAGGTCGATCTGATCGCCGCCGAAGATACGCGCCACACCCACCGCCTGTTGACCCACCTTGGGATCAAGGCGAGGCTCTGCTCCTACCATGACCATAATGAGACACAAGTGGTCGATCGCCTACTCGCGTCACTCTCGCAGGGTCGGGATGTCGCTCTGGTCTCGGATGCGGGTACGCCCTTGATCAACGATCCCGGTTTCGTGCTGGTTCGTGCGGCACGGCAGCGTGGCTTCGGCGTTGTGCCCATACCAGGTTCCAATGCGGCGATCTGCGCCCTCTCCGCCTCCGGCCTGCCCTGCGACCGCTTCCTGTTTCTCGGTTTTCCCCCGCGTACTTCGGCCCGGCGCCGCGCATGGCTGACCGACCTGATTACCGAGCCGGGGACCCTGATCTTCTACGAGTCCGGCAACCGAGTCGCGGCGTCACTAGCGGACATGGGCGCGGTACTCGGCACCGAAAGGCGCGCCGTTCTGGCCCGAGAGCTCACCAAACGCTTTGAGACCTTCATCGATGCGCCCCTCGGCCTGCTCGTCGAGCGTCTGCGTGGCGATCCGGAACAAGGGCTCGGAGAATTCGTTATCCTGGTGGAAGGCAGCCGCAAGACCGATGAAGCCATCCGGGCGGCTGAGGAAGAGCGAGTCCTGGCCATTTTGTCCGATGCCCTTCCCCTCAAACAAGCCGCCGCGCTCACCGCCCGGATAACCGGCGGTAAGCGGAACCGGCTCTATCGACTTGCGTTGCAGCGGCGCGAGGACAGGGGGCCCGAATAATTTGAGAAGCTGCTTGGTTAAAACGGAACCCAATGTCCGGCGTCGTGTTGGGTTACGCCGCGTTCGAAGGAGTTTGTATTCTCCAAGATCAGGCAGCGTACCTAATCCAACCTACATTCAATGCGAGGTCTGGGCGGGCCGACTGCGCGGACCTCGGGTTAAGTGTAGATCGGGTCAGCCGCTATCTGTGGTTAAAAGACAAACGCAAGTGGACGCGCCAGCAGGTTCCCCAGCATGCCGATCTATCGCGGATGAACCTAGGGAATTCTCAATGCCTTCGACTCGAAGCTCACCAACGGCAGCGTCGCGGCAGCTAACACTGGCATCCAAGCTGCCAAAGCGAGGGGTCGCGGGTATGGAACGACCACTCATCTGATTACCATCACTTACTTGGTCGCTGGCAGGCTCACCCACCTGCCAGTGTCACCTTTTAGGTTAATACCACAAACGAATCCCTCTAACCCGGATATTTCACCAAGGGATTGGGCCGTCTTCTTTGGCATAAGAGTTGTGTGACCAACAACTTATGCAACCAGAAGAGGACGGCCCTTGGATGACAGAGTGTAGCGCCGAGCAGCTGGAATTTCACGCCCTGGGCAAGCGTGCCGTCGTGGGCCGGTTCGACGGCGGGGCGATCAGTTCCGATGGTGGCGGACTGTTGCTCAGCGAGGTCGAGGTCAAGACACGCATCGTTGATGCTTTGCTGAG
>Ga0209052_1000072_pt1 | contig 54394 bp, 41 predicted proteins | sample WorMetHEROISLAND_2_FD_187409 | JGI IMG/M metagenome (GOLD analysis project Ga0209052, IMG submission 187409) | Marine gutless worms symbiont microbial communities from Max Planck institute for Marine Microbiology, Germany - Olavius sp. 4 HERON... | ecosystem: Host-associated > Annelida >...
AGGAGAAGAATTTAGCATACCATCAGGCCAAGATCACCGGCTGAGCGTGAGTAAAATTCCATTCATGAAATAAGAAGCATTCATTATCGCTGGCGCTCTAAAAATGTCGATTCCAGCAACAAACCGTTAATTTTTAGATTGAAGGCGGGATGATGTCAACTGCAATGTCGCCCCGAGGTCTGTCACTCCCGGATTCGATCGCAAGGCCCCGGGCGTTATCCGCTGCCGGCTCCAGTTTGATTTTTGGCCGGCCGCTGAGTCAGGGTATTTTCTCAAAGCCCCCTGAATAGTAATCTGTCAGCCTGCCGTCGATCCGCTCAACCACAATCAGGCCTTCGACACCATCGAGCCGTTCGATCAGTGCCATACCCCGGGCCGCACCCATGACCATCACCGCGGTTGCAAGACCATCTGCCATCGCGCACGTGTCGGTGATAATGGAGACGCTCACCACCCCGTTTGAAACCGGATAACCGGTTCTCGGATCTATCACGTGGGAATAGCGCACGCCTTCGATTTCGAAAAAATTGCGATAATCCCCGCTGGTGGCAAATCCCTGATCGTGCAGCGCGACAACCTTGTAGACCTCGTCAGAAGCGGCATCCGGACGGGGCCGATTGATCCCGATGCGCCAGGGCCGGCCGCCCACACGACTGCCGGCGGCATAGATTTCGCCGCCGATTTCAACCAGAAAGTTTTCCAATCCTTTGCCGCGCAGCAGGGCGGCCACCTGATCAACGCCGTAGCCTTTGGCGATGGCAGACAGATCAACGGTGACGGCCGCCCTTTTTTTCACCAGATAACCGGAATCCAGAACATCAATATGCGCAAACCCGATGTCCGCCATGCGCGCGGCGATCTCGCCGGCGAGGGGGATGTTGTCACGACGGCCGCCGCGGCCGAAACCCCACAAGTCCACCAGGGGGTTGACGGTACCGTCCCAGGCCCCGCCGGAGAGCCGGTGAATCTTCTGCCCGGTGCGCATCACCTTTAAGAAGTCTTTGGAAATCTCGAATTCCAAACCGGCCTTTCCAATGCGGTTGAAGCGGCTGATCTCGCTGTCCTTCCGGTAGGTGGACATGCTGTGGTTGATTTCCTCCAGGCGCCCGTCGATTTCAGCTTTCAGTCCCGAGACGGTTTGAGAAGAGCCGGCTACCAACTTGACCTGATAGGTCGTCCCCATCGTACGCCCCCGGATCAGGTATTCGCGCTTAGCCTCGCCGGCAGAAATCAGCAGGGTCAAAACCACTGCAATAGCAATAATTGGAATGTACTTTCTCATATTGTTGCATTCGGCTTGCGCCTTGCCCTATTCAGCAGATGCGGGGCAGTTGCTCCCCCGCCAGCATATCCACAATCCGGCTGCCGCCGATGCGGGTTTCCATCACGACCCTGCCCGGGTGATCGGAGACCACCTCGCCGATGACAGCGGCATCTCTGCCGAATGGATTCCGGCGTACAGTGGAAAGAACCTCATCGGAGTCTGCTTCGGCAACAAATGCCAGCAGCTTGCCTTCATTGGCCAGGTACAGCGGGTCGAATCCCAAAAGCTCGCAGGTCGCGGCCACTTCCTTGTGCAGCGGAATCTGCTCTTCGAATATCCGGATGCCCGCTGCTTATTTTTCGGCAATTTCATTCAAGGCGGTGCCCACCCCGCCCCGGGTGGGATCCCTTAATACATGGATGGCGTTGCTGACGGCAAACATCTGGTCGACCATATGGTTTAATGGTGCCGTATCGCTGGTGACGCCGCTGTCAAACGAAAGGCCCTCTCGCTGGGTCAATACGGTAATGCCGTGATCGGCAATGGTGCCGCTTAAGATGATCCGGTCGCCGGGCCGGGCCCTGTGACTGGCAACTTCTACACCCGGCGGTATCAGGCCAAGCCCTGAGGTGTTGATAAATATTTTGTCGACGGCGCCTTTGGGCACAACCTTGGTGTCCCCGGTCACCACGCTGACCCCTGCCCGGCCGGCGGCCCTGCCCATTTCGCCCACAATCGTTTCGAGATCCCTGACGGGAAATCCCTCTTCGATAATCAGGCCGACGCTTAAGTACAGCGGCTGGCCGCCGCACATCGCAACATCGTTGACGGTTCCGTTGATGGCCAGATCACCGATATTGCCGCCGGGGAAAAAAATGGGATCCACGGTATATGAGTCGGTTGAAAATGCAATCCGCTGGCCGTCGAATTCCAAGATGGCGCCGTCATTGAGCTGGGCCAAAATGGGATTGTCAAACGCCGGCAGCATCATGGCGGCGGTCAAATTATGAGAGACCTTGCCCCCGCTGCCGTGATCAAGCAATATCTTGTCGTATTTCATATCGATTTTCCGCTTTCCGGTCTTTGGCTTGCAGTGGAGTAACAAGGATGGCTTTCGGCATTCGGCATTCGGCTTTCGGCGCACGGGCTGAACCCCGTTTATCGGCCATCTGTCCTCTGTCCACCGTCATCTGACTTCCGTCATCCGTCTTCCGTCATCTGTCCTCTGTCTTCTGTCGTCCGTCCTCTGTCTTCTGTCTTCAGTCATCCGTCTTCTGTTTTCCGTCATCCGTCATCGGCCAGATGATATTTATAATAGGCCGCGCAGGTACCCTCGGTGGACACCATGCAGGGGCCCACCGGGTCGGTCGGTGTGCAAACCGTCTTAAATAGCGGGCACTCCGGCGGTGTCGCGGTGCCGGTCAATATTTGTCCGCAGGCACAGCCTTTGGGCTCCACGGATTCGTGGACCTCGATATCGAAAATCCTGCCCGCGTCATGGCGCTCGTATTTTGAACGGATTTTCAGGCCGCTTTGCGGAATCATGCCAATGGCGCGCCAGCAGGCATCGGCCGGCTCGAAAACATCTGCCAGCATCTGCTGGGCCTTGATATTGCCCTCATATGTTACTGCACGCCGGTAGGCATTTTCCAGTCTCGGTCGCCCGCTTTCGATCTGATCGACGAGCATGCTGACAGCCTGCAGGATGTCGGCCGGTTCGAAGCCGGCGATCACCGCAGGGATTCGATGATGGTCGCAAAAGGGGATATAGGCCTTTTCACCGATGATCACCGACACGTGCCCGGGCAGGATAAAACCGTCGATCTTTACAATATCTGCGGCCATCAGGGCTTCCAGGGCCGGCGGTACGAGTTTATGGGCGGATATGACTGTAAAGTTTGCCAACTTCATTTGATCCGCGCTATAAATCGCCGCCGCTATGGTGGGTGCGGTGGTTTCAAAGCCGACACCGAGAAAAACGACTTTTTTGTCCGGGTTCTGTTTGGCGATTTCAAGGGCGTCGAAAGTTGAATAGACCACCCGGATATCTCGGCCCTCGGCCCTTTGTTTCTGCAGCGAAGAGGTGGTGCCGGGCACTCGCATCAGATCGCCGAAAGTGGTGACAATGACCCCTGGCTGGCGGGACAATTCGATAAAGGTGTCGATTTCTGTTTGATCGGTTACGCACACCGGACAACCCGGCCCCGACAGCAGTGATATGGCCGGTGGCAGAATCGTGCGGATACCGCTGCGAAAAATCGAAACGGTGTGAGTCCCGCAAACCTCCATCAGGCGAATGTCGCGGGAACTGGTTCGCTTGATTTTTTCCACCAGGGATTTGGAGAGTTTCGAATCCCGGTACTCTTCGATATGTTTTAAAGCCATCAGGCAGTCCTCTGCAGTTGATTTGTTGTTCGCGGTTAATCGTTAGGTAATCGCCGTTATCGCTGCGCCATGCGATGTGCATGGCGCAAAGGGCATAGCGCATGGCGCGGAGGGCCTAGTGTTCTGTTCGCTACATTTGTTGCGCAATGCGTATTTTGCTTTGCTCAACTCGCCGCTGCACGGATTTATGGTCGAACATGTAGCCTCTGTTTTCTGATCTTCACGCTTTGCTCTATGCGCCATGCGCTTTGCCCCATGCGCTCTGCCCTCTGCCGCCACCGCCAATATTAGTTTTTCAGCAATAGCATACTGTTAGACACCGCTTCGCGCAGCGGCCACAACCGCCTGCCCCAATGCGATGCCCCCATCGTTGGTGGGAACCTGCAGATGGCTGTAAACGGTGAATTTTCTCTCTTCCAGGGCTGCAGTTAGACCGGTCAACAGGATCGCGTTCTGGAAAACACCGCCGCTTAGAACCACCCGATCCAATCCCCGCTCCTTGCCGATGATGACACACAACTCGGCAAACAACTCAATCAAGGTCCGGTGAAAGCGGGCACTGATTTCACCGATCGGTTTGCCGTGGACAATATCGTCGACGACGCCCCGGATAATCGGCGCTGTGAGGATCCGGTAGACGCCGTCATGATCCCAGCCATAGTCGTAGCAGCCGTCGACGCCGTTATGTGCCCGCATTTCCAGCTCCATGGCGGCCTGGCCCTCAAAATTGACCCGGCGGCGTATCCCGCAGGCGGCCGCGACCCCGTCAAACAGCCGGCCCAGGCTCGAGGTCAGCGGCGAGTTTATACTTTTGGATATCATTTCACCGACGACGGTTAGCTTTTGATCCTCGATCCCCGCTAAGAACGGCAGGTTCAGATTGCGATAATCGTCGCCGAAGGCTCCCAGCAGATAGCTGACTGCCATCCGCCAGGGTTCTTTGATGGCCGCCGCACTCCCCGGCATGGGGACATAGGCCACGTGGCCGATGCGTTCGAATTCGTTTGCCCGGACCGTCAAAATCTCACTGCCCCAGACGGCCCCGTCGGTTCCGTAGCCGGTTCCGTCAAACGCCAAACCGATGACGTCGCCTTCCAGCTTGTGCTCGGCCATGCAGCTGACAATGTGGGCATGGTGGTGCTGAATCTGGACGGTGGGATCCATCCGCAGCTCCAGCGCATAGCGGGTGCTCAGATAATCCGGATGCATATCACAGGCGATGATTTCAGGATTGATGTCGAGTATACGTTTTAGGTGGGCCACGGTCAGCTGAAAAAATTCATAGGTCGGCAAATTTTCCAGATCCCCGATGTGCTGGCTCAAAAAGGCCTTCTCCTGCCGGGTCAGGCAGATCGTGTTCTTCAGCTCGGCGCCGCAGGCCAGAACCGCCGGGAGTTCTTTGCCGAGAAATAGCGGGATGGGCACAAAGCCCCGTGAGCGCCTCAAAAAGCGCCTGCCTCCGGCGGCATGCCGCACGATGGAGTCGTCGCTGCGCAGATAGATATCGCGGTTGTGAATCAAAAAATAATCGGCGATAGCGGACAGCCGGGTGAAGGCATCGTCGTTGTCGATGGCAATGGGTTCTTCGCTCAAATTTCCGCTGGTCATCACCAGGGCGTCAAAACCATTGGCGAGCAGCAGATAGTGCAGCGGTGTGTAGGGCAGCATGACCCCGAAGTACTTGTTGCCGGGGGCAACCGCCTCTGAAACGGCGCTGGGAATTCTTTTTTTCAGCAGCACGATAGGGCGCTGGATGGCGGCCAGCAGCTTTTCTTCGTCGGACCCCACCCGGGCATAGCGGCCGATCGCGTCGAAGTCATAGGACATGATCGCAAAGGGCTTTTCCTCGCGCAGCTTGCGGCGGCGCAATCGCTGGACGGCATCGGTGTTGACGGCATCGACCGCCAGATGATAGCCGCCCAGACCTTTGATGGCCAGGATAAACCCTGCTTTCAACAATTCGGCGGCTTTCTGAACGGCCCCTGCGGGCGGGGCAATGTGATTGCGCCGGCTGTCATACAGGTCGATCTGCGGACCGCAGTCCGCGCAGGCATTGGGCTGGGCGTGAAAGCGGCGGTTGACCGGGTCGTCGTACTCGGACTGGCACTGCGGGCACATTTCAAAATGCCGCATGGAAGTTTTGGGCCGGTCGTAGGGAATGTCATCGATGATGGTGTAGCGCGGCCCGCAATTGGTGCAGTTGATAAACGGATAGTGATAACGGCGGTCATCGGGGTCCAGCATCTCGCCCAGACAGTCGTCACAGATCGAGACATCGGGCGAAATCAGGGTAGACATTTTGGCCTGGCCCTTGCTTTTGACAATGGCAAAATCGACATGATCGGCGACGGCGGCGGCGGTGCTCGAAATCTCGACAATGTGGGCCAGCGGTGGACTTTCCTCGGCCAATTCCTTTTCAAAGGCGTTCACGCTTTCCGGAGAGCCTTCGATGTGAATGAATACGCCCGAAGAGGTATTGGCCACCTCTCCTTTCAGGCTGAATTTATCGGCAAGCTGAAAAACAAAAGGTCGAAAGCCGACGCCCTGAACAATGCCGTTGACTCTCAACCGTTTGGCAACACGATGATCGGTCATGACAAAAGTGAGTGAGAAGCCCTCAAATAGGCGCTATTGGTTATTGGTTAATCGTTATTTGAATTGGGCCGTCGAGCTGAATCTATATCTCGATTACTAGGCAAATATAAAAATGGATTTAATTCCTTCTATTCGATTAACTAATAACGAATAACGGATAACTTCCACGGGGTCTAGCCGGTCCCCCCTCCCTCGTACAGTGCCGCTGCCTCCTTCAGAAATTGCAGCGTTTCCAGAGCGGCGGCTTCGTCAAGCTTTTGGATCGCGAAACCGGCGTGAACGATCACATAGTCGCCGACCCCGGCGACCTCGAGCAACAGCAGACTGGCTTCCCTTTGAACGCCATCGACGTCGATGGTGGCCATGTTGTTTTCAATGCGGGTTATTTTGGATGGGATTGCAAGACACATTCTCCGATTTTCCTTTCCTATAGGACACACCCAGACGTTCGAGCTCGGCCAATACCATCTCTATCACCGGATCGACCCGTGCCTGAACGACGGGTGTTAAATCCAGGCTCTGGGAGTCGATGTCCTGGGGCTCGACTCCGATGATCACCGTTTGGGGCACATGATCGAGGGCCTGACACAAGGTCAGGGCCTCCAGAAAATCAACCTGGTGCAATGAGTTTTTGGCCCGGATTCTGGCGGGGATGGCATCGCCGTCCAGGCGGTACAAATCTCCCGGTTTTCCCCTGTTGCGGATCGCATCCACCACGATCAGGTGCTTCGGCTTGGAAATCACTCCCAGCAGGTTGATTCCCAGAACGCCGCCGTCGACCAGGAGCACATTTTCCGGAAATTCATAATGCTTTTCCATCTTTTCAACCACCCGCACCCCGAAGCCCTCATCGCTGTACAATATACAGCCGATGCCCAAAACCATAATCTCGGTGGCATATTGCTCGTCGAACGGATTTCTGTCTTCTGGATTCACGATTTTCAAGTTCCCCCTAGTTTTTCGGTCCTATGAACACGAAATTTACACCAAAGCAAGCCGGATAGTCAACCTAGATCCGGGATGAACGTAAATTGAAGATCGAAGACTGAAGATTGAAGATTGAAGATTTATGAATGTCGCTTGGCTCCGTCATTTATATTATGGTTTTTATATAGTTGATTCGCCGAAGGTGAACCTTAAATATTTAATATTCAATCGAAAATACTCAATTCATTCAGATGATCGATGCCCAAAAAAAAGACAGCCTCCCGCAAGCACGGAAGGCTGTCTGGTTTTGTTTGGTATTACAGTGCCTTAACTTTATATACCTGGTTGGAGTCCGGATCGATGACGTGAACCCCGCAGGCAATACAGGGATCAAACGAATGCACCGTTCGCAGTACCTCCAGCGGTTTTTTGGGATCGGCAATCGGTGTTCCGATAAGGGCTTCTTCCACCGGCCCCAGTTTGTTGTTGGCATCCCGCGGTCCCAGGTTCCAGGTCGACGGCACCACATACTGATAATTCTTGATCTTTTTGTCTTCGATCTGGATCCAGTGGCCCAGCGAACCCCGGGGAACGTCGTTGAGACCGACGCCCATGGCGCTGTCCGGCATCTCGTAGGGCTCATAGGTTTTGGTATCGCCGCCCTTGATATTTGCCACCAGCTCGTTGACCCAGGTCTGAACGCGCTGGCCGATGGCCAGGGATTCAATCCCCCTGGCGGCGGTGCGGCCCAGGGTCGAAAATAAGGCCGCGGCCGGTACATTCAGTGTCTTCAGGACCACTGTCGACGATCGGCTTGATGTCCTCGTGTCCTTTGGCATAGGCTACCAGCACCCGCGTCAGCGGTCCGACCTCACAGGGCTCTCCCTCATAGCGCGGTGCTTTAAACCATGAATACTTGCCGTCACCGGGTTTATATTTCGGGTCTTCCTGCAGCGGTCTGGTCTCGCCCTTGTAAGGATGCTGAGCAGCCCCGTCTTCGTACCAGGCCCGGGTGACGTCCTCGGAAACCTTGTCCTGACTGGCCATTTTGACGCCGCCCAGATTGCGTTTCATGATAACGCCCCGGGGCATGTAGAGACTCTCAGGTTCATTATCGGTTTCCGGGAATTCCCCCCAGGCCAGGAAGTTGCTGGTTCCGCCGATGGCGCCCCAATCCTTGTAGAAAGAGGCCACCGCCAGCAGGTCCGGGATGTAGACGTTTTTGATGAAATCCTGGGTTTCCTTGGTGATGTATAAGAATTCGGCAATGCGGCCCGGGGTCAGGTCTCTGACACAGGTCACGCCGCCGACTACCAGGGATTGCGGATGCGGATTTTTGCCGCCGAAAATGGCGTGCATCCTGGCGGCCTTGGCCTGCAGGCGCAGGGCCTCGATGTAGTGCGCCGATGCCATCAGGTTGGCTTCCGGCGGAAGGTTGTAAGCCGAATGGCCCCAGTAGGCGTTGGCGAACGGCCCGAGCTGGCCGCTGTCCACGAAGGTCTGCAGCCGCTGCTGAACATTTTTAAAATAAACCGCACCGCCCCAGGGGGCGTTGCTGACATTGTCCGCCAGGGCGGCGGTTTTTTTGGGATCCGCCTTGAGTGCGCTGACAATGTCCACCCAATCCAGCGCATGCAGGTGATAGAAAGACGATATGGTCATGCTGAAACTGTGCGCCCATCAGAAGATTTCGAATGAGTCTGGCGTTTTTGGGAATCTTGACGCCCACCGCATCGTCGACTGCCCTCACCGAGGACAGAGCATGGGTGTACGTTCAGACCCCGCAGGAGCGCTGCACAAAGTGGTGGGCGTCCCGGGGATCGCGTCCTTGTAAAATCAGCTCAATGCCCCGGAACATCGAACCTGAGCTCCAGGCATTGACAACCTTGCCTCCCGACACCTCGACTTCGATCCTGAGGTGCCCTTCAATTCTGGTAATCGGGTCTATCGTGATTCTTTTAGCCATATGGTCTCCTCCCTGTATTAGGCAAAAGGATTTTTATTCCAAGATTGTGACATCCTAAAGTTCTTCATAAAACGGCGTGAATTTGTCCCAGAACTCCGGCTCACTGCACCCAATGCAGGGATGACCGGCCTGAACCGGCCAGCTGGTGCCGGCATTGAATTTGGCAATCGGGCAGTTGTTGTAAGTTTCCGGGCCCCGGCAGCCGACCTTGTACAGACAGTAGCCTTCAGCCGCTTCTTCGGAACCGAATTCTTCCACGAATTCATCATTTTCAAAATGGGATCTTCGCGGACATTGATCATGGATGGATTTTCCATAGGCAAACAGGGGACGGCCCAGATCGTCTAAGGCCGGAAGTTTGCCGAGGAGGAGATAATTGACGACGGTACCCACAAAATTGACGGGGTTCGGCGGGCATCCGGCGATATTGACCGTTTTGAGTCCCAGGGCTTCACCGACACTCACGTAGCCACCCGGATTGGGCGCAGCCGCCTGAATATTGCCGAATGATGAACACGAACCGATGCAGATAACACCGGCTGCCTTGGTGCAAACCTCTTTGCCGATATCCAGAAATGTACGGCCGCCGATTTTTCCCCATCCGCCGTTAAACTTGGTGGCGATGGCGCCCTCGACGACACAGATAAACTTGCCGTCGTATTTCTTGACGGCGGCGTGCAGCTGGTCTTCGGCCTGCTGACCGGCAGCCGCCATGATGGTTTCGTGATACTCCACCGAAAGAATCTCGAGAACCAGTTCATCGACGAAGGGGTACTGCGATCTCAAAATAGCCTCCGAGCAGCCGGTACATTCGGCGAAGTGCAGCCAGATCACCGGCGGACGCTGGGCCGGTGCGGCAAACACTTCCGCCACCTTGGGAACAAATGAAGACGAGAGTCCCATGGTTGCCGTGAGGAACGTACAGAACTTCATGAAGTCCCGGCGGGAGACTCCCTTGCTCTCCATTCTCTCATAAAATTGTTTTTCTTGGTCCATTTGCACCTCCTTTGAGCAATTTAGAATCTAAAGCCCTAGCCTCTATCGTCCTGCTGTTTCGGCAATTTATATACAACAAGACCTATTCATTGGGCGGCAGCATAATTTTGCTGCGCCAACAAAATCATCTAACCCATTGAAGTCTACGCAATAATTGTTACAAATGGAAACGGGTGCATATAGCGGTAGTACCCCTGCAAAAATTACAGCACCCTTAAAAAACTAAATGATATTTACTTTATTAGGCTAGTTGGGCTGATAAGTCAACCCAAATTATCGCTGCAAGGTCCTAATTGCCGTCATCGGCCTCGCTGAAATCATCACCGGCGACCTTGAGGGGTGATTCGATTTTTTTGAGATCAACTTTATCCTCATAGGTCTCCTGGTAGTCGTCCTCCAGCATTTCTTCCAGTTCCGACGAGTCATCCCCAAGCTGTTGGGTTATTTCGGCAGCCGCGCGATTCTTCTCCAGCAAGTTGACATCGTCAAAAAACAGCTCTAACGTATCCCGATCCTTTGACTTGTAAAGCTCGGCGACAGCGGAGGCAATTTGTTCGGCATAGATTCCCGGCGGGTATAGATTGTTGGTTCTCAAGGCGGTTATCAGCGTTTCGGTCCCGGACGCAATAGCGGATTTCAAGATTTTGTATTCGTAGGTCTCTTCGCACAGCAGCGACAGCATTTCTTTATTCAGCTCGGCAAACTCCTGGATTTTAATCCGTTTGTTTTCCCTGTCGTTGATAATCAAATATTTTTGTTTCATGGCGATTACCCCTTTGATTTAAAGCACTTTTGAGCTTTTGAAACCATAAAATTCAGGCCCTGTCAACTCCCAAATGGCCTAAAAACACCGCCTGTGATTAATTATTTTGGGCAGGGTCGCGGGGTGATGAAAATGTTTGGGAAATTTAAAAATGGAGGTATTGGAATGATGCATTGTCGGGCATCCGCAACCTTCTGGCTGGGGGAGAAACAACATATTGAAATAATGCATTATAATAAGTTTCAGATTTTTCGGCAATGATGGCCCAAAATAAAATAAACAATTGACCAATTTGAGATGAAATGATAGATATACGGGTTGCAACGTGGAGGGATGGCTGAGTGGTCGAAAGCGGCGGTCTTGAAAACCGTTGAGGGTTACACCTCCGTGGGTTCGAATCCTACTCCCTCCGCCAACAAAATTGCTCCGCAATTTTATATATAAAAATTTTGAAAAAATTTTTGGAGAGATGGCCGAGCTGGCTGAAGGCGCTCGCCTGCTAAGCGAGTAAGGGGGGAAACTTCCTTCGAGGGTTCGAATCCCTCTCTCTCCGCCATAATGAAAAGAAAAAGCCGGTTTCCGCATGGCGAAAACCGGCTTTTTCTTGACTGCCCCGGCGGCCTGGCCCTTCAGGCGCCGGCCGAATCGCTCAGCCACAGATATTGATAGGGCGCAGTCTCCAGGTACTCCCCACTGATTCGTTCCCCCCCGATCAAATCGACGATGGAATCGCCGATGCCCAGTTTCGCCAGGGAAACCGGGCCCGGCCGAGAAGAGACATTGGTTATGGCCCAGATAACCTGTTCGGCGCAAAAGCGTTTAATCCCAAAAATTTGAGGACCCAGATCGATAATTTCGAACCCGGCGTTGGGGTGAAAGGCTTTTTGCTGTTTGCGTATTTTGATGAGCTCGAGATACGGGTAAAACACCCGGGAGCGAAAGGACTCGGGATTTTTCAAATCTGCAAGGATATTTTCGGCCTGCAGCTTTTCGCGGTTGACCGTCCGGGCCCGGCCGGTTTGCGCAACCCCTTCAACCCAGTTGCGGGATCCCAGCAGACTGTGGATGTAGGTGGCCGGAACCCCCGGCAGGGCATATTGAATCGCCTGGGAAGCCAGAAACTTGCCGGCCCGGGTTGCGGACCTGTCGGTCAGGATGGCGTCCACGTAGGTGATGTTCAATTCGTAGGGACTCTCGGACCCGTCGGAATTTTGTTTGTAGGAAACCCGGCCCCCGTTGGCTTTGACGATTTCGATGAGTTCCTCGAGCTCGGCGGTTTCCAGAATGCCCTCCAGGGGACGCACGCCAATGCCGTCGTGGGAAGCGGTGAAGTTGAAAAACGTGTTGGTATCAGACTCCAGATGAAGGCCCCGGGCCCATTGCGACAGGACGGAGGCATCTTCTTTGACGAAGGTGTAGAACAGCAGCGGCGGCAGGGTAAAATTATAGACCATCTGGGCCTCATCGCGGCCGTCCCCGAAATAGCCGATATTTTCATCATGGGGCACATTGGTCTCGGTAATGATGCGAACGTCCGGGGCAACCACGTCCAGCACGGCCCTAAACAGCTTGACCACATTATGGGTTTGCGGCAGGTGAATGCAGGTGGTTCCGATCTGCTTCCATAGATAGGCGATCGCATCCAGCCTCAGAATTGCGGCGCCCTGAGCGACGTAAAACAAAAGGACCTCGATCATTTTTGCCAGCACATCCAGGCTTTTGAAATTAAAATCAATTTGATCGGCACTGAAAGTCGTCCACAGGTGAACCTTGCGCCCGTCTTCTTTATCGTAAGCCGATAAAAGCGGCAGAGACCTGGGACGCGTGACCATCGACAAATCGGCGGCGGGATCGGTCTCGATGGCAAAATCGGCAAAACCGTCCCGGCCCTCCAGATAGTTTTTAAACCACCGGCCCCGGGATGAAAAGTGGTTGACCACATAGTCAAACATCAGCTCAAAGTCCTGCCCGATGGACCCAACCTCATCCCAGGTGCCCAGCGCCGGATCGATCTGGAAAAAATCCATAACCGAAAACCCGTCATCGGACGAATAGGGGAAAAAAGGCAAAAAGTGGATACTTGAAACCGCGCCTTTCAAATACGCATTGGCAAATCCGTGCAGGGTCGCCAGGGGCGCCTCACCTTCCCGGTTGAGGCTGTCGCCGTAAGTAATCAAAACCACATCTTTCTCGGAAAAATACCCGTCCCTCTTACGCCTTTGGACCGCAAATTTTTCGAGCAAGGGAAGCATTTTGCAAAAGGCTTGCTTGCCCAGGTCCTCGCCGTAAATCTCTACCAACAAGCGTTTGATGGCCTCGATGCCTTCCATCAGTTCACCTTTTTTGTGCTGAAGGTTTATATTTTATCGGTCCTATGACCAAACATTAGGCCGATCTTCCATGACCTTGTGATTTTATAATAATTTCAGAGAGGTGGAGTATTGATGTGCTGGCGTAATGGAATGAGGACCGCAGCGCCGGCCACCTGATTGCAACACTCCAATACTCCATCACCCCAGTATTCCATGATCGATAGATTCTCGATATTCCTTAATATTGCTTATAGTTCCGTGTTTTATCAACCGCCGATCTCGAATACGCTCGGGGTGTAGTCGGGCGGCGGTTCAAATCCCAGAAGCGTCAGGCAGGTCGCCGCCAGATTGCTGATTCCCGGCTCTTCAAGGTCCGCCAGCTTTAGGGTTATCGTACCGCTGGATTCGTACACATAGACGAAGACCGGATTGAGCGAGTGCGCTGTTCGAATTTTGGGTTCACCGGTTTGCTCGTCATAAATTATTTCGCCGGTTTTACGATCGCACTCATACATGTCGTCCGAGTTGCCGTGATCGGCCGTCACAACTAAAATCCCGCCGGCCTTTTTTACGGCTGCCAGCAGCCGCGCCACACACAGATCGACGGCCTCGACCGCAATCTCGACGGCCGCAGGCACGCCGGTGTGTCCGACCATGTCGCCGTTGGCATAATTGAGCCGGATAAAATCGTATCGCCCGCTGTTGATGGCTTCGACCACGGTGTCGGTTATCTCGGCCGCTTTCATCCAGGGGCGTTGCTCGAAGGGAACGGTGTCGGACGGGATCTCGACGTAGTCCTCCAGGTCGTCGTCGAACTTGCCGGACCGGTTGCCGTTGAAAAAATAGGTCACGTGACCGAATTTTTGGGTTTCGCTGATGGCCAGCTGCCTGACGCCGGCCTTGACGAGGTACTCCCCGACGGTGCGGTTGATGCCGGGCGGATTGACCAGGTATTTTTTAGGGATCAGCGCATCACCGTCGTATTGCATCATGCCGGCAAATTTTACATTGGGCTTTGGACCCCGGGGGAATTTGTCGAAATCATCATCCTCGAAAGCCATACTGATCTCGATGGCCCGGTCCCCGCGGAAGTTGAAAAGAATGACGCTGTCATGGTCTTTTATCGGTCCCAGGGGGGCGGCGTCCCGGGCGATCACAAACGGGGGCAGGTCCTGGTCGATGGCGCCCGGATTCTCACGGCGCAGCGTTTCGATCGCCTCCCGGGCCGAGCCGAAGCTGCGGCCCTGGCCCAGGACATGGGTTTGCCAACCCCGTTCGACCATGCCCCAGTTGGCCTGGTAGCGGTCCATGGTGATCTGCATGCGCCCGCCGCCGGAGGCAATCGCGTAGTCGGTCTCGTTATCCCGATTGAGCCCGCTTAAAAATTCCTCGAGCCGATCGACGTAATCCAGGGCGGAGGTCGGCGGTACATCGCGCCCGTCCAGCAGAATATGAACGCAAGCGGTGGCCACACCTTCGTTTTTGGCTTCTGCCAGAAGGGCCTCCAGGTGGGTGATATGGCTGTGAACGTTGCCGTCCGAGAAAAGGCCGATAAAATGCAGCCTGGATTGGTGGCCGGTGACGTTGGCGATCAATTCCCGCCAGACGGCGCCTTCATAAAGCACGCGGCTCTCGATGGATTCTTTTACCAGCCGAGCGCCCTGGGCAAACACGCGGCCGCAGCCGATGGCGTTGTGACCGATCTCGCTGTTGCCCATATCTGCATCCGAGGGCATGCCCACTGCTGTGCCATGGGCTTTTAGTTTGGCCGCCGGTACTTTTTGGGCCAGCCAGTCCAGTGTCGGCGTGCTGGCACGGTTGACCAGATCGCCTTGAGCACAGGTTCCGATACCGATCCCGTCTAAAATCGCCAGAACAACCGGGCCCCGGGGACCCTTGAACTTGCCGGCCGTTTTCAGCGCTTCCATTTAAACTCCTGTTATGCGTGAATTTGTGAATAATTACCTGAGCGTATGAACAGCTTGGGGCGCAGGGCCAAACCTGCTTGACCGCAAATCTTAAAATGCAAACACCTTCAGCGGCATCTGTTTGGGGGGCGTCCTGCCTCCCCGCTCCAGGATGAGCCGTTTTACAAAGACTAACTATGATTCCAAAATTGTCAAAAACCACGGCGGTTTGGCCACTGCACCCTCGCAGCCGATGGAATTAACGGGTTCATTTTACCAACTGCCTGATTTTCTGGGGATAACTTTCAGGGAAAACCCAAACCGCATCGTCTTGGTTCCATCTCAAACCGCGCTGCAGCGGCCCGGCGCCGTGCTTCAAGGTCAGCAGAAGGTCGGTACTCACCCAGGGACTTTTTACAAAATAGCCGTGTCCGTTGCCTGAAGCGACATTTTCAGCGGCGGCAACATCAATAAGGGTGGTTTTTCCAAATTCCTTCAAATGTTGCAGATCTTCGGGTGTGAGCCCGAGTTCACCGGGAGCGCCCAGGCGTGGCCATCCAAAGAATCTTAAAGCCCATTTAAGCGCCGTATCGTTGGCATTGGTGTAGATAGTAATTGCGGTGGCGACATCATTAAATCCATCCCTGTACCTGGCAGTAAAGAGCATCGTGTCGATGTCCGGTGCCGCAAAAATCACTTCACCGATCCTCAAGCGCTCCCTTATCTCGGATGCGGGAATTTGCGAGGCGCTCAGCCTCAGCTCATGCAGTGCCTGGCTGACGATTCGCGCCCCGGCACTGTAGCAGAGAATGTGAATGTTATCGACATCGGTCTTTTCCAGCAGATACATCAAGAGCAACCTGAAATGCTGAGCGGTAAAAGCGGCCGTTTCCGTGTCAGAAAAATAATCCCGCAACCGCTGACGTGAAGGCCAGGAATAGGCGATGAATGCCCCGTTATAACCCAGGTAGTGCCACAATTCGGCGGCCACCAGAACCGGGTAGGTAAAATCGACTTTGAATCCCGGAACAAAGATATAAATCGTTCTGGTTTTCGATCGGGACAGGCGGGTTTTAAGGCGCTCGAGGAATCGGTCTTTTGCATCGCTTTCTGCCTGCAGGGATTCTTCGAGCAATTTGGAAGCGGCTCCAAGTTCGTGCAGCATTTCGATCCGGTCAATTTGAATGGGAACCGATTGGGTGCGCTCGCGCGTTACGCTGGCTTTTTTTATCTCCTGCCAGTCCATCTCCTGCGACCCAAAGTGGACTTCGGCCGTCCCGAGATAAAGACTCATGCTCCGGTCGTTTCCATAAAACAACGGATGTAACAAAGCCACATCCGTCGGTTGGCGGTCTGTGGCATAGAACACTTCTATGGCAGGAGGCGTGATGTCATCCGGAAGTTCGTCATAAAGCCTGGTGACGCCGTCTTCGAAAATAAGCGGTGTCGACATGAGCACGGCTTTTTGGAGAACAGCCGGCCGATTGTAAAAGACCAGTGCACCGATAAGTATGATGACAACTGCGGGAATCCATATCTTCTTTGGCGGGTATCTCATCTGATCGCTCCCCGGAGCATGACCACGCACCGAGCTGGATGTTAACGGCCGCACCTGTTTATAATCAATACTGCCCAGTTTGTACCAAAGCGGTTTTCGTCGATCAAGCCACCACCTATGAATCTGTCCTGTCGGTGTGGTGCTTTATGGTTTCTATCATGCGCTTTTCGATGTAGGGGAAAAAGGGATTATACCGCAGACGCATGAAATGATTAAGGGAAACCCGCAACACTCCTCTTTCTCCGCGGGGTTCCAAACTTCCCAGGGTCATCGCCGATTCGGGCGACGAACCGGTGATTCTCCCATAAATCAAATCATCCGCAGGAAAGGGAACGGCGACATGGGATAGCGAAAAAACGCCCCCCGGCCACTGCAGGCCAAGGGGGACCTCGACTGCGCCGCTGGACGCCGCCTGGCGGTTTCGGGCGATGACTTCCGAGGAATTATCGCTTGCGTTGGTTACGATCGTCAGATCGTAAGGCAACCGGTCTTTGGCCGCCAGCTGTTCAAGGATGCGGTGGTGGCCTGATTTTATAAAAGATTTGATGGCCGCTGAGCGGTTGATGTCGAAAAGCACCAACGCGTGGTTGCCGGGCTCCAGGTTGTTGTAAAAAACCTCGGTGACCGCACTGGTGCGAACCGTCCCGTCCACGATGGATTGAAAGGTAAGCGAGGGCGGAAGGCGTGTCAGCTTACTTTCCCTTTTCATGGCTTGGATTTGCCTTTGAACGGCTCTGGTGAGCCGGTAGGTCTGCGTCCCCGCGTTTTTCGGAAAGGAAACATACTTATAGGGATCGTATTCCGTTTCGATCGCCGTCCATTTGAATTTTTCGAAAAAGGGAATAAAACTGAGAAACTTGTGCCAGTCGGCAAACATGGCCAGGCGGGTGACACCCACTGCGGGTGAAAACATCACCAGCTGGTCGGGCACAGCCGCGCCGGAATCGTCAATGGCATCCAGGGTGTATTTCAGCGCCAGGGCGGCCCCATTTGAATAACCCACCATAAAAAATGGTTTCCGACCGCCCGTCCGATGAATGACCTGGCGGACAGCGATGTGAACGGCAGCCAGCCAATCCTGCCACCGGGCCGCATCGATACCGGCCGGTATGGTTCCGTGTCCCGGCAGTCGCAGACCCAGCACATAGATATCCTGTGAGACCAGTATTTCGGCAGCCTTTCTCAAACTATAGGGGGAATCCGTTAATCCATGCAGGAGAAGCGCGCCGCCTTTAATGTCTGAAGGTATCAGTTCATAGGAACGATTCCAGTTGCGGGTAAAGGTCTGCGGGTTATGCGACCCGTTCGGCAGATACCGGCTCAATTGGTTATCTACCGTATCGGGCGTATTTTCGACCACCTCTCGCTTCAGTTCCTCAAAAAGCCGTTCTTCGATTTCAAGGTAGGTCTGAAAGGTGATATCGCCGTCACCCTCGTCGGCAACAAACTCCGATTTCAATTCCAAAGTGTGCCACGGCTCCAGCTCCGGCATCCGACGGGCGTCCAGAGCGGCCAGAACAAGAACGGTGGCAAGCACTGCCAGGACGATAACGGATAGTCGTAGGGACCACTTTATAATCGATTCCATCTTTGACGCTTTTAGGACTGTAGGCTTAAAATGGTATGCTGGCACCAAAAACCACAAAGGCTACCTGCTCGCCGGAGGCCGTCAGCACGACCTGCCCGGTAGCCTCCGAAATGGCCAAGGTCCATCCGAGGCCGTCGCGCATCTTGGCATAGCCGTCTTCAGCACCCTGCAAAATGAGTTTGCCGTCGACGACCTCCTGGCGTTCGATGGCCGTGGCCGGCCGCTTATCGTCGCCGGTTGCCCGGCTGATGGTCTTCTTGGCAAAGTCGATTCGCAGAAATCGCGGCAGTCCGACGCTTTCGATGGATATCTCCTCACAGGCGCCGTCCGGCGTGCATTCGATCACCCGGTTGACCGACACCAGCAAAGGTTTCGAACCGTCGAAATCCCCGGCCCCTGCAGCAGATGCCGCGGTCAGCACACCCAAAATCGCCCACATGATTAAACGGTATCTTTTCATCGTAGCCTCCGATCGCAAAAATCCATAAATATTCTAACGTTGAAAACCTGATTCTCTGGACCAGGTCAGAGCGCCTGAGGATTGCCATAATCGAAAGCCATGGGGTACTGGAATAATGGAATGCTGCAATACCTGGTTTGGTTGAATGAGATCTTATTTTATGTGGATGGCACTGATCAGGCATTAAAATCCAGGCATCATCCGCTTTTCATACCCAATATACCAATTTTCCACCATTCCATTATTCCATTGGTTTTTTAAAGACAAATACCAACCCTCAGGAATGAAATCAAAGCATGATCCTCCGGGGGAATTTTACTTGACACTGTAACCCCGGCCCTCGAGACAGGCGGCGTATGCACGATTGTACGAATTGCGCTGCTGCATGTACTGATTGGCCTGCTGCTGCTCCCACTGCTTTTGCTGCTGCTCGGCCTGGCGGTTGTGCCGCGAGCTGCGCATGCCACCGAGGGCACCCCCGGTAATTCCGCCGATAGCCGCCCCGGTTCGGGCGCCGCTGCTGCCCCCGGCAATGCCGCCGATAACCGCACCACCGGCGCCGCCCAGCAACCCGCCGCCAAGGGTGCTGCCGCCGACACTCTTGCGTTCCTGGGACGGTGGCGGAGAGCTGGCTTTGGGCATCTGCATGGGATCGAAGCCGGTCTGCCCCTTGGCCCAGGTGTAGCACTCGTACTTGTCCTTCTCCATCTGATCGTTGCTCTGTCCCTGAGCAGGATAGACGATAACCTCCTGGGTCCAGCCGTGTGAAACGAAAAGCAGCATCATGACCAGGGCTGCGGACAGCTGTTTAAAGTTGTTCATTTTAGGCCTCCCTTCTATGTTCTGGTATAGGAAACAGTCAGATAATGCACATTAATCGGATAAGGATCAAGTATTTATACGGGTTGTCATAAATTTTCATGCCCTATCGCGCACAACGAAGCAGGTAACATTGGAAACGCTCATGGCAGCAATAAAAGATCTTCGTATCTCAGACACATCGGCTTGATGTCTACGAGGTATAAGCTGAGGTCTGTTTCTAATGATTATGCTTATTTTAATTCAGCTCGCAAAGGACTTTCCATAGACGGCCTGGATTAAAAAATTCGGCATATCTGCCAACAACGATAATGCAATGAGTTGGCCAGTTTTGCATAAATAGCTCTAAATCGATATTCAGTGCAAAGGGAGATAGTTGAGAAATTTAATAATCGCTATCATCTTGATTTGTGTGCTGGCATTTACTGCGGCCGGCTGTCAATCCATCAAGATCGTCAATGAGGCTGGCATTGAGATTGGATACAAAACCAGCCGTCAAGACCAAAATAGATAGATGGCTGGAGAAGGGTTATAAAAAGTTTGTCAAAGGTGTCGCGGATCTATGCGGGACAGAGCCCAATGGCGGTTTGCACGAATACATGAACGGCAAGTCGGGCGCTTTGATTTATGCGATATACAGAAATGATCCGGACAGATTAGATTAGCCCTCCCTGCTCAACCGGAAGATGACGTCCTGAAGGGGCGTAACCGTCACACCATTTTTCAGCGGGTAGGACGCTTTCACCGGCGCAACCACAAATGCCTGGTCGGGTGCAATGTCTTCCAGCGCGTTCCAGAATCCCTTGCTGACCCTTGGGACCGTTGCCGCCTTCAGCTCCATGGCAATCACACGCCGGCCTCGCCTCAAAACAAGATCGATTTCGGCACCTGCGCCGGTGCGGTAGAAAGAAGCTTCGTAGCCGCCGGCAGACGCCAGAATGTTCTCCATGGCGTAGCCCTCGAAAGATGCACCCACAACAGGATGCGAAAGCAGGTCATCATGGGTGCGGATGTCGAGCAGCGCATGCAGAATACCGCAGTCGCGGATATGGAATATCGCTTGACACCATTTTTGCAAAATCTTATTTTACATATGTGATGACTTCTCTAAAACTATTATCTGTAATTCTGGCAGGTTTGTGGCTTGGGTCCTGTGTCCTCACAGGATCTCCCAACATATCCCGCCCCGCGCAGGATAAGCCCGCGCGAGCCCCAACGCAGTCCTCGGAGACACAGGAGGCCGCAGATAAGTCGCCCTCCGGCCAGGGGGATCCGCAGCAAACAGCCAAGGGGGAGCGCAAAGAGGCTTCCGGGAAATCGTCATCCAGCCCGGAGACATCCCCGCAGACCGCCGGGAACGAATCGCAACATGCCGCCGAAACCCAGCCCGGGGCTGCTGCCCAAAAGGATGCAGCCAGCCGCCCGGATTCCCCCGGTATGGCGGATTCAAAATTGGCGGAAGCCCGCCATAATTTGCAGATCAGCGAGGCCACCGAGAATCGCATCGCCGCTGAACTCGAGCAACTAAAAAATTCAGGATCGGCAACGCCTGAAACCATTAAGAATTATGAGGACTATCATGCCAGCGTCAAGGAGATGGTAGCCGAAAACCGCAGAATCCTGGCCCGAATGGAAGCCGCCAAGGCCCGGCATTCTTCGGCACCGACATCTTCCGCAACAACCGGTCGCGGTGAAATCGAGGGCATGTTGAACCCTGAAATACCGGAGGCGCAAACCACGGATGAGGTGGCCGCTTTGGACCGGCAGCTGAACGCCTCGCTGGGTGAATTTGATACCCGGCTGCTCGAGGAGATGGATCAAATCCGGGGACAATCCGCCGCCAGGATGCGCGATCTGGCCAGGGAGGCGGCCGAGGCAGCCAAACGGCTGCGGGAAAAAGGCGTGGATGTGAACACTTCCGCAGCGGCATCTTCGCAAACGTCTGAAAAAAATCAACGCCCGCAGCAAAGACAGCACCGGCCGAGCAAGGCGCGGAGGGTGCCAAAACAGCCTCCGCAGACGACTCGCGCTCAGACGGAGATGGTTCGAGCGGGAAGAAACAGGAGCGCGCCCGCAGCTACGAAGATGATGACATCGTGGCACGCCAGCTGCGGGAGGCCGCTGAAAACGAAACCGATCCGGAGCTCAAAGAAAAGCTCTGGAAGGAGTATGATGACTATAAGAGGAACAGGTGATTGGTAGCGCATTTTAGGAAACCTCTAAATGAGAGGCATCAGAAGGCTTACTAGACAATAAAATTCCAAGTCTCAAGCACCAAATCACAAATAAATCTCAAATTTCAATATCCAATGACCAAAACCTTCAATGATATTTCAGTGCGTTGCTCCACAAGCCCAGGTATGCCTGTGACTATGCCATCACCAACAGATATGGGCCTACCACTTTGGGATTTTGAATTTGGGTCATTGGAATTTGTTTGAGATTTGTTTTTTTGGTGCTTGGATTTTTCATGATTTTAACTTGTTTGAACTCTGGTGAACCTATGAAATCCGGTTTCCACATTCTTACAATCATTGCAGTCTCAGTGTTGCTCCTGTCCGGTTGCGCGACCTATCAGGCCAACGTGGGCCCCACACCCATCAACCGCGCCCAGGAAGAGATTGCCGAAGACCAGCTCATGGATGTGGGCATTCAGGCCTTTGAAAGCGAAGAAATATCCGCAAAAGAGGCCGAGGACGAAGGCACCAGCAACGAAATCAGAAAGGCGGAAGGCCATTTCTTCGCCTATCACCTCAAAAACACGCTGCAGCAGAGCAGCCACTGGGGCGCCGTGCGGGTAATTCCGGCCGAAATCGACAGCATCGATGTGTTCGTAAAGGGCAAAATTATCGAATCCAACGGTGAGCATTTAACAGTGCAGATCGAAGTCGTCGACGCCGCCGGCCGCCAATGGTTCACCAAGAAATATAAAATGGCGGCAAGCAAGGGTTCTTATCAAGGCAACCGGCCGGGAGAAAAGGACGCCTATCAGGATCTCTATAATTCGATTGCCAACGACATGGCGGACTACAAGCGAAAGCTGACCGCCGGGGACATCAAAAAAATTCGCACGATTGCCAAGCTCAAGTTCGCCGAAGATTTCGCACCGGATGCGTTTGGCGGCTATCTGGCGAAAGGCAAAAAAGACGAAGTCGAAATCAAACGGCTGCCGGCCGACGACGATCCCATGATGGCGCGCCTGCTCAAAATCAGAGAGCGGGAATACACGTACATCGACACCCTCAACGAGCAGTACGATGTGTTTTACAATGATATGTGGCCGTCCTATGAAAATTGGCGTCGGCTCAACATGACCGAGCGCCAGGCCATCAGAGAAATCAAGCGCAAAGCGTTCACCCGGCAGCTGGTAGGGGCGTTGCTGATAGCAGGCGCCATTGCGGCCGGCTCGACCAATTCGAGCAGTGCCGCCGCCGTTCAGACCGGCGTGGTGGTGGTCGGCGCCCAGGTTATTATCAGCGGTTTCAATGTCTCCAAGGAGGCTGAAATCCACGAAGAGGCCATCCGTGAGCTCAGCGAATCATTCAGCAGCGAGATGGAGCCGGTGGTAATGGAGTTTGAAGGCCGCCAATACGAGCTGACCGGGTCGGCCGAAGAACAGTTCACCCAGTGGCGGGCCTTACTGCGAAAAATATATTTTATGGAAACCGGCTTCGACCCGGAACCTGCCGGGGATGCCGTTGGCTCCGATCCACCTGATTAAAGAATCCGCGCCCAGGGGGTCCGGCCTTGGTCCACTCCCCTGGGTTTATCTGGTCAATTATCTCTACCAGCAGTGTTCAGGTGTCAGGGATCAATGGAGACCGAATATTGGACACTGATTGGATTGCAACTTAAACCAATTGCGGAGAAACAAAGTCCTTCTCAAGGGCGACTCCGCTACTGGAGGTTCGAGATCAAAGGCTGACACCTGAAACCTGATCCGCCTGCGGCGGAAAACCCTGAACAGATTCGGTCTGACAAAGCTGATCATCTCCGTCCTGAATTAGTGGACCAGGTTTTCAAGGTTGGAATAAATGTATAAAAAAGATGCCTCCACCCGACCCGCGATCGAACCCATCACCCCGCTGGCTGCCACCAACATAAACGGCCACAGGGTCGACAGCGATCAAACCACAGGGCGGCGTTACCTGAAATTATGGGCCTTGCTGGGTTCTCTCCTGGTGGTCGTCGCAGGCGGCGCCTGGCTGCTGTATTACCTCTCCCAAAATCCGCTCCAGACTCAAACAGTCACCAAAGTCCCTGCCCGGGTGCCGGACAATACCAGTGAGCAGCCTGCAGCGCAGCGGCCGTCGAAACCCCCTGCACCAATATCGACCAAGCAAAATCCATCCGCCGCAGCGACAGCACCGGCGCGGGAACAACCTGTTGTGGTGATTCCGCCGGAACAGCTCGCCCGGGAAAAGAAGACAGCCGAGCAAAAGCTGGCGGATTTCGTAGCAGCCAAGAACAAATTGGACGGCAGAGGCGTTGCAGATTGGGGCGATTCTTTGTATACTGAGATGATCGAGCTGGCCGAAAGGGCCGATGCCGCCTTCCTGGATAAGAAATACAACATCGCCGCGCAGGATTATACCCGGGCTCAATCAACAGCAGAAGCACTGGCCGGCCGCAGCGGCCAGGCATTGACAAGACTGCTCGAGGAGGGACGGGCCGCCCTTGACACCGCGGACGGATCGGCGGCCCGGCATAAATTTGCGACCGCCCTGCTGATCGACCCTGCCGATCCGTCCGCCCGGCGCGGTCTGCAAAGAGCCGAAACGATCGAGACGGTCACCGCGCTGATGGAATCCGGCAGTGCGCACGAAGCCGGCGGCGATCTGTCGCGTGCCGCAGCCGACTATCAAAAAGCCATCGAGCTGGACGCATTTTTTCAGGAGGCCCGCAGCGCTCTCGAGAGGATCAACGCGCGCATCAGAGACAACCAATTTCAGCGGCTTGTATCCGAGGGTCTGGCGGCGTTGCACAACAACAACTATCAGTTGGCCCGCAGCAAGCTAAACAGCGCCAATTCACTAAAACCCAATTCCCCGGAAGTACGTGATGCCCTTACGCAGGTTGATCAGGCGGTGCGTCTGGCACGTATCGACACGTTGCAAAAACGGGCGCTGGCAGCCGAACAAACCGAAAACTGGCAGCAAGCGCTGATAGCGTACCAGGCCGTCCTCGACATCGACAATAAGGTTCAGTTCGCCGGCCTGGGGTAAGAAACGCGCCGCCGAGCAGATCCGGGTCGCCAAACGGCTTGATTTCTTTCTGGCCCAGCCCGACACCTTGGAATCCGACAGCCAACTAAAAAACGCAATTCTGTTGTACAATGAAGCCCGGGAGATCGAGCCCCGGGGACCGAAGCTGGCCGACCGCATGCAAAAGCTGCAGCGGCTGGTCAAAATTGCCTCGATGCCGGTGAAAGTCACCATCGAATCGGACAACCTCACCGCTGTCGCTGTTTACAAAGTCGGCAGGCTGGGCCGCTTCGACGTGCGAGAACTAGAACTGCGACCGGGAACTTACACAATCGTCGGCAGCCGCGACGGTTATCAGGATGTCCGGCAAAAAATCATGGTGAAATCCGGCCGGCAACCGATTCGCGTCACCGTTATTTGCAGGGTCAAGATTTGAATCCAAATGACAAAGATAACAACCGCATTGGTGCGCCGATCGAGATAGAACCAGTGTCCTTTCGTCCTGGCGGCCGGCGGCGGGGCCGGACAACCAAATCACGCTCCAAAGCAATCGGCGGCGGGGTCCTGGCTACAATTCTCCTCTTTCTGGCCGCATCGGCCTGGTTCGTTTTTACGGCCAGACGGGTGAACATCCGCATAGAACCCCGGCCGGAGCGCATTTCAATCCAGGGAGGTATTGCCACTTTCAAATTCGGAAACCATTACCTTCTGCGTCCGGGCGATTATACCCTCAAGGCCGAACTGCAGTGTTTCCAGCCGCTGGACAAAGGCTTTGCAGTGACAGACGTCAAAAACCAGGAAGTTGCGTTTACGATGACCCGACTGCCGGGGCGGCTGTCGCTCGAGGCCCATCGAGCAGGCAGACCTTTGGAAGCGCTGAAAGGCGCCAGCATCCTGATTGACGGCCGGCAGGTCGGACTGACACCGGCTGCCGGCCTGGAGGTGAGTGCCGGTCGGCGTTCCCTGGCAATCCGGGCCGACAGATATCAGGAGCTTCAAACCGTGCTCGAGGTGGAAGGCTGCGGTGTCCAACAAAATTTAAACGTCTCCCTCGTTCCGGGGTGGGCGGACATTTCCATCGATTCGGTTCCCCGGGGTGCCCGCCTGCTGGTTAACGGCGATCCGGCCGGCGCTACGCCCCTTACCATCGAATTGGCGGCGGGCAGGCACGAAGTAGTGCTGACGGCAGACCGTTTCAAGCCATGGCGCGATCAACTGGCGGTTGAAGCCAATCAGCACCTGACGCTGGACATCATTCGCCTGCAGCCGGCCGACGGCACCCTGACGGTGCAAACGAAACCGGCGGGCGCCAACGTGATGGTGGGCAGCAGATTCGCGGGGCAAACCCCCCTGGACTTGAACCTGGCGGCGGAAACACCGCACCTGGTTCGCATCAACAAGGCCGGTTATCAAAAAGCAGAACGTACCGTCCAATTGGCCAGCCAGGAATCGAAGACACTGACCGTCAGCTTGAAACCGAAGCATGGGACCATCAATTTCGATGTAACACCGGCTGACGCCGAGATAGTTGTCGACGGCAAGTCAAGGGGGCGGGTTCCCCGGCAGATGCGCCTGATCGCCGTCGCGCATAACATAGAGCTGAAGAAAAAGGGCTATCGAACCTACCGTACCCAAATCATACCCCGACCCGGATTTACCCAGGAACTCAAAGCGGCCCTGATTCCAATCGCGCCGCCCGTCGATAAAAGCCCCGGCGCGGTCATCCGGGCCAAAAACGGCTATGAATTGAAACTGGTGCGGCCGACAGCCTTTACCATGGGATCCTCCCGCCGCGAACAGGGGCGACGCTCCAACGAGACCCTGCGCCGAATCAATTTGCAGCGACCGTTTTACATGGGCCTCAGAGAAGTCACTAATCGGGAATTCAGGCAGTATTCTAGCCGGCACACTTCCGGCAAATTCAAGAAATACAGTTTGGATCACGCGGAGCTGCCGGTGGTCGGAATAACGTGGGAACAGGCCGCACTGTTCTGCAACTGGCTGAGCGCCAGGGAGGCGTTGCCCCCGGTCTATGTTCTCAAAGGGGGCAGACTAGCGGCTTCAGATCCCGTAGGAACCGGGTATCGTCTTCCCACGGAAGCCGAATGGGAGTATTGCACCCGCTTTAACAACACCAATGCAAACCTGAAATATCCCTGGGGAAATAAATATCCACCGGGATCCCTGGCGGGAAATTTTGCGGATGAATCCGCCAAAGACCTGCTGTCTTCGTACATAATCGCATACCATGACGGCTACCCTGTGGCAGCCCCGCCGGCGAAATTCAAGATGAACCCGCTGGGGCTTTATGATTTGGGGGGCAACGTGGCCGAATGGTGCCATGACTTCTATTCGATGTATTCCTACGATCCTCAAAAAAAATATAAAGATCCCACGGGGCCGGCCGATGGCAAACACCATCTCATCCGGGGTTCCAGCTGGCGGCAGTCCGGCATCAGTACCCTTAGATCGTCCTACCGGGACTTCGGCGACGGCGAGCGGGTGGACTTGGGATTCAGGGTTGCCCGGTATTTGGAATAGGCAACAGATGTCAGAGGACAGAAGACAGATGACAGAGGACAGAGGACCCGTCTCCGCTTTCAGCTTCGCCGCGGCAAGCAGAGGGCAAAGCACAGATGACGGAAGACAGATGACAGAGGACAGAAGGCAGAGGACTTTGATTTGGGATTTGAGATTGCGGATTGCAGATTTAGAGGCAAAGCGCATGGCGCATAGGGCATAGAGGACAGACAACAGAGGCCAGATGACAGAAGACAGAGGACAGAAGGCAGAAGACGGAAATCAGAGGGCTAAGCGCAGACCCAGTGAGAACCTAAGATTCAGGAGGTAGGCACGTGACGGTGAACGGCATAAGGGCTATCATGATGACGGCAGTGTGGATCCTGGGTTTGAGTTTGTCAATGGCAACGGCGAGCCGCGATTTTGCACCGGCGGCAGTAAAACATATTTCAGAAAATACGATTCTCAGTTTTGAAAAGCCAGGATCCAATATTTTCGCCCAAAATGATAAAAGCACTTCGGAGAGCCAAGAAAATTCTACATCCGGTTCCAATAACGCAGAATCAGCAAAGGAATCAAAGCCGGCAGAGAATACCGGGAATGAATCTTCGACGGAAGAGTCAAAAGAAGTGAAACCTTTTGTGCCGTCCGAGGAAATCCCGGGGGAGCAAGCAGTCGATTTCCCCGTAGATATATAGAAATCAGAGGACAGATAACAGAAGACCGAAGGCGGAAGACGGATGATGGATAATCCTTGCATAGGGCAAAGCGCCAAGAGCTAAGTGTCAAAGTCCAGGACATCGATGTCCTGACCCTTATCAGCTAAGCGTTAGGCTTTTTAAAACCATTGAATTACCTGCTTTTACGCTATGCGCCCTGCGCTCTGCCCTTTGCACATTCAGCAACCAGCAGCCAGTGCCCAGATACCGGATGCCAGATACCGGATACCGGTGACCAGTAACCAGAGACCAGTAGCCAGCAGCCAGGAACCAGCATCAAGTATCGAGGATCGAGTATCCAGCATCCGATATCCGGAATCCGGCATCTGGCATCAGGTATCCGGCATCCAGGAACCAGCAACCATCAACCAGCATAACGATCCAGCCAACGACGGGTGACTGACATGAACAAAAACTTCCCGGTCTCCATCGAGTTTATCTATCAGATCTTTGCGTTAATCGTAGTCATCATAATCGTTCATGCCGCCTATGTTGCCGTTATCCGTCCCAATGCGGACGCGGTTCTTACCCGGCAAGCCATCATGATAGAAGAGGACCAAACACAGGTCACTGAACGTTCCGTGTTCGTCTTGATTCGGGACTATGAGCAGGAAGCCTGCTTTATCCTAATGTTCTGGGCCATGGCGATCATGGCCTACAAGGGGGTAATGACGATTCGGCATCGGGCTCTGTTGAGCCGGGACCTGGTGCCGCTGGCCGAGGGCACGCGCATCCTGCCGGAGGACACCCGCGATTTGTCACGCCAGATTCAGGCCCTGCCGCCCCATCAGCGCAACGCCCTGCTGCCCAGAGCGCTTCTGGCCGCTCTGCACCGCTTCAGCACCACCCATAATATTCAGGATGCCGCCAGCGCCACCAATGCCTACTGCACTGCTGAAGCCGAACGATTGGAGTCAGAGCTTTCAATGATTCGCTACGTCGCCTGGGCCATCCCTTCGATTGGGTTCATCGGCACGGTCCGGGGCATCGGGCAGGCCCTCGGCCAGGCCCATAAAGCCATCGAAGGCGACATCTTCGATGTCACCACCAGCTTGGGCGTGGCGTTCAATTCGACCTTGATCGCCCTGCTGCTGAGCATCGTGCTGATGTTTCTCCTGCATCAGCTGCAGTCCCTTCAGGAACACTACATCCTGGATACCGAAGCGTACTGCGAGGACAAATTGACGCGGCATCTGCATACGCAATAGCAAAATAGGCGGATTTAGGTTTTGAGCGCGAAAAATTGCAGCAGGGATGGAATCTTAAGGGTGTCAGATGTCGGGTTTCAGAATACAGATGACAGATGACGGATTACAGATAGAGGAGATTTGCAAAATATTCTCCTCTATCCGCCCTCTGTTTTCAGTCCTCTGTCTTCTGTTTTCGTGACGCAGAAGGGCAGAACATGAATTTCGGCTTAGAGGACAACAAGTATGAGTATTATCGGTATAGAGTTATGCGATGCCGGCATTATGGCAGCCGACGGCACAAAGGCCGAGTTGCTTCAGATCGACGGGTTGGCTGATGAAAGCCCCGGATTTGCACTGCCCGCAAAAGACGGCCTGCTGGTGGGCAAAGCCGCTGAAAGCAAGGCCCATTTATTTCCGCGCCAGATCATTCACCATTTTTGGGACCAGCTGAGCACGGAACCGCTCGAGCAGCCCGGCGCGCATGCCCCCAAGAGCACCGCCGAAATCGCCTACCATCATTTGGAGCACATCTGGCGCCAGATAAAAAGACACGGTGATGAGGTCCTCATCGTAGTGCCGGGGTTCTACGGCCGGCAGCAGCTGGGGCTGATTCTGGGCATTGCCAATGAATTGTCCATCCCGGTCAGGGGATTCGTGCCGCTGGCCATGGCCGCTTCTCCCTGCGCCCATCCCGGCAAGATGATCCTGCATCTGGATATTCACCTGCACCGGCTGGAGGTGACCTATCTGAAGCAGAACCGGCAACTCGCTCTGGCGGATTCGGTGACGGGGACCGAAAAAGGCTTGCTCTATCTGCACAGGCAATGGGCGGAGGCCATCGGCCAGGATTTTGTAGCCAGCACCCGTTTCGATCCTTTCCACCAGGCGAACTCCGAACAGGAATTGTACAACCGTCTGCCCGGAATACTTTATAACCTGCGCCATAGCCGGTCGATCGCCTTCGATATGACCGGCGGGTCACGAACCTATGCGATTACTTTGACCCGCAAGCGGATTGCCGACAAAGCCGGGGCTGCCTATGCAGAAATATGTAGGATAATAGAGGAGTTGCGGTCTCAACACGAGCAAAGCGCATCCCCGATCCTTCTTCAACTCACCCATCGCCTGGCCCGGCTTCCGGGATGCCGGCGAGTTCTTGCCGATATAGAAAACGCCGAAATTCTCGAGCTCGAGAAGGGCGCCGGCGCCCGCGGGGCTGTCGACATCTGGCCTGAGCTCTCCGGTCAATCCGCCAACAGCGGTATATCTTTTTTTAGCAGCCGTCCGCTGCCGCCGGCCCACGGCGCGACCAATCAAGCCCGGATCCCGGCCAATCCGCTGGCCCTGTATCCGCCCTACCTGCTCTATCGCAGCCTTGCCTATCCCATAACGGACAGGCCGTTGACGGTCGGCTGCGGCCTGGACAGTGAACCAAACGACGTCACCATAACCGGTGATATTGCCGGTGTCAGCTCCAGACATTTTACGGTGGCGCTTGTGGACGGCAAAATCCGGCTAAGCGATATGAGCGACCAGGGCACCTTTGTTGATGAAGAACGCATAGACGGAAGTATTGCCTTAAAGCTCGGCCAGACAATACGAGTCGGAAATCCCGGTGAAAAATTGAGAGTGATTGCATGCGTAGATCCTGACAAGTAACGGCACCCAGAATCGAATAAAACCTACCCGAACTTCGAGACATCGGATGATCGATCCGAAAATTAAAATAATGCAGCATAAATTAATTAATCCGCCCGGGTTAACGGCTAATTTTCTGGTTTTCAAAGAATAAATTTATTACATCCAGCCCTGTTAGTACTAATTTTGAGGGCGGAGTAATTAGATGAAACGCAAAAAACTAAACGTATTCAGCCTTTCTTTTCTCGATATCATCACCTGCGGCCTGGGCGCCATCATCCTTTTGTTCGTTCCGATAAACGCCAAAAGCGCAGCCCATCAGGATACGGTAACCTCTGATTTTCGCGCCGAGGTCAGCCGCTTGGAAAAGCAGGTGCTTGACGGCAAGAAGCATTTGATCGAGGCTGCCAATTCGCTGCAAAACAACGCCAAGGAGCTTGTCAAAATCGAGGGGCTATCACGCCGGCTCATTGAAATTATAAATAAAAACAAAGCCGAGCTTGCCGACAGCAACAAAGAAACCCTGGCCGCCAAAGCCCACGTCAACAAATTAAAGGCCGATCTGAAATCCCTGGAGGAGGATGTAAAGCGACTGCGGGCCGGTGCCAAGGCCTCCGATGAATTGGGAACTAAATTACGGCCCTTTCCCGGACAGGGAGACCGCCAGTATCTCACCGATCTGAAGATGGGCGGCCGGCGCATTTTCATTCTGGTCGATTCCTCGGCCAGCATGCTGGACGAAACCATTGTCGGCATTATCCGCCGACGCAATCTCAGCGTTCAGGCCAAATTAAAATCTCCCAAATGGAAACAGACCGTGGCGACCATTGACTGGCTTACCGCCCAACTGCCTGCGGCCAGCAGCTTCCAGGTGTACACCTTCAACGAGACGGCCGCAGCGCTGATCGCCGGCACCAAGGGACAATGGTTGAGCGCCGGTGATGTGGACAAACTCAATCAGACAGTCGAACACATGCACAAGCTGGTTCCGCAAAAGGGCACCAGTTTGACCAACGCGTTTAAGGCCATCGGTGACATGCAGCCGCCGCCGGACAACATCTTCCTGCTGACGGACAGCCTGCCGACGATGGGTTCCAAAAGACCCTGGCGCAAAATGGTGTCGGAGAGAAAGCGGATCGGTTTCTTCAACGATGCGGTCAAGGCCTTGCCTGCCAGGGTTCCGGTCAACATCATTCTGTATCCCATGGAAGGCGATCCCAAAGCTGCGGCGGCCTTCTGGAAACTGGCTAAATACACCAGAGGATCCTTTTTCTGTCCATCCAGGGATTGGCCGTGACCGGAATGTGGAAGTGGGAATTCGGAATGCGGAATACCGCAAGAAACGCATAGAACCGGAGAAGAAAGCTAATTGTAGAGGGCAGAATTGGTTTCGGGTGTCAGGTGTCAGGTGTCAGCCCAGTAGTTCTGATTCCTGACACCTGACACCTGAAACCTGAAACCATAATTTTATGCCTTGAACCCTGAAAGTTGAAACCAGAACTTTAACCCGTATGAAAATTCGCAGACGCGACATAGAAATATTCAGCCTATCTTTCCTGGATGTCGTCTGTTGCGCCTTTGGCGCCATCATCCTGTTGTTTGTGCTTTCCAAATTTGCCGAACCGATTCTCATCGAGGAGGTGCGCGCGGACCTGCAGCAGGAAGTTCAGCGCCTGGAAAAAGAGCTTCATCAGATCCGCGGCCAAACCACGGTGCTCAATCGCGAAATGACTGCCAAAAAAAAGCAGCTGTCGCAGGAAAAAAAACGGCTCGCCCGTCTGCAGGGGGATCTGTCCGACCTGAAAGGAGAGTTTGCCGCCTCAAACCAGCATGCTGAAGTTCAAAATATTATTGAAGGCCGGCTTGCCAGGGCGCTTCAGGAATTGACCGAAGAAATGAAACGGCTGCTCAAAAAAATCCCCCGCAAAGTCGCCCGCCCTTCGGTGGGCGGCATCCCGGTGGACAGCGAATATGTTATTTTTATCATCGACACGTCCGGCAGCATGCAGCGCAATGCCTGGGCTCTGGTGCAGAAAAAATTGGCCGAGACCCTTGACGTGTATCCCCAGGTAAAAGGCATCCAGATCATGAATGACATGGGCACCTGCATGTTTTCCCAATACCGGGGCAAATGGATACCCGACACCCCCGGCCGCCGCCGTGCGATTATCTCCAATCTGAGCGTCTGGCGATCATTTAGCAACAGCAGCCCGGTGGAAGGAATTACCGCGGCGATCAACACGTTTTATGTCAAAGACAAGGAGAAAAAAAAGATCAGCCTCTATGTCTTTGGGGACGAGTTCAGCGGCGCCGCCATCCAGCCGGTCATCGATCAGGTCGACAGAATCAATAAGGTCGCCAGCGACGGCACCCGGCGGGTTCGGATCCACGCGGTGGGGTTCCCCGTGATGCTCCAAGACAGGTTCGGGCCGGGAAACACCGGCGAGCGCTTTGCCACCCTCATGCGCCTGCTTTGCCAGAAGAACGGCGGAACCTTCGTGGGGCTAAACAGCACAAGACGTTAATTATGTCCAAAGGTCCAGCTGAATCCGACAATTATGCAAGAAAAAAATCTCAAATCCCAATATCCAATGGCTGAAACAGCCTCCAGAGTTCTTCCGAATAGGTTCGCGGTAATTGTCAAACGCGCAATTCGGCCATTCGGCAAACTTACTGGCGGGTCATTTTCTTGGAATTTGGTAAAATAATATTTATGCCATTCAGTTGGTTTTTAATAAAAAAGACAGAGCGAAGCGACACCGCAAATCTTCATTCTTCAATCATCAATATTCAATTCCGGCTTGTCCGGATTAGGCTTCGCCAATGGTATGATTCTCTATAAAGTTATTGAGGTGAACCCGCTGGACCGGGGTAAGATCCCCAAACTGCAGGCCGATTTGGCGCATTTTTATCGAACTGAAGCTGAATTCACTCTTGATTTCAAAATCGGTGACTTTCTTGAAGGGGATTTTGTCCACGCACAACCCGCCGTTGCCCAATAAGATTTTCAACTCACTGGCATCCGCCGGCTGCTCTTCACTGTCGATATAACGAAACGAAAGCCCGGATTTGCTGATATCCTTGATCTGCCCCAGCTTAGCGCCCCGGTTTACCAGGGCGGCGAATGCCCCTTCAGCGACTTTAAAGCGTTTCATTTGGCGCCGTTCGACGCATCCTTTATTTTTGGTCATGGAAAGAGCCCCGAATGCCGGTGGATGACGCTTTTTACCACCCGCTAAAAAAAAGTTACCCAACAGGGAAGGCCGGTATAAAGGACTGCCGAAAAATCGTTCCTGCGGCTGGTTATTTTTGGAAAGCCCCCCCAGGCCCCTTTTAAAACCTCAATGCCGAATTTGGAAGTGATTTCAAAACCACACCTGAGGCGGGCAATCCCCCGGCGGCCGGCAAGCCGCAAATCGGGGCCAAAGGTCCCCTGAAGGCGGATTGGATGCTGTTTTGAAACCGCTTCTTTGATTTTGTACCCCGTGTCGGGCAGGAAATCAAGGCCAAATGCCAATAAATGTGTCTTGTTTGACGAATCCGTTTGACGGTGTCGAATTAGGCTTGACAAAAGTTTCATTCCTTACTAAATATTCCCCTTTTGCCACTGCTACGAGTATATCGCGTAAGGCGAAACAGCCGATAAATCTTACAGGGAAAGGAGAAAAAAGCAAATGTCAAATTTGATTCCACCTCATGGCGGAAAAGGTCTGACCTGCTGCCTGCTCGAAGGCGCGGAGTTGGACGCTGAAAAGAAAAAAGCCGAAGGTCTCACCAAAATATCCATCTCACCGCGTGAAAAGGGTGATCTGATTATGATGGGTATCGGCGGGTTCAGCCCCCTGACCGGTTTCATGACCCGGGCGGACTGGCAGGGCGTTTGTGACAACTTTTTGATGGCCGATGGGACCTTCTGGCCCATACCGGTGACAATGTCGGCCACAAAAGAAGATGCCGCCGGCATCAACGAGGGCGATGAAATTGCGCTGTATGATCCCGAAGGCGACGAGATCATGGCCACCATGCAAGTCACCGAAAAATTCGAAATGACCGAGGCCGACAAGAAGTATGAATGCAAAAAAGTCTACATGGGCGAAGGCACCCCCACGGCCGAAGAGTTCTGGAAAATCGCCAAAGACGATCACCCGGGGGTTCAGATGGTCATGGAGCAAAAAGACATCAGCCTCGCAGGACCGGTCAAGGTACTGAGCGAAGGCGAGTACCCCACCAAGTATGCCGGTGTCTACATGCGCCCGGAGGAATCACGCAAGATTTTTGATGATCGCGGCTGGAGTGAAGTTGCCGCGCTGCAGTTGAGAAACCCCATGCACCGCTCCCATGAATATCTTTGCAAAATCGCCGTGGAAGTTTGCGACGGTGTCTACATTCATTCTCTGGTAGGCAATTTGAAACCGGGGGATATACCGGCCGAAGTCCGGGTTAAATGCATCGATGCCCTGGTGAAGAACTATTTTGTCGAGGACAAGGTCGTTCAGGGCGGCTATCCGCTGGATATGCGCTATGCCGGCCCCCGTGAAGGCCTGCTGCACGCCACCTTCCGTCAAAACTACGGCTGCTCGCGCATGATTATCGGCCGCGACCACGCCGGTGTGGGCGATTTCTACGGCATGTTCGAAGCTCAGACAATTTTTGACAAGATCCCGCAACCGGATGACTCCGGCAAAACCTTGCTATGCACGCCGCTGAAGATCGACTGGACGTTCTACTGCTACAAATGCGACGGCATGGCTTCTTTGAGAACCTGCCCGCACGAAAAGGAAGACCGCGTACTGCTCAGTGGTACGATGCTGCGCAAAATGCTTTCAGAAGGCGGGGAGCTGCCCGATCACTTTGGACGCGATGAAGTCGTTGCTATCCTGCGCGAATACTACGAAGGACTGACCGAGAAAGTTGAGATCAAGCTGCACGGAGCTGCCACCGGAGATGAATAGAACCAGCTAACGACTTTATCGTCCCAATCAAAAGGGAGCCGCCGTCAGGCTGCTCCCTTTTTTTGTCACCCAGCTTTCATTTAGTGAAACGCCCGCTTATACCGCCCTTTAAAACTCGATATTCGCTTTTTCAGCGGTTCTTTAACAACCAGACTGGACGCTCGTGGCCAGCTGCAGCGCTGACACCTGAAACCTTATATGAAACTTCAATATTATTTATCTCACGCCAAGGCGCCAAGACGCAAAGAAGATAACTAATATTATAAATTATTTTGGCGTTTTGGCGTCTTGGCGTGAAAACATAAAGGTTCTTCCTCGATCAGACTGGTCGCTTTTTTGGCCAGCTGCAGCGCTGACACCTGAAACCATCAGTTATTGACCACATGCGGTCAGACAAAGGCCACTGAGCGCCTAACCGCCTTCATTGATCAATCCCTTCAGGCAGGGGCTTTGCTCATCCGTATCATCGCGCATCAATGAAAAAATATACCCCAGCGCGCGCCCGGGGAGCGCAATCAGGGGTGCCGCCAGTTGACCGGCGAGAATAGCCGCTTCCTTGGCGGGCACTTTTTTGACCGACGGTTTGCCCAGCGACCCTTGAATCCGGATCGTTGAACTGCTTTTAAACAGCCGCCTTTTGGCCAGCGGATTGATAACAATATCAACGGTTTCTGCTCCCAGGTCGACCGATCCCGCACCCCGCGCTCTGACGCCGGGGGTGTCCAGATAAAGGATTTGAATGGTGCCGACACCGTTTTCGAACACCAGTCTGCCGGCCAGGCAGTTCAGATCCGTATAAGATTTTCGTGCCGGGGTGGTTAACAGCAAGGCCAGGGCATCCGCGGCAATCATTTCAACGCCGCGCTGGATCCGGCCGTTTTCAACGGCCAGGCCGAATTCGCCCGACAGGTTGGCGGCGATTTCCTTGTTGGAGGCGCCGCGGCTTTGCATATCAACCACCAGGTTCAGATGCCCTTCAATGACCGGTGTTTCCTGCAAATGGGAAAGCACATCGGCGATATCCACGTCCTCGGCCGTCATTTTCAAGTTGAGCGCAGCCTCACTTCCAGTGGTGTCAAAAACTGCTTCACCTGACAGTTTGCCATGCTCATATCCGGTTTCGAAGGACCCGATGCGCAACTGTCCGTTCTTTAGCTCGGCATCGAAATTTAGACGGTTGAGGACAACATCTTGCCCGGCGACCTTGTCCGCACTGAAGTTAAATGAAAAACTGCGGGATTTCATGACGTCCAGCGCCAGGGGCTCGTCACTGAATAAAGCTTGCTGCGATGGCTCAGCGGTTGCGGTGGCTGCGACCGGGCTAGTTCGAGTCCCTCGGGGAAATAGGCCAAAATCTTTCAGATGCACGATATCCGACGACACTTTTATATTCGTATGCGGCATTTTGGCGTCATGGGTGTGGCTAAAATCGGTTTGCAGCCGGGTATTGCCAACATGCGCGTCACCCTCGAAGCGGTAGTGCGCTCCCCGGCTGGCATAATGCCCGTCGACGGTTACGGAACTCAACGGCGGCAGCGACAGATCTAAAAGCTTACCCCAGGCGGCCGGCTCCTCGAACGACGACTTCAGGCGGACATCCAGTTCGGGATAACCGGCCCCCGGTTTGAGCCTGCCTTCGGCCTGCATATCCGCCCCGCCCAGCTGATCTGTGGTCAGGTTAATGCTATCGATCCGAATATGATCGGCCGCTCCCGCTAAATTCAAGCGTCCCTTAATCTGCGGCGGGGCGGCCGGCGTTGGGATTGACATCTTTTCAAACCAGGGTTCAGTATCCACTTCGAAATCGGCTGCCAGGCTCATTTTCTCAGGATCGCCGACGTGATCGATCCGACCGTGCACCTGAACGGCGGGCTTGTGCTCAGGGCCGCCTCGCAGCTCGAAGGCTTGGATCCCCAGGACGCCTTCGCGTTCACCCAATCTGGCTGTCGCGTGAAATTCGCCCAAATCAGGCAGCGCAAAGGGGCCGATTCCCGCTATGGCGCCGGTGTCGGGGGCTTTGGCTTCAAGGCGCACATCGATGTCTTGCACCGGCAGGTCTTGGCTAAGACCGATGTATCCGGCACCGCCCGTGGCAACAATCTCCAAGCCCTTTTTTGACTTTATGGTCAAATGCAGGTTTTCGGCGGCAAGCTTGTCCTGCCCCCCGGACAGCGCCATCCGGCCGTCGGCTGCACCCAAATCCGGGAGGTGGACGCCGATCAGCCGGAAAAGGCCGTCTGTATCGGAAGTCTTCAACGAAAGCTTCAGGTCAACGCCGTCGATGTAGGCCTTTTTTTGCTGAAAGAGGGATCCGATCCGTCCGGTGGCGCTCAGGCGAAATTTGCGCCCGTCACCGGCGACAAATTTGATATCATCAACGCCATAGATACCGGATCGATCGATTTCCCGCCAGCTGGCCTTGACAGGACCGAAGTCTGGCACGGCGACACCGAACAGCATGGCCGCAAAGTCAGAGGTCCGGGCCGCCTCAAGGGTTCCATAGGTATGCACATCGGAAACGGGTCGTTCGCCTCCCAATGGAAACGTGTCGATCCGGCCCCTCCATTTGATCAGCACTTTTCCGGGCTGGCCGGCGGTGATGCCTATTTTCTCAAACGCCAGTACATCGGTATTTCCGGTAACCAGCGCTTCGGCGTGCACGGGGCCGAACTCCGGCACCAGGTTGGCCCCCAGCAGGGGCGTGGCAGCGCCCATGTTGGGGGCCTTGATATCGAGTTTGAAGGTCATGCGACCCAGCATTTTGCCATCGGCCTGTCTGGCAAAATCGATGCCGCCGATCATTCGGGATTCAAGACCGTGTTTATCCTTGGAACGAAATTCAAGGTCTTTCAGCTCGAATCGGTTTGAGTCGCCCATCACTTGTGTGATGATGGAAACGGCGCCGATCTCTTCAATCGGCACGCCATAGAAAGTTGACAGGGCCTTGGAGCGGTCGGCCCGGATGCTGATGGTAAAATCCATCCCAGACAGATGCTCGTCGTCTGTGACCGGGATCCAGCCTATGCGGCCGTGGGTTTCCACCCGCACCGGCCCCGAGCCGCCCCTGATGATACGCAGTTCCTCCAGAGCCAGGTGATCCAGCGGTCCGATCAGGTGTCCCCTGGCATCGACCGAACCGATTTCCGGCAACGAGTTGGTCAGCAGGGGCCGGATTGCATCTGTGCGGGAAGAGGCCAGGTGCAGTCGCAGGTCGACTTGTTTGATTGGAACAGTCTTCGAAAGGCTGTCCATCTGCAGCCGGCCCCGGGCGGCGAAGGTGACATGCCTGTCATTGGCTACAAGAGCCTCGATATCTTCGATCCAATAACCGGACGGTAAATGGCGCAACACTGCGTTAAATTTGAATTTTTCAACTACCTGCCAGCTGGCCGGAAAGATCCACGCCAGCATGGTTCTATTTTCGCACCGACCCGCAAGCTCGATGGCGGTGCCTGCCCCGCTGGCAAGGTCCGCAATCGCCCCGCGCGCGGAGAACTCGGATGAGGAACCGTCTGAAACCAGCAGGTCCAACTCGGATAGGCCGGGTGCCTTCAGGCTGCCGGATATCCTGGCTTTTAATTTCAGCCGGCCCAGGGCCGGGATGTCCGGCTGCACCGTCTGCAAAAGATTGGCCAGCTCCGGTTCTGCGGCCGTCACCACAAAATCGAGATTTGGTCCGCCCCTGCCCCGGCCGAAGGTCCCGGAAACCGTCAGGATCAGATCCGCAAGCTGCAGGCGGATATCCAGCGGGAAAGGCTCTTGAAAATCGCGAAGTCCGGCCACGGTTCCCATCCGTCCTTGGATGCTAAATCCGGTTTCATCGATCAATCCGTTGCCGTTAACCAGAAGCGGTCCTTGATTCCGGATGTCATCGATGATCAATCGATTCAGAACATACCGGGTTTTGTGGCCGGAATCCCGGTCCACCGCAGCAACCTTCAGATTGGCAAGGCTGACACTTTCAAAGACTGGCATGATGAACTCGGGCACCATATTTGTCACCTTCGAATCGGTCTGATTTTGTGCTTGAAAAGCCACATTTTCGACGGTGACGTCTTCAAGGCGCAGGTGTTTGAATAAAAGGATACCGGACAATAGGGGCTTCAATGCAATTTTGACCTGCAGCCGTCCGATGGTAATCGGCTGTGAGGACGAGCCTGCGGTGGCGGGAGCAATGCGTATTCCTCCAGCCGTCAACGAAGGTTCGGACGACAGGTCGATCACGAAGGGCCCGCCGACGACCATACGGCAGCCCGTTAAAGCCTGCACACCCCGGATGGCCAGAGCCCGGTAGTCATCGTCATCCAGGACGATCAGGGCCGCCGCCACAAACACGGCCAGCAGTGCAACGGCGGCAGCGGTGGCGACCAGGATATATTTGATCCAACGGGTGAGACGATTCGATTTCAATGGATAGTTCCTGCCCTGCAGATTTCAGCGGCCTCGAAAGTACCAACAATAGGCCGCAAATTAAAGCCTTTTTTAAACCACGGATCGTTGTTTGAGTAGACGTCTGGATAAGATGACGGGAAAAAAAACAGGTATCGCTCCAGTGGGGGGAAGTTTTAACATCACCGCAGAGGCTATTTCGCGCGGGTTCGGTACTGGGCGATTTGTCTTGAAATGGCAATCCGTCGACCGGCTTCGTCCCATATTTCGCCGTCTTCCTCCAAAAGCCCGCACGTGATACAGCGTGTTCGGAAAACGCATTTTAGCCAGTGGGTTGTCGGGACGTTGCGAATATTGACCAGTTATCGGTTATCCGTCCCGTGAAAGAAAAGTGGCCCTCCGGTTCAATAATAATATCCTGGTCAAACTGGTGCATTGCCACTCCTCACGGATAGGGGGGGTTATTCAGAAAGAAAGGCAAATTACGCTTTTATACCGCTTTTCAAAAAAAGTTCTGAAATATTGAAGGTTGATATAAGCGGATGTAGAAAAAAACGTTCCGAACCGTTTGAATACCGGAACGTTTTTTCAACAACCACTATAAAATATTACTGTATAAAGGTCTTTACCGTCTCGCTGATCTGTTCCGGCTGCAGTCCATACAGGCCAAGCAGCTCCTCGTAGGGCCCGTTCGAGGCGAATTGATCATCGACGCCGATCATTTTCATCCGGGTGGGACAGTTTTGGGCAAGCAGCTCGGCGATCGCACTGCCCAGCCCACCGGCAAGGTAGTGTTCTTCTACGGTGACGATCTGCCCCGTTTCCTTGGCTGCCTTTAAGATCAGCTTCTCATCCAGCGGCTTGATGGTGTGTATATTAATGAGCCGAACGCCAACCCCCTCTTTCTTTAAAAGTCGAGCTGCGCCATGGGCCTTTTGCAGAACCGTACCTGTCCCGATAATCGTGACATCGCTGCCGTCCATCATGGTAATCCCCCGGCCCAGTTGAAAGTCATGGCTCTCTTCGAACCGAACCTCCATTTTGGGCCCGCCGATTTTCATGTAGACCGGTCCCACATGTTCGGCAATGGCATGGGTCGCTTTAACGATTTCAACCGGACACCCGGGATTGACCACGGTGACACCCGGAATTGTTCGAATAATCGCCACGTCTTCCAGGGACTGGTGAGTTGCACCTAGATCGGAGTAGGTCATACCGGCACATCGCCCTACGATTTTGACGTTCTGCCGCATATAGCCAAGATCGTTGCGGAACATCTCAAAGGGTCTGGAGGTGACAAAGGGGGCGATTGCAACAAAGAACGGGATCTTGCCGGTGGTTGCCAGCCCGGCACTTATGCCGACAATTCCCTGCTCCATGATACCGAATTCGAAATGACGTTCGGGAAATTTCTGATGAAACGCACTCATACCCATCCGGATGAGCTATCTGCTGAGAGCGCAACCACATTTGTAAATTTTTCGCCGACCTCGACAAGGGCTTTGCCAAAGGTTTCTCGAGGGTCTTTTAATTCCCTTTGCATATCAACCTCGCTTCTATTTCAGTCAGATCCTTGTCCGCCTTAGCCATCTCCTCCTGATTGGCTTTCCAATAGTGATACTCAACCTTACCCTCGGCAAATGATAAGCCTTTGGCCTTAATGGAGTCTAAAATAATGCATGTCGGTTTGCCCGGGACAGCGGGAAAGTTCACAGCCGACTCGACGATGGCCTTCATGTCATGTGCACCGATAATCTGCACCTCCCAGCCAAAGGACTTCCAGCGCTCGTCGAGCGGTTCATAGCTCATAACCTCGACGGTGGGTCCGCTGATCTGGAGCCTGTTCCGATCAACAAAGGCCATGAGGTTGTCAAGTCTATGATGACTGGCAGCCGCGGCTGCCTCCCAGTTGGAGCCCTCGGCCAATTCCCCGTCACCCATGGCAACGAATACTTTCTGATCCCCGCCGTCAACTCCAATCCCCAGCGCCATCCCCACCCCGATGGAGAGGCCATGGCCCAAAGCGCCTGTATTTGACTCGATTCCGGGCAGCTTGTGCATATCCGGATGGCCGGGCATTTTTGAGTTCAAACTGCCGTAGGTGTCGAGAATATCTTTCTCGAAAAATCCCGCCTCGGCGAGCACGGCGTACAGTGCCAGGCATTTGTGGCCGGCCGAAAGAACAAAACGGTCCCTTTCTGCCCACTTCGGATTGTTAGGGTCGATCTTCATAACCTTGAAGTAGAGCGCAGTCAGGGTATCGATAATGGACAGGGCGCCGCCCACATGGCCGGCGGCTCCGGCTTTTATCATACGCAGAACGTTTTTCCTTGCGGCCAGGGCTTTGAGCTCGAGTCCAAGCTTTTCATCTGGTGGTAAAATATACATATGCCTCCCCATATACCAACAACAAAGGGGAACCAACCCGGTTCCCCTTTTGGCTTAAATATCGTGGTTGGATCTAGAAATTCCGCCCGGCATACTCGTTGTAAGCCATGGCCACAGTCCGGTATACCAAATGGGCCAGCTTGGAGAAGGGCAGATAGGCGAACAGGGCCCACACCAGAACCAGGTGAATATAATAGACCGCAAAGGAGACGCCCGCCAGTCCCACCAGCCGCGTCAGCTGCGCGCCCATGCCGGTCACCCCCAGCCCGAAAGCCAGGTAAACCAGATACCAGTCGAAGTAGCTCGAGGCCTGGTCTTTCTTGCCGGCCCGGTTTTTGATCAACAGGGCGGTTCCGACTATCAGGGCAACGCCGCTGATGTTGGCCAGCCATTTGACCGGGTTCATCTGGGACCAGGGCCCGTGCAGCGCGCCGCTGGGCAGGAAATAAGAGCCGTACATCACCACAAAGAAAATGCTGGTGACGATGAACAGCCCGATAAAACCGTACATCGTCAGCAAATGGGCAATCTGGCGATCGTTGTTTTCGGTGCACTCCGAAAATTTGCTGTGCTTCAGAATGGTCGGGATAATACGGACAAAAGCCATTGCCAAACCGACCGGCTCGATCTTCTCCTTGTCGGTCTTACCCTCATCCAAGGCATTCTGGTGAATATCGGCCAAAAAGCGCTTGAGGCCCAGGAAAAACACCGCAGCAGCAAAACCGGCCGCCGGCAGCATGCACATGTCCACCAGCCAGGTGGAGAAAAATTTCCAGTGTTTGATGCCCTCGCTCATATCCGGCGTAAAGTCCAGCAGGCCGGTAATCATGCCCACTACAAAAAACAAGACGGTGGGGATGGCCAGCAGAATGGGCAGCTTCTTGGGATCCTTCATGGCCTTGGCCAGCGCTTTGGGCCGGGCGTATTCCTCGATCGTATACGACCGCACTGCAGCCAGGACGTCGGCCGGTTTGGCCTCCCGCGGGCAGCGCGTGGAGCAGTCGCCGCAGTTGTGGCACAGCCAGATGTCGGCGTTTCCGACCAGCTTGTCCTTGAGGCCCCAGGATGCGGCAATCATTTCCTTGCGGGGAAAGGGCCGGGTATCCGGTGAAATCGGGCAGGCCACCGAACAGGTGGCACACTGGTAGCATTTTTTCAGATCCTCGCCGCCCAGCGCGCCCACTTCCTTGATAAAATTTAAATCAGGCTCAATAAGGTATGTTTCCGCCATATTACTACCTCCTGTACAATTGAAGAATGACGATTGGCGAATGTCGAAGGACTGATGCGAATCGATATTAATTCGTCATTCGTCATTTTAAATTCGCCATTCGTTAAAATCCCTTAAATGGATTGGGGCCGAGTTCTTCAACCATTTCGACAAACTCGTCGATCATCTGGGGCAACTTGTCATATTCGTCGATTGCCACCTGGAACTGGGCCACGCGCTCTTCTTCCAGGGCCAGGCTCTGGAGGGCAACGCCGATCTTCTGCATCCGAATGTCGGCCAGTTCGCTGCCTTTGACAAAGTGGCACTGGTAGTCGTCGCCGTGTTTGCAGCCCAGCAGGAAAACGCCGTCCATGCCCTGGGCCAGGGCGTCTTTAATCCAGATCACGTTGACCGACCCCAGGCACCGGACCGGGATGACGCGGACGTCGGCCGAGTAGGAAAGCCGGTTCAGCCCGACGATATCCATGGCCGGGTAGGCGTCGTTTTCGCATACCAGCGCCAGGATTCGCAGGGGCGGGTCATCGTAATCATCTTCGGATGGCACACCGATGGCCTTGACCATCGATCCGATGCTGTCGATGCTGTAATCGACGAAGTTGATGATCCGCTCCGGGCAGCAGCCCATGCAAGTCCCGCAACGCCGGCAGCGGGTCGGGTTCGGTTTGGGGGTGCCTTTCTCGTCGTCATCGATGGCGCCGAAAGGGCATTCCTCGGTGCAGCGCTTGCACTGGGTGCAGCGCTGGAAGAAAAAGTCGGGAAAGGTCATGTCCCCCGAGCGCGGATGGACCGATATCCCGCGGTTGGTCGACTCCAGGCACTGAATGGCTTTCAGCGCCGCGCCGGAGGCATCCTCGACGGCTTCTTCCACCGTCATGCTGCGCCGGATACCGCCGGCGGCATAGATGCCGGTCCGCTGGGTTTCATAGGGGAAACAGATAAAATTGGAATCCGCGTAATCATCAAAAAGGGCATTATCGCGGAATCCCGGACCCTGGCGGTAGGCCAGGTTGACCACCGGATCATCATGGGTAACCGGCACCATGCCTGTGGCCAGCACCACCAGGTCGGCCTTGACCTGGACTTTTTCGCCCAGCAGGGTGTTGTCGGCTTCGACGATCAGGCCGTCGCCGTTTTGGGAAACAGCGGTAACCTCGCCCTTGGTCAGAAAGATGCCCGGATCCTGCTGAATGCTCTTGTAAAAGTTTTCCGTCAAGCCGACGGTGCGCATGTGCTGGTAAAACACGAAAGCCTTGGCCTCGGGGCTGTCATCACGCACGTACTGGGCCTGTTTGAGGGTCACCAGGCTGGTCACCGCGCCGCCATAGGCAAAATCCTTGTCATCGCCCTGGCCGGGGCTCTGCACAAAAACCACCGATTTGGCTTCCCGCCCGTCGGAAGGACGGACGATCGGCCCGGCAGAGGCCATGGCCTCGAAGTCATGGTTGGTCACCACATCCGGCAGCTCACCGAAGCCCAGATGGGCGAATTCCCCTTCTTCGGGCTCGTAGGGCCGCCAGCCGGCTGCCAGGATGACGGCGCCGAACTTCTCACCCTCGGGATCGAAGGTCAGGATGTCCTGCTTGCCGATATTGTACTCCATAAATTTTTCGTGCAGCTGTTCGGCCGTCAGCTCATTGCCCTTTTCATCGAGTTTCATCTCATCGGGCAGCGGAAAGGGGACATCGAATTCGGTCTTCTCACCGGGTTTTTTCAGCGTGACCGTAAAGTCTCCCGGTGCACCGGCAATCCGCGCCACCACCGTCTCGGTTCTAACCGTAACGTTGTCAAGCCCTACCAATTCCCCGATTTTAGCCTCAAGGGTCGGTTCGATCAGGCCGTCATAGGGGTAGGCCCCCGGCAGCTGTTTGCGCCAGTTTCTGGCGTTGCCGCCCAGCTCGGCTTCTTTTTCGACGATGGTCACGTCATAGCCGGTTTTGGCAGCGTCGATGGCCGCCGAAATACCGGTAATGCCGCCGCCGATCACCAGGATCTTGCGGCTGAAAGTGTCGAGTTGATAGGCTTCGGGCATATCGATTTTTTCGACCCGGGCCATACCCATCTTCAAATAGTCTTCCGCCATCAGCTGAACGTGATCGATGAACTCGTCATCGTCCTTTTGTTCCTCCGTCGGGGCCGGGTATTTGGAGCGGGGATGTGACCAGACTACCTGCTCTCTTAAATTGACCCGATCCACCAGGCAGCCGTCGAATTCAAAAACATCATAGAGCACCCGGCGCGAACAGGCCGCAATCACCAGGGTGTTGACGCCTTCATCGGCGATGTCTTTTTTTAGAAGCTCAACGCCGTCTTTGCCGCACAGCACCGGGCAGGTCTTGACGGCCAGGCCTTCTTCCTTGGGTACATCGCAAAGCTTTTCGATATCGAGGGATTCTCCGATCCCGCAGCCTTCGCAGATATACACACCATATTTTTTATCCATGGATAACCTCCTACCTGTTGACCAGAGTTTGAATAGCCTTAAGCGCCATACCGGTTGCGTTCTGATTGGATGAAACCACGTCAGCCGGCTTGTTGGCACATCCGGCTGCAAACATTCCGCCGCCTGCAAAGTCGTTGACGATGAATCCGTCATCATTGTAGGTCAAATCCGCCGGAAGTTTGGCGTCTGCGGCGGTGGGCTGCATTCCGGTTGCCAGCACGACCATCTCTACGGCCTGGTGGATTTTTTCACCCGTTACGGCATTTTCGGCCACCACGGTCACGTTTTTGCTGGACGGGTCCTCACTGACTTCAGCCACCTTGCCCTTAATCAAAAAGATGTTTTCGTCCTCTTTGATTTTCTCATAAAATTTTTCGTAGCGGTTTCCCGGCGTTCTCAGATCGATGTAGAATACATAGATTTTGGCATCCGGATAGCGCTCACGCACATAGGTGGCCTGCTTCAACGAGGCCATACAGCAGATGTAGGAGCAATATGGCAAGTGGTTTTCGTCCCGGGAGCCGGCACACTGCACAAAAGCGATGCTGGCGGGCTCCTTGTCATCGGACGGCCGCACAATTTTACCGCCGGTCGGCCCGTTGGGCGCTGCCAACCGTTCCATCATCATGTTGGTGATGATGTTGGGATACTGGCCGAAACCCAGATTGTCGATCTTGGCGGCATCATATGGCTGCCAGCCGGTCGCCCAGACAATCGATCCCACGTTCAAATTCAGGGTTTTGGCCTGCATGTCGAGGTCCACGGCGTCGTAATCGCAGGCGTCTTTGATCCGTCCCGCGTCGTCGCTGCCGATAATTTCGGGTGAGACGACAAAGCGTGCCGGAAAAGCCATTTCAAAGGGCAGATAGGCGCCTTTGTTCTTCTTCATCCCGAAGTCGTACTCACTGTCGATCTCGGATTGGCTGGCGGCGGCGCAATCGCCGCAGCAGGTGCAGTTCTCGTTGACGTAGCGGGGATTGACTTTAATGGCCACGTCGTAGTTGCCGGGGGTTCCGTCAACCTTTTCAACTTCGGCCAGGGTCAGGACTTTTACTCTTGGGTTATCCTTGATACGCCTGAAATTGATCTCAAGCCCGCAGGTCGGAGGGCATAGCTTGGGAAAATATTGATTGAGTTGAGCTACCCGTCCGCCCAGATAAGGATTTTTTTCAACCAAGAAAACCTCGTACCCCACTTCGGCGGCCTCCAGAGCCGTGGTCAAGCCACTGATCCCTCCGCCAACGACCAAGATGCTTCCACTAGCAGGGGTTGTCTGTTCTTCTGTCATGCTTTCCCTCCGTGCAGTTTAGGGTTTATTCCGGTAATTAGTTAAATTTTTAATAATTAATGCCGCTTCCGGCGATATCCTTGGAATCAGGCTTTAAATTAGGAATTCAGGAATTTAGGAATTTAGGGATTTAGGGATTTAGGGATTTAGGGATTTAGGGATTCAACAACTCTCCGATCCCTGGATTCCTCAATTCCTCAATTGCATAAAGGATATCGCCCAGATGCGGGCTGGTGCCAATAGCGACTTCCTCAGTTAATAAAAACCTCCAGGTGTCCAGAGACACCTGGAGGCTGTATGTCATCGACGATATATTACTGCCGACATAAGGTTAGTCCTTGATGATCTTCACATAGTCTTTCTTGAAGACATCCCAGCTCTGCGCTTTCGGATCGTACTTGGAGTTGACGAAGCAGAACCAGTTCTCGTCATCCTGACCCGGATAGTCGGCTTGATAGTAGAAGCCGGGGTAGCGGGTTTCTTTGCGGAACTGGATGTGGCGCAGATGCGACTCCACGGTCCAGATGCGGTGCTGAATTTCCCAGGCCCGCATCAGTTCGTGCAGATCACCGGCGGCCAGCTTCTCGTTGTCTTCCCGCATGGTGGCAAGCAGATCCATCACGATTTCCAGGTTTTTGCTGGTGGTCTGATAGTAAGTGGCGGTGCCGGCACCGTACTCGTGGGTGGCCTTCATCATGCGGTACATCATGCCGTTGGGCTTGATGTAATAGGGGTTGACGTCGTCGTCCGTCGAGTAGGCGCAGTGCTCCAGGTAGGTGCGGACCGGCTTGTAGACCATATCAACCAGTTCTTCGTTGCTCTGGGCGATGGTCGGTGAGAAGTCGGCGTTGTCTTTGGCGTAGCGCACCATCTGCTTGACGGCCATCCTGCCTTCGGCATGGGAGCCGGAGGAGAATTTGTGGCCGGAGCAGCCCACGCCGTCGCCGGCGGTGAACAGCCCGTCAACCGTGGTCATGCGGTTGTAAACCTTGCCGTTGGCAGCCTTGATCTTGTAGGAATCCGGGACCCAATCCTCGTCCGGACCGGAGGTCCACAGGCCGCAGCAGCCCGAATGCGATCCGAGCAGATACGGCTCGGTCGGCATGACTTCGGAATTCTTCTTTTCGGGCTCGGTATCGGTGGCGCACCACAGGTTGGCCTGGCCGCAGGTCATATCCAGAAAGTCTTCCCAGGCTTCGGACTCGAGGTGTTTGAGCTCTTTTTTGTCCATGGTCTTGCCCAGTTCGGCCAGGGCGGTGACCGTGTCCATCATGATCGGTCCGCGGCCTTCCTTCATCTCGAAGAGCATCAGGTGGTTTCGCAGACAGGTCGGGGTAATGGCGGCGGTGCCGTAAGGCGCATAATTTTCCAGCTCGGCCTTGGCGGCATCACTGCCGGCAAAGGCTTCGCCCAAACCGTTGAGGGTTTTGGCCTTGAACAGCAGGAACCAGGCGCCCACAGGTCCGTAGCCGTCTTTGAAGCGGGCCGGGGTGAAACGGTTTTCCATCATGGACAGCTCGGCACCGACACGCATGCACAGGGTGTAGGTGGAGCCGGAGTTCCATACCGGGTACCAGGCGCGGCCTTTACCCTCGCCGACGCTGCGGGGCTGGTAGATATTGACCGCACCGCCGCAGGCGACCAGCATGGTCTTGCATTTGATAATGAAAACTTTGTTTTCGCGCACGGAGAAACCAACCGCGCCGGCAATCTGGTTTTCTTTGTTGGCGTCCAGCAGCAGCTCGACGATGAAGACTCTTTCGAGCACATCGTCTTCACCGATGGCCAGCTTGGCGGCTTCGGCCACGATGCGTTTGTAGGATTCGCCGTTGATCATGATCTGCCATTTACCGGTGCGTACCGGAGTGGCGCCGCCTTTCAGCGTCCCCAATTTCTGGCCTTTTTTGCCGTCCAGGTTCTTGCCGTCTTCGGTTTTTTTCCAGATCGGAAGTCCCCATTCCTCAAAAAGATGAACGGAATCGTCCACGTGCAGGCCCAGATCGAAAATCAGGTCTTCGCGCACAATACCCATCAGGTCGTTGCGAACCATGCGCACGTAGTCCTCGGGGGCATTCTCGCCGATATAAGTGTTAATGGCGGAAAGACCCTGCGCGACCGCACCACTTCTTTCCAGGGCAGCCTTGTCTACCAGCAGAACGCTCTGGTCGTCGCCCAACCATTTCTTGACCTCGAATGCCGCACCGCAGGCAGCCATACCGCCGCCAACGATGAGAACGTCAACTTCTCTCTCTTCGACTTCCGGGTCCCTAACAGCCTTGAGTTCACCCAAAGGTTTATTCGGTAATGCCATATTGCATCCTCCTTAAATCACTAATTAAAAGTAGATAGTAAGTATTTGTCGTTATTGCATTTGAGCCGGGGGATTAGGCCAGCTGGTCTGCTGCAGGTCCACTGAAGCTCTTGCCGTCGGCTTCTTCGGTGGACAGCACGCCGCTTTCAAGGTCGTTGCCTTTGAGATCCTGATAGGCGTTGGCCTGTCCTTCGGGAGTGGTCCGGATGGGGAACTTAAAGCGTTTGATGGTTCCGTTTCTGAACTTGCAGGTCCACATGACATCTTCGGTACCCAGCATCGGCATAACGGAGCTTCCCAACGGCACAAAGTCGGAATAGCCTCTGACCTCGATCGCCTGGGTCGGGCAGATCTTGACGCAGGAAAAGCATTCCCAGCACTGATCGGGCTCTTGGTTGTAGGCCTTCATCTCGTTGGGTTCCAGAACCATCAGGTCGTTGGGACAAATGTACATACAAGCGGTTTTGTCCCCGCCTTTGCAGCCGTCACATTTTTCGTCTATTACAAAACTTGGCATTTACTATACCTCCTAATTTTGTTTTTCAAACAATTGGATTTTTACCTCTAAAATTACGATCCTAAATAAACGTCCCTTACTCGTTTGCACCTCCCTTCGTATTGGCGGCCGAAAATCCACGCTCCGGCCTGATTTTTTTATATACCGGGTTTTTTGTTATAGCGCATCCGGAACCCCTATCCGGCTAAACTCTTATCCAATTTCAAGTGAATTGATATGAATTAAAAAGTAAATAATATCCTGTAATTTCAATAAGATACAGGCAGTATAAGATGATGAGAATATCATCCAACCTACTGCTTGTCAAGTGTTTTTAAACGATCAAAATGACAAAAATGCCCGATTGAGACCGGCGCCGGACAGCGTTACAATATCTGGATACAATTCCAAAACTCCGCTACCACATGTAGGGTTTATTCCGGAAATCGGATCCGGATACCAGATTCCGGTTACCGGTCACCGGATACCGGATACCAGACATCTGTAACCAGCGACCAGTAACCAGTAGCCAGTGACCAGGAACCAGTGACCAGGAACCAGAGACCAGTAGCCAGAGACCAGTAACCAGCAATTAAAATTGGATTAATTTAGTGGGTCATGTTACTAAGACACCAATTGAGCGATAATCGCGCAGTTAGGTGTTATTGGTTATTTGTTAATCGTTATTTGAAACGGCCGAACAACTGATTTGATATTTCTATCATCAGTGCCATATAAAATAGATCCCATTCCTTTTAAACCATTAACCAATAACGAATAACAAATAACTCTCAATTGAGGCAGAAGGAGCACAACCCGTGGACCCTAAACTGACACCCCTGTCGCCGCAAGACAGTTTTCATTTCGAATGTTCACCGGCCGTGCCGTGTTTCAACGAATGCTGCCGGGACCTGAACCAGTTTCTAACGCCCTATGACATTTTGCGCTTAAAAAATCACCTGGGCCTGTCATCGGGGCGATTTCTGGCCGAGTACACCCGTCTGCACACCGGGCCTGAATCCGGCCTGCCGATCGTGACCCTCAAGCCCAAGCAAAACGATGACGGCCTGTGCCCCTTTGTCTCGCCCGCCGGGTGCAAGGTGTATGACAACCGCCCCTCGTCGTGCCGCACCTACCCGCTGGTCAGAGCCCTGACGCGCTCGCGGCGGACCGGCGAAATCACCGAGCGGTTCATGGTGCTGAGGGAGCCGCATTGCCTCGGATTTAACCGAAGACAGCAGCACACGGTGAGGCAGTGGATCGATGGGCAGGAAATTGCCGTCTACAATGCCGTCAATGACCAACTGATGCAGATTATCAGCTTGAAAAATCAGCGCATGCCGGGGCCGCTGGATTTAAAATCCCGGCACCTTTTTTATACGGCCCTCTATGATCTGGACACTTTTCGAGAACAGATTGACAAAAACGGGCTAATGGAGGATTTCGATGTCGACGGCAAGACCCTGGGCGAGGCGATGGCAGATGAGGTGAAGTTGCTGGAACTGGGGATGCGGTGGGTCAGGGAGGTGCTGTTTGGTCAATGACCAAATAGTGTAATTCAATTTTTCTGCCGGCGCGCGGAAAGCCTCGCATTGAGAACCACGTCGTGAAATTCCAAATTACAATCACCAAATTACAAATAAATCTCAAATCCAAATATTCAATGACCAAAACAAGGGCGTGTTTGGAATTTCGGTCATTGTGATTTGTTTGAAATTTGGGATTTGTTATTTGGGATTTAGCAATCCGGTCATTTCGACGAGCTTCGAAAGGTTTTGAGGTCTGAGTCTAAGATTCTCGATCCTGGATACTCGATGCTCGATGTTTGCCGTGCTCACCGAGGTATCCAGTATCGAGAACCCGGCATCAAGTATCCAGTATCCGAGATCGCCTACCGCAAACGAATATTCTTACTCTTAATCCCCCAGACAAAAAACTTGACCCACTCGAAACCAAACTTGAGCAATCGGACATCGTCGGTTTTCAACTTTTTGAGCAGGGCGGATTTTACCCGGTAGCGCCTGAGAAAACTGCTCTGAAAAATAAAGTCCCGGAAATGGTCGAGATTGTAGGTCGCCATAAAAGCCATTTTGGCTTTGGCCCCCTCGGGACCTTCCAGACCCCAGGGATCCTCCTGGAACAGCCGTTTTACCTGCGCCCATCGGGCGGTCATTTGGTGGTAGATCTGAGCCTCCTGATCCTGCGACCATTCGGCTATGGTCCACTCCTCGTCCTCATCCGGCCCGCGGCAGAAATTCGGCGGCCTGAAAAAATACACCGGCGTGTCTTTTTGACTCCCGGCGTCATGCACAATTCCCTGTTCGACCGGGAAGGTTCGGCAGGTGTCGGGCCGGTCCGCATAGACGCGGCAGCCGGCGTCGGTCATAAAGGGACAGTGATTCTCCGGCGTCGGCGTCATGCGCAGCAGCACTTCCGGGAAGAAGCTGGAAGGTCTTAACACGACATCGACGTAATCGTCCAGAAACTGATTGGACGTCAGGCCCAGGCATTGCTTCAGCCGCACGACATCGTAGGGGTATAAAAAAAGGTTTATATTCCGGCAGCAGCGATTGAAGCAGGAAATTTGCGGGTGACAGCGAAAACAAAAGGTTTCCCCCGTTTTGATGCGCCGCCCGGCCAGGTTGTCCATTTGATCCAGATTGACTTTTTTCATGAAACCAAGGTTTAGGGTACAAGGTATATGGTATAGGGTGTAGGGTCTAAGGTGAATGCTGCATAAACCAACACGGCTTTCGGTTTTTGGGCGCACGAGGCACACCTAAATTATTTGAAGATAGCTGTGTCATCCCGCGTCAGCGGGGGCGTTCGGAACAAAAGCCTTACGCCGAAGGTCGAAGGCCGAATGCCATTCCCGTCACTCCATCGCGACCCAATGAAATTAAACCTTACACCCTTACACCTTATACCCTATACCGTTAGGTTATTCTCCAATTCCGTATTATCTGCTCCCAAATCCAGCTTCGGAACCCTGACTCTGCCGCGCCATCGACACAATCATCTCTGCAACGGTCATTTTGATTCTACCCGCCAGGCCGGCCGTCTGCTTGAACTCATTTTCCAGCCCGGCCAGTTTGATGTAAAAAGCAGTCCGATCGAAGCGGATATACGGTTTGTCGGAACAGCGCTCGTCAAATGTACTGCAGCCCGGTCCGCAAACGACCTGCCGACCGGGGTTGCGAAGCTCGTGAGGTATGCCGTGCAGCCGGCAGATCATCGGTCTATAGGGGTAAAGGACACACACACTGTCATGATTCAGCGGGCACATCTGCCGCACCGGCAGCTGTTTTTTATCCGCCTCGGCAGCCTCCCGGCAAACCTTTTCAGCCTCAGACAGAAGCTTGTGTCGCCGACGGCGGTCCAGTTTCTCGAAACCCCGGCGGAGATAAAAATATTCTAAATTGGTGTGGTGGTAGAAGCGCGTCAGGCAGCAGTTATCCGTACAACCATCGCACCCGAATTGATAGTGATCGGCTGCCAGGGTATAGCCCGCGTCCATGTCGGCGAATATATCCTGCAGCCGATCGAGAAAGGTGCCTACATAGCGCTCAATAGTGTAATTTGAATTCAATTTTTCCACGAATTATACACAACCATTTATAATCTTAAATAACGGTTACCCGCAAAAATCAAAAATATTGGATTTTGTGGGAGCGGCTTTCCAGCCGCGATCGTTTTATTTCGCGGCCGGAAAGCCGCTCCCACCGGTGTCTATTTTAACGATCTGACTTTATCGGGATAAGCGAATACTAAAATTCGTCGATGATTAGCACTAACTTTCACATCCGGATAGACATCATCGGCCACACTTAACAAAGCTGAAAAAAGTGTTATATTACCCCCAAGCAAGCCTCATTGCAAAGGAAATATTGTTTCGCCAGGGTTTTGGGTTCAGAGGTTTACCCGCCTCCGGCGGCGCCGAAGGCGACCAGGGTTCAGGATTCAACGGTTTGTTGCTGGAATCGACATTTTTAGAGCGCCAGCGATAATGAATGCTTCTTATTTCATGAATGGAATTTTACTCACGCTCAGCCGGTGATCTTGGCCTGATGGTATGCTAAATTCTTCTC
>Ga0209052_1000073_pt1 | contig 54358 bp, 43 predicted proteins | sample WorMetHEROISLAND_2_FD_187409 | JGI IMG/M metagenome (GOLD analysis project Ga0209052, IMG submission 187409) | Marine gutless worms symbiont microbial communities from Max Planck institute for Marine Microbiology, Germany - Olavius sp. 4 HERON... | ecosystem: Host-associated > Annelida >...
CAACCTCGCTGGGGAAGGGCGATGAGGCGTCACAAAGCTGAGCGATTCGGGTCCATAGGTTGAATAACAACTGATTGATCGTCGGACAGCTTACATCACTCAACTCGGCGATTACCGAGGCCGGTAAATCGTACGCAAAATAGGGTTCAATCCGTCTGAAGTTGGCTTCCAAAAGATATGAACTCCTGAAATACTGTTTTTTCTTGCATAAGATTAATGTTAGTTTGCAGTTGTAGTGCTGGAATTATCTAGACCCTAATCTAACCCATTAAGTCAAGCCTCGAAGCCCCTCTCCCCGCGGGAGAGCATCGCAAAAGCCCCTCGATCCCACCGCGCGAGGGTGTCGTAAAAGGTAACGCCCGCCCGACCCGCGTTTAAGGTATGGACCACCATCTCCGAACGCAGCAGGTAATTGAAAATCAAGGACACGAAATACCGTGATGCCCCGTTTCTGAGTTAGGGGCACGGTACGCCGTGCCCCTTTTGCGATACCTTCACCGGGATGAGGGTGCCTGCCGCCTTATGGACGCTTGTCTGTCGGCAGATAGGGGGAGAAGGCGAACAAAAACAGCGCACGGTCAATCACAAACAGCATTGGTGACGCTTAAGGGCATTGGCCTATAATCCCGTGGAACCCGGTACTTAGCTAGAACTAAGGGTATGAAGATGCAACGTCGCGATTTCTTCAAAAAGGCGGGGGTCACCTCATTGGCGCTCGGCGCCTGTACCGCCGGTATCGAGACTGTTCGGGCCGGCACCGAATACAGGTGGAAGATGGTCACTACCTGGCCCAAGAACTTCCCCGGTCCGGGTACCGGCGCCAACCGGCTCGCCGCGCTCATCGGCGAGCTGAGCGGGGGCCGCATCCAGGTGAAGGTGTATGGGGCCAAGGAATTGGTGCCCGCCTTCGAGGTCTTCGACGCCGTTGCCCGGGGCACAGCCGAGATGGGCCATGGCGCGGCTTACTATTGGAAAGGCAAGAGCGAGGCCGCCCAGTTTTTCTCTACCGTCCCCTTCGGCATGACGGCCCAGGAGCGAAACGGCTGGCTCTACCATGGGGGCGGCCTGGCGCTCTGGACTGAGCTCTACGCCCGGTTCGGCCTGATCCCCGCGCCGGCCGGGAACACCGGGGTTCAGATGGGGGGCTGGTTCAACAAGGAAATCAAGAGCGTCGCGGACCTCGCGGGACTCAAGATGCGTATTCCGGGCCTGGGCGGCGAGGTGCTCAGACGCGCCGGGGGCACGCCGGTCAATCTACCGGGGGGCGAGCTCTTCACCGCTCTGCAGTCCGGCGCCATCGACGCCACCGAGTGGGTGGGGCCCTACAACGACCTGGCCTTCGGCCTCTACAAGGCGGCCAAATACTACTACTACCCCGGCTTCCATGAGCCGGGCACCACCCTGGAGGCCATTATCAACCAGGCCGCCTTCGAGAACCTGCCCGCGGATCTGCAAGCCATCGTGCGCAACGCCTGCAAGGTGGTGAACCAAGATATGTTGGCCGAGTACACCGCCCGGAATCCGGTTGCACTGCAAACCCTGATCGAGAAGCACGGCGTGGATCTGCGTTCCTATCCAGACGATGTCATTGCCAGGCTGCATCGGCTCGCCAAGGAGGTGGTCTCTGGGCTCGCGGAGAAGGACGAGTTCTCGCGGAATGTGTATGCCTCCTACCGGAAATTCTTTCGGCAGTCGAAAGAATGGAGTGCCATCTCCGAACTGGCCTACCTGCGGGCACGCGACCTGGGTTGACCCGGCAAGCTCGGTCCGACATGGAGGGCCTCGCAGCCCGCCCCCCGCTTGCGCTCCACATTCATATCCCCTGGTGTCTGAGCAAGTGCCCTTACTGCGACTTCAATTCGCACCCCCGGCGCGGCGACATCCCCGAAACGGCCTATGTGGAGCGCCTGCTTTGGGACCTGAAGCAGGAGGCAACCGTCCTCTCTTCCCCCCGCCCTCTGACGAGCGTCTTCATCGGCGGCGGCACGCCGAGTCTGTTCTCCGGCGCGGCGATTGCCAGGCTGCTGCAAGGTGTGCGCGATCTGGTCGAGCTGCCGGTGGACACGGAGATCACGCTGGAGGCGAACCCGGGAACAGCCGATGCCGCACGTCTCACGGCCTATCGGCAGGCCGGCATCAACCGGCTTTCCATCGGCGCTCAAAGCCTCTCGGCGCGGCACCTGGAGCGAATCGCCAGGATCCACGGACCCGAGGATGTCCGCTCCGCGGTCGACCAGGCGCGACGGGCAGGCTTCGAGAATCTCAATCTCGACCTTATGTACGGCCTGCCGGAGCAATCGCTCGCGCAGGCGTATCGGGACCTCGAGGAAACACTGGCACTGGAGCCCGAGCACATCTCTTATTATCAGCTCTCCGTGGAGCCTGATACCGCCTTCCACCGGACCCCTCCGCCCCTTCCCGATGAGGACCTGATCGCCGACATGCAGCTGCAGGGGAGCGCGATGCTAGCGGCGCGGGGATTCGAGCCCTACGAGGTATCCGCCTACGCGCTGGCGAAACACCGCTGTGGGCATAACCTCAACTACTGGCGATTCGGGGATTACCTGGGAATAGGTGCCGGCGCCCACGGCAAGCTGACGTTCCCGGCCCGAAAACGGATCGAACGCCGTTGGAAGCTGCGCGACCCGGCGGCCTATCTCGACCCCGCCAACCGGGACCGCCTGGTCGGCGGAAAACAGGTCCTGTCGGAGGCGGACCTGATTTCAGAGTTCGCCCTGAATGCCTTACGGTTGCCGGAAGGCTTCGAGGCGCCGCTGTTCGAACGCCGCACTGGACTCCCCTTCGATCGGATCGCCGCTCGGGTCGACAAGGCCCGCTCGGCAGGCCTGTTGACCTCGGAGCAGGATCACCGGGTACGCCCAACCGAGCTTGGACGCAGGTTCCTTGACGATCTGCTCCAGTACTTCTCAGCTTGAGGGCAACCAACCGGCAATCGGCCTGCGAAATTGCAATCAGACGCCCCAAAATGATATTGTCCTCCGTTCACTGAAATGAACCAGGGTGGTGGTTTTTTGGTAGTTAAGGTAGATTGGGCCGCTGTGCGGCCCGGTAAACCTGGACGATCAACCACGCTATCAGTTAAAAACTCCACCTGAACCAGTATCACAAGGCGGGGCGAGGAGGGCCATCATGAAAGAGGGAATCCACCCAATGTACGGCGATATCAAGGTCGTGTGCAGCTGCGGCAACGCGTTCGTCACCCGTTCCACCCTTGGAAAGGACATCCACATCGAGGTCTGCTCCGCCTGCCATCCCTTCTACACCGGCAAGCAGAAGATTGTAGACACCGCCGGGCGCGTCGATAAGTTCCGCCGCAAATACGGACGCTGAGTACTGGTTTCTTAAGCGTTGTGTTGCGTCGGCCGCGTTCGATGCCGTGCTTCCCCAGTCCGATCCTGCATTATTTGGCGTTGCCTGAAATGGCGTCGTGTTGGGCTCGGGCGCGTTCGGTGGTGTTTGTGTTCTTCATAATCGGGCAGCGCGCCCAACCCAACCTACATTCAATACGAAGGTCCGCGCGGGCAGATTGTGCGGGGGTCATGTGGGTGGGCAGGTTTCGTCCGGCACCCTTGTGGTCTGGTCAGGCGCATCCTCTACGGTTGCGGTGTGCCGCCTGGACGGATCGCGCCCTGGCCCGACAACACGATAGATGTATACCCGATGTACGCGAATAGTTCGCCGGGAAGCACGCCGTAGACACCCGATAGCGGCGTTGCGCCGAAAGGCCACGCTGTCCTTTCCTCCTCGTCGCGCCTTGCTCTCGGGCACGATCGACGCACCTTGCTTACCAAGCTATTCGCATGCATCGGCTATAATTAGGAGTTGTCATGAATCCACACAGCTTCACGGTTGGCCCGCAGGCGGAAGCGGTGATGCTCGACCCTACCATTTAAACCTGATGAGGATTGCGATGCCCGCAGCAAACACCGTTTCGTAACCTTGAAAGGATAGGGAGAAAATGGGATGCATTCTGGTCGTCGTCAGGGCCCGGGTTTATACGCGCCCGATCTGAATTACAGGGTAGGGCGCTGCGCATGCACAGCCTGCCGTGTGGAATTGGCCCGTGAATCCGGTGATCGGCCACACGGAACAGGATTGAAATCGATTTCGCCCGAGCCCTCAGGAGGGTGTCGCGAAAGGTATCGGTCTTCACCCTTTGATCTCCTCGCCCCAACCCCTCATCCCAGTGAGGGAGTCGTAAAAGGAGACGCCTCACGGGGTTTAGGGATGGACCATCATTTCCGGATTCTGCAACCGATTAATCAACCACTATGGACTGAAAGTCCATAATCTGGGGAGCGACTGAAGGTCGCTGTTTCAGCTAAAGTCGACTGAAAGTCTCAGACTGAAATCAGCTCGAAAGGACTGAAAGTCGGGGCGCACTCGGCTGGAAAATTATCATTATTATGCCCCTGATGTTCTCGATGCCTCTTTATATACTCTCTGATCATATCGTCTGTAATATACCCTGAACTGAAAGCACCATACCCAATGGCCCAAAAGTGACGTCCCCAATACTGCTTCCTAAAATGCGGGAATTCTTGTTGTAGTTTGCGCGATGTCCTCCCTTTAAGTAACTTCATGATTTCACTAACCGACAACCTGGGCGGATAAGAGATGTAGATGAGGTACATGGTCCTTAGCAGCGCAGGTCTGTCGAACCAATGTCCGTATTCTTTATCCCCACATCCTTGGTCAGTACCTTATAGCGATACTCCGTGATCCATATCAGATGAACCTTTAGATTGTAAACAGCATGTGTCGCATACTTCTTCGGTCTCATAGCCAAAAAATACTAAAGTCCATAGTTTTTACTAGCGACCAGCAATAAAGGAAACAAGAAATCGCGAAAATCTATTTCCCGCACCACAATGGCCCACGGAGGGACTTTTGCGACACCCCCCTTAGGGTGTTTGGCTACCCGGCAACCACGAGAAACGGCACGTGAATACGAACATCCAGGTCAGGGTTCCAGATATCGGCGATTTCAGGGACGTGGCGGTCATCGAGGTTCTGGTCGCCCGCGGCGATCGGGTAGAGAAAGAGGCCTCTCTGATCACCTTGGAGAGCGATAAGGCAACCATGGAGATTCCGTCTCCGGAGGCGGGCCGCATCACCGGGCTCGAGGTCGCAGTCGGGACGAAGGTCTCGGAGGGCGACCCGATCTTGACCCTGGAGGTGGAGAAGGACGACCCGGCGGTTCACCCCCCCCCGAAACGGGAACGGCCGGTTCCTCCGCCTCCGGCGGAGTCCACGCCCCATCTCTCCACCCAAGTGGTGGTCCTCGGCGCCGGGCCGGGTGGTTACACCGCCGCCTTCCGTGCCGCGGACCTGGGCAAGCAGGTGGTCCTGATCGAGCGTTACGATCGCTTAGGGGGGGTCTGCCTCAATGTGGGCTGCATTCCCTCCAAGGCCTTGCTGCACACCGCCCAGATCATAAATGAGGCGGCGGAGCTGGCCAATAGGGGGGTGCGCTTCGGTACCCCCGAGATCGAGCCGGCGCAGCTGCGCGCGGGCAAGGACAAGGTGATCGAGAGGCTGACCGGCGGCCTGTCGGCCCTCGCCAAACAACGGGAGATCCGGGTGATCCAAGGCACCGGCCGCTTCGAAGCCCCGAACCGTATCGCCGTTGCCACCCGCGCGGGTCAGGTCTCGGTCGACTTCGACCAGGCCATCATCGCCTGCGGCTCCAGCCCGATAAAAATCCCCGGCTTCCCCTATGCGGATCCGCGGGTCATGGACTCCACCGACGCCCTGGAGCTGGCGGATATTCCCAAGCGGATGCTCATCGTCGGCGGCGGTATCATCGGGTTGGAGATGGCTGCCATCTACCAGGCCTTGGGGACCCGCATCGAGGTGGTGGAGCTGCTGGAACAGCTGCTCCCGGGCTGCGATAAAGATTTGGTACGCCCCCTGGAGAAGGTCATCAAGCGACGCTACGACAGTATCATGTTGGGCACCATGGTGACGGCGATGAACCCGGTTTTCGACGGAATCCGCATCAGCTTCGAGGGTAAACAGGCCCCCCGGACGCAGACTTATGACCGGGTCCTGGTGGCTGTGGGCCGGCGCCCCAACGGCAAGCTCGTCGCGGCCGAGAAGGCCGGGGTTAAGGTGGACGAACAGGGCTTTATTCCCGTGGATGTCCACATGCGCACGAATGTACCTGATATCTTCGCCATCGGCGACGTGGTAGGCAATCCCATGTTGGCCCACAAGGCGATGCACGAGGCCAAGGTAGCCGCCGAGGTCATCGCCGGGCTACCTGCCCTCTCCGATCCGCTGACCATACCCTCAGTGGCCTACACGGACCCCGAGGTGGCCTGGATGGGGCTGACGGAGACCGAGGCCAAGGCCCAGGGCATTGCCTACGAGAAGGGCGTTTTCCCCTGGGCCGCCAGTGGTCGGGCCCTGGGCGTCGGGCGCGACGAGGGGATGACCAAGCTGCTGTTCAACCCGCAGACCAAGCGCATCCTGGGTGCCGGCATCGTCGGCCCCAACGCCGGGGAGCTGATCGGCGAGACGGTGCTGGCCCTGGAGATGGGGGCGGACTACGAGGACATCGGCCTGACCGTCCATCCCCACCCGACCTTCAACGAGACCATCTCCTTTGCCGCGGAGATGGCGCATGGCTCGATCACGGACCTGATGCCGCCACGGAAACGGTAAGCGCCGCCGGCCCCGGTCGGCGGAATGGCACAACCCCGAATGATTCGGCACTGTCGGGCCGTGACCTTCTTTCAAGCCGCTCGCTAACCGGACAGGATAACAAGATTTACACGAGGGTCTAGATAACTTTAGAGAGGATTTTCTCTCCGGAGTAAGTATCCTATCATAGATAGTTTTCCTCTCGATGATTGAATCTAAATTCACATTTTTTCAGGTGTAGATGAAAAGTTTTTCGTGGAACACCATTGGATTTTGCAGGCCTTCGTTTGACATATGAGCAGAATGATTCAATGCCATTGATAGGGCAATTACCACGGGCAAATTCATGCTGACCATGATTCACGCGGAAATGCTTTTTGTACCCCCTATCCACCAGTCCATCGTAGCCCCTCCAGCCGTCCGAGTGGATGATGCTATCGATGCACGCGGCCATCGTTTTACCCCCGGCCCCGCGCCCTTTCTTCCCCCGAACACGGCGCCCGCCGAAACTAGGATTCATCGACTTCAACCTCGCCGGAGAAGGGGGTGATGAGGCGTCACAAAGCTGAGAGATTCGGGTCCGTAGTTTGAATAACAACTGATTGATCGTCGGATGGCTTACATCACTCAATTCGGCGATTATCGAGGCCGATAAATCGTGCGCAAAATAGGGTACAATCCGTCTGAAGTTAGCTTCCGAAAGGTGTGAACGCTGAAATACCTGTTTTTCCCTTGCATAATATAACGTTATACTGCAGTTGCAGTGCTAAAGTTATCTAGACCCTAGCGATTATTTGCAAATTCGGTAGTGGTGATATTTAACTGGTAGAAGGTAGGTTGAACCGCTGTGCGGCCCGGTAGACCTGGACTATACAACCACGCTATCAGTTAATAATTTACCACCGCCGCCCGGTTTTTTGGGTCAGCGGTATTTGTGAATGAGGAGGCAAACCGGACTTGCTTCGGAACTAGAGTGTCTACGCCCTATGCCCAATCTAGCCGTTTCGCTTCCATGCCAGGAGCCTGTTTCAGCTGTGATGATTATTCGGTAGCCTGGGGGGGGCGAGGGAACGAATAGGGCAGGGCGTGGAAAAGCAGTTACACTATGCAAATTTGGCAGCAGGTAAAGATTCGATGTTTGACAAGAGCACGCAGATTGTCGGTTATGACGACGAGCTGTGGCGGGCGATCCGGGACGAGGAGCGGCGCCAGGAGGAACACGTCGAGCTGATCGCGTCCGAGAACTACGCCAGCCCTAGGGTCTTGCAGGCCCAGGGCACGGTGTTGACCAACAAATACGCCGAGGGCTATCCCGGCAAGCGTTATTATGGCGGCTGCGAGCATGTGGACGTTGCCGAGCGGTTGGCCGTGGACCGCGCCAAGGCCTTGTTCGGCGCGGACTATGCCAATGTCCAGCCCCATTCCGGCTCCCAGGCCAATGCGGCGGTCTACATGACTCTGTGTCAACCCGGGGACACCATCCTCGGCATGAGTCTGGCCCATGGCGGGCACCTCACCCACGGAGCCAAGCCCCACTTCTCGGGCCAGCTCTATAACGCGATACAGTATGGGTTGGATCCAGCTACCGGGGAGATAGACTATCAGGCGGTGGAGCGGCTGGCGCGGGAGCATCGCCCGCGTATGATCGTGGCCGGCTTTTCCGCCTATTCCCGGGTGGTTGACTGGGGGCGCTTTCGTGCTATCGCCGATGGGATTGGCGCCTTCCTGTGCGTGGATATGGCCCATGTGGCGGGCCTGGTCGCCGTGGGTCTGTATCCGAGTCCGGTACAGGTCGCGGACGTCACCACGACCACTACCCATAAGACCTTGCGCGGTCCCCGCGGTGGCCTGATCCTGGCCAAATCGAATCCAGAGGTCGAAAAGAGGCTCAGCTCGCTGGTCTTTCCCGGCACCCAAGGTGGTCCTCTGATGCATGTGATCGCCGCCAAGGCCGTGGCCTTCAAGGAGGCGATGGAGCCTGGATTCAAGACCTATCAGCAGCAGGTGTTGCGTAATGCCCAAAGCATGGCGGAGGTCTTCATCTCCCGTGGTTGCGATGTGGTATCTGGCGGCACCAGTGACCATCTGTTTCTGATCAGCTTTATCGAGCAGGAGCTCACCGGCAAGGATGTGGAGGCCTGGCTCGGGGCGTCTAATATCACGGTGAACAAGAATGCGGTGCCCAATGACCCACGGTCCCCGTTCATCACCAGCGGCATCCGGGTCGGGACCCCTGCCGTGACTACCCGCGGCTTCGGGACCGGGGAGGTGCGGGAGCTTGCGGGTTGGATGTGTGATATCGTCGACGCCAGGGGCGGGCAGGCCGTAATCGAGGCGGTCAGGGCGAAAACGTCGGCGCTGTGCGCGCGGTTTCCCGTGTATGCGCAGTGAGCCTGGCGTTGGGCGTAGATCGGGTCAGGCGCGCTGTCCAATCTGAAAGCATGGCAACCGGGCCGATCGCGCTTAGCCCGACACGCCGGCTTCCACGACCAACACCGAATAATCCAGGACCGCGGCGCCCGGGCCAGGCACGGCACCAAGCGCAGCATAACGCAACACCACGCAGGATACTGGAATCCGTTTTAACCAAACAGCTTCTCATCACCGCACCCAGGCACGGAAGACCCGCTAGGATACAGGGCCCGGCTTTCCCCGCTCAATGGACGTCTTTCCAATACTCTTTTTTGAGTAGGTAAGCGAGGCCGAAGAGTACGATCAAGAAGCCCAGCACATAGAGACCCAGCCGCCGGCGTTCGAGCTTCATGGGCTCACCCGCGTAAGCCAGGAAATTCGTCAGATCGCGGACCATCCGGTCGTATTCCTCCGGCGATAGACTGCCCGGCTGCACCGGTTCAAAACTTTTCAACGAACCACGGTGCTCATCCTCGGCCTCCGCGTAGACGGCCTTCTGCAATCCCTGCAGACCGGCCAGGACGTGCGGCATGCCTACATCGGGAAACACCACATTGTTGACGCCGTAAGGCCGGCTCTCGTCCACATAGAAGTGCTTGAGGTACGTGAAGACCCAGTCTGGATCGCGCCAGCGGGTGACCAGCGTCAGATCCGGCACCTCGGTACCGAACCACTTCTCACCGTCCTGCAGGCGCATGGAACTGACCATCAAATCGCCGGGCTTCGTCTCTTGGACGAAGATGAAGTCCTGACGTATCCGAACCTCGTCGAGCCCCAGGTCCTCTCCCATCCGGTTGTAGCGCATGTATTTGAGGGAGTGGCAACCCATGCAGTAATTGACGAAGTACTCGGCGCCCCGCTGCAGGGACTCCTTATTCTTGAGATCGATGTCGGCTGCCTCCAGGTGCGGACCGGTGCCGCCGGAGGCCGAGGCAAACACGGGCGCCAGCAAGAGAACGGATGCGATAATCAATCTTTTCATTTTGTCCCCCTCCCCGGAACCGGCTTGGTCTTGAGCTTGCTGATCCAGCTTGTTTTGGTCACCCGCTCCGGGACTGGTCGGGTCTTATCCAGTTTGCTGTAGATCGGCATCAGCAGAAAGAACAGAAAATAGAGCACGGTGAAGATTTGCGCGAGGAGGGTCTTGGCGGGCGTAGCCGCCGCCAGGCCCAACCAGGCCAAGGCGATGAAGGTAACCGCGAACACACCGATGGCAATCTTGGAGAGGGTGCCTTTGTAGCGGATGGACTTGACCTCGCTGCGATCCAGCCAGGGCAGGAAGAACAGGATCAGGATGGCCGCGAACATCACCACCACGCCTGGAAACTGAGAGCCGAACATGGGTGGAACCGCACGCAATACGGCGTAGAAGGGCGTGAAGTACCACACGGGGGCGATATGCTCCGGCGTCTTCAGGGGGTTGGCGGGCTGGAAATTCGGTGCCTCCAGGAACAATCCGCCGAAGTCCGGCCAAAAGAAGACCACGGACGAGAACAGGATCAGGAAGCCTACGACCCCGGCGATGTCCTTGACCGTGTAATACGGGTGGAACGGAATCCCGTCGGCCGGCGCTTGGTCGTCCCAGTGATTACCCTTGGGGCCCTTCTTGATCTCAATTCCGTCCGGGTTATTGGAGCCCACCTTGTGCAGGGCGACGATATGGATGAATACGAGACCCGCGATCAGGAAGGGCACCAGAAAATGGAAGGCGAAGAACCGGTTCAGGGTGACATCGGAGATGACATAGTCGCCCCGGACCCATACGGACAGGTCCTCACCGATGCCGGGAACCGCCGCGAACAGGTTAACGATGACCTGGGCACCCCAGTAGGACATCTGCCCCCAGGGCAGGAGATAGCCGAAGAAGGCGGTAGCCATCATGGCCAGGTAAATGATCACGCCGATAATCCACAAGAGCTCTCGCGGCTTGCGGTAGGAGCCGTAGAGCAGGGCGCGGAACATGTGCAGATAGATGAGAATGAAGAAGGCCGAGGCGCCGGTGGAGTGCATGTAACGCAGGAGCCAGCCCCAGTTCACATCCCGCATGATGTACGCGACCGATGCGAAGGCATCGTCCGCCGAGGGCTTGTAGTTCATGGTCAGCCACAGCCCGGTGACGATCTGCAGCACCAACACCAGAAGCGCCAGCGAGCCCATGTAGTACCAGAAATTAAAGTTCTTAGGCGCATAGTACTCGGACAAATGCTCCTTCCAGACCTTCGTGAGCGGGAAACGTTCGTCGATCCAACCGAGGAATCCGGTACGTTCTGTACTCATCAGGCTGCTCCTCCGTCTTCACCGATCAGGATGACGGTGTCGGAAATATAGGTGTGCTTGGGTATTTCCAGGTTGATCGGTGCCGGAACACCGGCGTAGACGCGTCCGGCCAGGTCGAAGCGGGAACCATGGCAGGGGCAGAAGAAACCACCCTTCCACTCTGCTCCCAGATCGGCGGGGGCCACCTCGGGTCGGTAGGTCGGGGAACAACCCAGGTGGGTGCAGATGCCCACGGCCACCAGATACTCGGGCTTGAGCGAGCGCGCCCTGTTCCGGCAGCTTTCCGGCTGCACGGATGCCGCCGAATCCGGGTCCGCCAGCAGGTGGTCCGACTCGAGAAGCGCGGCCAACATCTCTGCGGTGCGATTCACCACCCATACCGGTTTGCCGCGCCACTTGACCCGCAGCATGGCGCCCGGTTCCAACTTGCCGATATCCGCCTCCACCGGCGCTCCGGCAGCCCGGGCCTTGGCGCTCGGGTTCATGGAAGCAATGAAGGGAACGGCCACGTAACCGATACCGACGGCCCCAACCATGCTCGTGGCGGCGAGAAGGACGCGCCGCTTCTTGTTATCCACACCTGATGCGCTCATTTCTCTGACGACCCCCGGTAGGCTCTATTTTAGGTTTCGCTTCCGGGACGGAAGCCTCTCAGGAAGGTGAAGATCAGAATATACGAATCATCTAAAAGATGGCGACGCATTTTCCCTGATATAAGGTGAACGGGTCAAGGAGTCCCCCCGAGGGGGGCGCGTATTGCTGGTCTCCAGTTTTCAGTATCGCAGATTTCCACAGATTGTTTCGATAGCGCCTGCCTTGGCGTAGGTGGGCCACCGCCGTGGCGGTTGGCGACCGGTAGCCGGAGGCAGAGCTTAAAGGCGCCTTGAAATCTTCAAGGTCTCCTCAGGCCGGGTTGTCCAGGTCCAGGAAGCGATGTTCGAGTCCGAAGCGTTCGGCAAGGAATGCCCCCAGGGCCTGCACACCATAACGTTCCGTCGCGTGATGCCCCGCCGCGAAGTAGTCCACGCCGAGCTCGCACGCCTGGTGCGTTGTCCGTTCGGAGATCTCGCCGCTGAGAAATCCGTCGACGCCGAGCCGTGCCGCCTCCTCCAGGTACCCTTGAGCCGCCCCGGTGCTCCAGGCAAGGGTCTCAAGCGGGCATTCATGCCCCGAAATATGAAGTGGCTCACGACCGAGGATCCGTGCTGTCATGGCCACGAAATCCCCCTTGCCCAGAGGGTTGGGTAACCGTCCTTGCCAGAGAAGCCCCTGCCCCGAGGCCACGGGATGCGCGTCGAGGATACCGAGCACGTGCGCCAGCTGGCGGTTGTTGCCGAGCTTCGGGTGGGCGTCCAAAGGCAGATGATAGGCAAACAGGCTGATCCCGGACCGCATCAGGGTCCGAATGCGTCGCCCCCGCATTCCCACGAGGCAGGGAGATTCGCCCTTCCAGAAAAAACCATGATGGACCAGGATTCCATCCGCGCCTTGGGCGATTGCCGCCTCGATCAGCGCCAGGCTCACGCTCACGCCGCTGATCAGATGCCTGATCGGCCGGTCCCCCTCCACCTGCAGCCCGTTGGGGCAGTAGTCATCGAATTCGCTGCCGGCCAATAGGCCATCGCAGTAGTCACGCAGCGCATCGATCTCGATCATGGAGACCCCACCAAAACGCAAAAAAGCGGGGCCGAAGGCCCCGCTACGTTACGGAAAATCCAAACTGGGCTTAAAAGTCGTGCATCATGCCCAACGAAAAGCCCTTCCAGTCATCCTCATTGGTGCCTTCCCTGTCCACATCGACTTTGGTATAGAGGGCATAGACCTTGGTGCGCTTGCTGAAGTTGTGGTCGACGCCGACCGCCCAGCTCTTGGTTTCATCAGCAGCATCCGGGCTTCTCTTACCATACATGCCCTTGATCATGGTGTTGCCGAAGGCATAGCCGAGCTGACCTTGCCACACATCGGCGTCGTTGTCTTTACCATTGACCTTTTCCATAAAGTCGATGGACTTCTGATTCTCGTAGATGGCACTCAGGTAGAAGCCGTTTAGATCCTGGATCCCCAAACCGACACGCCATTTTTTATAATCCGCGTAGGCCTGAGCTTGATTGCCGAATTCGTTGGCCAGTACCTCATGGGCGGCGCTGACGTACCAGGGACCATTCCCATAAGTGGCGGCGAGGGAATAAGCCTCGGCCAAGCTGTCGGCATTGCGGTTTTTTCTTCCATCGACAGTGCTAGCGGAACCGGGTGTGATAGCACCGAAGAACTGGAAGCCACCCCAGTCAGGGCTGAGATAGGAAATGATGTTGTCGGCGTGGATATCATTGAAGCCGACGGTGTGTGCGTTGTCGGCCATGGTGTCGTCGAATAGCTCCAGCGGGATGGTGGAGACTTGGAGCGGGGTATCGTGACGACCGACGAAGAAGGTACCCACCTCGCTTTTCAGACCGACATAGCTGTCACGCATCTCGAGCCCACTTTGCTCCCCACTATGAATATCATAGTCCTTTTCGTTGGCTAGCGGTATACCGAACTCCACCTGATAGATGGCCTTCAGACTACCGCCAAGGTTCTCGGAGCCCCTGATGCCGAGACTACTGCCACGGCTCGCACCTTTGCCGACATCACCTTTGCTTAGGGTCCAGCCTTTGTACTCCTGTCGAGGAGTACCTTCGATCTCGAACCAGTCGATACTCACGTGGGCCTTGCCGTAGAGGGTGGTGTCGGCTAGGATCGTCGCCGGCGCCGCGATGGAGAAGGCCGTGACTGCTAGGGAAATGAGTTTTTTCATCGGGGCCTCCTTTGTTGTTGATTTAACCGGAAATCCACCGCAACTAAGCGCTGGGGAAATGCGTGTGGAACGCAATAGAACGGGGCCGGAACCCCGTTATTACACGGACAATCTACAGCGGACTTAGAAGCTATGAATCATGCCCACCGAGAAGCCATTCCAATCACCCTCGTCGGAGCCTTTCTTGTCCACATCGACCTGGGTATAGAGGGCATAGGCCTTGGTGCGCTTGCTGAAGTTGTGGTCGACGCCGATCGCCCAGCTCTTGGTCTCATTAGTAGCATCCGGCTTGTTCTTGCCATACATGCCCTTGACCATGCTGTTGCCGAAGGCATAGCCGATTTGGCCCTGCCACACATCGGCGTCGTTGTCTTTACCTGAGTCGGCCTTTTCCCGGAAGTTAAAGGCCTGCTGCTTCTCATAGATGGCACTCAGGTAGAAGCCGTTCAGATCCTGGACCCCCAAACCGACACGCCATTTTTTATAATCCGTGGTGTCGAAGGTGGCGGCCTGAACTTGGTTGCCGAATTGGTCGGTTATTACCTCATAGGCGGCGCTGGCATGCCAGGGACCATTCCCGTAAATGGCGGCGAGGGAGTAACCCTCGGCCAGGCTATCCGAGTTGCGGTTTTCGCTTCCATCCAGTGTGCTTGCGGCACCAGGTATGGTGGCCGCTGCGAACTGGAAGCCGCTGAAGCTGGGGGTGATGTAGGCAATGGTGTTGTCGGCGCGGATATCGTCGAAGCCGATCGTGCCTTCATAGTCGGCCATGGTGTCGTCGAACATCTCCAGCTTACTGGTGGAGATCTTGAGCGGGGTATCGTGACGGCCCACCAGGAAGGTACCGAAGTCACCCTCCAGACCGACGAAGCTGTTACGCATCTTGAATCCGCCCTGCTCGCCGTTATCGATGTCGTAGTCCCTTTCGTTAACCAGCGGTATATCGAACTCGACCTGATAGATGGCCTTCAGGCCACCGCCGAGGTCCTCGGAGCCCTTGACGCCGAGACGATTGCTACGGTCGTTACCTTTACCGATCTGACCTTTGTTCAGGGCCCAGCCTTTGTACTCCTCTCGAGGAGAACTACCCTTGATCTCGAACCAGTCGATACTCACGTGGGTCTTGCCGTAGAGGGTGGCGTCGGCTAGGGCTGCCGCCGGAGCCGTTACGGCAGCAGCGACCGCCAGGGAAATGAGTTTTTTGTTCATCGGGTTCCCCCTGTTGTTGATTTACCGAAAATCTGCAAAAACTAAACGCATGGTGCGCTTTGCAAATTGCATAATATGCCACTAGGAGACATTATGCAACAATTATTTTGGTAAAAGATACAAAATGACAAATTGTTGCTTTTCTGGAATGTGAATATGCGACCCGGAAATTAAGGGACCTGAATCCGCAGCTCCTAACCGTCGCGGCTGGGAGTGCTCGGGATAAAACGCAGGATCGGGATGGCCCGCAGGCAGACATCCCCGATTCCTCCCCCTCGGACAGGTAGGGACCGAAACGCCTGTAGTGCTTATTTGGTGGGAATGGGAAGAAAAAGGCCCGTTCGCGGGAAGCTGCAAGCAAGCATCCACAACCTCGATAAGGGTGTGAAGGACATGGAAAACAACGACGAAGGGAAAAACCAACCCTTCCGCTTGAGCAAACTTGGCTGGGGGACTAGGATTCGAACCTAGGTTGACGGAGTCAGAGTCCGTAGTCCTACCGCTAGACGATCCCCCAATCGAGTCCGATCCCTAAGCTTCAGGCCCTCTCCTCCCTGTTTACCGCTTCGAGTATTGCGGTCGCTTGCGCGCCTTGTGCAACCCCACTTTTTTACGCTCGACCTCACGGGCATCACGCGTCAGAAAGCCGGCCTGGCGCAACGGCCCGCGCAGCCCCTCGTCATAATCGACCAAGGCGCGGGCGATACCATGGCGTATCGCACCTGCCTGCCCCGAGGTACCTCCGCCGGTGACGGTAACCCTGAGATCGACGCGGTCCAGCATCGAGACAGTTTCCAGGGGTTGACGCGCGATCATGCGCGCGGTCTCCCGACCGAAGAACTGATCCAGGGGCCGACCGTTAACGGTGATCTTACCTGAACCCATGGTCAGAAAGACGCGGGCCGCGGAACTCTTACGACGCCCGGTCGCATAGTTGAAATCTGACATGGATGTGGCTTCCTGTACCCGACAGATTTAGATATCGAGCGGTTGAGGTTGTTGGGCCTGATGGCGGTGCTGCGGACCGACGTATACCCGCAGCTTCTTCAGCATGGCGCGACCGAGCGGATTACGTGGCAGCATGCCTTTGACGGCGTGCGTAATTACCCGCTCCGGCGCCTTCTCGAGCAGCTTCCGCAAGCTGACGGACTTGAGGCTCCCGATATAACCCGTGTGGTGATGATACAGCTTGTCCCGGAGTTTATTGCCGGTCACCCGTACCTTTTCAGCATTGACCACCACGATATAGTCACCCGTGTCCACGTGGGGAGTGTACTCCACCTTGTGCTTGCCGCGCAGGCGCCGCGCCAGCTCCGATGCGAGCCTACCGAGGGTCTTGCCCTGCGCGTCAACCAGGTACCACTCGCGGCTGACCTGCGCAGGCTTGGTACTCTCAGTCCTCATGTCCGTTGCTCCGAGCCTTTTAGTTCGACCCAAATCGCTAAAATCGCAAATGGTATCCTGATCGATGGAAGCATGGCAAGAACCGACTCGCATCCGGACCATTCCTCGAATGATTCGACCCCCGGTTGTGAGAACCGGATCTGTTGCGTTATGACACATAAAGGCCTATCACCGGCAACCGTGCCGGCATTTCAACGCAACCTGTCCACCCACATTACCCACGCGCTGCCGGCCCGCGCCGGATAACGCCGGACAGACACCCACTCAGACCGCGCCGAATTCGGAGAGTATCTCGACCGTGGCCCGGCACAGCACGGTGAGCTGCTCATCGGTAATGATGTAAGGCGGCATCAGATAGACCAACCTGCCGAAGGGCCGCACCCAGACGCCACGGTCGACGAGGCGGCGCTGGAACTCACGCATCCGCACGGGATGTTCCATCTCCACTACGCCGATCGCCCCCAGTACCCGAACCGCCACCACTCCCGGCAGCCCTGCGCAGGGGGCAAGTCCGTCCCGGAGGAGCCGTTCGATACGGCGGATGTCGGCCCGCCAGTCGGACGCCAGCAAAAGGTCGATGCTGGCATTGGCCAGGGCGCAGGCCAAGGGATTGCCCATGAAGGTCGGGCCATGCATGAATACCCCCGGATCGCCGGAAGAGATGGTATGGGCCACCTCCGTGCTGGCCAAGGTCGCCGCCAGGGCCAGATAGCCGCCGGTAAGTGCCTTGCCGACGGTCATGAGGTCCGGCGCAATCCCCGCGTGCTCGCAGGCGAAGAGCCGTCCGGTGCGGCCGAAGCCGGTGGCGATCTCGTCTGCGATGAGGAGGACGTGATGGCGGTCGCAGAGTCCGCGCACCCGCTCCAGGTAGTGCGGTGAGTAGAAACGCATCCCCCCCGCGCCCTGGACGATCGGCTCCAGGATGACGGCGGCTAGCTCTCGATGATGTTCGGCGAGCCGCTTGCTCAGCTCTGCGATGTCCTGATCCCGGCACGGCCCCTCGAATCCACAGGCAGGTGCGGGCGCGAAGAGCTGTTGCGGCAGCAAGCCGGAGAACAGGTGGTGCATGCCAGTGACCGGGTCGCACACGGACATGGCGGCAAAGGTATCGCCGTGGTAGCCGGAGCGAACGGTCAACAGTCGGCGCTTCTCGGGCCTACCCCTGGCGTACCAGTACTGAATAGCCATCTTGATGGCCACCTCGACGGATACGGAGCCCGAATCACAGAGGAAGACGTGCCGGAGCGGCTCGGGGGTCAGCCTTACCAGGCGTTCCACGAGCCGGACCGCTGGCTCGTGAGTAAGCCCCCCGAACATGACGTGGGACATGCGCGTGAGCTGATCCGCGGCCGCCTGGTTCAGGACCGGATGGTTGTAGCCGTGGATGGCGCACCACCAGGACGACATGCCGTCGATGAGGGTCCGCCCGTCGGCGAGCTCGATCAGACACCCATGGGCCGAGGCGACGGGATAGACCGGGTCGCGGCCGATGGCCGAAGTATAGGGGTGCCAGGCGTGAGCCTCATCGATGGCGATCAGATCGGTAAAATTTGTCATTCGCCGAGTTGGTAGTCCTGCAATTTAACGTATGCATGAAACTAGATAACTTTGGGACCTAATATACGTAGCTAGCCGGAGCTTTTGGGCTTTTGGCGGGAGGCTTGGGTAGAAGCGGATTGAAGGGAGAGTTGCCGTACTTCTGGATTTCATCCGGTCTGCAAAGGGAAAATCCACCGGCCGCGGCTAGCTATGTAATAGGTCCCGAAATAATACGGCAGTGGTTAACTTATAAATCTAACATGGTTGATCGTCCAGATCCACTGGGCTGCGCAACAACCCAACCTATCTTATACCATTCAAATACCACCATTACCAGGATTTTCTTTACAGACAGAGCTTAGTATTATATCAGGGCCTTGACGGCGTTCTTGGAGGTGCCGAAGAAGGTCTTGATGCGCAGATGCTGCTTGATCCATTTGAAAAACAGCTCCACGCGCCAACGGTAGCGATAGAGTTCAGCGATGGTCAATGTCGGCAACTCGAAGTTGTTGGTTAACAAAGACGAAGGTCTTGTCGGTTTTGACATCGTAGTACTTGATGCGACGCAGCTTTGTGCGTTTCCGCGCGATGAAAGTACGGTTCATGGGGCTAACTGTGTGACGCCACATAATCAGCCCCATGAACCTTATCAATCTGTTGGGTAGCACTCACACACGTGGCCCCATGAGCCGGAAAGTTCTACGGCACTTCGCGTAAAACTACCAAGGTCGACTCTCCCGCAGCCCCCCCCCGGACTGGCGCATGAACTGCATCTCTTCGAGCATGAACTGGTTGCGCATCAACAGCGAGGGATCGCCTTCCACCTGCTGCAAGCGTTGCTCCATAATGGCCAGTCCGGGGCCACGCACCGGTAATCCACCCAGCGCGGCGGCCGCGGCCTGCCAGGCATCCGGTTCTTGGTCGGACATGGACTGCTCGCCGAGTTGATCGAAACGATCCACGGCTTCCGCCGCGCTTCCTTCCGGGGGCACGTCCGGCAGTCCGTCCTCCGGTGATTGGCCGGGTCGTTCCCCACGGTTACCTGTCCGCTGCCGGTCCGGGCGTTTTTCGGCCTTGCCGGGGGTCTCCTGTGCCGGGTCGGGGCCTTGGCCCTCTCCGCGCCCTTCCTCTTCGCCACCTTCGTCGGGGGACGCTTCTGGCGGTTGCTCCTCACCTTTTCCCTGCCTGGGGCGTTGCTTGTCCTCTCCTCCCTCGGCTTCCTGCTCGGGCTTTTTTCCCCGGCCACCGGCGGCTTCATCCCCAGATTTCGGTTTCTCCTTCCCTTTGCCTTCCTCATTCCGGCGTTCCTCGTCCGCCCCGGTCTGTTCGGACCGATCTTCCCGCGCTTGCTCGCCGCCGGCCTCCTCCTCAGCCGTTTTCCGCTGCTCCTCGCCGCTTTCCTGTTTCTGAGACTCCCGCTCTTCTTCACCGCCCGTCTGTTCTTCCGCTTGCTTTTGTTCCTCGCCGGATTCGGCCTTTTGCTGTTCCTCCGTTTGTTTACCCTCGCCTTCGGTTTCCTGCTCCTTTTTCTGCTGACCTTCCTGGAGCTCCATGGTCTCGGGTTCGGACTTGCCTTTCTGCTCCTGCTCGGACGCCTTGCCCTTCGCCCGTTCGTTATCTTCCGTTTGCTCTCCATCGCTCGGTTCGCCTTCCGAGGATTGCTGTCCGGATCCGCTTTGCTGTTGGGATTCCTGCTGCTCCTGCTTTTGTCCCTGTTGTTCCTGCTCCTGCTTTTGTCCCTGTTGTTCCTGCTCCTGCTTTTGTCCCTGTTGTTCCTGCTCCTGCTTTTGTCCCTGTTGTTCCTGCTCCTGCTTTTGTCCCTGTTGTTCCTGCTCCTGCTTTTGTCCCTGTTGTTCCTGCTCCTGCTTTTGTCCCTGTTGTTCCTGCTCCTGCTTTTGTCCCTGTTGTTCCTGCTCCTGCTTTTGTCCCTGTTGTTCCTGCTCCTGCTGTTCCTGATCTTGTTTTTCCTGTTCCTGCCGTTTCTGCTCCTGTTCCCTCTGCTGCGTTTCCTTCTCCTTTTCGTACAGATCTTGTTCGATACGCGCGAGCATGGCCCGGGCCAGGGCTAGGTTGTGGCGGGCATCCTCGTGGTTCGGATTGGCGCCTAACACTGTCTCGTAGGCCGTCGCGGCCCCTGCGAAGTCGCCGAGCTGGAAGTGGGCATTACCCAGGTTGTAGCGGGCGTTCTCTTTCACGGTCGGGCGCTGCACCTGACTGAAGGCGGCGGCGGCCTCCCGGTAATACCCGGACCGATAGAGGGCTACGCCGCGGCGGTAATCATCGCCGAAGTCCGCGGCGGCCTGTTCATAATCGCCGACCTGAAAGTGTTGGTAGGCCTCTTGCTCCTGGTTCAGGAACCAATCGGCCCGGGCTCCGGCGACAAACAGCAGGGATAAGGCGGCGGTAGTGATCGGCAGGGTCTTTATCATACTCTTGAATTGCGGGTTGAGTACATCCGCGAAAACCCACGTCGGATGGACAGTGATTGGGCGGGCCACATCCGCGACTGTCGGGTTATTCTACTATGCTCGTTAATCTACCGTGAATCTTCTTTTCGAGAGTTTTTCCTCTAAATAATTTCATAAGGGTCTAGATAATTTTAGAGGGGATTTTCTCTCAGCAGAGTTAAGTATTCTATCTTACTAAGCTTTGGGACATATATACATGGCTAGCCCCAGCCGGTGAGTTTTTCCTTTGCAGACCGGATGAAATCCAGAAGTATGGCAACCCTCCCTTCAACCCACTCCTACCCAAGCCTCTCGCCAAAAGCCCCCAAGCTCTGGCTGGCTATTTATAAGGTCCCTAAATTTTCCTCTCGATGATTGAATCTAAATTCACATTCTTTCAGGTGTAGATGAAAAGTTTTTTGTGGAACAGCATTGAATTTTGTAAGCCTTCGTTTGGCATATGACCAGGATGGTTTAGTACTATTGGTATGGTAATTGCCGCGGACAAATTCATGCTGATCGTGATTCGCTCGGAAAAGCTTTGGTGGTGGTTAATTTCTAAATTGTAACATAATCAATAGTTGGCAATAATTTCGTATTATCTGATGCAGGAAGGGCTTTAAATAGTCTCATGCAAAATGATACATTTAAGGTATTATTTCGGCGTTCAACATGGGACGTTCCTCCTGTTTTTTTGCCGACAGGAAAATGCTTTTCATTAGGAATGATAGCTTGATACGCTTCCCAATAATCGGTGAAAACCATGGCTTTTTTATAAGTGGACGGTATGCGATCCCAGAGGATTTGGTACGTTTCTTTAACTGCGATCACCACAAGCATGAGCAACGCCCCCCCGGGTCTCTCTGTTCAAAGCGATCCAGACCCTTTCTTTTAACCAGGCGCTTATTGTTTGGCGACAGATTCCATGACTCCGTTCGATCCCACGCATGCTCGATCGTTCTTGATGGGCTTTTATAATTGGTTGAATTTGTAAATAATCACTATATTATATCATTTAATAATTATCCGCTACCGTTATCTAGACCCTAGCCAGGCCCTATTTCGACGAGTCGCAACGCGGCTATCGGGTGCGAGGGGCGTGCATTGCGGCGAAATATTCGCGTGCATCGGGTATGAAAGCCGTGGGCTAGGGGCGTTTGTAGCCAGCTGGCAATCATCTCCGGGGGGAGTGTTTCCGGTCCAGGTCGCTGAATCAGTAGGACCAGCATCGCCTTTTTGGCTATGCGATTGAAATCGGTGATGCGACTTCTGAGATAGCCGATGCCTTACCTTACGCATGCGGGCGTGAATGTCCCGAACGCCTAACTTGATGCAACAGGGTTTCGGCGACCGCCTCGCTGAGGGCGTCTTCCGTGGCAATTGCGAAGGTGGTCATTGTGAACCGACCGAGATGTTCCACCTCTTCCGGCCGCGCCTTCGGCAACAGTACCTCGGAGGGCAGCAGACCTTCGGTCAAGAGCTTCGATTCCCGTTCGTCCGGAGCACGAATCTCGGATCCGTCATCCGTGGGCATAACCGAGAGTACCGAACGACCATCTATTGGGATTGCCGAGAAGCGCCTCGCTATGGGTAGTGATCAGCACCTGTCAGCTGTACTTCGCCTGGCGCTTGATCCGATCGATCAGCAATGAGATCTGGGAGCCAATGGCATCGTTGAGCGACAGCTCCGGCTCTTCCGGGATGAGCATCGAATCGCCGGTCAGCAGCGCCCAGAAGAGGGCGATCAAACGCAATGTCCCATCGGAGAACAGCTCTTCGCGGTGCCAAGTGCTTTGTGGTCACCAGTGTTTATAACGCGCCTCCAGGTGCGGTAGACCTGTGATTTCATCGCGTATGAAGCGAAGCTCCTGGAACTGGGGGACGGCCTTCTCCAAGCCCTACCGAATTTTCTTCAACCGGGCATTGCGCGTGTTGGCTGGGGTCTGTGCTAGCCTTTCCAGGAAGTTCTGCCCGAAGGGGTCGGCGTCCAACCGGTTCCCACCTATGCGATCCGCGAATTTCAGCAATTGGGGCACCAGATGCAGGTAGGTGGTCGCGGCAAAGAACTCCGCCAGTGCGCGGAAGTGGACATTGGCATCGACCTGCTCCGGGTGCGTTTGCGCCAGGCGTTCCTTGTCGGCCTTGTCTTCCTTAGATCCGGTCGCTCCAGTAAGCACTCTCCGTTCTGATTGACAATTTCCTCGGTCACTACAGGGCGCTGGCATCCGGTACCCTCGCTCTTGAAGCCAAGGGCGTAGTCCCAGGTTTCCTGCGTTTCCATAATCCCGCTCACCACCCGCACCTTGATGCGGACCTCGGGATCACCGCGCGCCTGCGGGCAACGCAATTTCTTGAGGCCGCCGCGCTCCGCAACCGCCCTTGAGAGGCCCCCGCCGCCGGGACGGACCGGATGACGGTTCTGAAAACTTGAAGACATCAAGTAAAGTTCGACTTACCCGCGGCATTCGGGCCGATCGCATAGGTTGACTCGGCCAAGGCTACTTCTATACCTTGCGGAAATTGAGCCAATTCTTCAGCCTGATGCGGTTCCTCTTGCCTTCGCAGGCTTATCCCGGATGCTTAATGTTCGAAGGTCCTCGACTCCACCCCCACCACTACCAGGAACACAAACCGTTCCTTCGGGCTCATTATCGTACCGGACAAGGTTCACTTCGGCTCTTGTGTTACCCTGATGGGTGCTATGAATTATTCTTATGGTTCGGCGCTTTTCGAGCAACCGAAGCAAGTTGAGCATGTCTTCGACCAGGATTCAAGCAACGGCATCAGGCCCTCCGTTCAGAGGCTAGGGGGATTGCGGCGGCGGTGGCGCGGCTTCACTTCTCTGGAGCCTGGTGAGCGGATGCTGTTTCTTATGCTTTGGGGACAGCTCGCCATGGTTTCCGTGCTGCTGCGCCTGCTGACGTTAAGGCAGGCCCGCTGGCTTCTCATGTACCTGATCCCCAAGAGGCCGCGCTACTCGGCTGGATCAGACCAGGTCATGTCTTATGCCCAGCGCATACGGAAGCTGGCCTGGATAGCCGGCCGCCACTTACCCACCGATGCTTCCTGCCTACGCCAGTCCTTGCTGATCTGGGGGTTCCTCCGCCGCCACGGTTTGGCGGCGGAGCTGCGCATCGGGATCGGCAACCGGCAGGAGTTTCTTGCCCACGCCAGGGTCGAGCTCAAAGGGCGGTTGGTGAATGAGAATCCAGATGTCACGGAGCAATATCGTCCGCTCGACGAGGTGCCCTGAAGGGGAGCTCGCCCCGTTTTCCGCCTGTGTCCCAATCCATCCGCATCGCCACCCGCAAATCCCCACTCGCTTTGTGGCAGACCGAGCAGGTAGCGGGGAGGTTGCGCCATGCCCATCCCGGCCTACGGGTCGAGATTCTGGGGATGAGTACCCGCGGCGATAAATTCCTAGACGCATCCTTGGCCAAGATCGGCGGCAAGGGGCTGTTCGTCAAAGAGCTGGAGCAGGGCTTGCTAGACCGGCGCGCGGACCTTGCCGTGCACTCGATGAAAGACGTGCCGGTAGATTTTCCCGCGGGCCTCCAGCTCCCGGTGATTATGGAACGGGAGGACCCCCGGGATGCCTTCGTCTCGAACAGCTACGGGGATGTCGATGAGCTGCCCGCGGGGGCCTGTATCGGTACCTCCAGCCTACGCCGCCGCTGCCAACTTGCCGCCCGCCGGACTGACTTGATAATCCGGCCCTTGCGGGGCAATGTCAACACCCGCCTGAGCAAGCTGGATGCCGGCGAGTATGATGCCGTCATCCTGGCCGCCGCCGGCCTGATGCGACTCGGTTTCGAGCGGCGTATCCGCCGGCGCCTGAGTCCGGAAGAGAGCCTCCCCGCCATCGGCCAGGGGGCTATCGGGATCGAGTGCCGTGCCGACGATGGGCGCGTCAATACACTGATCGCTCCTCTGCACCATGCCGACACTGCCGACCGGGTGCGAGCGGAGCGTGCCTTCAACCATCGTCTGCGGGGCGGCTGCCAGACACCGATCGCCGGTTATGCCTCGCTGGAGGACGGTGAGCTTCGTCTGCGTGGGCTGGTGGGCATGCCGGACGGAAGCCGGGTCTGGCGCGCCGAACGTCGCGCGCCCCGTACCGAGGCTGAGCCCTTGGGTACCGCGCTCGCCGAGGACTTGGTCGCTCAGGATACGAACGGTGTCCTCGCGGCGCTTGCGGTATCCTGAACCCCTGCGAGCCCCGCGGTTCGGTGCTCGGTTTAGAGACTTTCGGCCATCCACGGGCGTTGCAGTGGGGGTTGTCGACCCCCCCCTGGGCGATCCTTGCCCAGGGGATCATGTCGCCAAGCGTTGGTTGGCAAAACCCTGTTGGGCGATAAATTCTGGGTAGTGGTGGTCTTTATAGCAAGGTAGGTTGGGCCGCTGTGCGGCCCGTTAGACCTGAACGATCAACCACGCTATCAGTAAGAATTCACCACTACCAAATCCTGTTGGCCCTTCATCCATTACTATAACTTGGGTGGCAACAGTGTTATGATGGCACAGGCTAATTAAGTCAGATATAATCCCATTTCGCTTTGTGATGTAAGAATTTTCCTAATTGCGGAGATCCTGGGCCTGCTTCCCGGTCCGTGCCTTTGAAGATTAAGAATTAACTTAGGGTCTAGGTGGCTTTAAGAACTGCAACTGAAGTACTAAGGTTATGTTATGCAAGGGAAAAACAGGTATTTCAGGCGTTCACACCTTATCGGAAGCTAGCTTCAGATAGATTGTACCTAATTTTGCGCACGATTTACCGGCCTCGGTAATCGCCGAGTTGAGTGATGTAAGCCGCCCGACGCTCAAGCAGTTGTTATTCAAACTACGGACCCGAATCGCTCAGCTTTGTGACGCCTCATCGCCCTTCTCCGGCGAGGTTGAAGTCGATGAATCCTCTTTCGGCGCGCGCCGTGTTCGTGGTGAAGAAAGGGCGCGGGGCCGGGGGCAAAACGATTGTCTTTGGGATTCTGGAATGCCACGGGAAAGGCTACATGGAAATTGCCCCGAACGCCGCCAAAAAGCCGCTACAGGCTGCGTCCGGGGCCGCGTGGCCATCGATAGCATCATCCACTCGGGCGGTTGGAGGGGCTACGATGGGCTAGTGGATAGGGGGTACAATAAAGCATTTCCGTGTGAATCTTAGATTCAATTCATCGAGAGGAAAATTTATATGAGAGAAAAAGTATCTAGACCCTAACTTATTGGTTTTTCGGTAGTAGTGGCCTTTAATTGGTAGAAGGTAGATTGGGCTGCTGTATAGCCCGGTAGATCTGGGCGATCAACCACGCCGTCAGTTAAAAATTTACTGCTACCACGAGATTTTTCGATCCGGTGGAACCACGGAGTACGCGGCGCACCGCCCGGGTGGAGCGCAACACATTAGAAACCCGCATCCTGGTCGAGATTGATCTGGACGGGAAGGGGGTTTCTAGCTTTGATACAGGGGTCCCTTTTCTCGAGCACATGCTCGATCAGGTCGTCCGACACGGGCTGATCGACCTGTCGATCGCAGCCAAAGGGGACCTGCACATTGACGCTCACCATACGGTGGAGGACATTGGTATCACCCTCGGCCAGGCCCTCGCGGAAGCCCTGGGGGATAAGCAGGCCATCCGCCGCTACGGTCATGCCTATGTGCCCCTCGACGAGGCCCTCTCCAGGGCGGTGATCGACCTCTCGGGACGTCCGGGACTTGAGTTCCATATCGATTTCTCCCGACCCATGATCGGGGCCTTCGATGAGGATTGGTTCCACGAGTTTTTCCAGGGTTTTGTCAATCACGCAGGGGTAACCCTGCACCTAGACAATCTGCGTGGACGTAACGCCCATCACCAGGCGGAGACGCTTTTCAAGGCATTCGGACGGGCGCTGCGCATGGCGGTCGAGCCGGACCCGCGGATGGGAGGAGTGATACCCTCCACCAAGGGTTCCCTCTGACCCGATGTCATCGAGTTAAACCACCGTAATTATCCCCCCGAGCAGCCGGTCCGCGCAGACCTCGCGTCGAGTGTAGGTTGGGTTAGGCGCGCTGCCCAACCTCGAAGAACACAAACATCATCGAACGCGCCGTAACCCACACGTCAAATCCCACAACCAACGCCAAATAACCCAGGACTGCGCCCGGACAGGCACGGTGTCGAACGCGGCCTAATGCAACACGGCGCCATCTCGGGCTGCACCGAATAACGCCGGACAGCAAGGCTCGGGGGGACCGGACTTGCGGCAGACAGGCCTCCGCGGTTTAAAATTGAACGGAAAACCCTTATGCCCTTCGCACCTTTGTGGTCCGGAAATCATCCGGGTCAGGTAGGTTGGACAACGAATGGAAAGCAGCAGTATCGAGCTTCCCGGATCTGAGGTCGGTGCCGTCAGTTACCGGGACGGGTGCCTTTACATCCGCTTCTCTCGTGCCTACATCATCAAAACCATGGCCGGTTCCCATGAACGTACCCGTTGGTGGCAGAGTGGTGACCTGATCATGGAGGGTGCTAGGCTCGAATCCAGGCTGCCGGAGGGACGATTGATCTGCGACGGTGGCGATATCAGCGACAACATCTTTACCTATCGAGATATGATCCCGGTCCCGCTCGATGCCCGCGGCCATACTCGCTGCGATTTGGGTTTCCGCGGTACGAATAGATGCCTGCTTGCCGATGGCGAAACCCTGAGACTGGAGATGACGGAGGTTCCGAAGTATATCGAACACATACGGCCCGGCGATTAAATTCCCACCCGGTCGCGGTCTGCCGCCTGGACGAAGCGCGCCCTAGCCCGACAACCGAGCTGTTTATCGTTTAGAGACTGCCTAGAAACTCATACCTTGTAAATCGGTCAGTTATGCGTAGGAGACGGCTCATTTTGGATAACGGTTTGGGTGATGGTATCATCTTAAATGATAGCGTGGTTGGTAGCCCGGGTCTGCCGGGCTGCACAGCGGTCCAACCCACCTTCTACCAGTTAAATACCACCACTGCCGCAGTTTGCTATCTTTATTCAAACAGACTTATGCTCAACAAGTTATTTTTTAGACAGCCTCTCAGGCTCTTTATGGATTCCGGGCGGTTTTGGAGAGCGCCGGCAAAGTGGCGAGGCCTCAACGAACCACAGCCAAGCCAAGGGGGATACCAGCGACGTTAGCCGGGAATCCGGGCACTATGGAACTACACCCGCCGCGACGACGGCACTTTCCCTTGGCTGTACCCCCCTTTTTTGGAGACGGGAGCGTTGCCACATCCAAAGCGGCGGCAGGTTTGTGAGGTAGGTGCCGGCACCTCGGTTACACCGGATACTGCGGGTTTTTGTCGCTGCCGGAGTAACCTTGCCGCCGCACCTCTAAAACGTCCGGTAGTACCCCTTCCAGGTTCGCCGGCTGTCTGAAGTCCATAAGGAACCATCGTTATATTCGCCGCGAGTGAACGCAAATACAATAATACGGGGAGTGCTTTGTCCAGCAGGGCCGTCTGGCCCTGGCGGAGTCCATTGCGGGCCCACCGGCTTAGGGAGACCTGCCATGGATCATCCGCTGCCTTGCCGGCTTCCACACCCACTAGATCGGGCGGCAGACCCCCCGCCGGGATCTCCTTGCTGGAGGCCATCACCGTCAATCAGCGCGCCGTGTTCTCAAGCTGCCGCACATTGCCTTGCCATTCGAGGCATCCGAGCCTTTCCTCGGCACCCGGCAGTAAGACCTTGGGTTCGCAATCCAGCTCGGCGGCGGCGCGGGACAGGAAGTGTCGCATCAGCAACGGGATATCCTCGCGCCGTTCGCACAATGCCGGAAGCCGGATACGGATGACGTTCAGGCGGTGAAACAGATCTTCACGGAAGAGTCCACTTTGAACATGCTGCTCCAGATTCTGGTGCGTGGCGGCGATGATCCGTACATCGACCCTGACCGGGGAAACACCACCGATACGGTAGAATTCCCCGTCCGCAAGCACGCGCAGTAATCTGGTCTGCAGCTCCACCGGCATGTCGCCGATCTCATCCAGGAACAGGGTGCCGCCGTGCGCCTGCTCGAAGCGTCCCTGGCGTCTGCCCTGGGCGCCGGTGAAGGCGCCGCGTTCATGGCCGAACAGCTCGGATTCCAGGAGATCGTGGGGAATGGCCGCCATATTCAATGCGATGAAGGGCTGATCGGACCTGGGGCTGTGGCGGTGCAGGGCCCGCGCGACCAGCTCTTTCCCGGTCCCGGACTCACCGTTGATGAGCACGGTGATATGCGAGCGCGCTAGCCGCCCGATGGCGCGAAACACCGCCTGCATCGCCGGTGCCTCACCGATTATATCCGGCACCTGATCGAGGGGCTCGCCGGCCATGCCATCGCCATCCGGGTTGCGGCGACAGGCGCGTCGGATCTGGTCCGTCGCTTCGTCGAGATCGAAGGGTTTGGGCAGATACTCGAAGGCCCCGCCGTCGAAGGCGGAGACGGCACTGTTGAGATCGGAGTGCGCCGTCATAATGATGACCGGCAGGCCGGGGTGCTCAGAGGTCAGTTGTCGCAACAGGTCCAGACCGTCGATACCGGGCATCCGTATATCGGAGACGATGACATCTGGCCGCCCGCGCCGGAGGGATTCTATGATGCCGACCCCGTTCGAGAAGCTCGTCACCTCCATGCCCGCCTTGTTCAGGGCCTGCTCCAACACCCAGCGGATGGAGCGATCGTCGTCGATGACCCAAACCACCGGCCGGCTAGTCATGGGACGTCTCCAGCGGCAGATAGATGAGGAACCGCGTCTTCCCGGGGCGACTTTCGCATTCGATCAATCCGCCGTGTTGGTTGATCGATTCCTGGGCGATCGGTAACCCCAGACCGGTTCCCCCCGGACGTCCGGATACCATGGGCAGGAAGATACGATCCAATAAATCGGGGGCGATACTCTCGCCGTCGTCGATAACTTCTATTTGCATGATCAGGCGGTGGCATCTGGTTCCGATTGTGAATCGGCGCAACACTCGGGTTCGAAGCTCGACCTGGCCGTCCGGTCCGGATGCGGCAATCGCGTTCCTGGCAAGATTGAGCACGGCCGGGATCAAGCGGTCGGGATCCGCTCTGAAATCCGGGATGCTGGGACCATAGTCGCGGATGATGACCGGTCCCTCGGGGTACTCCGCCGACAGGAGTCCGCACACGTGCTCTAGCACCTGATGAATGTTGATGTATTGCCTGTCAGGAATGAGGTTCGGGCCGAGCATCTCGTTTATCAGCTTCCGCAGCCGGTCCACCTCGTGGATGATGACGCGCGTGTGCTCACGGAACGACTCATCCGACAGACCTTGCTCCAGGAGTTGGGCGGCGCCACGCAGACCGCCCGGCGGATTTTTGATCTCGTGGGCCAGACCTCGGATCAGGGTCCGCGCCGCCTGGTGTTGAGAGATCAGGTGCTCTTCGTGGACGATGCGCAGATGGCGATCCACCTGGCACAACTCGACCAGGACCTCCAACGATGCGTCGCAGTGGTGGAGCGGCAAGACCGTGCAGCTGACTCTGACGGTATGGTCACCGGACAGCGAGATGGTTACCTCATCTTTCCGTAACGGGACGACGGGTACTCAAGGCATCGCGCAGCCTTTGCTCCATCGAACACTCGGGCCAGGACATTAGAGTGCCGATCCTCTGCCCCAGAACATGGCGGGCGCTGGCCTGGAGTAGCATCTCCCCGGCCGGATTGATATTGGGTAAGGCGCAGGTCGCCGTCGAACAGCAGGACGGCGGTGACCAAGTGTTCCAGTACCTTCTGCTCGAGGCAGTCGGTGCCCGGCTTATCGGGAGTCATAGGCGTCACGCGAGCAGCGGTCGGAAGCGATTCGGGGTCGGGGGTGCGCCGCCTTCGCCGGGAGGTTCCCCCGCTGTGGGAGCAACCGGCTGGAGGGGACGCAATACCTGAGTGTGCAGCATCGGTCGGTACCGGGAGACGCCGCGACGAAAAACGCCCTTTGCAGGGCGTTTTAAGGAATGCGAGAAGGCGCTGCGGTCACAAACTGTAGTACATATCGAATTCGAGGGGGTGGGTGGTCATGCGCAGCGTGGTGACCTCTTCCATCTTTAGCTCGATATAGCCGTCGATGAGGTCATCGCTGAACACCGCGCCTGCGGTGAGGAAATCCCGGTCCTTGTCCAATGCATCCAGGGCCTGGTCCAACGCATAGCAGACCTGGGCAATGCCCTTCTCCTCTTCGGGCGGCAGGTCATAGAGGTCCTTGTCCATGGAATCGCCGGGGTGGATCTTGTTCATGATCCCATCCAGACCGGCCATCATCATGGCGGAGAAGGAAAGGTAGGGGTTGCCGGTGGAATCCGGGAACCGGACCTCGATGCGGCGTGCCTTGGGATTGGCTACATGGGGGATTCGAATCGCGGCCGAACGGTTACGTGCCGAGTAGGCCAGCATGACCGGTGCCTCGAAGCCGGGTACGAGACGCTTGTAGGAGTTGGTGGAGGCGTTGGTGAAGGCGTTGAGGGTGCGGGCATGCTTGATGACGCCGCCGATGTAGTAGAGCGCTGTCTCGGAGAGACCACCGTATTTGTCACCCGAGAAGATGTTCTGTCCGTCCTTGCCCAGAGATTGGTGCACATGCATCCCGTTACCATTGTCGCCCACTAGGGGCTTGGGCATGAAGGTGGCGGTCTTGCCGTAAGCATGGGCCACGTTCCAGACCACGTATTTCAGGGTCTGGTTCCAGTCCGCGCGCTTGACCAGGGTAGCGAACCGAGTACCGATCTCACATTGACCGGCGGTAGCGACCTCGTGGTGGTGGACCTCGGTGGTCACGCCCATCTCTTCCATGGCCAGACACATGGCGGAGCGTATATCACTCAGGGAATCCACCGGCGGGACGGGGAAATAGCCGCCTTTGGTCCCGGGACGGTGACCGATGTTTCCGTCCTCATAGACCCGCTCGGAGTTCCACTCGGCCTCTTCGGAGTCGATCTTGTAGAAGGCGCCGCTCATGTCGGCGCCCCAACGCACGTCATCCAGTACGAAGAATTCGGGCTCCGAGCCGAAATAGGCGGCGTCGGCGACTCCGGTGGACTTGAGATAGGCCTCGGCGCGCTTAGCCAGGGAGCGCGGGTCACGCTCGTAGCCCTGCATGGTGGAGGGCTCCAAGATGTCGCAGCGGATGATCAGCTGAGATTCCTCGGAGAAGGGGTCCATGGTCTCGGTGCCCACCTCCGGCATCAGCACCATATCCGACTCCTGAATGCCCTTCCAGCCGGCAATCGAAGAGCCGTCGAACATCTTGCCTTCCGTGAAGAAATCCTCGTCGATAACCTCGGCCGGCAGGGTAACGTGCTGTTCCTTGCCGCGGGTATCGGTGAAACGAAGATCGACGAATTTCACTTCCTCTTTTTTGATCTTCTCTATGACACTGGATGACATTCAGTTATCTCCGATGGTTGCTGTTTCAAGGGCGCCTCGAAGCCTCCTAAGGTGCCCGCGTGGGGGTTAAGGATACCCCATCATATTCAGTTCAAGGTCCCCTTGAAAGGTGCGGACGCTCGCCTTGACGGATGTCTGTTTGCAGCGATCGTGCCAGAACACCCGTGCCTTAAGGAGCAGGGGTTGGGGAGAGGGGATCGAAGGGTGAAGATCGGTGCCTTATTCAGACGCCTTTTCGGGCTGCGCCAGATAATTCAGGATTACTTTTAACCAAATAGCTTCTTAAGGACTGTTTGAGCTGCTCGCTAATCGGACAGGATTTGCGGGATTTTTTATCGGCTTTTGGCCGACTCCCGTGCGCAAGAAAATCCTGTCAATCTGTGAGATTCTGTTAATCCTGTACCATTGAGAATGCCAGCTCGGGCCGCGCCAGATAACCTCGGAGGCCCGGTTCGGGGGACCGGAGGTATTACGGATGCGATCCTGAATGATGCGGCCTTGTTCGGAGGATCCGACTATGAGGGAAATTTAAAGTATGCACCATCACAGGGCATACTGGATGTATCTGCACCGGAACGATGCAGACACCATCTCCGGCCGCGCCGAATAACCCCGGATGGCACTTACCCGACGGTTTACCAATGGTACGGAAGCACGTATCCTTGGCGCTGATGCGCGATCCTGGGAGTGTCCCGGAACCTGCGTTCAAGCCCCGGCCCGAAGAGGATTACGCCATGACCGTCTGTAAAGAAATCAAGAATTTCTCCCGCGCCCATGAACACATGGCGGACCTGTTCTCCATGCTGGCCCTAGCGCTGCTCTTCGCGACCGTCTGGGCCGTCCTCGAATACCACCAAGTCCTGCTCGAATGGTGGCGTCACAATATGGCCCTCAACTCCGCCATTCTGGTGGCGGCGTTGGTGTTGGACGTGTTCCTCGTCCTCGGCTTTCTGGCGGTAGGCTCCGCCCGCTTCGGCGATGACGACGAGCGGTGCTTCGGTACCTTCCGCGGCCGGCGTGGCACCGTAGGGGAACCTTTCGGGGCCTTTCGCGCCTGGCTGCATCACATGGAGAACGTTGGCAAGAAGCATCGCTGAGGGGGTGTCTCAGAAGGTAACGCCCGTCACGAGCTGGCGCTCGACCGCCATTTCTGACTGTCGCAGGTAACAGAATACCTGCGATACCCCGTTTCTTTGAGTATGGGGCGCGGCGTGCCCGTATGACTTACGATGCCCGCGGAGGGAGCGAGGGCAGCTCGTAGCCTGCTTGACCCACTGCGATCGGCGCCGTTTACACTTAAACCTTAACCGCCACCCGATCCCGGGTATCACATCATGAATCTCCATCCGACGCGGGCGCTCCAATTCGTCGATTCCTTCTGGGAGGACCGGGTCCTGCCGACCCTGCGGGATTACATTAGGATCCCTAATCAATCCCCCCTCTTCGACGCGCATTGGGAACGCCACGGGTACATGGACGATGCTGTCGGGCTGGTCACGGCCTGGTGCGGGGCACAGGTCCCGGGTAACGCCGAAGTAACGGTGCATACCTGTGCCGGGCGCACCCCTTTGCTATTGATCGAGATTCCGGGGCGTCTGCCCGGACAAGTGCTGCTTTACGGTCACCTGGACAAACAGCCGCCCTGCTCCGGGTGGCGAGAGGGCTTAGGTCCGTGGTCGCCGGTGCGCGCCGGTGACCGCCTGTATGGCCGCGGCGGCGCGGATGACGGCTATGCCGTCTTTGCCTGCATCGGGGCCATCGCCTTGCTGGAGGCGCAAGGCATCCCCTTCCCGAGGTGCGTGCTGCTCATGGAATGCAGCGAGGAGAGCGGTAGCCCGGACCTGGCCTATTACCTGGACCGGCTGCAAGACCGGATCGGTACCCCAGATTTGGTGGTGTGTCCGGATTCGGGCTGCGGAAACTACGAGCAGCTCTGGGTGACCACCTCCCTGCGAGGACTCATCGGCGGCAACCTGAGGGTCGAAGTTTTGCGGAACGGGGTCCACTCGGGCGATGCCTCCGGGGTGATCCCATCCAGCTTCCGCATTATCCGAGCCCTGCTCGATCGCATCGAAGACCGGGAGACGGGAGAGATCGTCGCAGCATTCCAGGTAGCGATTCCTCCCCCGACGCTTGAGCAGATCGAGCGCGCCGCCGATGCGCTGGGGGCAGATCACTTCCGGCGCCTGCCTGTGATCGGAGACCTGTCCATGGTGGGGGCGACCACCTTCGAGAAGGTGGTCAATCGCACCTGGCGCCCTGCCTTGGAGATAATCGGCGCCGGCGACCTGCCGGCCCTGGATGCGGCCGGGAATGTCTTGCGGCCACGCACCTCACTCAAGCTGTCACTGCGCCTGCCGCCGACGCTCGAAGCGACCTGGGCCAGCGCCACCCTGGCCCGAATGCTGCGGACCGACCCACCCTATCAGGCGAGGGTGAGCTACGAGCCGAAGTGGGAGGCCAACGGTTGGCAATCCCCACCTTTCCCGGATTGGCTCGATTCCGCCGTGCGGGAATCCTCGACCAGCTTCTTCGGCCGACCCGCGATTTACGCCGGTGAGGGACTCTCGATTCCCTTCATGCCGGCGCTCGTGCGGGCCTTCCCGGATACCCAGTTCGTGGTGACCGGCGTGCTGGGTCCGGATTCCAATGCCCATGGACCGAACGAGTTCCTCCATCTGGGCATGGCGAAGAAGCTGACCGCCTGCGTCGGTGAGATTCTGAGCCGCGTCCGGAGATCCGGTGGGACTTCCCTCACGACTATGGAGCCTTGACCGGTATTCGGCGTTTCCGGGGCAACCGAAAGATAGCTCGCTAGAGAGCAAGCGGTTACAGCGATGGATCAAATCAGGCATCCGAAACGGGGTGGTGGTGGCATTTAACTGGTGGAGGGTAGATTGGGCTGCTGTGCGGCCCGGTAGGCCTGGACTATCAACCACGCTATCAGTTAAAATCTGACCATCGCCTTTGCGCTTTTGCTATGCAAAAATGGCAATTTCTTAATTCCCGGCATTTTCAACCACTTGCGACAGTCAAAAATGGCGGTCGATCTCCGGTCCGTGACGGACGTTGCCTTTTAAAACACCTTCTATAAGGTGCCGGTACCGGAATGGATGAGTAGCACCATGCCCTTGATCAAACCCTTCGCCGGATTGCGTCCTGTCCCCGGCCGGGCCCCGGATGTGGCCGCTCCACCCTACGATGTGGTGAGCGCCCCGGAGGCGCGTCGGATGGTCGCGGATCGGCCCTATAGCTTCCTGCACATCTCGCGGCCCGAGGTGGACTTGCCGAAAGATACGGACCCCTATGCTTCCCTGGTCTACGCCAAGGCCCGCGAGAATCTGGATCGGATGATCTCCGAAGGGGTGCTGATCCGGGACGCGGCGCCCTGCTATTACATCTATCGCCTCACCCAAGGCGAGCATGTGCAGACCGGCCTGGTGGCGGTGGCCTCCGTGGCCGCCTATGACGCGGGTCAGATCAGGAAGCACGAGCTCACGCGGCCGCTCAAGGAGGACGACCGGGTGCGTCAAATCAATGCCCTGGACGCCCAGACCGGCCCGGTCTTTCTGGTCTACAAGGGTACCGCCGTCATCGACGATACCCTGGTCGCCCTGAGTACACCGCCACCGGCCATCGACATCCGGGCCCAAGATGGCGTGCGCCATGAGCTCTGGGTGGTGGATGACGAGGCGGCCAGCGAGCGGCTTTCTGCGGCCTGCGGGCAGCTCGATGGTCTCTACGTCGCGGACGGTCATCACCGCTCGGCCGCGGCCGCTCGGGTGGCGGCGGCGCGCAAGGCCGCCAATCCGAACCATACGGGGGACGAGTCCTACAATTACTTCCTGAGCGTCATCTTCCCGCATGACCGGATGCAGATCCTGGACTACAATCGGGTGGTGAAGGACCTGCACGGACTCGATATCGAGACCTTCATGGGCCGGCTGCGGGTCTCCTTCCAGGTAGAACCCGGTCTGATGCCTGTCAAACCGGCCCGCCACGGGGAGTTCGGCATGTATCTGGCGGGGAGCTGGTATCGCCTGATCCTAGACCCGTGCCGTATTCCCCGGAACGACCCGGTCGGACGGCTGGACGTGAGTCTGCTCCAGGATAATGTCATCGGGCCCATACTCGGCATCCAGGACCCGCGCCGGGACGACCGCATCGGCTTCGTCGGCGGCAGCCGCGGCCTCGCCTGGCTCGCCGACCAGGTGGACGCGGGCGACATGGCGGTCGCCTTCTCCCTATATCCGACCCCGATGGAGGACCTGATGGCGGTGGCGAACGCGGGGGAGGTGATGCCGCCCAAGTCGACCTGGTTCGAGCCCAAGCTGGCCGATGGCCTGGTGAGTCACCTGCTCGACTGAGCCCGTCTCCGTCCGTACCGCGGGAACTCCTCGGCCGCGGGCCACAAGCGTCTCGACCCATGGTCAAACCCGTCTATACCCTGCCCCGGGACCAGCGCGATGCCGCCGCGGCCGTCCGGTACTGGCTCGACGCCCTACCCGGGCGCTATCCTCAAGGGGATCGCGAACGTCTCGCCCAGGCCTGCGAAATGCTGGTGCGTTGCCGCGGTAACCAGGGCCTGGATACCGGCGAGCTTCAGGTCCGCCACCTACTGTGCACCGCGGATATTCTGGTGCAGCTGCGCCTGGATGCCGATACCCTGATCGCCGCCCTGCTCAACGGTTGTGGCGGGCGACCGAAGGATAGTGAGGTGCTGCCGGTGGCCCGTTTCGGCCCCGGTATCGCGGGCATGGTGGCGGACCTCGACCGCATCGATCAGCTTGCCAATGTGGACGCGGTGATCGTCGCTGAGGATCGGCACGAGCATGAAGAGAATCTGCGCCGTCTGCTGCTCGGCATCGCCAAGGATGTCCGGGTCGTGCTGGTGGTTCTGGCCGCATGGCTGCACCTAATGCGCAGCATTGATGGTCTGGACGACAGTCGCCGGCGCGGAATCGCGGCGGACACCCGGCGCGTCTATGCTCCTCTGGCCAACCGGCTTGGGATATGGCCGATCAAGTGGGAGCTGGAGGATCTGGCCATGCGGTACCTCGAGCCTGAGGCGTACCAACGCATTGCTAAGCGGCTCGATGGGCGGCGCGCGGAACGCGAATCCTTCATCGCCGCGGCGATCACTATCTTGAGGGAGCGGTTTGCCAAGGCCGGCATCAAGGCCGACATCAGCGGCAGGCCCAAGCACATCTTCAGCATCTGGCGCAAGATGCAGCGCAAGAATCTGGACCTGGACCAGATCTTCGACTTGCAGGCGGTGCGCATCCTGGTAGGGGACGTCGCCGCCTGTTATGCCGCCCTGGGGCTGGTGCACGGGCTCTGGAAGCACATCCCCGGGGAGTTTGATGACTATATCGCCACTCCCAAGGGTAACCTGTACCAATCGCTGCACACGGCCGTGATCGGACCCGAGGACAAGCCCCTCGAGGTGCAGCTCCGCACCTGGGACATGCACCGGCACGCCGAGCTCGGCGTGGCGGCCCATTGGGCCTACAAGGAGAACAAACAGTACGACGCGGCCTTCCAGCGCTGGCTGGCGTCGGCACGTGACTGGCTCGAACGCAAGCCCGAGGGCGAGGACGACGGCGACCTGCTGGAACACTTCAAGTCCGAGCTCGAGCCGGCGCATGTCTATGTGCTCACCCCCCGCTCCAAGGTCATCGAGCTGCCCCTGGGGGCCACGGTGCTGGATTTCGCCTATGCGATTCACTCCGAGGTCGGAAACCGCTGTCGCGGGGCCACGGTCGACGGCGGTATCGTGCCCCTCAATCAGCCCCTGGTCAGCGGCCAGACGGTGAAGATCCTTACCCGCAAGAATGCGGCGCCCAGCCGCGACTGGCTCAATTCCCACCGGAGCTACCTGAAGACGGCCAAGGCCCGCAACCGAGTCCGCCAGTGGTTCAAGCGGCAGGACTTCGAACGCGATTTGGGCCTGGGCCGTGCCCTGTTGGAGAAGGCGCTGCACCGACTCCGGAGCGAGGCGAAGCCCCGGCTAGAACGCATCTGTCACCGCTACAACTTCCCCACGGGGGAAGAGCTGCTGGCCGCCATCGGCCGCGGCAAGGTGTCGGCAGATCAGGTGGCGCACCAGGCCGCCGAGCCCGGCATCAAGGAGCGTGGCTGGCCTGCCGCCGGGCCCACGCCGCCGCTGCCGGATAGGCACCGGGTGCTGGATCGCACGGAAGTGGTCGTGGAGGGCGTCGGGGAGCTCATGACCCGCATGGCCCAGTGCTGCAAGCCGATACCTTACGACAAAATCATGGGCTTTGTCTCCCGGGGGCGCGGCGTCACCATCCATCGCCACGACTGTGCCAATGTGCTTGGTTTGCCGGCGCAGGAACAACCCCGCCTGATCGAGGTGCACTGGGTGGACCGGGGCATCGAAGCTGCCTATCCGGTGGATCTGCTCGTCATCGCCGCTGACCGCAAGGGTCTGCTGCGGGACGTCTCATCGGTGTTCTCGGACGCGGGGATCGACGTCGTGGGCGTGAACACCGTTTCGGATCGCACCCGGGACCTGGCCACCATGCACTTCACCGCGGAGGTCAGGGACGTATCCCAGCTCGGGCGGGTCTTGGCCAGGCTGCGGCAGGTTCCCGACGTGCTGGAGGTCAGACGGTCGCGCTGATCGGCCACGGGGCTGGCTTGGAACCGCAAAGGTGCGCAGGGCAGTCGTCAACTACTGGGGGGGCGATTGCCTGGAAAAGCTTCCATCCGGCGGACCGCGCGGCGGACCGGCCTACAGGTTGGTCTCAGGGCGCCACTGCATCCGCTACCACCAGGTCTTTCAAGGTCTTTCCCCTCAGGCTCCCGGTGGCGGCCATGACATCCAGGGCAAGTGCCGGGTCATGGACCCGTTCGACCCGCGGACCGTCTAGGTGGCGACGCAATAGGTGGGGGTGTTGGGTGTAACGTGCGATGTGCGCCCCCACCTGGACGATCAGCCAGCCGACATTGAGCCAGATAATGAAAGCAAGGCCGCGGCCATACCGGAGAGTAGACGGCCGAATATTTCGAGGAGCCGGCAACCAGCTAGGCAGACAGGTAGGCGATGCCATGCCGGGCCACGCCGGCGAAAATGCCGCCCGTCAGGGCAGGTAGCGGACGTACCCGGTAATTGGTGAGAAAGGCGTACATGAAGGCGAATGCCAGCCCCGTCAGCAGGTAAGGAACCAAGCGCCCTAGCCCGATGGGCAGCGGGTCGAGATGCTCGCTGCCGACGACCCGGTGGATGTTTTCGTCGTGGAATGCAATGGCGGTAACGTCAAATGCGGCAAAAATGAATACAGGCCCTACCAGGGCCATGCTAACAACAGGGCAATGCCCCAAAAGCCCAGGACGGCAAAGTTGAGATTGCCCACGTAGGCTAGGATGGCCGGCCGATCTCGGCGCCCTTGTCGCCCAGCGGCTCCAGTGACTGTATGAGCATCGGTTCGAGCTGGTTCTGGCCCCCGAAGCCTTATGAGTACGGATAAAGGTAACGGCCAGGAAGGGGACCAGGGACAGCAAGGTCGTATAGGCGAGGCTGGTCGATCGCAGGAGCAGTCTCCCATCCCGGGGCTGCCCCGGAATGCCCGCGAGCAGGTAGATCGGAAAGATCATTGTCCGGGCCGGGCCGCCCCGGCTCTTTGGCCCCGAAGATCTGCCACCGGTGATCGATCAGATTCATCTGGTAACTGCTCTATCAATGGCATTGAATCATTCTAGTCATATGCCAAACGAAGGCTTACAAAATTCAATGGTGTTCCACGAAAAAATTTTTATCTATACCTGAAAGAATGTGAATTTAGATTTCATCATCGAGGGGAAAACTTATATGATAGAGAACTTACTCTGCTGAGAGAAAACTCTCTCTAAAATTATCTATACTCCTTGCAAATAATCACTATACTATATCATTTAATAATTAGCCACTACCATTCATCTTATGTGGACTCCCAGGCCGCAAAGCACCTAACCTCGGTGTCAGGCGATGACATTTTCCTCGACCCGCCGGTATCCCCCCATGAGGATTTCCTGCTCATGCAGGTAGTCGAGCAGCAGATTTATACCTTCGGGTACGCTGAGCCGATCCGCGTCGACATGGACCTCGGGCGCTAGGGGGACCTCGTAGGGGCTGTCGATACCCGTGAACTGTTTGATCTCACCCCGCTCCGCCTTGATGTAGAGCCCCTTGGGATCGCGTTCTCTGCATACCTCCAGGGAGGCATCCATGAAGACCTCGACAAACTGCCCCGGGGGGAGGATTTCGCGCACGATCCGACGGTCCGCCCGGAATGGGGAGATAAAGGCAGCCATCACGATCAGGCCCGCGTCGGCCATCAATTTGGCCACTTCCCCCACCCGGCGGATGTTCTCCGTGCGGTCGGCATCGCTGAAGCCCAGGTCTTTGCACAGACCATGGCGGACATTGTCCCCATCGAGCAGATAGGTATGGTAACCCTGGACCGTGAGGATCTCCTCCAGGGCGCCCGCCAGCGTCGACTTACCTGAGGCGCTCAGGCCCGTGAACCAGATGACCGCCGGACGCTGACCCTTCTGCCCCGCCCGCACGGATTGATCGACAGGGTGATGGTGCCAAACGACGTTATTACCCACGGGACATGCTCCGGTAAAGTTTGAATCCAATGCTATCAAGTTAAGGCAAAGCTACCAATTCGACGGGAATTGCCGGAACCGGAAGACCCTGAAAATTGTGAGCAACCTCACATCCCTGGAACTGGATTCCGGCAATCTCTGCCAGAATGGCGGCTTAACTTAATGGCATTGAGGTTGAATCCAGGGTCTGTTGACATTTATTCGAGTGACATCCTTATCTATCCTCGGTAAATCGTGCGCAAAATTAGGGTCCAATCCGTCTGGATTTAGCTTCCGAAAGGTGTGAACGCTTGAAACACCTATTTTTACTTGCATAACAATACGCGCGCGCCGCGTCGCAGTGCTAAAGTTATCTAGAATCTTATACAAAAGTATCATTATGCATGAGATCTGGTTAAAGCTCTTCGTGTATCGCTATAATACGGAGTTATTGCCAACATATTGATTATGTTGCTGTTTGGAAATTAACCACTACCATCCAAAGATGTAATGATAGCCGGAAAATACGGCTTTTCCGCGGGATGAAGACACAATATGTTGTGGTTTTTCGATATCAGAGCGCAATATCTTGTGCCTGAATCGTTATTCGGACCCAAATGCGGGTGGCGGTAAACTTTTAAGCGGTCAGAGCGGAACGGTTCGTTTTGATCCCCTCTTCCCCTGTCTACCGACAGGCAGGCGTCCAACGGGGTGGCAGGCAGGCAACCTTTCTCCCGGAGAGGGAGTCGCAAATCGTACGGGCCCGGCGCGCCGTGCCCGTACTAGGGGCGACCGGCCGGTCGCCCCTACGCACTCGAACCTTAACCACCACCCTATTTTCGATGGTCGCCTTTGCCGTCCGTAGGCACCAACCCTCCGCTTCCTGCCGTTTGATGGCCTCGGCACGTATCCGCGACTCCTTGGCGTCCTTCGTGCTCCGCGGTTCAATCGGTCGGCGGGGCTTCGCCGTGGTCGGGGGCTCCGGGACCTGTGTTATACTCCACAGTCTCGTATGGCAACCCACTCCCCCCACTTGAGTTCGAGCGCTCGATGGCCAAAGAAGACGTAATCCAGATGGAAGGCACGGTGATCGATACCTTGCCCAATACCATGTTTCGCGTGGAACTCGAAAACGGACACCTGATTACCGCCCATATCTCGGGTAAGATGCGAAAACACTATATTCGCATCCTGACCGGGGATAAGGTGACGGTCGAGCTCACCCCTTACGACCTGTCTAAGGGGCGAATTACCTACCGCGCCCGCTGACAGGCGGCTTCCGGGGTAGGATCCGCTCGAAAACCATAATCTCAGCAAGATGGTTCTCCCCGCGCCGGTAAAGATCCCCTGCCTGGCGTCGGGTACCGCCCCAAGCAGGGTTGAGGCGGGACAATGGTTGCCGTCACCGCATTTACACAGACTCCCCCGGAGGGAGGGAGTGATGTTGTGTCTGTGGAGCCATTCATGTCCAAAGGAAAATTCGTTCTGATCGCAATCACCTCCGGCATTGTCCCAGTGTCCTTCGGTCTCGCCGAGACCAAGGGGGATGCTAACTTAAGAGGAGGCAATAAGGTATCGTCGCGGCGTTCGCTTCCGGCTTGCAGGCCGCACTGAACGCAGGCGGTCCGATAAACGCCATCCGGGTCTGTTAAGGAGAAGGCACCAGCCATCGCCGCGGATTATTCCGTCGGCTCTTTGGCTTAGGGCCAGTTGACATTTAAAAAATTCGCGCAGTAGACTTTGCGCTAACCATTTGATCGGCTGTAGCGGTGCAGACCGCGGGGGTGTCGCGGCCATTCAACATGTGAAAATAGTCGGTTGGAGTTGAATGTCAGCAGTCCCTGGTACAGAAGCACACAATAACCGATAACATAGAGCGAGCAGGATTTTTACGAAAGATTTAGCCGCAATAACCGCAAGGGTCTAGATAACTTTAGAGAGGATTTTCTCTCGGCAGAGTAAATATTCTCTCATATAATTTCCTCTCGATGATTGAATCTAAATTCACATTCTTTCAGGTGTAGATGAAAAATTTCCGTGGAACATCATTGAATTTTGCAAGCCTCCGTTCGGCATATAACCAGAATAATTCAATGCCATTGATAGGGCAATTACCACGGGCAAATTCATGCTGACCATGATTCACATGGAAATGCTTTTTGTACCCCCTATCCACCAGCCCATCGTGGCCCCTCCAGCCGTCCGAGTAGATGATGCGGCCAAGGGCCACTTTGGCTCCGGATTGCGGCCTATGGCGGCTTCTTGGCGGCGTTCGGGACGACTTCCGTGTAGCCCTTCCAGCCCTTCCCGCGGCGTTCTAGAATTCTGAAGACAATCGTTTTACCCCCAGCCCCGTGCCCGTTCTTCCCACGAACACGGCGCCTGCCGAAATAGAATTCATCGACTTCAACCTCGCTGGAGAAGGGCGATGAGGCGTCACAAAGCTGGGCGATTCGGGTCCGTAGTTTGAATAAATTGCTTGATCGTCGGACGGGCTACATCACTCAACTCGGCGATTTTCGAGGCCGGTAAATCGTGCGCAAAATAGTGTACATTCCATCTGAATTTGGCTTCGGAGATGTGTGAATGCCTGAAATACCTGTTTTTTCCTTGCATAACATAACCCTAGTATGCAGTTACAGTGCTTAAAGTTATCTAAACCCAACGCAAATAGGGCAAGAACGGACGATCATGGCAGGACGAGCGCGAATCGATCAGACCGAAAACAGGACCTTGGCGGAGTCGTTCGGGAGTTGGTCAAGTAACTCCTGGTAAGCGCGGGCAAGCCCGCGCCCCCAGCTCTTGGTGGACCTCATAGTGAATCTCCAACCGGTCGAGCAGACGCCCACGCTTGACAAGACTCCGCCTGGTATCCCCTTTCACCTCGATCTTCTGCTTAAGCCATTCCCTACGGGAGATTCCTGAACGGAAAGTCAGGATAGAAAGAGGTAGTCGGGCTACAGGACGCCAGCTACTTTCTCGTCCCTGGACACGGGCAGCAGGAATGCGAGCGCCCCGAGCAGCAGGGTTACGCCCAGCAGGAACAAGTGCAGATTCACTGCACCTGACAGGGCAGCGGCCGCGTCGATGCCCAATGGTAGTAAGGCCGCCATCACCGCCAGCTCATAGCTGCCGCTGCCGGCGATGCCGTGAAAGGGCAAGACGATGGACAGCTCCGCCCCCATGACCCCGAGCAGGACCTCCCTGGGCTCCGCCTCCAGAAAGTGCCGCAGCACGAGCGCGAAGGCGAGGATCTTGCTGATCCAGGTGAGAGCCGTCCACAGGTAGATACGCAGCACCCTTGGGGCGGAAGCCGGGGCGGCGTCGAACATCAGCCGGAACGCCTTTCCGAGCCGACCCCGGCCGCTCGGCCGGCGGCGGCCCAGCCGGCCCATGATCGGCAGCAGCAGCAGCCACGTCGGCGCGATCAGGCACCAGAGCCAGCTCGGATGGCGAAGCGAGAGCATAAGGATGCCCATCAGCCCCAGGAAATGCAGATCCAGCAGTCGAATCCAGATCAGGGACGCGGTGGCGTCGAGGAAGCCGTGACCGAAGTAGCGCCCCATGAGCCACGGGAAGACCAGCTCTCCCGCCCGGATCGGCAACAGGTTGTTGGCCATGGTGTGCAGGACCGAGAGCCTCAGTACGGCCGGGAAGCGACCCTGGAGCCGGGGACGGAAGTAATCATGGATCCGTACCCCACGCAGGCAATAGCTTAGGGCTGTAAGCGCGACGGGGAGTAGCAGCTCGGCCGGGGTCAGCGTCCGCCAGGGGGTCAGTACGGCCCCCCAACCCAAGGTCAGCGCCACGCCGGCGACTAGTACGGCAAGCAATATGCCGCCTAGGCTCCAGTCCCGTGCCCGCCCGATCCGGGGTCCGGAATCCCGGGGTGCCCACGGTCTCATGCGGCGGCTACACCTGGGTGTAAAACGTCGAAGCCGTCAGATATCTTTCCCATGTTCAATCTTCGATAGTGGTGAGCTTATAAGTGGTAATCCGGATGAGGTTCATCAATATACTCCGCCGGGACGGATCACGCCCTAACCCGGCAACCGAGCCTGTTAGGTATGAGGTGAGGAACGAACCCCAACGAAAGCCCGGTCCCCAAATAGTGCTGTCCGGCGTGGTTTGGTGTGGCCCGAGAAGGCGTCTAGTGGTACAGGATTAACCGGATGCTCAGGATTTACAGGATTTTTCCTGTGCGCGGGAGCCGGCTGAAACCAGATAAAAAATCCTGTAAATCTCGTTTAGGGTCTAGATAACTTTAGAGCTGATGTTCTCTCAGCCAAAGTTAAGTATTCTATCATAGGAGTTTTCCTCTCGATGATTGAATCTACACATTCTTTCAGGTGGTAGATGAAAAGCTTTTCGTGGAATACCATTGAATTCTGCAAGCCTTCGTTTAGCATATGACCGGAATGATTCAATGCCATTGATAGGGCAATTACCATGGGCAAATTTATGCTGACCAAGGTGTGAACGCCTGAAATGCCTGTTTTTTCCTTGTATAACATATACCTTAAGTATGCGGCAGCAGTGCTGAAGTTATCTAGACCCCTTGTTAATCCTGTCCGATTAGCGAGCAGCTCAAACAGTCCTTGGAAGCTGTTTGGTTAAAAACAATCTTGAATGATTTGGCGCGGCCCGAAAAGGCGTCGTGTCGCGTTGAGCCGAGGGACGAGCCATTTACGACCGACGAGGCAATAGGGCCGCGAGGCGAATCGCCTCCAGCATAGATTGTAAGGTTGGCGGAACCTTCACCCGCCTTGCCGAACGCCGTGCCGTGATCGACGGAGGTGCGCACGATCGGCTGACTGAGGGTCAAGTTGATCCCGGCCAGCTGTCCCCAAGACCCCCGGGGCCGCATCATAGTGAAAGCCCACCAGCTTGGTCGGGATATGTCCTTGGTCATGATACATGGCCACCATCGCATTGTATTGGCCCCCGCGCAGCTTTGGAGAACAGGGTATCCGCCGGTAGCGGCCCCTCAGCCCGGATGCCGGTCGCGCATGCGGCGGCCGCGGCCGAGGCGATTTCCCGTTCGTCCTCCGTGCCCGAACAGGCCCCCCTCGCCGCAGTGGGGGTTCAACCCGGCAACGGCGATGCGCGGAGCCGCGATTTCCAGATGCAACAGGGCCACATGGGTCAGCTCGATGATTTAATCAGAACGCAGGGGGCCTTTATCTGGTCGCAGGCCTACCGAAAGGAGACGTGGATAGAGACTATGGGTGACCCGGAAACCGCCTTCGGCGAGCATCATGGTGAAATCCGCGGTCCGCGTCAGGTCGCCATAGATATCGGTATGGTCGATCTCCCCGGCCAGCGCCAGGGCGATGACCTTGGCTACATAGTCGAAGGATGCCTTGCCCTGGGCCACGGTCGCTGTCCCGAGCCGCAACGCCGATAACGGCAGCTTCCCAAGGTCCAGCACATCGACGGCACCGCGCCGGTAGGCCTGGACTCCCAATAATGATCTCCATGCTATCATTACTTCAGCACGGCTATACTCGTTACCTCTGGCAACCTAGACAATAAAAGCTCGACCGCTGCCCGATCCGCCGCCGCCGGATGGGTCTGCCGCAGCGGGGACAGGGTTCTCCCGCGCGGCCGTAGACCTTTAGGGACCGCACGAAGTAGCCGGGGCCGCCGTTTTCCCGCACGAAATCCCGCAGGGTGGTGCCGCCCTGATCGATAGCGCTGGTAAGTACCTCCCGGATCTCGACCGCCAGCCGCTGGTAGCGTTCGCGGCCGATCCGATTGCAGGGGCGCGCCGGGTGGATGCCGGCGCGAAACAGGGATTCGTTGGCGTAGATGTTGCCCACGCCTACCACCAGCTCGGCGGCCATGATAAAGATCTTGACCGCGCACCGACGGGCACGGGCGCGCCCGTAGAGGTAGTCGCCGTCGAAGTCGGGCTCCAGCGGCTCGGGTCCCAGGCGCGCGAGCAGGGGATGGTCCGTGGGTGGCTCAGGCGTCCACAGAAAGACCCCGAAGCGACGCGGATCGCGCATGCGCAAACACTTACCATCTCGGAGACATAGATCCAGGTGATCGTGCTTCGCGGGTGGACTATCGGATGCCAGCACCCGCAGGCTGCCGGACATGCCCAGATGGATCAGGATGGTCCCGCGCTCCAGCGTCAACAGCAGATACTTGCCCCGACGCCCCAGCATCAGAATGCGTTGACCGCGGACTTGATCCTCGGTACCCGCGGGCACCGGCCGGCGCAAGTGGCGTTCCCGCACCAACAGTCGGTCGATGCAGGTCCCGCGCAGGTGGGGGGTAATCCCACGCAAGGTGATCTCCACCTCCGGTAGCTCGGGCATGTCGGATGCACTTCGTTTTCCGCGAGTAACGATTCAGGTACAAGATACTGCGCACTGATGACGAAAAAACACAAGATGTTGCGTTCTCGTCGCACGGAAATGCTATATTTTCCAGCTAGTTATCACACTCGGGCAAGTGTAACTCTTTGTTTTTTAAGTGAGCGGGGTGCCTGAACAGTTACTGAGCGTTGAAGATAATAGGAAAGCGCGGCTCGGGAAAACCACATGCTGCGTTTGCCGGGGGAGGGCAAGCAAACGTGGCCAGGATTCGGCTCGTGAGCATCGCCGGACGCAAGGGGTGGAAACGGATAGGCTGAATCTACGCACACGAGCGCCGGTTCTCCACTCTACCGATTCAAATTCTTGCGCGGACGAAAGCCGTGTTTTCATTGATGCCAATGGGCGGGACCAGGGGCAACCTGAAGCAGAAGGGGAGCGGCCTGGTCTGGACGAAAGGGGTGCAGCGCAAAGAAATCTTCCTGCACGGAATCCAGCGGGATTCGGGTGTCGGTATCTGTGGTCGGTACGGCCAGCAGATCCAGAATGAGCCGCTTGTGTTGAGCGGTGACGTTTCCGATCCACAACGGCGTCTTACCGTCGATGCGATAGCCGGTTGCCCACAGGCGTAGCACCAACCGGCTATTGTCGGAGTTCTGTCTGATCAGCGCCAGGGCTTCGTGGTGGCCCTTGTGGACATGGGGTACGATGGGAAGCTCCGCGAGGGGCAGGGAGGGGGACAGCAGCTTGATGGCCGTGCCCCAGCTCAGCCTGAGTCCCGGCTCCCAACCCTCGTCGGCGAGCCTGTCGCGCAGGTCATTGAGCCGACCGGCGTACTGGAGGTTCAGGGGATGGCGGCCAGTCTTTCGTAAGTCGTCCCGGGTCCGCGGCAGGGTATGCCAGACCCTGGTTCTCCAATCGGTGTCGGTGATGGCGATGGTCGCTACGGATCGATCATGGAGGGCAATATCAGGACTATGAGACAGGGTGCTCCGCAGGCCGAAGGCGACCGCAAAGGCGCCTAGGGCAATGGCCCCGAGCTGATGCCAGGCCGTCTCGCTCCTGCGGTGGCGACGGTAAGCCAATCCCAGGGCGGACACCCAGGCCAGACCGAGGGTGAGACTGCCTAGGACATCGGTGAGCCAGTGGGCGCCGAAGTAGAGCCGGGAGATACCTACCAGGGTGATGAGCATGGCGGCCCAGGCGTAGGGCAGCCAACGCCAGGTCGGGGTCATGCCGCCGGCGAGCGCGACGGCGAGGAAGCCGTAGACCACCGTAGCCCGCAGGGTGTGGCCGCTGGGAAAGGCCCAGGACGTGAGTCCGCCCGGCCCGATGTGGGGACGCGGGACCTGGAGCAAATAGCCGAGCAGGGGGCCGGCGAGGACGGCGAAGGTCCCCGCGGCAAGCCAGTAGTTGGCATGACGGTGCCCGCCGCGCCAGTACCACCAACCGGAGACCACCAGGACCAGAGGCAGGATGACGGCCAGGTCCCCGAGACGGCTGAAGCCGGCCATCAAATGATTCGCCGTCGGGGTTTGGAGGCTGAGCGCGAGATTCAGCGCCGTCCGGTTCAGCGATAGATCCGGCGCCCCGGCGATGGTGAAGCCGGTGACCAGGGCAAACAGCAGCGTGGTCAGGAGCAGAACTCCGGCGAGCGCAGTGAGGGCAACGGCATCCGGGTGTCCAGGATCGGCCAGGGCGTGCGCGATTTCACCCATACGGGGGTGAAGCTCCATCCGGCGCAGCAGGCTTTCTATCCAGCCCCTGGCGCGGGGGCTGTAGAGCAGGAAGAGCTGCCGTACCCCCCTGGCTACGGCCCAGGCTGCGACCACCAGGGCGAGCAGCAGCAACGCCAGACGGAAGGTGGCCTCCGCGGCCAGCTCCAGGGAGGCGCCGAAGACGATACCCGGTAGCAGATAGGCGGGGGCCCAGACGATGGCGGAGAGGATATTGGCGATGAGGAAGCGCCCGACCGGCATGTCCAACATGCCTGCGACCAGGGGAATGACGGCCCGTATGGGACCTACGAAGCGCCCGAGGGCGACGCTCTTGCCGCCGTATTTCTCGAAGAAGCGGACCCCGCCGGCGAGGCTTTCCGGATAACGGGTGAAGGGCCAGAGGGTTTTCAGCCGCTCCCGGGAGCGGCGCCCGAGCCAGTAGCTGAATCCGTCCCCGACCACGGCCCCGGCGATCGCCCATAGGCACACGGGCCGGAAGTCCAAGGCCCCGGCGGCGATCAGGGCCCCGGCGCCGATCATCATGATTACGCCCGGCACGAGGAGCCCGACGATGGCTAGGGATTCGATCAGGGCCACCAGGAAGACGCTCAGATAGGCCCAGCCGGGGTTGGCCGCGACCCAGGTCAGCAGGTCCCGAAGCAGCTCGGCCATGGCGTATTGGTCGGTGTCGGCCTGGTACAGCGGCGCCGCGGTATCGGTAACATCGGTTCGGCGTTTATCTCAAAGACACTGTCGGCTCGAGGTTACTGATCGTCGAGAGCATCCGTACTCGATCCCCTCTCCCCCTGCCTGCCCCCTGTCTACCGACAGGCCGGCGTCCATGGGGCGGCAGGCAGGCAACCCCTCACCCGCGAATGGTAGGGGCACGGCGCGCCGTGCCCCTACCATTCGCGACTCCCTCGGAAGGAGCGGGGCTTTTTGTGCCGATAGCAACATGCATGTCGATTATGCCCTGGGATTAGGAACCAGCAATATCAATCGAAATGATGTACTAGGGCCTGTTGACAGTTAACTCCAACCAACTATATTGAACATGTTAAATGGCGGCAACATTCCAGCGGTCCGCACAGCGGACCCTACAGTCGATCAAATGGTTAGCGCAAGGTCCACTGCGCGAACTTTCTAAATGTCAACAGGCCCCGGATTCCGGGTTTCACCGGTGCCTGGCGTATCCGATGTCTCGCAACGCCGTCTCGATCTCGTTCAGGATCTCGGGGTCGTCGATCGTCGCTGGCATCTTGTAGTCCCGGCCGTCGGCGATGCGTTTCATGGTGCCGCGCAGGACCTTGCCGGAGCGGGTCTTGGGCAGGCGCGCAACTACCGTCACCTGCTTGAAGGCGGCCACCGGGCCGATCTTCGCGCGCACCAGCTCGACCAGCTCCCGGAGGAGCTCTGCGACCTCCCTGTCCACGCCTTCCTTGAGCACCACCATACCCACCGGCAGCTCGCCCTTGAGGTCGTCCGCCGCGCCGATGACGGCACACTCGGCCACGTCCGCATGGGAGGCCAGGACCTCTTCGATGGCGCCGGTGGAGAGCCGGTGTCCGGCTACGTTGATGATGTCGTCGGTGCGGCTCATGATGAACAGATAGCCGTCCTCGTCTTTCAGGCCCGCGTCGCCGGTCAAATAATAGCCGGGCTTGGCGCTCAGATAGGCGTCGCAGTAATGGTCGTCGTTTTGCCATAGGGTGGTCAGACAACCGGGGGGTAGGGGCAGCTTGATCATGATGCGTCCAAACCGGCCCGGCCCCTGTTCCGTCCCCTCCTCGTTCAGGATCCGCACGTCATAGCCGGGGACGGCCTTGGTGGGCGATCCGGGCTTGATCGGCAGCTGCTCGATGCCGAGGAAGTTGGCGGCGATGGCCCAGCCGGTCTCGGTCTGCCACCAGTGGTCGATCACCGGGACCTTGAGGAGCTGCTCGGCCCAGGTGAGGGTATCCGGATCGCAGCGCTCGCCGGCCAGGAACAGGGCCCGGTAGCCGCTCAGATCGTACTTCCCGAGGAACTCCCCGCGCGAATCCACCCGCTTGATGGCACGCAGCGCCGTCGGGGCGGTGAACATGACCGCCACCCGGTGTTCGCTGATCACGCGCCAGAAGGCCCCGGCGTTCGGGGTCCCCACCGGCTTGCCCTCGTAGAGCAACGTGGTGCACCCGTAGAGCAGGGGCGCATAGACGATATAGGAGTGGCCTACGACCCAGCCCACGTCCGAGGCGGCCCAGAAGACTTCTCCCGGCGTCATGCCGTAGACGTGCCGCATGCTCCAGTGCATGGCCACCGCGTGCCCACCGTGGTCGTGCACCACCCCCTTGGGGGTGCCGGTGGTCCCGGAGGTATACAGGATATAGAGGGGATCGGTGGCCGCCACCTGCACGCAGGGATGAGGCCGGGCGCTGGCCATGGCCTCGGCCCAGTCCAGGTCTCTGCCCGCGACTAAGGTGCCGGGTCCCTGTTCGCGCTGTAGCAGGACGCAATGCTCCGGCTGATGGCCAGACAGGGCGATGGCTTGATCCACCAGGGGTTTGTAGGGCACCACCCGGCCGGGCTCGATACCACAGGAGCCGGCCACGATGACCTTGGGTTTGGCATCATCGATACGGGTGGCGAGCTCCCCGGACGAAAAGCCACCGAAGACGACGGAGTGGATCGCCCCCAGGCGCGCGCAGGCAAGCATGGCGATGGGCGCCTCGGGCACCATGGGCATATAGATGACGACCCGATCTCCCTTGGTCACCCCCAGCCCGGCCAGGACCCCGGCGAACCGGGCGACCTCGTACCGCAGCGTCCAGTAGCTGTAGGTACGCTTGGTGCCGGTGACCGGGCTGTCGTAGATCAGGGCCGCCTGGTCGCCGCGCCCCGCCTCCAGGTGGCGGTCCAATGCGTTGTAGCAAGTATTGAGTTCGCCGCCCGCGAACCATCGATAGAAGGGTGGGGTGGTGTCGTCGAGCACGCGATCCCAGGGTTTCTCCCAGTGGATCGACCGCGCCGCCTCGCCCCAGAAACCCTCCGGATCGGCAAATGAGCGTGAATAAACCTCGTCGTAGGACATGGTGACCTCCTCCACTCGATTTGTACCCTGTGCCGCGAAACCCCTAATTTAAGGCGGCTATGGTTTCCCGGAAAGATCGAATATGCAAACCCGATAAGGCTTTGTTACCATCCGCTGAGTTCTTTAAGGACCTTTCGCTCTTCCCACGATGCTTCAGATCTACAACAGCCGGACCGGAAAGAAAGCAGAGTTCGTACCCATCAAGCCGGGCCGGGTACGCATGTATGTGTGTGGTATGACCGTCTATGACCTGTGCCATCTGGGTCATGCCCGGGTCATGGTGGTATTCGACCTAGTCTACCGTTATCTGCGCGCATGCGGATACCAAGTCGAGTACGTTCGCAACATCACCGATATCGACGACAAGATCATCGACCGGGCCAACCGGCGGGGAGAGTCCTGCAGCGCGCTTACGGAACGCTTCATTGCCGCCATGCATGAAGATGCCGACGCCTTGGGCATCCTGCCCCCGACCCAGGAGCCCCGGGCCACCGCCCACATGGAAGAGATCCTAGCCATGATCCGGGTCCTGGTGGACAAGGGCCATGCCTATGTGGCCCCTAACGGCGATGTCTACTATGCGGTGGCCAGCTTCGACGGCTACGGCAGGCTCTCGGGCAAGGACCCGCGGGAGCTGCGCGCGGGCGCCCGGGTCGAGGTGGGGGAGGCCAAGCGCGATCCGCTGGACTTCGCCCTGTGGAAGGCATCCAAGCCAGGCGAGCCGTCCTGGGACTCCCCCTGGGGCGCGGGCCGGCCTGGCTGGCACATCGAGTGTTCGGCCATGTCCACCGTCTGCCTCGGCAACCACTTCGACATCCACGGCGGCGGCGCGGACCTGCAGTTTCCCCACCATGAAAACGAGATCGCCCAGTCTGAGGGGGCCACCGGCGAGCCCTTCGTCAACTGCTGGATGCACAATGGCTTCGTGCGCGTGAACGAAGAGAAGATGTCCAAATCCCTGGGCAATTTCTTTACGGTACGCGAGATCTTGTTCCGCTACCGTCCCGAGGAGGTGCGTTACTTTATCCTCACCAGCCATTACCGCAGCCCGCTCAACTATGGCGACGAGCACCTGGACCATGCCCGCGGTGCCCTCACCCGCTTCTATACGGCGCTACGGGGCCTGCCGGTGGCGAATCCCGCCGGCGGCGAGACCTTCCGCGCACGTTTCCATGCCGCCATGGACGACGACTTCAACACCCCGGAGGCCCTGGCGGTGCTGTTCGACCTGGCGCGGGAGATCAATCGGATGCGGGCCGGAGACCAACAGTCGGCCGCGGCCCTGGGCGCGGAGCTGAGGGCCCTGGGCGGAGTTCTGGGCATCCTCCAGGACGACCCGGAGGCCTATCTGCGCGGGGAGGGAACCGACGAGGGCCTGACCGATGCGTGCATCCAAGCGCTGATCAACCGACGCGTCGCGGCCCGCAAGGCGAAGGACTGGGCTGCGGCCGACCGCATCCGCAATGAACTCCAGGCCTCCGGCATCCTGCCGGAGGATGGGGCGGACGGGACCATCTGGCGGCGGGGTTGATCCCACACGGCATTGGTGTCTCGCCGGGACAACCGGCGGCCTCCCGGTGAGACATGCGAGCTTCAAGGCTTGGGTACAATCGGACCCGGCTTGGGGAGCTCTTCAGCTGTCCGGGTTGCCACGGGGCACATTGCGGATGACCCCACCCGCCGGCGCTCGTTCCATCCATGATGTCATACACGATATTACCGTCCTTTGCCGGGTTCGCGCCTGCGGGGAACTTATCCAAAGCAAGCGTATGACACACCTTCCACGCGATATTATGATCGGCGCATGAGCTGTCGGCGCTGACGTCGAGTGCTCCTACCAGCTTGCCGGCACTCATAGAGGGGCAATCCGCCGCCGAACACATTAGATCCCGCCGATCCTGTGTCCGACCACGGGGTCCCTGACCGTACCAAAATCCGTCGCGGGACCACGATAAGCGACCTCGGTGGCCACCGGATTACTGAGCTGGAGCCCGAGCAGGTTTCCTCCCGGCTGAACCGCTGGGAACAGGTTCGCCCTCGACAACGCCAGATCGAGCAGACTGAAGGCGTCGGCCGTATTGGCCTTGGGTCTAGATAACTTTAAGCACTGCAACTGCATGCTTCAAGGTATATGTTATACAAGGGAAAAACAGGTATTTCAGGCGCTCACCACGCCATTGATGCAGTTCGCCGATGGCCTGCCGAGACAGGCTATCTGCCTACCACATTCTGCGGGTTTTGCCCAACTGGCTTGCTGCTGTCGCAGGCAGGACGAAACAGCCGCCGAACAGGTCGGCTGGCCCCGCGTCGGGAAGGTGGATGAGCAGTCGGAATCGGCTGATCGTGGCGTTGAGAGCGGGGAACCGAGCCCCGAAGGAAATGGTGGGAGGAAGGCGGCCGATTGGTCTGAATCCATAGGAGCCACGGGTGAGAGTAAGCAATCACCCGCGGCCACCTGGTACTTACTTCTTCGGCCGGCCGGGGGCAGGGGCCGTCGGA